>WNFU01000267.1_pt1 | contig 101540 bp, 103 predicted proteins | sample 5400121 | NCBI WGS metagenome assembly WNFU01 (sample SAMN13153360, study PRJNA577476) | soil metagenome | isolation source: 100 cm soil or saprolite under grassland replicate 1 | place: USA:California | collected 2016-06-15 | reverse complement strand
CGATCCCCCCGTTCGGGTCGCCGTCGCGCACGTCCTGGCGCCGCCGCGTCGCCAGCATGGCGAGGTTCCCCGCGTACCAGAGCAGGCAGTCGGTCGCGTGGTCGAGCGTCTGCCTGCAGCTCCACTCCAGGTCACCGGCACGGACGGACCAGTCCGCAGCCGCGCTCGGCGCCATACCGGCGGCGGCCACGACCACAGCACTGCGAAGGTCTTCGGGGCTCAGTTCGTCCAAACGATCCTCCTCTCTTGAGCGTCCTACCGAGGAGCTCGAAGTGTGGCTCGTACCGGCGAAGGCGGAGGCGTCGGTCCATCCCCGGTGACGTCGCGTCGGCGCAGTCTAGCCGGAGGCGCCCGGACGAGCGGGGCTCTCCGGCAGCTCAGCCAGCGCTCGCCAGGAGGGTCAACGGGGTCGCAGGATCAGCTTCACCTCGGTCCTGGTCACCGACGCGAGCCACGGCCCGGCTCGTCCGCGACCAGGCGCTCGATCGCGTCCCAGTGCCTCGCCCAGACCCGGAGTTGGTCGAACCTGCGGAGATTTCCGCCACTGGTGAGGAAGCAGGCCCGAACGCCGTGGTCGAGTAGCTTGGTTCGCTCGACCGGTGCGAGCCGGATGCGCTTGTCGCGGGTCAACAGCACCAGACCGCTACCGCCAATGATCGCGAGCATGGTGGTGTCCTTGGTGCCCGGCTTGACCGGGCTTCCGAGCGCGCCGGGATAGGTCACGTCGTCCCGGACACATTCGAATGCCCTGCCGACGGCAAGACTGTTCTCGTCGAAGATGAACCTTGCCATGGCGGCGCTGGTCAGGCCGCCCGTGCCCGCTCGTAGGCGACGGCCGCTCGGACGTCCGCAACGGGCACCTCGTAGGCAACCGCGATCGACATCGAGGATTCGCCCGCCGCGACGAGTTCGGCGAGGATGTCGGTGCGGACGCCGTGCCCGACCGTGGGCGCACCGAAGCTCCGGTCCGGATCGAGCACGACGCGGGCGCCGCGGCCGAACGGGAACAGGCGCTCCGCGGCGCCGCGAGGGCCGTGGTCGAACTCCACCTTCTCGAAGAAGGCCGCCGCTGGTGGTGTGAGCATGAGCTGCTCGTCATCGCCAACGGTGATCATGCGCAGCTCTGGAACGAGGCCGACCGATTCTTGAACGGCCAGAACGAGCTGCCGGTCTGCCACGAACGGACGTGCGTGCGCCAGGGGGTAGCGCACGCCGAGGCGTCGGCGGAGGGTCCCGATCACCGGTCGTAGGTACTGCAGGCTGACCCTGCGGCGGCGGTACTCGCGCAGGTAACCGACCTCCACGAACTCGCCCCAGGTGAGCAGCTCGTCCCCGGTCGACTCGTCGCGGATCACGGGCGGGTAGGCGATGCCGGCTCTGGTGTAGCCGTCGACCCAACGGCGAACGGTGTCAGGCGGCAGGTCGAGCAGGCGTGCGGCCTGGCTCGTGCCATACACCGGACGTTCGAGCATGCTGACCGTTGGGCTCATGCCCGGAGTCTGCACCGGTGCGGCGTCCAAGCGCACCTAGGAATGACGGTTCTGTGGACAGCTGCACGCGCACCTGCTCAGAACCCCGGCCGCCGCTTCGAAGGGCCTCGGCATGGTGTCAGGAGGCCTTGGGTGGGGCGTCGAGGTCGCTGCAGACCAGCGCCCACGGTCGGTCGAGCACGCGGGTGAGGACCACGGTGGCGCGGCGGTCGCCGTCGAGGCGCAGGCGGCGGCGCAGCTCGTCGACGTCGCCGGCGAGGCCGCGGCGGCGGACGTCGACGGCGCCGACGCCGAGGGCGCGCAGGCTGGCACGGAGGCGCTTGAGGCCGTAGGGCATCGACGCCTCCACCCGCAGGGGACGGCCGAACGGGGTCCGCGGCGGCTCGTCCGTGGACAGGAAGGCGATCCGTTCGTCCAGCTTCCAGGCGCCGAGCGTGCGGGCGAGGGTCTCGACCACGCCGGCGCGGGTCACGGCCGGGTTCGGGTCGAGCAGGTACGCCCCTGGAGGGGCGCAGGCCATCGGCGGGCCCGGCGCGGGCGTGAGGGTCCAGCCCTCGGGCAGGATGGTGGCGCGGCGCGGGGCGGTGGCGAGCGCCGGCGACCACAACGCCGCCTCCTTGAGGTCGCGCCCGTCGGCGATCAGCTCCACCTCCCAGCCAGCGGGCACCAGGTCGAGCGGGAGCCCTGGAGCGGCCTTGACGCCGACCGCCTCCACCCGCTCGGCGAGGCCGAGGCACCATGCGAGCGGCGGCTCGCTCGCGCCCGGTGCGAAGCGCCGGCCGCCATCGCGCCTGGCCGGGTCGACGAAGACCGCCTCCACCCCGTCGAGGGGCACGGCGCGGGCGTCGGCCAGCAGCGCCTCGACAGCACCGTCGGGGCCGCTGCCCTGCAGCGAACCAGCGCGGCTGGCCAGGTCCGGGCCGGCCCCGTACACGGCCGCGTTCGTGGCCGCCATGCGCAGGTGGACCGGGTCGAGGTCGACGGCGAGGACGGTGCGGCCGGGCGCCAGCGCGACCAGGTCCCCGCCGATGCCGCAGCACAGGTCGGCCACGGCGGCCACTCCCTGGTAGCGGCGCGCGCGGTGGCCGGCGACGGCCTCGGCCGAGGCCTGCTCCAGGCCCGCCCTGGTGAACAGCATCCGCTCGGCCAGGCGGAACTTGGCCCGCGCCGCCAGCCGCAGCTCGCGCTGGCTGAGCGCGGCGGCGACCAGGTCGGCCGGCCAGCGGGCGCGCAGCCGCTCGCCCAGCCCGAGTTCGGCATCCGGCTCGGCCGGCGCGGCCATGACCTCGTCGAGCAGCTCGCCCCCGGCGGGGGAGAGCAGGCCGTCGAGCAGCCGCAGCGCCTCGCCGGCCCCTCTACCAGCCGCCGTCATGCCCTCACCTCCCACGCGCCCTCCGGCGCTATCGAAGCACGCCTCTCCGCCACGGTGAACCAAGACCGAATCGCCCGGGCTGCCCGCCGCCACGCAGGGCCGTGACCGCCCCTCAGAGCACGGGCGGCACGGGTCGGGCGGCCTCAGCCGTTGAGCCGGCTCCGTCCGCCGTGCTTAGCTACCGGTCAGTAAGTTATCTGCGGGGGCCCGGACCGGAAGGTGGCGACGGCGCTGATGGGCGTGCTCTCCGGGCTGGTCGACCGGGACGCCGAGACCTTCCGGGCCAACCGGGAGGGCAACCGCGCCCTGCTGCGCGACATCCGCACCACCCTCGACATCGCCCTGTGCGACCGCGACTGACCCGCCAGTTGTGCCGGTGCGGTCGCGCTGACCGGCGCGAGTGTCAGGTCGCCACGCTGCAGCGGAGCGAGCTCAATAGTGCTCGGCCGCGGCACGGACTCCGAGCCCGACCAGGCTCGTGCCGAGCAGCCCCTCCTGCACCCGGCGCAGGCCCGGCGCATCCAGCCAGCGTCGGGCGCGCCCCAGCCCGAGCGCGACCAGGCTCAGGCCGGTGAGGCTGAACAGCACGGCGATCAACGCCAACCCCAACGCGATCGGCACAGCTTCTGCCGCCTGGCCCCGCGGCAGGAACTGCGGCAGGGTCGCCAGGAAGAACAGCGTCGCCTTCGGGTTGGTCAGGTTGGTCAGTAGCCCTTGCAGCAGCGGTGCCCGCCGCGCCAGCGCGCCGGCGACCGTCGGGACACGCACCGCCTGGCCGGCGGGCTCGTTCGGCGTGCGCAGCGCGGCCCACAGCGAGCGAGCGCCGAGGACGACCAGGATCGCCGCGCCCGAGAGCTTGACCACCTCGGAGGCGACCTCGCTCCGCAGCAGCAGCCCGGCGAGGCCGACCGCCACCGCGACGGCGTGGACGAACAGTCCGGCCGCGCAGCCCAGCGCCGTCCAGAGCCCGCGCCGGGCGCCGCCCCGCAGCACGTTGCGGACCACCACCGCGGTGTCCAACCCCGGCGTGATGGTGATCAGCAGGCACAGCCCCAGGTATGGCAGCAGAACCCTTGTCATCCGGTGACTCCTTTCGACGGCACGGCTAGCCCTGGGCTCGAGCGAGGGTGCGTCCTGGGGGTCATGGGCCTTTCCTTCGGTCGGGCGGTCGCCCCGCCTGGAAGGCTGCGAGCCGGTGAACGCCGACGGCCGCCTCGGCGAGGCGGCCGCGTGGTTCGGGAGCGCGATCAGGAGGCCGCCGTCAGGGCAGCCACAACCACATTCCGTGGACGCGCATGGCGCGAAGGTATGGCGTGGGATGGCGCGGTGTCAACGGCACCGTCGCCGTGCCTCCGGTGCGCTCGGTGCCGCGGCGTGTGACGACCAGGCCACGCTTGTCACAGGGAAGCCGGGTCGTTCGTCAGTAGTGTCTGACAGGCGCAGCCGACCGTCGTGGAGGTGGCCGGGCGGTGAGGATCGACGTTCAACGCCTCGCTCCCGAGGTGATGGAGGCGCTGGGAAACCTGGACGAGCCTGCGGAACGCTGCGGGCTGGACCCGCGGCTCCTGGCGCTGGTGAAGCTCCGGGTCTCCCAGCTCAACGGCTGCGCCTACTGCACCGACATGCGCAGCAAGGACGCTTGTGCCCTCGGCGAGGACGAGCAGCGGCTGCACCTGCTCACGGTCTGGCGCGACGCTCCCGGGTTCACCGCGGCGGAGCAGGCCGCGCTGGCCTGGGCGGAAGCGCTGACCCTGCTGCCACAGCAAGGCGCTCCGGACGACCGCTTCGAGGGGCTGACCAGGCAGTTCTCTTTGGAGCAGGTCGCCGCGCTCACGCTGGCGGTGATCGCGACCAACAGCTGGAACCGCCTGTGCCGGGCGTTCCGGATTCCGGCCGGGCAGTACGTCTCACGCTACGGAGGCGGCGAACGCTCGGCGTCCTGAGCGGATGCCAACGCTGCCCGACCAAGCCGGCACAGCGGCCGGCCGGGAGCTAGCCCATGGCACGAGCCGCCGGAACGGAGGGGAGCATGTCGTCGCCCACCACGCCCGCCACGCGGGCGTTCTACGACGCCGAGGCCCAGGTGCTCGCCAGGTACGGGCTGCGCCCACAGGTACGTCACCTGCGACTCCGGGATCCCGGCATGTCGGTGCGCGTGGTGGAGACGGGCTCCGATACCAGCGAGCCGCTGGTCTTCCTGCACGGCATCTGCCTGGCCAGCGCCCATTGGGCCCCGGTGGTCGCACGGCTCGGCGCGCGACGCTGCATTGCGATCGACATGCCCGGGCACGGTGGCTCGGACGGCGCCGACTTCACCGGTGTCGACCTTCGCCGCTGGCACGTGCGCATGCTCGCCGGCTGCCTCGACGCGCTCGGGCTCGACGCCGCGCACGTCGTTGGGCACTCCTACGGCGGGATGATGGGGCTCTGGCTTGCGCTGGACGCGCCGCAGCGCGTGCGCTCGGTGGTCTGTCTCGGCACCCCGTCGGTCGCCTTCGGCGCCTCCCCGGATCTGATGTTCCGGATGCTCTCGAAGCGCGCGATCGGCCCGCTCGTGCTGGCCATGCCGAGCCCGGATGCCGTCTACCGGCGGCTCCTGGCGAGGTCGCTCGGCCGTCACGCGATCGACGCGGCACCGCCCGAGCTGATCCGGGCCACGTACCTCGGAACGCGGCGGCGCGACCTTGCCAGGACGGTCTCCACCTACCTGCGGGAGCAATTCCGCGGCGTCGCGGCCAGCCCGCCACGCTATCTCCTCCACGACGAGGAGCTGGCGCGGATCCAGCGGCCGGTGCTCGTCATCTGGGGGGACCGTGATGACCGCTATCAGCCTCTTGCGAAAGCAAGGCGGAAGACGTCGTGCATCCCCACGGCGCGCTTCGAGTTGGTTCCAGGTGGGCACGAGCCGTGGCTGGACGACCCCGCGCCGTGCGCGAGGCTGATCGCAGTCTTCGTGGACGACCACGCAAGCGGGGTCGGGAGGAGCGGCACCGGCGATGACGGCACGACAAAAGGCGTTGCCTAAGGCGGTCGTACGGGCGGCGACACGGCTGGCGGTGTGGCTGTATCGCCGTAGCGGGGGTGCGATCGGCGGGCGCAAGAGCGGTATGCCGCTGCTGCTGACCACTATCGGCCGCAGATCGGGCCGGCCATGGACGGTGCCGCTGATGTACTGCCGCGACGGTGAGCGGCTGGTGGTCGTGGCCGCCAACGGCGGAAGCGACAACGCCCCGGCCTGGTGGCTGAACCTGCGCGCCGAGCCCCGGGCCACGGCGCAGCTTGGCAGGGAGCGGGTCGTGGTTACCGCGGTCGAGGCCAGCGGCGCGGAGCGGGACCGCCTGTGGCCGCTGCTGGTCGAAGCCCATGCCGGCTATGGCAGGTACGCCATGAGGACCACGCGGGCCCTCCCGGTGGTCGTGCTCGAGCGCCGAGGCTGATGGCACGTGCAACCCTCTGCTGCCGATGGAACCCGATCGCCGAGCGGCGCTCTCGACGGTCTGGTCCTCCGCCAGCCGACGGTCGAAGACCACCGGCGTGTGCTCGAGGTGATGGACCCGTGGTGGGGTGGTGTCGGCGGCGCGGTAGGCGCCGCGTGGCGGGCGGCGGCGATGCCCAGGCTGTTCTTCGAGCACTTCGCCGGCACGAGCATGCTGTTGGAGCGCGACGGCGAGCTGGTGGGCTTCCTCATCGGGTTCCTGTCGCAGAGCCAGCTCCAGGAGGCCTACGTCCACTTCGTGGGGGTGGCGCCAGGCCTGCGTGGTCGCGGTGTGGGAGCTGCCCTGTACCGTCGCTTCTTCGCGCTGGTCCAAGGACTGGGCCGCACTCGGGTGCGTTGCATCACCTCGCCGGCCAACCGGGGCTCGATCGCGTTCCATCGCGCCCTGGGCTTCGGTGTCGAGGCGGGCGACGCCGTGGTCGACGGCGTGCCCGTCGTGCGCGACCACGACGGCCCCGGCCATGACCGGGTGAGCTTCGTGCTGCACCTGGAAGCTTGACCATTCAGGGAGAACGAAACGACATGGACGATGCGGGCTGGCCGGCGTTCTCGACGCTGCTGCGGCGGCCGCGGCCGGCGCGGCGCCAGTTCTGGCTCAGCCCCGGCGCCACCATCGACGACGCTTCAACGGTGCCCTTGACCACCTCGTCCCGAAGGCAGGCAAGCATGGTTCGGCCGTACCAGGTCCAGCAGGGCACGCGGCGGCAGGTGCTCTGCGTAGTCACCGTGCACCTGGCGATCGCCCTCTACCTGGGCGCGCTGCGCGTGGCGGGTACCGAGGCAGCGCTGCGCCCGGTCGACTGGTCCGGCTCGGTGGCCATGGCACTGGTGTTCGCGCTGCCTGCCCTCCTCGGGCTGCTCGCCCTCCGTGGCCGCCCGGCTGCCCTGCTCGCCGCAGGCTTGTTGAGCCTTGTGCTGTCGGTCATCGCCGTTTCGGTCGTTGCGCTGGCGCTGCTGCTGCCGGCTGTACTGTACCTCGGCGGCTCTGCGCGCTCGGCGGCGCGCGCTGGGCGCGGCCCGGCGCGGTTCGGGCTGATTGCCAGCGTGGTGCTCGCCGGTGTGGCCGCCTTCGCCGTGCTGCTCTGGCCGCCGCAGGCAAGCTACTCCTGGTCGCTGACCGCCGACGGCGGCGTCCGCACCACCCGCGTCCAACGGTGCTCCGGTGGGACCGAGCAGCGGATCGAGCCGCCTGGTCGGGGGCCCGGCGGAGCGACCACCGTCGAGCAGGGGTGTTCCGACGGGGTCATACCGCCAGGACATGCCGGCGTGAGCGTGGTCGTCGCCGCCGTCGCGCTCGCCGCTGGACTGCGGCTGCCCCGCCAGCCGACGCCGGGCCAGTGAACCCCGCGAGCACATCCCGACGCCAGCGCCTGCCCGCGCGTTCCTTGGCCACCGTCGCGGCCGGCCGCCGCGACCCTCATGAAACCATGCTCGTGTCGCTGACGGCGTTGGTCGTTCGGGTGGCCACCCGTCCTCTGGCCAGCTGCCAGGTCACCGTGGCCACGCGCCGGCCGAGGTAGCTGGCGGTGCGGAGGTCCCCTTCGTTGAGGCTGGCGTCCTCCACCTCGCGGTTGGACTGGCTCATGACGCCCAGCCAGGCGCCCAGCCGGTTGTGGTCCTTGATCGAGCTGTCCTGGCTGCACCAGCCGGGGTACAGGTCGAGGTTGACCCAGTGCATGCCGTGCTGGGCGGCCAGGATGGTGAAGTACTGCAGGGTGTTGAGCTTGTCGCCGCTCATCGCCTGGGAGTGGGTGAACCCGGCGGCGACCTTGTCGCGCCAGCGCAGGTTGTCCAGCCAGGCTTGCAGGCTGGCCTCGGCGAAGGCCTTGAAGACCGCCGAGGGCCCGCCCATGTAGGTGGGGCAGCCGAACACGACCGCGTCGGCGTGGTCGAGTGCCGGGTCGCCGGTCCCGGCGTCCTGCCGGCCAGGGATGTGCCCCGTGCCTGGCGCACTCGGTAGGCTGCTGGCCGGGGAGGATCGCGCGATGGGTCGGCCGGCCAAGTTCACCAGCAGCGACATCCTCGACGCGGCGGCCAGGCTGATCGCGCGGGGCGGCCCGCGGCTGGCCACCGTCCACACCATCGCTGAGGACCTCGGGGCCCCAAGCGGCTCGATCTACCACCGGTTCGCCTCCCGGGAGCTGCTGCTGGCGCGCCTGTGGATCCGCACCATCCACCGCGCCCAGGCCGGCTTCATGGAGGGGACGAACTCGCCAACCTCAACGTTGGCGTCGAGCAGGCACTGAGGGCCTACACTCGGCGCCGCTTCGGGCGCACGACCGAGCAGGCCCTGCAGCGGGTGACCTTCGCGCTGGTGGACGTGCCCTATGCGGCGACACGCCGGCACCTTCTGGCCGGCGAACCGCCGCCCACCGACGTCGACGACCTCGTCACGCAGGTGTGCGCCTGCGTCCTTGGCGAGCACCGCGCGACGGGTCGCTGATGGCTCGGAGCGCGCCACGGGCGGCTGCCACGGCGCTGGCGCACGAGACCTCGCCGAGCAGTCCTGGCGCGGCGACCATGTCGCCGGCCAGGAACACCCCGCCACCACGGTCGACGCGCGGGCGGTCCTGCCAGGTCTGGCCGGGCAGGTCCAGCGCGCCCGTACGGTTGCTCGCGGTGGCGTGCCGGCGCCAGGCCAGGCGCTCCCGCCAGCGGGGGAAGCCGAGGTCGAGCAGGCCCTCCAAGCGTCGCAGGCCGTCGACGCCACGCTCGCCGTCGCGCAGCGGCATCTGCGCCTGCAGCAGCTCGTGCCCCGGCGGCGCCACGCTCGGATCGGGCAGGGAGTAGCGCTCGACCCAGCCGGCCTCGTCGAGGTCGGCGACGATGAACGGGTCGCCGCGCTGACGGCGCAGCCCAACGTCGAGCAGGACGGCTCGGCCGCTCTGCCAGCGCAGCGTGTGGTCACCGAGCAGCTGCCGGGCCGCCTCGAGCGAGGTCGCGACGATCACCGGCGGCTCAGGCAGGCGGTCAACCCGAGCGCCCAGCTCGATCTCCACGTGGAGCTGCCGGGCGTACGCCTCCATCCGGCCGAGCATGGCCCCCAGCCGCCGAGCACGTAGCGGGCCGGGGGCGGCGTGGCGGTGAAGACCCGCGCCATCCGTTCCCACACGCACGCGGCCGACAGCCGGCCGGGGTCGGCGTCGAAGGTGACCACGCCCATGAGGTTCGCGGCCGTCCGGGCGGTCTGCCCGCCATGGGACGCCGACGCCCAGCCATGGAAGTCGCGGTCGGCCGGCGCGACCCGGCCGCGGTCGGCGTGGGCAGGCAGACGCGCTACGCCCACCTCGAGGGCCTGCCCTATCGGCACCCGACCGCGCTGCGGGCACTCCGGCCGCTGCTGCGCCGCATCATCGCCATCGACGTCAGCGGCATCACGCGAGCACTCCGATGGGCCAAGACGCTTCCCCGGCTCGCCGTCGCCGGGGGCGGATTGGCGCGATGTCACAGGCGCTGTCCGCTGATCGTCCTTACTGATGAAGACGCCTCCACGGCAGGGGTGGGGCGCTGACGTACAGGATCTAGAGGGCAGGCAGGGATGGGGGCCTCCCAAGCCCGCCTGTCAGACCAGGTGGGGTGCACGCGATGGCACAACAGGCGGCCGCGCGGCCCGAGCGGTCGGGCTCGCCAGACCCCTCTCCAGTCGACGGGCGCCTGCGGTTCGCCGCGATCGTCTTCGCCGGCGGTCTTGCGCTGCACACCGCCGACCACCTGCGGCGCGGTGTCGGCGTGCTCACCCCGGAGGTGCTGTGGGGCGGCACGGTCCTCACCGTCGCCGGCGTGATCACCATCGCCGCGGTGCTCGCGCGACACCGCCTCGCCGCCAAGGTCGCGGTCGTGGTGGGGTTCTACTCCGCTGTCAGCGTCGCGGCGTCGCACCTGCTGCCGCGCTGGAGCTCGCTCAGCGACGCGTTCCCGGGCAGCGGGGTCGACGCGCTTTCGTGGGTCGCAGTGTCGGTCGAGATCGCCGGCGCGCTCGCGCTTGGCGCGGCGGCGACCGCCGCGCTGCGGCGTCGGCGGCAACCTGATCCTCGTGGCGGGCATTAGCCGCGCGTCGCATCCCGCCCCGGTCGACGTACCTGCCGCGACGAAGGCTTGACGGGTCGGCCCGTCGACCGATGCCGGAGGGGCTATGGTTGGCGCCGTTACCACGAACTCAGTCCTGGCCTTCGCGGTCCTTGCGGCGGTCCTGACCGTGCTTCCCGGCAGCGACTTCGCCCTCACGCTCCGCTGGGCGTTGCGCGGCGGGCCGGGTCATGCCTTCGCCGCCGCGCTTGGGATCGCCACCGGCTCGCTCTGCTGGGCGACCGGTTGGTCCGGGAAGCCTCGCACCCTCCTTTGTCCCGGTAACAGGGGACGTGACACCCCCTGGCCGCCGGACCAAATTGGCCGCGGTGCACAGTCCCGTGGCTTGGCGCCGGGCGGCCCATGGTCCCGGCGGCCCGCGCGACCGCGGACCACCTGCCGACCCCTACGACCTCCTACAAGGAGCCGACGTGCACTCGACCACTCGCGGCCTCGCCGCCGCCGCCGTGCTGGCCACCACCCTGTTGCTGGCCGCCTGCCGCGGCGACCAGCGTCCCACCCGGCGGCGGCGGTCCGGCCACCACCGCCGCCCCGGCAGGCAGCGCCACCACCGCGGGCGGCATCACGGCGCGGTCGCCGGCGGAGATCGCCCGTGCCGCCGACGGCGCCTTCCGCTCGGCCCGCTCGGTCCGCGCGCGGGTCCAGGGCGTCGCCGCCAAGGGTGCGGGGCCGCTGGACCTGACCCTCACCGCGAACGGCGCGCAGGGGTGGGTCACCCAGCCGGGCGGGGTCCGGGTCGACATCGTCGCCACCGACGGCTCGGTCTACCTGCGCGGCCGCGGGTTCTGGGCGCGGCAGGGCGGCGCCGCGCTGGCCGCGGCGTTCGGCGACCACTGGGTGCTGTTGGACCCGGCCAAGGCCGGCAAGGTCACCCCGTTCGCCAGCTACTTCACCATCGGCGGCTTCGCCGACGCGTTCCTCGGCCTGCTGCGGGCCGCGGGCGCGTTCAACAGCACGAGCACCGCCACGGTCGCCGGCCAGCCGGCCGTGCGGCTGCGCTCCACCGCGGGCCTGTGCGACGTGGCGGCGACCGGCAAGCCCTACCCGCTGCGCCTGGAGCTGCCGGGCGGCCGCGTCGAGCTCTCCCAGTACGACCGGCCGGTGGCGATCAGGGCCCCCAGGGGCGCCCTGAAGGCCAGTTGACCCGGGGCTGATTGGCCATCTGTAGCTGCCGTTCTTCCCGAGCTGGCGTGTCACAGCGCGGTGGGCTGTCTCGTCTTATTGAGTCTTCCGTATCAGGGTGACAGTGCCGTCCAGGGCCCGACCTGCGGCTTCGCGCATCAACCGGCGTCACTTCAACTCTGAAAACTCAATAGAAGCGAGAAAGGAGCCCAGATGCCAACCGCAGCTGGTCCGACCCTCACCGACGACATGCGCCGGGTGGTCGCCGAGCAGCGCCTCGGCTACGTCGCCACGGTCTGCCCGGACGCGACGCCCAACCTCTCGCCCAAGGGCACCGTCGCGGTCTGGGACGACCGCCACCTGGTCTTCGCCGACCTGCGCTCGCCGAGGACCATCCGCAACCTGCGCCACAACCCGGCGGTCGAGATCAACGTCGTCGACCCCATCTCCAGGACCGGCTACCGGTTCAAGGGCGAAGGGACCGTCGTCGCCGACGGGCCGGTGTTCCAACAGGCGATCCGCTTCTTCGCCCAGGATGGCGTCACCGACGCCCACCGTCGCATCCGCGCCGTGGTCATCGTGGCGGTCCGGCACGCCGCGCCGCTGGTCTCACCCATCTACGACCTCGGCCTCGCGGAGCAGGAGGTCCGCCAGCGGTGGCGGCGGCACTACCAAGCCGTGTGGCCGGCCTGAGCCGGCGCAGGTGCGGGCGTGGCACCTCGTCCCGAATGCCGCACGCCGAAGGAGGTGCAGCGATGACGCCCAAGACCCGCTCCGGCGAGGTCAAGGTGGCATCGACCGAGAAGCTCTGGGCTACGTGGATGCTATCCAGCACATCACCGCGATAACCACGAAGACCAGCGGCACCGGAAACCGCAGGAGGCTGCTCGGACGGCGGCGAGCGTTCCAGCAGGCCAGCGCCGTAATGGCAAGCCACAACGCGGCGAACCAGCGCAGCAGTAGGGTCTTCGGATCGGCAGCCGGCGCCCAGGCGAGCGCCATGAACAGGATGCCGAAGCCCACCAGCAGGACGGTGACGACGTGCCAGGTAAAGCGCACCATGGCGAGGGTCATCGAGGGCGGGCCGAACGGTGTGCCCGGCAGGCGCCCCTTGGCGAGGTTGGGGAGGACCCAGCGCAGGCCGATCGTCGCGTGGCCGAACGCCAGGACGAGGCAGCCCAGCCCGGCGATCGCCAATTCAACGTCCATCCGCATCGTGCACCTCACTTGTCTGGTTGGAGGATCGGGTCCACCCGCACGCGTGGAGGACCGCCGGAGACCAGCGCCTGCCGTGCCACCTCCTGGCGCTGCCACCAAACGAGAGGACGATCAGGGGATAGCGCCTGTGACATGCACCACGGTTCGACCACGCGGCGCCCTAGTTACCAGCGCGCTAGCCAGCCAAGTGCCCCGTGGGGAGCGTGCAGCCACACCCCGCCATGGTTGGCTGCAGGGCAAGGGGGCCTGCCGAAGTGGTGCGCGAGCGCGCGCAGCACCCCCTGGTGCGCCACCACCACGACCCGGGCGCCGAGACTCCCTGCGGCAAGCTCGCCAAGCGCGACCACCACCCGGTCGGTGAACCCGTTCCACGGCTCGCTGCCGGGCGGGTTTACGACCTCGCCGCGTCGCCACCTGTCCAGCTGGCCGGGGAACCGCGCCTGGATCTGCTGGGAGGTGAGCCCGGTCCACTGGCCTGCACGGCGCTCCCGCAGGCCCGGCACCACGGCTGGCAGCGGTAGCCGCAGGGTCTGCGCAACGATGCCGGCGGTCTGGCGTGCCCGACGAAGGTCCGAGGCGGCCGCCGCGGCAAACGGTGGGCGCAGGGCCGCCAGTCGGACGGCGAGCGCGGCGGCCTCGGTGCGGCCGTGGACGGACAGCCCAGGATCGCGCTGACCGGCCCAGCGGTGCTGGGCATTCCAGGTGGACTGGGCGTGGCGCACCACCAACAGTTCCATCGTGCTTGACGCTCCCCAGACGAGCACCAGGCCCGCGTCCTCGCGCAGCAGCCGACCGGGATACTCGGGCCTCGAGCGGGCTGCTGTCATGGGTCCATGAAACGTCTGAGTGGATCACGTAGATCGCGTGGGATGCGGAGGTGATCGGCATGCGCAGGACGGTAACTGGGCGCTCCGCCGTGCGTGAGGCGGTTGGGCTGGAACTGCTCGAGGCTGTGGTGATGATGGCCGGCGGCGTGACGGCGGGGCGCGGCGCAGCCATGCTGGCGGCTGGCGCGGTTCTCGTGGCCGCCGTGGTCGCCATCGTCCTTCTCTCGGTCAGCTTCGACGAGGAGTCCTCGGGGGTCACGGCCCTCCGACCGTACGGAAACCGCACCTGCGCAGGGGGCCTTCAGCGACCGCGTTGGTAGCTCGAACCTCGTCGATCGACCCTGCTGGCGAATTCAGCTTGCTGATAGTGGTTGGGCCAGCCGGGCGAGGCGGGAGGTCCAGACGACGACGGCGGTGGTCAGCAGCATCAATAGGCGTCGCTCAGGTCCCGAACGACGGAGCCGCGAGTGCCGCGAGGCTCGGGAGGACGAGATCGGGCTGGACGTCCGCTTGCGCGACGTCCTCTTCATGGGTGGTTCCGGTGAGCACGAGGATCGCGTCGAGGCCGGCGCGCTTCGCGCCCGCGACATCGGCGGTGAGGTGATCGCCGATGACAGCGATCTGTTTGCAGCCGGCGAGCGCCCCGCGCGCGATCTCGAACACGATCGGCTCCGGCTTGCCGACGACGGTGGCGGTGACGCCAGTCGCCGTCTCGACCGCAGCAAGGATCGCTCCGGTCGCCGGCCACGGCCCCTCGCGGGGCGCGTCGGTTGCGGACAGGAGCGTGAAGCCCACCTGCACGAGCTCGCTGTACAGCGTGGGCGACCCGATGGCAAACAGCTCAGCCCCAGTCAGGCGCTGTCGCGACGCGAGGAAGCGGGCTGTCGCAGCGGTCGAGGTGAGCACGTGGGCCTCGGTCGCAGGGATGCCGATCGCAGCAAGGGGGTGGCGCTCGCTTCGCGAGCTCTGCGGGTCGTTGGTCAGGAACAGCGCCTGGATGCCCCGCGCGCGCGCAGGCTCTCGATCGCCGCAGCCGCGCCGTCAATGGGATGTCCGCCGAGCGAGACGACGCCGTCGAGGTCGACGATCAGCCCGTCGTATGCGAAGCTCGGCGGGGATCCGATTCGGTTGCCGTCGCCGGTTGTCGTTGATGGTAGCCGCTGTTGGCCAGGATCGTCGCTAGCACGGCCGTGTAGTCGCGGTCGCCCGACCCGGCCGCCGTGGCTTTCAGCAGCCAGCTGCGCGCTGCCTCGGCCAGGGGGAGCGTGAGTCGTGAGTCCGCCGCCGCCTCGCGGATCAGGTCGGCGTCCTTGCAGGCGAGCGTGAGGGGGAAGCGAGGCGGGTAATCGCCCGCTTCGACCACCCGCCGACGCCGCTCGGCCTGGGCCGCGAGCGGCGTCGCCGCAAGCACTCGATACGTCGCGTCGGTGGAAAGCGCCAGGCCGCGAGCGAGCGCCAGCGCCTCGCCGAGCATCGCGAGCGTGCCGAAGACCGTCGCGTTCGCGACCAGCTTCGCCGCCTGGCCGCTGCCGAGCGGCCCGACATGGATGGGTGAGCCGAGTGCCGAGAGGAGCTCCATCCAACGCTCCACCAGCTCCGTCTGACCGCCGACGAGGATGTCGAGCGAGCCTGCCTCCGCCGGGGCGAGGCTTCCCAGCACCGGAGCGTCGAGCAGTCCAGTTCCCTCCGGAAGCGCCGCTGCCAGCTCGAGGACCGCCGCGGGACCGACGGTGGACATCTCGATCACGCTCAGCCGTGCGCTCGCGCCAGCGGCGACGCCGTCGTCCGTCTCGGTCACCGCCCGCAATGCCGCGGGGTCGGCGACCATCGTGATCAGCGCCTCGACTCGCGCCGCGGCCTCGGCCGGCGTCTCAACTGCGACCGCACCGCGCTCGACCAGCGGTAGCGCCTTGTCTGGCGATCGGTTCCAAACGATCACCTCGAATCCCGCCTCGAGCAGCCGACCGGCGATCCGGCTGCCCATCCCGCCGAGCCCGATCACCGCGACCGGCGCCACGGGCGGCTCACCTCCCCCGTCTCCACGCATCTTCCATCAGCGAGCCTGCGTGTCCACGGCGCGCATCTAGACTTCGGGCCGCGGACGGGGACCGTCGATGGCGGGCTCGGGGGCGGCCGGGAGGGGACGCCCCGCTGCGGGTGGGCCTGCCGCATCCACCACAGGCTCACCAGCAGGATCCACAGGACCCAGGCGAGGTCATGAACATCAGCCCACTCCCGAAGGCGATCCAGGTCAACGGGCCTGCCCCCTCAGCGCGCCGAAGCCGTTCGACCAGCGCGCCGAGAAAGCACAGGAGGAAGAAGAACCCGCAGCTGGCAAGGAGGATCACCGCCTTCAGCAGGTCTTGGTGGCTGCGGTAGAAGCGCTCGATCCGTGCGGGGGAGCCGAGGTCTGGCAACTGTGGCACGATCAGGCTGATCGGCGCCCAGAGCAGGCAGACGATCACGCCGCTCGTGGCGCCCCAGCGTGACCAGCGCGTGCTCATCCGCCACCTCCGACCATGGCAACGGCCCGCACGCGCCGGCCCGCCTCCGTCCCGGGAGCGGGCGGGCTCACCTCCGCGAATGGTGGCCCGACTCTCCAACAGACAGACGGAGAAGGTGGCCACTCTGTGACATGCGCGACCGGGGCCTGAGGTTCCTAAAGGGGTGCCGACGGCGGCGCGGGACGACCCGGCCGGCGAGTGGCCGCCATGTCACACCTGTAATGGGGATTTCGTCTGTCTACGACATGAAGGCCAACAACGGCGAGGCAGTGGGGCACGCGTACCCTCCAGAGAACCTCCAGCGATGCCCCTCCGGCGCCTGGCCCCACTGTCTCTCGGCGCCTTCGCCGTAGGAACGGACGTGCTCCTCGTCGCTGGGCTGATCCCCGGTATCCAGGCGGACCTGCGCGTGTCGTTGCCAGCGGCAGGCCAGCTCGTTTCGGTCTTCGCGATCACCTACGCGGTGGGATCGCCGCTGCTCGCCATCCTCACCGGCCGGCCTGCCGCGCCGATCCCTGCTGACCGGGACGCTGACGATGTTCGCCGCCACCAACGTGCTCGCAGCAGCGGCTCCCACCTACGGCCCGCTGCTCCTGGCGCGCGTGCTGGCCGCCTGTGGCGCGGCCCTGTTCACGCCGACCGCCCTGGGGGGCGTCATCGGGGGGCTTGCCCTGCACGCAGGTGGTAGCGCCGCGGTTGCCCCGACCGGTGGCGCGATCGAGCTGACCGCACTGGCGCTGCTCCTCGCCAGGCGGAGCCTGATCGAACCTTCCTCCGACCTGCGTCAACCCGCCGACGGCGAAGGCGCGAAGGCGCGGCAGGCAGGTGGCCGGTGCCAGGCAGGTAGGGGCGGGACCAGATGAACCCGGCACAGTTCCGTGCGCTGTTTCCGGCGCTGCGCTCGATGGTGTGGCTGGACACCCCGGGCGCGCCGCCCGGTGCCGAGCCGGTGGTCCAGGCCCTGCGCGACGCCATCTCGGCGTGGTCGTCCGGCGAGTTCGACCGGCACGCCTGGGATGCGGCGACCGGCCAGGCACGCGAGCTGTTCGCGCGGCTCGTCGGCGTCGACCCCGCGACCGTGTCGACGCTGGGATCGCTCGCCGAGGCCGCCGCCACGGTCGCCGGATCCCTGCCACCGGGCCGGATCGTGGTGGCCGCCGACGAGTTCCGCAGCAACCTGTTTCCATGGCTGGCGCAACCCAGGCACCACGTGGTGCTGGTGCCGGTCCGCGATGGCGCAACGCCGGTGGAGGACCTGATCGAGGCCTTGAACGAGGAAACGGTGCTGCTCGCTGTAAGCGAGGTGACCAGCAGGGAGGGGCAGCGGCTGGACCTGCCGGCCTTGCGGGCTGCCACCGATCGGGTAGGAGCACGGCTGTTCGTCAACCTGACCCAGTCGCTCGGCGCGTTGCGGTTCGACGCCAGCGCGGTGCGGCCCGACTACCTCGCCGTGCACGGCTACAAGTGGCTGCTGTGCCCGCGCGGCGCTGCCTGGCTGGTCACCAGGCCCGACCGGCTCGACGGGCTGAAGCCGCTGGCGCCGAGCTGGAAGTCGACGGGTCCGCCGTACGGCTGGTTCGGCGGTCCGATGGACCTGGCCGACGACGCCCGCCGCTGCGACGCCTCCCCCGCCTGGTTGTCCTGGGTCGGCGCGTGCGCGGCCCTGCAGCTGTTCGGCCGGCTGGACCCCGGCCGGGTCGAGCGGCACTGCCTCGACCTCGCCGCACGGTTCACCAGGCATGCGCACGCGCTCGGCCTGCGGCCGGTGACTGGCGGGCCAGCGTCCCACATCGTCGTCCTGCGCACCGACCACGCCGACCGGATCGCACGTCGGCTACGCCAGCACGGGGTGCGGGCGACCGCACTGGGCGACCGGATCCGCTTCGGCTTCCACTACTACAACAGCGACCACGACGTGTCGGCCACACTGCGCGCACTCGACGACGATGAGCTCCTACCCACCGGTAACCCCGGACCCACGCCCACCAGATGACCCGAAGGCGCCACATGCACCAGAACGCTCGCCTGATCGAGCGCTTCCACCAGGCCCAACGACGCTTCTACGCCGGCGACGAGGACACCACGACCCTGCGTGCCCTGCTCGCCGATGACATCACCTGGCACGTGCCCGGCCGCGGCGTGATCGCCGGTGACTACCGCGGCCACGACCAGGTCATCGGTTACTTCGCCACCCGCCGCGCACTCGCCAGGACGACCTTCCGCGTCCAACCGCACGCGGTCCTTGCTGACGACCAACAGGTGGTCCAGTTCGCCAGCGGGTGTGCTGAGCGACACGGCAGGATCTGGCGGTGGGAGACGGTCGGGGTGTACCGGATCGCCGACGGCAAGGTCGCTGAATGCTGGCTGCTCCCCTTCGACCAGTACCTGTTCGACGAGATCTGGTCATGACCGCGCGATGTCCGGCCCATCTTCGACCGCGACGGCATCCGATCCGACACTTCGCGCCGTTTCAGGCGGGCTGATCTCGACGGGGTCGCCGCGCCTTGCCCCGGTTGTCGAGTCCCTCGATCGGTTCGATGACCCGCTTGCGGACGTGCTGATAGACCACCGCCGTCCGCAGGTGGTCGACTTCGGGTCGGGTGCCCAGCCGGTCGAGCACGAAGGTACGGAGGTGGTCGGCGTCGGCCACGGCGACGTGCAGCAGGTAGTCGTCGTCACCGGTCATGTTGAACAGCGCGAGTGTCTCGGGCAACGAAAGCAGGTAGTTGACGAACGGGTCGACCAGGTCGCGCGTGTGCGTGCGGAAGCGGATCGCGATCATGGCCTGGAGCTTGCGTCCGAGGCAGCGTGTTCGAGGCCGAGGAGGTGGTGCAGGAGGCGTTCTTGCGCCTGTATCGCAGCCCAGGGGTTGAGGATCCTGGGGCGTGGTTGACCACGGTGGTGAGCCGGCTGTGCCTTGACCACTTGGGCTCGGCTCGGGCGCAACGCGAGATCTACGTCGGCCAGTGGTTACCGGAGCCGAGTCTCACCCAGCCAGAGCCCCAGGACGAGGTGGCGCTGGCCGAGTCGGTGTCGACCGCGCTGCTGGTGGTGCTGGAGACGCTGAGCCCGCTGGAGCGGGTGGTGTTCGTACTGCGGGAGGCCTTCGCGCTGGAGTACGCAGAGATCGCCGCGGTGGTGAAGCGCAGCCCCGCGGCGGTGCGTCAGTTGGCCAGCCGCGCCCGCCGGCACGTGCAAGAGGGCCGGCCCCGCTTCGAACCCGATGCGGCCCAGCGCCAGCGAGTTGCCTCCGCGTTCCTGGCCGCGTGCGCGGGCGGCGACCTGGAGGGACTGCTTGCGGTGCTGGACCCTCAGGTGGTGTTGCGCGCCGACGGGGGTGGCAAGGTACCGTTGCCGCCGCATGCGGTCAGTGGGGCGCTGCGGGTCGCGCGCGCGATCCGCAGCGGCCTGCGGGGGTGGGCCGGGCGAGCCGGCGTAGTGACGCACGGGGTGCCGGTCAACGGCACGCTCGGGCTGGTCTACCACTATCAGCCAGAAGGACGACTGCTTGCGGTGGTCAGTCTGGATGTGGCTGGCGGCCAGGTGGTCGGGGTCAACTTGCAGTCCGGACAAGCTCGAGCGCCTGCGACTGCCCGGCACCGCGGACACCCCAAGCTGGCCGGCTGCTCAGCGTGTCGACACAGGATGTATCGCATACGACCGGGACCGCTTGGTACCCAATAAGGGAAGGCGGGTGCGGTGAGGCTCCAGCCTACGGACCCGTAACCACGCGCTGCTGGACCGCAACGGGGCGGCGTGGTTACCTTGCGGTAACTATGAGCGTGCTGGCCAGCCGGCTCGACCGGGCGTCCGCGACCTACCGCGCCAACCGGAGCGCCAACCTGCGGCTGCTCGAGGAGATCTCCGAGCAGCTCGCGCTCGCCCGCGCCGGTGGCGGCGAGAAGTACGTCAACCGTCACCGCGCCCGCGGCAAGCTCCTGGCCCGCGAGCGGGTCGAGCTGCTGCTCGACCGCGACGCCCCGTTCCTCGAGCTGTCGCCCCTTGCCGCCTGGGGCAGCGACTTCCACGTCGGCGCGAGCGGCGTCCACGGCGTCGGGGTGGTCAGCGGCGTCGAGTGCGTGGTCACCGCCAGCGACCCGACCGTGCGGGGCGGCGCCACCAACCCGTTCGGGCTGCGCAAGGGCCTGCGGGCGATGGAGATCGCCCAGCGCAACCGGCTGCCGCTGGTGCAGCTGATCGAGTCGGGCGGCGCCGACCTGCCCACCCAGTCGCAGATCTTCATTCCCGGCGGCGCGGTGTTCCGCAACCTCACCCGCCTGTCTCGCGCCGGCGTCCCCACCGTGGCGCTGGTGTTCGGCAACTCCACCGCCGGCGGCGCCTACATTCCCGGCATGTCCGACCACACGGTGATGGTCAAGGGCCGCGCCAAGGTCTTCCTCGGTGGCCCGCCCCTGGTCAAGATGGCCACCGGCGAGGACGCCGACGAGGAGGAGCTGGGCGGCGCCGAGATGCACGCCCGCACCTCCGGCCTCGCCGACCTGCTGGCGGAGGACGAGGTGGACTGCATCCGCCTCGGCCGGCAGGTGCTGGCCGGCCTGAACTGGCGCAAGCTCGGCCCACCGCCACACCCCGACGCCGACGAGCCGACCGCCGACCCGGAGGACCTGCTCGGCCTCGCCCCGGTCGACCTCAAGGTCCCGGCCGACATGCGCGCCGTCATCGCCCGCGTGGTCGACGGCTCCCGCTTCGACGAGTTCAAGCCCTTGTACGGGGCCAACCTGGTCACCGGCTGGGCGCGGATCCACGGCTATCCGGTCGGTGTCCTCGCCAACCAGCAGCCGGTGCTGTTCAGCGAGGAGTCCAACAAGGCCGCCCACTTCATCCAGCTCGCCAACCAGCTCGACACGCCGCTGGTCTTCTTGCAGAACACCACCGGCTACATGGTCGGCAAGGACTACGAGCAGCGCGGGATCATCAAGGACGGCGCCAAGATGATCAACGCGGTGTCCAACTCGGCGGTGCCGCACCTCACCGTGATCTGCGGCGCCTCCTACGGGGCCGGCGGCTACGGCATGGGCGGCCGCGCCTACGACCCGCGCTTCCTGTTCACCTGGCCGGCGTCGAAGACCGCGGTGATGGGGCCGGCGCAGCTCGCCGGCGTGATGTCGATCCTGGGCCGCGCCTCCGCCAAGGCCGGAGGCCGGCCGTTCGACGAGCAGGCCGACGCGGCCATGCGCCAGGCCGTCGAGGAGCACATCGAGCGCGAGTCGACCGCGCTGTTCAACACTGGCCTGCTGTACGACGACGGCATCGTCGACCCGCGCGACACCCGCACGGTGCTCGGCATCGCCCTGTCGGCCTGCCACTCCGGGGAGGTGAAGGGCACGCGCGAGTTCGGCGTGTTCCGCATGTGATCGCCAAGCTGCTGGTCGCCAACCGGGGCGAGATCGCCAGCCGGGTGCTGCGCACCTGCCGCGCGATGGGCGTCGCCACCGTGGCGGTCTTCTCCGACCCCGACGCCGACGCCCCGTTCGTGGCCGAGGCGGACGAGGCGGTCGCGCTCGGCGGCGCCACGCCGGCCGAGTCCTACCTGCGCGGTGAGGCGATCATCGAGGCGGCCGAGCGCACCGGGGCCGACGCGATCCACCCCGGCTACGGCTTCCTGGCCGAGAACGCCGACTTCGCCCGCGCCTGCCGCAAGCACGGCCTCACCTTCGTGGGGCCGCCGCCGGAGGCGATCGCCGCCATGGGCGACAAGCTGGAGGCCAAGCGGCTGGCCGGCGCGGTCGGCGTGCCGGTGCTGCCCGGCATCGAGGTGACCGACCTCGACGGCGACGCCCTGCGCGCCGTGGCCGACGAGATCGGCTGGCCGGTGCTGGTCAAGGCGGCCTTCGGCGGTGGCGGGGTGGGCATGCGGCTGCTACGCGAGCCAGGCGAGCTGGCCGAGGCGGTGGCGGCGGCCCGGCGCCAGGCGGGCGCCGCGTTCGCCGGCGACGCCGTCTTCCTGGAGCGCTACGTGGAGCGTCCGCGCCACGTCGAGGTGCAGATCCTCGGCGACCTGGACGGGCACGTGGTGCAGCTCTTCGAGCGGGATTGCTCCATCCAGCGCCGCCACCAGAAGCTGGTCGAGGAGTGCCCGTCGCCCGCGGTCGACACGGAGCTGCGCAGGCGCCTGGCCGCGGCCGCGGTCGCCGTCGGCCAGGCGATCGGCTACGTCGGCGCCGGCACGGTCGAGTTCCTGCTCACCCCCCAAGGGGAGTTCCTGTTCCTCGAGGTCAACACGCGCCTGCAGGTCGAGCACCCGGTGACCGAGGCGGTCACCGGCCTCGACCTGGTGCGGCTGCAGCTGCTGCTGGCCGCCGGCGAGCCGCTGCCCGCCGAGGTCCGCCGGGCGAGGATCTCCGGCCACGCCATCGAGGCCCGCCTCTACGCCGAGGACCCGCGGCGGGACTTCCTGCCCGCCGCCGGCCGGCTGCACCGCTTCCGCATCGAGCAGCGACCGGGCCTGCGGGTCGACGCGGGCGTGCGCGACGGCTCGGTGGTCGGCGTCCACTACGACCCGCTGCTGGCCAAGGTGATCGCCCACGCGCCCAGCCGTGCCGAGGCGGCGGCGCTGCTGGCCGCGGCGTTGGCCACCGCGCGCATCCACGGGCTGGTCAGCAACAGGGACCTGCTGGTGCGGGTGCTGCGCCACGAGGCGTTCCTGGCCGGCGAGACCGACACCCACTTCCTGGAGCGGTACCAGGCCGACGAACTGGGCATGCCGCTCGCCGGCGCGGCGGCCGAGCGGCTCGCCGCCGCGGCCGCCGCCCTGGCGGCGCAGGCCGGGCGCCGCGCCGCCGCGCCGGTCCTCGGCGGCATCCCCTCCGGCTGGCGCAACAACCCCTCGCAGCCGCAGCGGGTCACCTTCGACGGCGAGCACGGCGAGGTCGAGGTCGCCTACCGCTTCCACCGTGGCGGGGTCGACCTGGAGCTGGACGGCAGCGCCCTCGCCGGGGTGCGCCTCTGGCACTGCGGGCCCGACCTGGTCGACCTCGAGGCGGAGGGGGTGCGCCGCCGCTTCGAGGTGCAGCGCCGCGGCGCCGAGCACTTCGTGGACTCGCCGCTCGGGCCGGTGGCCCTGCGCGAGCGCCCGCGCTTCCCGGAGACCGCCGGCGCGGTGGAGCGCGGCTCGCTCACCTCGCCCCTTCCCGGGGTCGTCCGGCGCGTGACCGCGGCCGCGGGCGACCGCGTCGCCGCCGGCACGGTCCTGGTCGTGGTCGAGGCGATGAAGACCGAGCACCGGGTGGCGACGCCCCACCCCGGCGTGGTGCGCGAGCTGCTGGTCGCCGAGGGCCAGCAGATCGACGCCGGCGTGCCCCTCGCCGTGGTCGACGCCGACGACGAGGCCGCCCGCGAAGCCGGTGACGCAACGGGCGTCCCCAGCGAAGGCCGGCCGGCCGCAGGGCGCGGTGGCGACCCGCCGTCGGAACGCCACGCCGACCCGACGGAGGGGCGCGGCGCCGGCACGTCCGCCGAGCACAGGGAGTAGTCATGGACTTCAACGAGACGACCGAGCAGCGGATGCTGCGCGAGGCGGTCGCCAAGATCGCCGCCGACTTCGGCCGCGAGTACTACACCGAGAAGGTCCGCAGCGGGGCCAAGACGACCGAGCTGTGGGAGGCCGTCGCCAAGGCCGGCTACGTCGGGGTCTGCCTGCCCGAGGAGTACGGCGGCGGGGGCATGGGCATCAGCGAGCTCGCGGTGGTCACCGAGGAGCTGTCCGCCAACGGCTGCCCGCTGCTGCTGCTGATGGTCACCCCGGCGATCACCGGCACCCTGATCGCCCGCTTCGGCACGCCCGCCCAGCGCGAGCGCTGGCTGCCCCCGATGGCGGCGGGGACCAAGATGGCGTTCGCCATCACCGAGCCGGACGCCGGCTCCAACACCCACCGGCTGTCCACCGTCGCCACCCCGGAGGGCGACGGCTGGCGCCTCCGCGGCACCAAGTACTACACCTCGGGCGTGGACGAGAGCGAGGCGATCATGGTGGTCGCCAAGACCGGGGTCCACGAGGGCAGCGACCGCGGCATGCTGTCGCTGTTCATCGTCGACTCGGACACGCCCGGCCTGGAGAAGACGCTCATCCCGGTCAGCCTGGCCGCGCCCGAGAAGCAGTTCACCCTCTTCTTCGACGACGTGGTGGTGCCCGCCGACCGGCTGCTCGGCGACGAGGGCGACGGGCTGCGGCAGGTCTTCCACGGGCTCAACCCGGAGCGGATCATCGGCGCGGCCGGCGCCAACGGCGCCGCCCGCTACGCCCTGGCCAGGGCGGTCACCTACGCCAACCAGCGCCAGGTCTGGGACGTGCCGATCGGCGCCCACCAGGGCCTGGCCCACCCGCTGGCCGAGGCGAAGATCAACGTGGAGCTGGCCAGGCTGATGACGCAGAAGGCCGCCTGGCTGCACGACCACGGCCAGAAGGGCGCCGGCGAGGCGGCCAACATGGCCAAGTTCGCCGCCGCCGAGGCGAGCCTGCAGGCGATCGACGCCGCCATCCAGACCCATGGCGGCAACGCCTACGCCACCGAGTACGGCCTGGCGGAGATGTGGGCCGGCATCCGCGCGCTGCGCACCGCGCCGGTGAGCCGCGAGATGATCCTCAACTACGTGGCCGAGCACTCCCTGCGCCTGCCGCGCTCGTACTGAGCCCGACCACCTTGGAGGGCGGGGCCGACGGCGCCTGCGGCCCGCGCGCGCCGTCGTTGCTGGATCCGTCCGGATCTGCGTAGATCGCCCGGTCCTGCCGGCAGTGGCGGGTCGCGGCGGCCGGGCGGCCGGGGCGACAATGGGGCCGACACCGCGAGGCGAGGCCGATCCTCGCCCGGAAGCTGCGGTGGGGGGGCGAGCACGAGGGGGTCCCGGGGTGGCGTTGTCGGCATACATTCTCATCCAGACCGAGGTCGGCAGGGCGGGCGCGGTCGCCAAGACCGTCGGCGCGATCCAGGGCGTACAGGTCGCCGAGGGCGTCACCGGCCCCTACGACGTGATCGCCCGCGCCGAGGCGCGCAACGTCGACGAGCTGGGCAAGCTCGTGGTCGCCAGGGTCCAGGCGGTCGAGGGCATCACCCGCACGCTCACCTGCCCGGTCGTCCACCTGTAGGGCGCGACCCGCGCCTGCTCCACCGGGCGGTCGTCGGGGCCGCGGCCAGTTCGCGCGGCGGCCATCGGCGCTTCGGTCGTTGACAGCGGCGGGGGCGCCTTCGTAGAACTGGCCTGGCTGCCTCGCGACCTGGCACGCCCCGATCCCGGCAGCGTCGGGCCGGCCCGCTGCGGCGAGCCAGCCCGAGGCGCCGGCCCCCCGTTCGGGAGGACCCATGGCCACCCAGTCGGACACCCCGGTCGAGCGCCGTCCCAGCTCCCGGCTCGACGCCTACTTCCACATCTCCGAGCGCGGCTCGACGGTCGAGCGCGAGGTCCGCGGCGGCTTCGCCACCTTCTTCACCATGGCCTACATCGTGGTCCTGAACCCGCTGATCCTCGGCGGGGCCAAGGACGCCGGTGGCCACCAGCTCGACCTCGGCCAGCTCACCACGTCCACCGCGCTGGTGGCCGCGGTCATGACCCTGCTGATGGGGATCTGGGGCCGCTACCCGTTCGCCATCGCGGCCGGCCTCGGGCTCAACGCGGTGGTCGCCTTCCAGCTCGCCGGCCAGATGTCCTGGCCGGACGCGATGGGCCTGGTGGTGCTCGAGGGCCTGCTGATCACGGTGCTGGTCGCCACCGGCCTGCGCCACGCGGTGATGGACGCCATCCCGCTGGCCCTCAAGCAGTCCATCAGCGTCGGCATCGGCCTGTTCATCGCGTTCATCGGGCTGGTCGACGCCGGCTTCGTGCGGCGCATCCCAGACGCCGCCAACACCCCCGTGCCGGTGCAGCTCGGCATCGGCAACCGGCTGGCGGGCTGGCCGACGCTGGTGTTCTGCGTCGGGCTGCTGCTCACCGTGGTGCTGGTCGCCCGGCGCGTGCGCGGCGCGATCCTGCTCAGCATCATCGCCACCACCATCTTCGCGATCATCGTCAACGCCATCGCGGACGTGCCGCCCAGGGTCGACGCGGCCGGCAAGGTGACCCCGACGGGCTGGGGCCTGACCGTGCCGCGGCTGCCCGACAGCCTGGTCGGCTCGCCCGACTTCGGCCTGCTCGGCCACTTCAGCCTCGGCGGTGGCTTCGCCGCGGCGGGTGTGCTGGTGGCGGCGCTGTTCGTGTTCACGCTGATGCTCAGCGACTTCTTCGACACCATGGGCACGGTGATCGGCGTCGGCAACGAGGGCGGCCTGCTCGACCGCGACGGCCGCCTGCCGGGCGTCGGCAACGTGCTGCTGGTCGACAGCCTGGCCGCGGCGGCCGGCGGGGCCGCCTCCTGCTCGTCCAACACCACCTACATCGAGTCGGCGGCCGGGGTCGGCGAGGGCGCCCGCACCGGGCTTGCCAGCGTGGTGACCGCGCTGCTGTTCGTGATCGCGCTGTTCCTCACCCCGCTGGTCGAGGTCGTCCCCTACGAGGCCGCCTCGCCGGTGCTGGTGGTGGTCGGCTTCCTGCTGATGGTGCAGGTGCGCGACATCCCCTGGGGCGACGTCGACCTCGCCCTGCCGGCCTTCCTGACGATCGTGCTGATGCCGTTCAGCTTCTCGATCACCAACGGCATCGGCGCCGGCTTCATCACCTACGTGGCGATCAAGGCCGTCAGGGGCCGCTGGCGCGAGCCGAGCCTGCTGCTGTGGGGGATCGCCCTGGCGTTCCTGGTGTACTTCGCGATCGACCCGATCGAGCAGCTCCTGGGAATCGGCTGACGGCTGCCCCGCGGGCAGGGCGACCGCTGCTTCGGCGGCGACTCGCTCCGCTGGTGCCGGCCCCATCGGCTGCCCAGCTGAGGCAGGGCGACCGCTGCTTCGGCGGCGACTCGCTCCGCTGGTGCCGGCAGCTTCGGCGCCGGCGTGGCTTGACAGCATCGGCGGCCGCGGGCAATGGTCGGGAATGGCCGTGCCAGAGCTGGTGGTCAGGGGACGGCGGGTGGTGACGCCCGACGGCGTCCGGCCCGCCGCGCTGCAGCTTCGCGGCGGCGTGATCGCCAAGGTCGCCGACCACGGCGACGTATCGGCCAGCACGCCGCTGGTCGAGGCGGGCGACGTCGTGGTCCTGCCCGGCGTGGTTGACGTGCACGTCCACGTCAACGAGCCGGGGCGCACCGAGTGGGAAGGCTTCGACACGGCCACGAGGGCGGCCGCCGCCGGCGGGGTCACCACCTTGGTCGACATGCCGCTCAACAGCGTGCCGCCGACCACCACGGTGGCCGCGCTGGCGGCCAAGCGCGCCGCCGCTGCCGGGAAGGCCCACGTCGACGTGGCCTTCTGGGGCGGGATCGTGCCTGGCAACCTGGCCGAGCTGCCCGCCCTGGCCGACGCGGGAGTGGTCGGCTTCAAGGCCTTCCTGGTCCCCTCCGGGGTGGACGAGTTTCCCTGCGTGGACGTGGCCGAGCTGGAGGCGGCCATGCGGCTGCTCGCCGCGCGGGACGCCCTCACGGTGGTCCACGCCGAGGCGCCCGGCCCGCTGGCCGAGGCCGCCGCCGAGGCCGCGGGGCAGGACCCGCGGCGCTACCGCACCTGGCTCGCCTCGCGCCCCGACCGGGCGGAGGTCGAGGCGGTGGCACAGGTCGCCGCGCTGGCCGAGCGCCTCGGTGCGCGCGCCCACGTGCTGCACCTGTCGTCGGCCGAGGCGCTCGTGCCGCTCGCCCGTGCGCGCGCGGCCGGCGCCAGGGTCACGGCGGAGACCTGCCCGCACTACCTGACCCTGGCCGCCGAGGAGGTGCCCGACGGCGCCACGGCGTTCAAGTGCGCCCCACCGATCCGGGCGGCGGCCAACCGCGAGCGCCTCTGGGCCGCCCTCGCCGGCGGCGGCCTCGACCTGGTCGCCAGCGACCACTCGCCCTGCCCGCCGGCGCTGAAGCGGCCAGCCGACGGCGACTTCCTCGCCGCCTGGGGCGGCATCGCCTCGCTCGGGCTGGCGCTGCCGCTGCTGTGGACCGAGGCCCGCCGCCGCGGGCACGGCCTGGCGGAGCTGGCCGAGTGGCTCTGCGCGGCCCCGGCGCGCCTCGCCGGGCTGGCGGGCAAGGGCGCGCTCGCCCCCGGCAACGACGCCGACCTGGTGCTGTTCGATCCCGAGGCGGCCTTCACCGTCGACCCGGCGGCGCTGGCCCAGCGCCACCCCGTCACCCCGTACGCCGGCCGCACCCTGCACGGCGTGGTGCGCGCCACCTACCTGCGCGGCCGCCAGGTCTGGGACGGCACCCGGCTGACCGCCACCGCGCGGGGAACCCTGCTGGCCCCGGGCGCCGGGGGTCCGGGGGGCTCGAGTAGCGGAGCGGTAGCCCCCCGGAGGACAGCGGGGGGTCCAGGGGGCTCGAGCAGCGGAGCGGTAGCCCCCCGGAGAACAGCAGGGGGTCCGGGGGGCTCATGGAGCGGAGCGGTAGCCCCCCGGAGAACAGGGGGAGTGGCGTGAGCGATTGGTCCGAGTTGACCGATCTGGCCGCCAGGCGGCTCGGCGGCATGGTGCTGGCCGCCAACGACGAGTTCTTCGCGCCCAAGGAGCGCCTGCTCGAGCCCGCCGCGCCGGTGTTCGTCCCCGGCCGCTACACCGACCGGGGCAAGTGGATGGACGGCTGGGAGACCCGCCGCCGCCGCGGTCCCGGCCACGACTGGTGCGTCGTCCGGCTCGGCGTGCCCGGCGTGCTCCGCGGCGTGGTGGTCGACACCACCCACTTCCGCGGCAACCAGCCGGAGGCCTTCTCCCTCGACGGCCTGGCCGCCGATGCCCCGGCAGCTGCGGGCGTAGCCGGCGCGCCACCGGGAGCGGGCATGGCCGGGGCAAGCGGGCATGCTGGGCCGGCGAGCGGGGCCGACCTGCCGTCCGGGCTCGGGCCGGACGCCGGCTGGCTGCCGCTGGTCGGGCGCACCACGCTCGAAGCCGACGCGGAGCAGCGCTTCGCCGTCGACGCCCCGTTCCGCGTCAGCCACGTGCGCCTCTCCATCCACCCGGACGGCGGCGTGGCGCGGCTGCGGCTCCACGGCGAGCCCCTGCCCGACCTGCGCACCCTGGCCGGGCCGGAGGGGCGGCTCGACCTGGCCGCCGCGACCAGCGGCGGCGACGCCGTCGCCGCCAGCGAGGAGACCTTCTCCTCGCGCCACCACCTGATCGCCCCTGGCGACGCGGTCGACATGGGCGACGGCTGGGAGACGCGCCGCCGGCGCGGCCCAGGCCACGACTGGGCCGTCGTGCGGCTGGGCGCCGAGGGCGTGGTCGAGCGGGTCGAGCTCGACACCACCCACTACAAGGGCAACTACCCGGACCGTGCCGGCTTGGAGGGCTGCGACGCCCCGGACGCCGGCGTCACCGAGGTGCCGTCGGACGGCTGGTGGACGCTGGTACCCGAAAGCCGGCTCGGACCGCACGCCAGGCACGTGTTCGCCGTGGCCGAGCGGCGGCCGGTCACCCACGTGCGGCTGGCGATCCATCCCGACGGCGGGGTCAGCCGCCTGCGGGTGCACGGCCGGATCCATGAGGCGGGCTGGCGGCGCTGGGGGGTGCGCTGGCTGAACGCGCTGCCTGCCGGGCAGGCGGAGGCCGAGCTGCTGGCCTGCTGCGGCTCGCGCGAGTGGGCCAGGCAGGTCGCCGCCGCGCGGCCGTGGCCCGGGTGGGACGACCTGGCCGCCGTCGCCGACCGGGTCTGGGCCGGGCTCGGGCGTGACGACTGGCTGCAGGCGTTCGCTGCCCACCCGCGCATCGGCGAGCGCACCCCGCCGGCCGGGGCGCCGGACCGGGGAGTCGGCTGGTCCGGCGGCGAGCAGGCCGGCGCCGCCGCCGCCGCCGACGCCGCCGTGCTGGCCGGCCTCGCCGAGGGCAACCGCGACTACGAGGCCCGCTTCGGGCACGTCTTCCTGGTCTGCGCCAGCGGCCGCGGCGCGGGGGAGCTGCTCGGCGAGCTGCGCCGCCGGCTCGGCAACGACCCGGCCACGGAGCTGCGCGTCGCCGTGGAGGAGCAGCGCAAGATCACCCGGCTTCGGCTGGACAAGCTGGTACGGCCGCCGGACGGATAGGCTCAGTTGCACAAGCGAGGAGGGGAGCCGGACGATCACCACACACGTCCTTGACACCGGCGTCGGCCGGCCTGCCGACGGCGTCCGGGTCACGCTGGAGGAGCGGGCGGCCGGGGGCGAATGGGAGCGGCTCGGCAGCGGCCAGACCGGCGGCGACGGCCGCCTGGCCGACCTCGTGCCCGCCGGGCGGGCGTTGCGCACCGGCGTACACCGGCTGCGCTTCGAGACCGACGCGTACTTCAACGCCCGCGGCATGGCCGGGTTCTACCCGGAGGTCACGGTCGTCTTCGAGGTCGCCGACCCGAGCGAGCACTACCACGTGCCGCTGCTGCTGAGCCCCTACGGCTACACCACCTACCGGGGGAGCTGAGCCATGGGCGTGGCGCTCGGGGACAACCGCTACGGCAAGTCCGGCATCCGCCTGGTCACGGTGGCCCGCCACGGTGACCGTGACGAGCTGACCGACCTCACCATCGACGTGCGGCTCGAGGGCGACTTCGAGGCCGCCCACCTCGAGGGCGACAACGCCGCGGTGCTGCCGACCGACACCATGCGCGGCACGGTCTACGCCTTCGCCGCCGAGGCGCCCGCCGTCGAGCTGGAGCCCTTCGGCCTGCGCCTGGCCGGCCACTTCGTCGAGACCGTGGCGGCATGCCGCCTGGCGCGGGTGTGGCTCAGCCAGCAGCCGTGGGCGCGGCTGGCGGTCGACGGCAGCGCCCACCCGCACGCCTTCGTCGGCGCGGGCGGCGGCCGCCGTACCGCCGTGGTCACCCGGGCGGGCGGCGACGCCTGGGTGGTGTCCGGCGTCACCGGGCTGACCGTGCTCAAGACCAGCGGGTCGGCGTTCGAGGGTTTCCTCAGCGACCGCTACACCACCCTGCAGGAGGCCGACGACCGCATCCTCGCCACCGAGGTGACCGCCAACTGGCGCTACGGCTCGCCGGAGGTCGACTGGGCCGCCGCGGCCGCGCGCGCCCAGCGCGCGCTGCTCGAGGCCTTCGCCGCCCACGACAGCCGCTCGGTGCAGCACACCCTCTATGCCATGGGCGAGGCGGTGCTGGCCGCCAGCCCGGAGATCGCCGAGATCCGGCTCACCCTGCCGAACAAGCACCACCTGCCGGTCGACCTGTCGCCCTACGGGCTCGCCAACCGCAACGAGGTGTTCGTGGCCACCGACCGACCCTACGGCGTGATCGAGGGGGCCGTGCTGCGCGAGGACGCCCCGGCCGCCGGGGCGGCCTGGCCGTGAGCGCGCCGCCGCCTGCCTGAGCGGAGAAGCAAGCGTGGACTTCCTGCAGCCGAGCACCTGGGACGAGGCACTGGCCGCCAAGGCGGCCAGGCCGGACGCGCTGCCGATCGCCGGCGGCACCGACGTGATGGTCGAGCTCAACTTCGACCGCTCCCGCCCCGAGGCCGTGCTCGACCTCACCAAGGTGCCGGAGCTGGCCGCCTGGAGCCGCCACGACGGCTGGCTGCGGGTCGGCGCCGGCGTCACCTACACCAGGGTGATCGCCGAGCTGGCCGCCGAGCTGCCCGGCCTGGCGATCGCCAGCCGCACGGTCGGCTCGCCGCAGATCCGCAACCGCGGCACGGTCGGCGGCAACCTCGGCTCGGCCTCACCGGCCGGCGACGCCCACCCGCCGCTGCTCGCCGCCGGCGCCGAGGTCGAGCTCGCCGCGACGGCCGGCAGCCGCCGCATCCCCGTCGCCGACTTCTTCATTGGGCCAAAGCGCAGCGTGCTGCGACCGGACGAGCTGATCGCCGCGGTCTGGGTGCCGCGGGCGGCCGGGCCGCAGCAGTTCGCCAAGGTCGGCCCGCGCAACGCGATGGTGATCGCGGTCTGCTCGTTCGCGCTGGCGCTCGACCCCGAGCGCCGCCGGGTCGGCAGCGGCATCGGCTCGGCCGGTCCCACGCCGCTGGCCGCCGCCGAGGCCGAGCGGTTCCTCCAGGGCGTGCTCGACGAGGAGGGCCTGTGGGCCTCGCGAGGCGTGCTCGGCGAGGCGGCCGTCGCCCGCTTCGGCGCCCTGGTGGCCGGGGCGGCCAGGCCGATCGACGACGTGCGCGGCACGGCCGCCTACCGCGTCCACGCCCTCGGCGTGCTGGCCCGGCGCACGCTCGCCTGGGCCTGGGAGGACTACCGCGCTCGGCCGGCCGCGACCTCGCCGGCGGGGAGGTGACCATGCTGCTGCGCTGCACGGTGAACGGGGAGCCGCGCCTCCTCGACGACCTCTGGGAGGGCGAGAGCCTGCTGTTCGTGCTGCGCGAGCGGCTCGGCCTGCCTGGCTCCAAGAACGCCTGCGAGCAGGGCGAGTGCGGCTCCTGCTCGGTGTACCTGGACGGCACCCTGGTGTGCGCCTGCCTGGTCCTCGCCGGCCAGGCCGAGGGCGCCGAGGTGGTCACCGTCGAGGGGCTGGCGGGCGAGCACGGGCTCCACCCGGTCCAGGAGGCGTTCCTCGAGACCGGCGCGGTGCAGTGCGGCTTCTGCACCCCCGGCCTGGTGGTCGCCACCCACGACCTGCTGGGGCGCAGCCCGCGCCCCAGCGACGCCGAGATCCGCGAGGCGCTGGCCGGCAACCTGTGCCGCTGCACCGGCTACGAGAAGATCCTCGACGCCGTGCGGCTGGCCGCCGAGCGCCTCGGCGGCCAGCCGGGCGGAGCCGGACCGTGAGGCCGTCCACCGGGGGGGCGAACAGCGCCCCCCCGGACCCCCCCGGGGGCGGGAGCTCCCTGCACCGGGTGGTGGTCGACGGCTGCGCCATCGCCACCGTCGACCAGGCCGGCACCGAGATCGCCGCCGGTCACCTGGTCGTCGAGGGCGGCCGCATCGCCGCCGTCGGCCCCGGCCCGGCGCCGGCCTTCCCAGGGGGGTCCGGGGGGCTCGAGGAGCGGAGCGGTAGCCCCCCGGTGGACCGCACGACCCGGCGGGTCGACGGGCGCGGCTGCCTGTTGACGCCCGGCCTGGTCAACTGCCACCACCACCTGTACCAGTGGATCACCCGCGGCCTGGCCCAGCAGGCGACCCTGTTCGAGTGGCTGACCGAGCTGTACCCGGTCTGGGCCGGGCTGGACGCGGAGCTGGAGCGGGCGGCGGCCCGTGCCGCGTGCGCGTCGCTGGCCCGCTCCGGCTGCACCACCACCATGGACCACCACTACGTCTTCCCGGCCGGTGGGGGCGACATGCTGGCCGCCGAGGTCGACGCGGCCGCCGGCATCGGCCTGCGCTTCCACCCCACCCGCGGGTCGATGGACCTGGGCCGCTCGCGCGGTGGCCTGCCGCCCGACGAGATCGTCGAGGACGCCGACGAGGTCCTGGCGGCCACCGAGGCGGCCGTCGACCGCTTCCACGACCCCGCGCCGGACGCCATGGTGCGGGTCGCGGTCGCGCCCTGCTCGCCGTTCTCGGTCACCGGCGAGCTGATGCGCGAGTCCGCGGCGCTGGCGAGGCGGCGCGGCGTGCGCCTGCACACCCACCTGGCCGAGACCGTCGAGGAGGAGGAGTTCTGCCGCGCCAAGCTGGGCTGCACCCCGGCGGAGTACCTGGACGAGCTGGGCTGGCTCGGCGCGGACGTGTGGCTGGCGCACTGCGTCCACCTCAGCGCCGAGGCGCTGCGGCGCTTCGGCGCAAGCGGCACCGGCGTGGCCCACTGCCCCAGCTCCAACGCGCGTCTCGGCGCCGGCATCGCGCCGGTCGCCGACCTGGTCGCCGCCGGTGCGCCCGTCGGCCTCGGGGTCGACGGCGCCGCCTCCAACGAGGCCGGCCAGCTCGGCCCCGAGCTGCGCCAGGCGCTGCTGGCCGCGCGCCTGCGCGGCGGCCCAAGTGCCCTCACCGCCAGGCAGGCCCTCGCGCTCGGCACCATCGGGGGTGCCCGCTGCCTCGGCCGCGACCAGGAGCTGGGCTCGCTCGAGGTCGGCAAGCTGGCCGACCTGGCCCTGTGGCGGCTGGACGGCCTCGGCCACGCCGACGTGGCCGACCCGGTGGCGGCGCTGGTGCTGGGCCCGCCCGCCCCGCTGGAGCTGCTGTTGGTCGGCGGCCGCGTGGTGGTCGAGCGCGACGAGCTGCGGACCGCCTCCGAGGAGGAGATCGCCAGGGAAGCCCGCGCCGCCAGCCGCGAGCTGGCCCGCCGCGCCGGGGGACAGTTGGGGGGTCCGGGGGGCTCGAGTAGCGAAGCGGTAGCCCCCCGGTCAGCTCGGGAGAGGAGGCCGTGATGCGGGTGGAGGGCGGGGCGACGCTGCCGACGCGGCAGCGGCCCGCGCCGTCGGTGCCGGTGGGCGGAGGCGTGGGGGAGAGCCCGCGGCGGCCGGACGGCACCCTCAAGGTGACCGGCGAGTTCGCCTACTCGTCCGACCTGTGGGCCGAGGGGATGCTGTGGGGCGCGACCGTGCGCAGCCCGCACCCGAGGGCGGTCATCCGCGCCATCGAGGTTGCCGAGGCGCTGGCCACCCCGGGCGTGCTGGCGGTGCTCACCCACGAGGACGTCCCGGGCCGGCCCACCTACGGCCTGGAGATCGTCGACCAGCCGGTGCTGGCCTTCCCGGAGGTCCGCTACCAGGGTGAGCCGGTGGCGCTGGTGGCCGCCGACCACCCGGAGACCGCCCGCCGCGCGGCCGCCAGGGTACGGGTCGACTACCAGCCGCTCGACCCGCTGACCGACCCCGAGGCGGCCATGGCGGACGGCGCGCCAGCCCTCCACCCGGGTGGCAACGTGCTGCGCCACATCCGCATCCGCCACGGCGACCAGCAGGCACGGGCCGCGGTGGTGGTCAGCGGGGAGTACGAGGTCGGCATGCAGGACCAGGCCTTCCTCGGGCCGGAGTCGGGCCTGGCGGTGCCGGACGGCGAGGGCGGCGTCGACCTGTACGTGGCCACCCAGTGGCTCCACGTCGACCGCGACCAGCTCGCCGCCAGCCTCGGCCTGCCACCCGAGCGGGTGCGGCTCACCCTGGCCGGCGTCGGTGGCGCCTTCGGCGCCCGCGAGGACCTCTCCATGCAGGTTCACGCGTGCATGCTGGCGCTGCGCACCGGCCGGCCGGTGAAGATGGTCTACTCGCGCGAGGAGTCGTTCTTCGGGCACGTCCACCGCCACCCCGCCCGGCTCCGCTACGAGCACGGCGCGACCGCCGACGGCCTCCTGGTCTACGTGCGCGCCCGCATCGTCCTGGACGGCGGCGCCTACGCCTCCAGCTCCACCGCGGTCTGCGCCAACGCCGCCTGCTTCGCGGTCGGCCCCTACCGGGTGCCGAGCGCCACCGTGGACAGCTACGCCGTCTACACCGACAACCCGCCCTGCGGGGCGATGCGCGGCTTCGGCGCGGTGCAGACCTGCTTCGCCTACGAGTCGCAGATGGACCGGCTGGCCTCGGCGCTCGGCATGGACCCGGTCGAGCTGCGCCTGGCCAACGCCATGGAGACCGGCACGCCGCTGCCGACCGGCCAGCGGGTCGAGGGTGCGGCACCGGTGGCGGAGCTGCTCGGTCGCGTCCGCGCCAAGCCGCTGCCGCCAGGGTCTGGCGACCGGCGGGACCTGCGCGAGCTGCCAGGCGGGGTCGCCAACGTGACCCACGGCGAGGGCGTGCGCCGCGGCGTGGGCTACGCGGTCGGCTTCAAGAACGTGTCCTACTCCGAGGGCTTCGACGACTTCGCCACCGCGCGCGTGCGGCTCTCCGCGGTCGCCGGCGAGGCCCTTGCCGAGGTGCACACCGCCGCCGCCGAGGTCGGCCAGGGCTTGGTCACCGTGCAGGCCCAGATCGCCAGGACCGAGCTGGGGGTCGCCAGGGCGGTGGTGCTGCCTGCCGACACCCGGGTCGGCTCGGCCGGTTCCTCGTCCGCCTCGCGCCAGACCTGGATGACCGGCGGGGCCGTCAAGACGGCCTGCGAGGCGGTGCGGCAGCGGGTCCTCGCCAGGGCGGCCGAGCGGCTCGGCCGCGACCCGGACGAGCTCGCCCTCGCCGGCGGCGCGGTGGTCGCGGCCCCTGTTGACCGAGGGGCTGCCGCTTCGCTCCATGAGCGCTCCGGACCCCCTGGCGAGGTGCTGGTGACGCTCGCCGAGCTGCTCGGCGACGACGCGGTCGAGGAGACCCGCGAGTACCACCACCGTCCCACTGGCCCGCTCGATCCCGAGACCGGCCAGGGCGAGCCGCACCTGGCCTTCGCCTTCGCCGCCCACCGCGCGGTGGTCGACGTCGACACCGAGCTCGGCCTGGTCAAGGTGGTCGAGATCGCCACCGCCCAGGACGTCGGCAAGGCGATCAACCCGCAGGCGGTCGAGGGCCAGATCGAGGGCGGCATCGCCCAGGGCCTCGGCCTCGCCCTGATGGAGGAGATCCAGCTGGCCGGCGGCCAGCTCCGCAACCCGTCGTTCACCGACTACCTGATCCCGACGGTTCTGGACATGCCGCCGGTGCGCAGCGACGTGCTCGAGCTGGGCCACCCCGACTCGCCGTACGGGCTGCGCGGGGTGGGGGAGCCGCCGACGATCTCCTCCACGCCGGCGATCGTGGCGGCGATCCGCGCCGCCAGCGGCCGGCCGCTCACCCGCGTCCCGCTCCGCCCAGAGCACCTGGTCGGCACCGACCAGCTCGCCGGGGAGGCCCCAGCGCCCTCTGACCGCTGACCCTCCCTGGCCGTCAGCCGATGGCGGCGCCGAGCTCCGCGGCCTCGCGCTCGACCCGGGCGCGCAGCTCGTGCTTGTCCGAGTCGTCGAGCCAGGTTGCCTCGACGCCGTCGAGGGCGATGGCGACCATCTCGTCCCAGTCGTAGCCGAACGCCGCCATCACCGAGCGGTACTCCTCGCCCAGGTCGAGGTCGGTGAGGGCCGGGTCGTCGGTGTTGAGCGTGGCCAGCAGGCCGGCCTCGCGCATGCGTGGGTAGGGGTGCTCCTCGAGTCGCGGCACGGCGTTGGCGATGCGCACGTTGGAGTTCGGGCAGACGGTCAGCGGGACGCGCTCGTCGGCGAGCCGGCGTACCAGCTCAGGGTCCTGCACGCTCGCCAGGCCGTGGTCGATCCGCTCCGAGCCGAGCAGGTCGAGGCCGGCGCGGATGTAGCTCGGCGGGGTGGTCTCGCCCTGGTGCGAGGTGCGGCGCAGCCCGGCCCGGCCGGCCAGCGCGAACGCCTCGGCGAAGTCGGCCACCTCGACGCCCTGCTCGGTGGAGTCGAGGCCGACGCCGATCACCCGCTCGCTGCCCGGGCTGCCCTGGCGGCGCAGCTCTGCCAGGCGCTCGACCAGCTCACGGCCGGCCGCTCCGCCGTAGGCCCGGTCGATCCCGGCGATCAGCGCGGCGCGCGCTCCGGTGTCCTTCTCGGCCGCCTCCAGGCCCTCGGCGAGCCCGGCCACGATCTCGCCCAGGTCCTGCCCCGCGGCCAGGTGCCGCGCGGGCGTGAAGAACGTCTCCCGGTAGACCAGCCCGTGGGCGGCGCCGTCGACGATGCTCTCGTAGGCGAGGCGCGCCCAGTCGTCCCGGTCGGCCAGGGCGGACTGGACCAGCCAGAACACCTCGAGGAAGGAGTCGAGGCTGGTGTAGCGGTACAGCTCGGTGGGGTCGGCGGTGGGCAGCGCCAGGCCGTTCTTGCCGGCCAGCTCCACCACGGTCGCCGGCCGCATGGTCCCCTCGACGTGGCAGTGCAGCTCGACCTTTGGCAGCCGGTCCAGGGCGGTGGCAACGTCCAACCAGGCCTCCTTCGTTGGGGCGGGTCGGGCGGCAGCTGGGCTGGCTCGCTGCAGCAAGTCCGCCCGCCGTCCTCTCGCAGGCAAGCCGGCGTGCGGCCCGCTGTCAAGCCTCGAAGCAGGCTTGCTGGACGCCGCCCGCCTAGCCGGGCTCGCCGGCCTGGTACACCTCGGGCCGCAGGGTCGCGACGAACGGCAGGTTGCGGTAGCGCTCGGCGTAGTCGAGCCCGTAGCCCACCACGAACGCGCTGGGGATGTCGAAGCCCTTGTAGCGCACCTTCAGGTCGGTCTGGAGCTCCTCCGGCTTGGTGAGCAGCACGCACACCTCGAGCGACGCCGGCCGGCGCGGGTGCAGCGTCTCCACCAGGTAGTCGAGGGTCAGCCCGGAGTCCACGATGTCCTCGATCAGGATCACGTGCCGGCCGCTGAGGTCGCTGTCCAGGTCCTTCAGCAGCCGCACCACCCCGGAGCTCTCGGTGGCCGCGCCGTAGCTGGACACGGCCATGAAGTCGACCTCGTGGGGCACCGTGAGGGCGCGGCAGAGGTCCGCCATCAGGATCACGGCCCCCTTGAGCACCCCGACCAGCAGCACGTCGCGGCCCTCGTAGTCCTGTGAGATGCGGGCCGCCAGCTCGGCCACCTTCCCCTGGATGCGCCGCTCGTCGAGCAGCACCGCCTCGATGTCTCCCTCGTACACGCCCAGCTCCTCGTCCCGTCGGCCGCCGGGCCCAAGCCTAACGGGCTCGCCGGCGGTGCGGGACTGGCAGCGCGGTATCGAAGCCGACGTCCACATGGGCTCCGAGAGAACCACTCGCCCCCGTGGTAGCGGTTACTCTGTCCTCAACGACGAGGAGGGAGCGTGTCCGTGGCAAAGCCAACGCCGTCTACGGCGTCAGGTCCGTTGCTGCGCGATCTGACCAGGCGGCGCGACCAGATCCTGGCGCTCGCCGCCCGCCACGGTGCGGAGAACGTCCGCGTGTTCGGGTCGGTGGCCCGCGGTGAGGCTGTGGCGGAGAGCGACGTCGACTTCCTCGTCGACCTGGAGCAGGGACGGAGCCTCTTCGACCTGGCCGGTTTGCTGGTCGACCTCGAAGACCTGATCGGCCGGCCAGTCGACGTGGTGACCGTGTCCGGATTGAAGGCGCGGATCCGTGCCAGCGTGCTCGACGAGGCGGTCCCCATTTGAGGAGCGACCGCGAGCGGCTCCTGGACATCCTCGAAGCGATCGAGCGGATCAAGCGCCAGACGGCGCAGGGACGCGCCCGGTTCGAGGAGGACGAGGTCGTCCAGACGGCCGTCGTGCGATGGATCGAGATCGTCGGCGAGGCCGTCCGGGGTCTCTCGGACAAGTTGCGGGACGCACATCCGGAGATCCCTTGGCGTCAGATCGTGGCCATGCGCAACATCGTGGTCCACGTCTACTTCGAGCTCGACACCGATGCAGTCTGGCTCGCCGTCGAGCAGGACCTGCCGAAGCTGGAGGTCAAGGTCAGGGAGCTCCTCGAGCAGGGGGCCTGAGCGGCCTCAGCGGCCCTGGGTGCCCGGGCTGCCGAGGGCGGGGTTCTGGCGGGTGGGGAGGACCAGGAAGGTGGTGGCGTCGGCCGCCGCGGCGCCGTCGAGCAGGTTGGTTGCGGTGGTTGCCTGGGCCTGGGTGGTGCTGGTGGCCGAGCCGGCGAGGGCTTGACCGGCAGGCTCGACCAGGAGGTGGCGGGGCCCGATGATGTCCTTGCGGAAGATCAGCAGGGCGGCCTGGAAGCTTCCGTCGCCGGCCACGGTCACGGTCACCTGGCCGAGCCCGTGGTCCCAGCGCAGCAGCAGGCGCGTGCCCGGCTCGAAGCCGGTGCCCGCGACCTGGACGACCGTGCCGGGCACGCCGGTGGTCGGGCTGAGGGTGACCGGGACGGCGGCGCCGGCCGCGTCGCTGGTGGTGGTCCGTGCCCCCGGGGCGCCGGGGTCGACCACCCCGCCGGCCGCCGTGAAGCTGACCGTCACGGTGGTCTGGGGCGGGAACTCGCTGCCGGTCACGGTGAGGCGGTAGCTCGCCGTCCCGTCCGGGCTGCAGCTCGTCGCCGTGGTCACCGACGGCTGGGCGAGGGCGGCACCTGCGGGGACGAGCAGCAGCACGCCCGCGGCCACGGCCGGCAGCAGCCACCTGGTTCGCCAGCGCGTCACGGTCCCGTGGTCTGGGTTGCCGCTCCCACGGTGGTCTGCGTGGTCGCGGGCGCGTTGGTCGGCGGCGGCGTCTGCCCCTGCCCGAGCGCGGCGAGGAAGCCCACGAAGGCGACGGACTCCTCGCAGGTCTGCGCCCCCTGCTTGCCGGCCTTGTCGCAGTTCACCTCGACGACCAGGTCGACCTCCTGCAGCAGGATCGGGGCGACGAAGTGGTAGTCGAGGTCGCGCAGGTTCTCGAGGGCCTCGACCAGGATCACCTGGTCGCCGCGCTTCACCGTCAGGCGGCCGCTGTCGCCGTTGGGGTTCTGCAGCACCAGGTCGGTGACGGACAGGGCCTGGTTCTTCTTGACGTCGAAGGCCTCCTGGGTGGGCTGGCCGTTGCCTGGCGAGTCGTTGACCGCGATGCGGTCGTTGACCGGCTCGCCGAGGTTTCCGGTGCCCGGCAGGGTGGTGTCGGTGGGGTTGCCGGTGACCGGGTTGTTGATCGACGGCATCGAGGTGCCCACCGCCGCCGCGAGCTGCTGGATGTTCTTGTCGGCGGCCTGCAGCGGCGCGGCGACGGCCTGGGTGGCGGCGTTCTCGACGGTGGGCTTGAGGACCACCCGCCAGACCACCGCCGCGCCCATCAGCAGGGCGAGGCCGACGGCGAGCGCGCGCGGCACCCAGCCGGGGATCATCGGCTCCTGCACCATCGACCCGTCCAGCGCGATCGGGCTGGCCCCGTCGGGCTGGACGGTCACCTGGAAGGGGATGGTCCGCGGGGTGCCGCGCCACAGCAGTCGGCGCGCCTGGACCCGCACCCTGGCGAAGGAGGACGCGCCGGGCGCGGTCGCCAGGCGCCGCGGCGACACCGCGAAGGCGAGCAGCTTGTCCGGGTCGGCGGCGCTGATCCTCGACTCGACCGGGCTGTTGCCGCGGTTGTTGTACGACAGGTCGTGCGAGGTCGCCCTGCGGCCCCGCGAGGTCCGCGGCGACAGCTCGGCGAACGCGTCGACGAAGCGGCTGACCTCGAGGTTGCCCTCCTCGACGATCGACCCCTCCGGGTCCTCCTGCGAGCCGACCCTGACGGCGAACGGCACCGTGCCGGCGGGGACGTCCGCCGAGCGCGGCGGCCGGAACCACACCTGCACGCTCTCCTCGGCGTCGGGGAACAGCGACAGGCTCGCCGGCTCGACCGTCGACCACGCCGCCGCGTCGCCGAGCACCTCGAAGCTGAACTGGTCGACGACGGTCCCGTTGTTGCGGACCTTGACCTCGCAGCTCACCTCCTCGCCGGCCTCGACGGCCAGGGAGGCGCTGGACAGCACAGCGGTAGCGCCCATGGACGCAACCGTAACGGAGCGCCGCGGCCGGGCCAGGGGCTCGGCGCCCAGACATTCGGGCAAGAAGCAATGCCCGTTGAGTCCTGGTGAAGCGGCGGCAAAGCACCCCATGGGACCGTGCCCGTTGGTACCCAGGTGGCTCGGTGGCCCGCCGCCGCGCGACGGCTGGACTGAGGAGCGACGAAGGAGCGACGAGGGAAGCCGTCGCACAAGCGGCGGCGGGCCACCGAGCGTTTGAGCAAAGGAGTCCCGATGCCCGAACGGATCCCCGTGGCTGTCTACGCCCGTGACCCGATCTCTCAGGCCGGCATCGCCAGCCAGCTCCGTCCCCGGCCTGAGGTGGTGGTGGCGGAGAACGGCGACGCGGCCGCGGCCACGGTCGCGATCGTGGTGGCCGACGAGGTCGACGACCAGACCATCCAGACGATGCGGGCGGTGCAGCGTGGCGGCTGCAGACGGGTGCTGCTGGTGGCCACGCGGCTGGACGACGGCGCCCTGCTCAGTGCCGTCGAAGCGGGCGCGTGCGGCATGCTGCGCCGCTCCGAGGCGGTGACCGAGCGGCTGCTCGGGGCGATCCGCACCGCGGCGGCCGGCGACGGCACCGTCCCGCCCGACCTCCTCGGCCGCCTGCTCGACCAGGTCGGCCGCCTGCAGCGCCAGGTGCTGGCGCCGCGCGGCCTCACCTTCGCCGGCCTGACCGACCGTGAGACCAAGGTGCTGCGGCTGGTCGCCGACGGCTTCGACACCAACGAGATCGCCTCCACCCTTGCCTACTCCGAGCGCACGGTGAAGAACGTCATCCACGACGTCACCGCCAGGCTGCAGCTCCGCAACCGTTCCCACGCGGTCGCCTACGCGCTGCGCGCCGGCCTGATCTGAGCCAACTCAAATCTCCTCGGCCCGCAGCAGGCAGGCACCCGGCATCGGCAGGTCGAGCTCGACCTCGACGTGGCCGTCCCGCGGACGCAGGGTGCGGGGCGGCTCGGCCTCGTCGAGCCGGTCGGCGGCGCGCAGCGCGGCCCAGCCGTCGCCGTCGGGCCAGTCGGGACTGCCGAGCGCGCGCCAGGTGGCCTGGATGTTGCCGTGCCGCTCGTCCACCCGGTGCTGGCGCAGGCGGTAGGCGGGCGCGGTGAGGCCCTCGACCCGGACGGTGACGCCGCGGTCGAGGCGGGCGTCGGCGTCGAGCTTGCCCTGGTCGAGGGTGCCGTTCCAGAGCAGCACGGCCACCTGCCCGCGTGGGTCGCGGGTGGCGAGCGCGTCGACCAGCCCACCGGCGCCGTCGCCGTCGAGCGCCACCGCCAGCCGCTCGGAGCCCAGCCGGCTGAGCAGCCACAGCGCCCAGAACCTCGGCTTGCGCAGGTTGCCGACGGTGAGCAGGCCAAAGCCGCCGTGGAACAGCGAGCGCGGCCGGCCCAGCTCCTCGAAGTGGTCGGAGACCACCCAGTAGGCCAGCGCGTCGGCCGAGTCGAGGGCGGCCTTGACGCCGTGGAGCACGAACGGCGCGCCGAAGGTGGCGTCGCTCACCGGCGCGAAGTGGGTCGGGGTGACGCCCCACTCGGTCCACCACACGGGCAGGCCCGGCCTGCCTGCCGCGCGGGTCACGGGCCGGAAGTCCAGCGGCGCGTTGCCGTAGGTGTGGGTGGAGACGAAGTCGACCGGCACGCCGGCCTGGTCGGCGTGGGCGAGCAGGTCGCCCACCCAGCCCGCGGCGGCGCTGCCCGGGCCGCCGACCCGCAGGCGCGGGTCGACCGCCTTCACGGCCCTGGCCGCCTCGTCGTAGAGGCGGAAGTAGTCGGCCTTGGCGCCGGTCCAGAAGACCTCGAGGTTGGGCTCGTTCCAGACCTCGAAGCCCCAGCGGGCGACCTCCTCGGCGCCGTAACGCTCGACCAGGTGGCGGGCGAGCTGGCCGCAGAGCCGCCCCCAGGCGGCCCAGTCGGCCGGCGGCGAGACGATCGCGCGGTAGGCGAACACCGTGGCCCGCGGGTCGCTGGCGAGCTCCCGCGGCATGAACGACAGCTCCACCACCGGCCGCAGGCCGAGGCCGAGCAGGTGGTCGTAGACGGCGTCGAGGCCGGCGAAGTCGGGCTCCCCGTCCGGCCCGAACGCCACCATCTCGGGCAGGAAGGCCCCGTGTGCCCGCACGGCGGCGCAGCCCAGCTCGTCACGGGCGATCTCGAGGGCGGCGCTCAGCTCGGCGCCGACGTCGGCGCCGCCCGGCCCGTTGCCGTGCTCGGTGAGCAGCGACAGGTGCTCGCAGCCGAGCATCCGGCGCCACACCGGCCGCAGCGGCCCCAGCGTGGCGGCCGCGTCGACGCGGACGCCGACCGGGCCGGCCGGCCCGGCGAGGGCCGCCGCCTCGACCGGGTCGGTGAGGGCGCCGGCGCCCGCCTCGGTCCAGCACGCCACCGCGTACCAGCGCGGCTCGCCGGCCCTGCCGGTGGTGTCAGCCAGCGGCGGCGCCGGCACGGCCAGCACGTCGCCGCCGCCGTGGTCGAGCGGGGTGAAGGGCCCGGCCGCGCCGGCGGCCACGTGGACCAGATAGCCGATGGCGCCGTCGACCCGCTCCCAGTCGAGCGTCACGTGGCCGGCGCCGGCGCGGGCGCGGAGCCCGGCGGGCGGGGGCAGGCCGCCGGCCCGGGCGGGTGCCTGCCCGTCAGCGCCGGCCTGCTCCTGGCCGGGACGCTCCGGGCCGGCCGGGCTGGGCCGGCCGATGCGCTCCCGCCAGTCGGCGGCCGCCGCTGCCGCGTCCGGTCTCTCCGCGGCCGCCTCGTCCGCCTTCAGCCCCTGCCGCTGTCCGCTGGTGCCGCTGTCGCTCAAGGTTGCCCTCGCTGTCCGGAGCTTCTAGCCCTTCAGCCCGGTCATGGCGATGCCCTGGGTGAAGAAGCGCTGCAGGACCAGGAAGACAGCCAGGATGGGCAGGACCAGGACGGCCGAGCCGGCCATCAGCACGCCCGGCTCGGGGTGGTTGGGATCGGTCGCGAAGTTGGCCAGGGCCACCGGGAGGGTGAACATGTCCTGGTCGGTGGTGACCACCAGCGGCCAGATGAAGTTGTTCCACGAGGCCAGGAACGTGAGGATGCCGAGCGTGGCGAGGGCAGGGCCGCACAGCGGCATGGCCACCCGCCAGAACAGGTAGAACTCGCCGGCGCCGTCGACCCGCCCCGCGTCCAGCAGCTCGTCGGGGATCTGCAGCATGAACTGGCGCATCAGGAACACGCCGAACGGCCCGGCGGCGAACGGCAGGATCAGGGCGGGGAAGCTGTTGACCAGGTTCAGCCGGCTCATCAGCACGAACATCGGCACCAGCGTGACCGTGCTCGGGACCAGCAGCGTGCCGAGGACCAGGGCGAACAGCAGGCGCCGGCCGGGGAAGCGCAGCTTGGCGAGCGCGTAGCCCAGCATCGAGCAGAACACCAGGTTGGCGACGGTGACGAAGCCGGCGACCACGGCCGAGTTGGCGAAGTAGCGGGCGAAGTCGAGCTCAGCGAACAGCTCGCGGTAGTTCGCCCTGGTGGGGTGGTGCGGGATCCAGGTCGGCGGCCGCGAGGCCAGCTCCGGGGTGGACTTGAAGGAGGCCAGCAGCATCCACACGAACGGCGCGATCAGCAGCACCAGCCCGACCGCCAGGCCGCCGGTGATGAGCCAGGCCGCGCGCCTGCTGCGGGCGCGCTGGCTGGGCTGGCGGCCGAGCCGCGCGCCGGCCGCGCTCACGTCGCGCTCCTGAACAGGCGCAGCTGGATCACGGTGAGCACCACGATGGCGATGAACAGCACGTAGGCGATGGCGCCGGCGTAGCCGAGGTTGAAGAACTTGAAGCCCTGCTCCCACATGAGCATGGCCACCGAGAGGGTGCGGTCGAGCGGGCCGCCGCCGGTCATCACGAACGGCTCCTCGAACAGTTGCAGGTAGCCGGCCGAGGTCACCACCGCCACGAAGGCCATCGTGGGGCGCAGCAGGGGCAGGGTGACGTGGCGGAACTCCTGCCAGCGGCCGGCGCCGTCGATGCGCGCCGCCTCCAAGGTCTCGGTGGGGATGCCCTGCAGCCCCGCCAGGAAGATCACCATGGCGAAGCCGAGGTTGCGCCAGGCCGCGATGGCGATGATCGCCGGCATGGCCAGGGCGGGCGTGCCGAGCCAGTCGGCGGTGGGCAGCCCGATCGCGTGCAGCGCCGAGTTGAGCAGGCCGTAGTCCACGTCGAGCACGTAGCGCCACACCACCGCGATGGCCACGATGCTGGTCACCACCGGGGTGTAGTAGCCCACCCGGAACAGCGTCCGCAGCTTGGCCACCTTGGAGTTCAGCCCGACCGCCGCGGCCAGGCCGAGCGCCATCGTCAGCGGCACGCCGACGACCACGAAGTAGGCGGTGTTCAGCGCCGAGGTGTGGAAGCGCTGGTCGCTCAGCAGGTCCTTGTAGTTGCCGAGGCCGACGAACTTGGCGGCCGAGAAGTCGGCCACCGCGCCGAGGCTGAAGTCGGTGAAGCTGATCACCAGCGACGCGATGATCGGCCCGGCCAGGAAGACGACGAACAGCACCAGGTAGGGCGCTGCGAAGCCGTAGCCGGTGAGCGTCTGCCGCAGCAGACGGCGCAGCTTGCGCCCGCCGGCGCGCGGGCTGGCTCGCTGCAGCGGGCCAGCCCCGCCGGGGGGCGTGGCCGTGGTCGGGGGAGCCGTCGCCGGCAGCTCCCCCGACCGCCGGGCGCTCATCTCTTGACGAGCGACTGGGCGTCGGACTGCATGCCCTTGGCGGCCTCCTCGGCGCTCGCCTTGCCGGCGGCGGCGCGCTCGATCCAGGTGTTGATCTTGGTCGCGAGCTGCTCCCAGGTGGGCAGGTTGGGCGGGGACTTGGCGTCGTCGAGCTGGCTCTTGAAGACGCCGAGGTTGTCGTCACCGGTCAGCTCGGGACGCTCCCAGCCCGCCTTGGTCGACGGCAGGTCGGCCACGGTCTTGTACCAGAGCGCCTGCGTGTCGGGGTTGGTGGCGTACTGGACGAACTTCCAGGCGGCGTCCTTGTGCTTGGAGCCGTTGAACACCACCAGGTTGGCGCCGCCGACGAAGGAGGTGGCGCTCTGCTTGGTCGGCACGTGGGCGACCTTCCACTTGCCCGCGATCTTGGGCGCGTTGTCCTTGAGGATCTGCATGTGCCAGGGGCCGGAGAAGAACATGCCGTAGTCGCCCGCGGCGAAGCCCTGCTCGATCGCGAAGCCCTTGGGGACGCTCTTGGGGCTCAGGCCCTGCTGGTGGTACCAGGTGTACTCCTTGAGCGCCTCGACCACCTGCGGGCTGTCCAGGGTCGGGTTGCCGCTGGCGTCGGCGACGTCGCCGCCGTCCTGCCAGACGAACGGCATGAACTCCTGCCACTGCCCGCCGGTGTTGGGCGGCAGGGCGAGGCCGTACTTGCCGGTCACCTTCTTGATCTTGGTGGCCGCCTCGCGCAGCTCCGGCCAGGTCGTCGGCGGCATCTTGGCGCCCGCCTTGGCGGCCAGGTCGGTGCGGTAGTAGAGCAGGCGCGTCTCGACGTACCAGGGCACGCCGACGGTCTTGCCGTCGACCACGTTGGTGTTCCAGGCGCCCTCGAAGAAGGCGTCCTTGGAGAAGCTGTCGGGCACCTGGTCGAGCGCGCCGAGCTTGGCGAACTCGCCCATCCAGGTGGTGCCGAGCTGGCTCACGTCGGGCGTCTGCCGTCCGGCGACCGACGAGATCAGCTTCTGGTGGGCCACGTCCCAGGTGATCGGCGTGACCTTCACCGTGATGTTGGGGTTCTGCTTGGTGAACTGGTCGGCCAGGGTGCTGAGCTTCTCGCCCTCGGCGCCCATCGCCCAGACGGTGATCTGCTGCGGCTCGTTCGACGTTGTGCTGCTGCCACCGCCGCCGCACCCGGCGAGCATCAGGGCCACCATCACGGCGGCGGCCAGCCAACGGATCCTGCGCATCCTGCACGCTCCTCGGGGGTGGGGGGCGGGGTCAGGGGGGTCTGGGCCTGCGCGGCGCTCAGGGGCCGCGCGCCGGCTCGGCGCAGCCGCAGCTCGCCCGGACCACCAGGCTGGTGGCCAGCACCACCGCGTCGGGCTCGGCATCCGGGTCCTCGATGCGGCGCAGCAGCAGCTCCACCGCGCACGCCCCGAGGCGCCGCATGGGCTGGTGCACGGTGGTGAGCGCCGGGGTCACGTGCCTGGCGATCTGGATGTCGTCGAAGCCGGTGATCGCGACGTCGTCGGGGACGGCCAGGCCGGCCTTGACGAGCGCGCCGATGGCGCCGACCGCCATCTGGTCGTTGGCGCAGACGATCGCCCTCGGCGGGTCCTCGCGCGCGGCGAGCAGGGCGTCGACCCCGCGGGCACCGCCCGCCTCGGTGAAGTCGGCGCTGGCGGCGGGCCGCTCCGGCACGGCCAGGCCGGCGGCGTCCAGCGCCCAGCAGTGGCCCTCGAAGCGCGCGGCGGCGTCGGGCGAGTCGTCCGGCCCGCCGAGGAAGGCGACGTCCTCGTGGCCGTGCACGCGCACCAGGTGCTCGGTCACGGCCGCGCTGCCCTGGGCGTTGGCGACGCTGACGTGGTCGATCCTGGCCGGGTCGCGCGGGCCGGCCAGCAGCACCACCGGGACCCGGCGGGCGAGCTGCTCGAGCTGCTCGGTGGGGACGGTGCGGGCGAGCACCACCATCCCGTCGGTCTTGGTCGCCAGCGAGAGCACGAAGCCGGGGTCGCGGCTGTGGTGGGTGGCGGCGATCAGCACCGCGTACCCGGCCGCGCGGGCGGCCCGCTCCATGCCCCTGGTGACCTCGTCGGAGTAGAGCAGGGTCTCGTGGCCGTGCTCCTCGCCGGGGTCGTCGAGGTCGGGGAAGGCGAGGCCGAGCACGAACGACCGTCTGGTGGCGAGCTCCCGCGCGGTCGCGCTGGGCACGTAGCCGAGCTCGGAGGCGGCCCGCAGGACGCGGTCCCTGGTCTCGGGCCGCAGGTTGCCCTTGCCTTGCAGCGCCCTGGAGACGGTGGCGATCGAGACGTCGGCCCGCTCGGCCACCTCGTAGATGGTGGGAGTCTGGTCCACCCGCGCCTCCGAGGGATGTAAGCGCTTACCGAGTCAGTCGGTAAGCGCTTACATACTGCCCAGAACAGGGCCGTGTCAACCCCTCGGGCGCCGGCCCGGCAGCTCGTCCGGTCGGACCGCTGCCCCAACGGGCAGGGGCGGGCGCACCAAAGGATGGCCAGCCGCCCGCTGCCAAGGTGCCATGGGCGCGCCAGCCTTCGAGGCATGATCGAAGAGGTCGACCGGGCGCTCCGCGAGCTGCTGCGGCGGGAGGCCCTCAACGGGGCCGAGGTGGAGGTGGCCCTCGACGCCCCGACCAAGGAGTGGGCGTCGCGCCGCAACGCGCCCACCCTCGACCTCTACCTCTACGACATCCGCGAGGACCTGCGGCGCCGCGAGCGCGGCCTGGTGAACGAGTACGACACCGGGGGCCACGTCACCGCCCGCCACCTGCCGCCGCGCCACTTCAAGCTGTCGTACCTGCTGACCGCGTGGACGCAGCGGCCGGAGGACGAGCACCGGCTGCTCTCGGCCGTGCTGCTGTGCCTGCTCAGGCACGAGAAGCTGCCCGACGGCCTGCTCGACGGCTCGCTTGCCGAGGTGGGCCTGCCGGTGGCGCTGACGGTGGCGCTCCCGCCGCCGGAGGACCGCTCCTTCGCGGACGTCTGGTCGGCCCTCGGCGGCGAGCTCAAGCCCTCGTTGGACGTCCAGGTGACCGCGCCGGTCGACAGCGGCACGCGCATGCCGGCGGCGCCCCTGGTGCTGGAGGCGCCACGGATCGGCGTCACCGGGCCGGGCGGCGCGGCCGAGCACGCTGGCGGCCGTCGCCGAGGGCGCCGGCGCCGGCGCCCGCCGGCCGCGAGCGCCGCCTCCGGGGCGGTGGCGGACGAGACCCGCACGGTCGGGGCCGAGCACCAGCAGGGCCGCATCGTGCGCATCCGCGAGCTGCCGTGACCGCCGCGGGGGCGACCGCCCCCAGCCCCCACACCGGGCTCCCGCCCGGCGCCGCACGCGACGGCGGCGCAGGTCCGGCCGGGGCGCCCGCACCGTCATGGCCGGGTGCCGGCCTGGACGGCGACCGGGCCGAGGCCAGCCTGGTCCACCTGCGCGGGCGGCTGGCGCTGGTGGAGGCGGCGGTGCGGACCGCGGTGGCGCTGCGCCGCCAGGCCGACCCCGGTGCCGACGACCCCTTCCGCGGCCTCTACCTCGCCGACGAGCAGGTCAACCGGCTGCTCGACGCCGCTCCGGCGCGCCCGGCGGCCATCCCGGCCGCGGCGGTCGCCGCGGTCGAGGTGGCCGCCGACCGGGCCGAGCGGGCCGGCGCCGAACTGCGCCTGCGCCGGCTGGCGCGCGGCTTCGGCCTCGACCCGCTCGACCTCGACCTGCTGCTGGTCGCGCTCGCGCCCGACCTGGACCCGCGCTTCGAGCGCCTCTATGCCTACCTCAACGACGACGTCACCCGCCGCCGCGCCCAGATCGGCCTGGCGCTCGAGCTGTGCGGCGCCACCCCGACCGACGCGGCCGCCCGGCGGCGCCTCGGTCGCGGCGGCGCGCTCGTCGCCGGCGGCCTGGTCGAGGTCGAGGAGCCGGAGCGCCCCTTCCTCACCCGCCCCCTGCGGGTCCCCGACCGGGTCGCGAGCCACCTGCTCGGCGACGACACCCTCGACCCGGACCTGGCCGGCATCGCCGACACAGGTCCAACGGACTGGGCCGGTGGCCCGTTGCCGTCGGGCCGGGCCGAGGCCGGCGACCCGGTGCTGCCCGGCTCGGCTGCCGGACCGGGGTCGCCCGATGGACCGGAGGAGGTGGAGCATCGCTCTGCGACCGCGGCCAGCGAGCCGCCTCGGGCGGTGGAGCGGGTCACGGCGCCCGAGGCGGGCACCAGCGACGACCCGGCCGCGGGGCTGGCGCGGGCGCTGGCGGCCGGTGCGCGGCTGGCGTACGTGCGCGAGCGGCCCGGCGGGGGAGGCACCGCCGTCGGCGCCGCCGGGCTGCGTGCGGCCGGGCTGCCCGCTCTGGTCCTCGACCTCGGCAGGCTCGACGCCGGGGCGGCGCTGGCCGCGGCGGCACGGGCGGCCGCCCGCGAGGCGCGCCTGCGTGGCGCGGGGCTGGTGGCCGGCCCGGTCGAGGCGCTCGCCGGCCGGGGTGCCGCCGCCGTGCGGGCCTTCGCCGAGCTGCCGGCGACGGTGGTGCTCACCGGCAGGGTGACCTGGGACCCGGCCTGGGCGCGGGACGTCCCGGCCGTGGTCGAGGCGCCGGGCGCCACCCCGGCCGAGCGCGCCGCCTGCTGGCGCGGGCAGCTCGCCGGCGGGCCGGTGCGGTGGCCCGCCGGGCTGGCTCGCTGCAGCGAGCCAGCCCCGAGCCAGCCCCGAGCCAGCCCGGCCGGCGGCGACCCCGGCCTGCCCACCGCCCACTTCCTGCTCTCGGCCGAGCAGGTCGCCCGCGCGGCAAGGGCCGCGCAACTGCAGGCGGCCGTGGCCGGCACCGAGGTCACGCCCTGGCACCTGCGCGCCGGCGCCCGCGCCCAGAACGCGGCCGGGCTCGAGCGCCTCGCGCGGCGGATCGAACCGGCGGTCAGTTGGGACGACCTGGTGCTCCCCGCCGCGACCGCCGGGCAGCTCCACGAGCTGGCCGCGCGGGCCAGGCACCGCGACCGCGTGCTGGCCGAGTGGGGGCTCAGGCCGGGCGGCGGTCGTGGCCGCGGCGTCACCGCCCTGTTCGCCGGCGACTCGGGCACGGGCAAGACCATGTCCGCCGAGGTGATCGCGGGCGCGCTCGGTCTGGACCTGTACGCCGTCAACCTGGCCACCGTGGTCGACAAGTACGTGGGCGAGACCGAGAAGAACCTGGAGCGCGTCTTCGCCGAGGCCGAGGGCGTCAACGGCGTGCTGCTGTTCGACGAGGCCGACGCCATCTTCGGCAAGCGCTCCGAGGTGCGCGACGCCCACGACCGCTACGCCAACCTGGAGATCGCCTACCTGCTGCAGCGCATGGAGTCGTTCGACGGGCTGGCGGTGCTCGCCACCAACCTGCGGGCCAACCTGGACGAGGCGTTCACCAGGCGGCTGGACGCGATCGTCGACTTCCCCCTGCCCGACGAGGCAGCCAGGCGGCGCCTCTGGGAGCGCTGCCTCGGCGGCGCCCTGCCGCGCGGGCGCGACCTCGACCTCGACTTCTGCGCCGGCGCCTTCGAGCTGTCCGGCGGCAGCATCGCCAGCATCGCCCTTGCCGCCGCCTACCTCGCCGCCGAGGCCGACCGGCCGCTCGCCATGGCCGACCTCGTGCACGCCGTCCACCGCGAGTACCGCAAGCTCGGCCGCCTCGCGCGCGAGACGGAGTTCGGCCCCTACCACGGCTTGGTGGCCACGTAGGGAGGGAGGTGGGCCGCCGCCGCGCGCCGGCTGGACTGAGGAGCGACGAAGGGAGCGCAAAGCAGTGGGCAGTAGGGAGGTGGGCCGTAGCCGCGAGCCGGCTGGACTGAGGAGCGACGAAGGGAGCGCAAAGCAGTGGGCAGTAGGGAGGTGGGCCGTAGCCGCGCGCCGGCTGGACTGAGGAGCGACGAAGGAGCGACGAGGGAAGCCGGCGCATAGGGCGGCGGCGGCCCACCGACCGTTTGAGTAGAGGAGGGGACGCATGCGAGCACACGACGAGGAGCGGGACCTGACGCGCCGCCCGCCGGCCAGCCGCAGGGAGACGGGCGACGCGGCGGGCGGACAGCCGGGGCAGGCCCCGCTCGCCCGCGGCGCCCCGCTCGACCCGGCCGCCGTCCTGCGCCTGCAGCGCGCCTCGGGCAACGCCAGCGTGGCCGCGCTGGTGGAAGGCCGCCGCTCCACGCTGCAGCGCTCGGAGTCGGCCGGCGAGGACGAGGAGCGCTCGCCAGTGCTCGACGTGGTCGGCCGCGGCGGCGGCCGCCCGCTCGAGCCGGAGCTCCGCTCGGACATGGAGCAGCGCCTCGGGCAAGACTTCGGCGAGGTGCGGGTGCACGCCGACGGGCAGGCGGGCGAGTCGGCCGGGTCGGTCGGCGCGCACGCCTACACGGTCGGCAGCGAGGTGGTGTTCCAGCCGTCGAGCTGGGCGCCGGAGACGCCGGACGGGCGGCGCATGCTCGCCCACGAGCTGACCCACGTGGTGCAGCAGCGCAGCGGCCCGGTGGACGGCACCCCGACGGGCGTCGGGGTGAGCGTGAGCCACCCGTCGGACCGTTTCGAGCAGGAGGCCACAAGGGTCTCCGAGCAGGTCGTGCCCGGCCCGGCCCCGGTCGCGGCGGGGACCGCCGCCGGTGTGCAGCGCCAGGCCGAGGACGAGGCGGCCGAGGAGGACGAGGCCGTGCAGGGTGCGTTCGTCCAGCGCCAGGCCGAGGACGAGGCGGCCGAGGAGGAGGACGCTGGGTAGCGTCCGGCTATTTCGGCGGATTCAGGCTGAGGTCCGCGAAATAACTCGATCGGCTCTATCGGTGACGCCTTGTGCCAAATCGGCGCACCGAAAGGGTCGAGGATCGCCTTTTGGGCAATACGCGTCAGCAGAACTGCACAACAAAATGGCGGAGATCGCCTAGCGCCTCACGACCCTGGCGGCAATAAGGTAATCGGTGGCGTCCGGTTCCAACGGCGTGGTCGTAGCACCCCTGGCCTGGCCAGGTCTCATAGGGGTGCGAAAAGAACTACCGCATTTGTATGCGCGAGCCGCTCAGGCGGAGGGGGGCACAAAGCTTTCGCATCCACCGCGGCACGCGCGGGTGGGAATTTCCTAAAACGCATCACGCCGTCCTTCGTGAGGACGGCCCTCGGCAAGGGACCTGCGAATTGAATTCCAGCTGTTCGACCATCTCTGCGCGCGCGCCTCCCTGGAAATGCGCCCGCAACACCACGTGACGCAAGGGGGGAAGTAGTGAAGCTGATCCGCGCGCGCCGTTCCACGGTACAGGCGCTGCTGCTCGTCATCGCCGTGCTGGGCCTGCTGCTGGCCTACGTCATGCCGGCGGCCGCCAGCCACCCAGAGGTGAGCCTGGCGGGAAGCAATTTCGAGATCGACACCGACGCCAACCTCAAGGTCGACGACCCGGCGCCCTCGATCGACTGGGCCAGCGTCAGCGAGGTCCGCCAGACCGACAAGGCGACCGGGACGCAGGACGACTCCTTCGGGCAGGGCGCCAAGGAGGACACCGCGGTCCCGACCGTCGTGTCCGGCTCGATCCCGAACAACAAGAGCGACCTGCTGCACTTCGGCGTCTACCAGGAGACGACGCCCGGCGGCCGGAACTTCGTGCACATGTTCTGGCACCGGGTGCAGGAGCCGACCGGCACCACCAACATGGACTTCGAGTTCAACCAGGCCACCACCGTCAGCGGCAACGGCGTGACGCCGGTCCGCAGCGCCGGTGACATGCTGATCCAGTACGACCTGGCCCAGGGCGGCACCCACCCCGAGCTGTTCCTCTCGCGCTGGGTGACCAGCGGCCCCAAGAGCCTCTGCGAGGCGGCGAACTCCACGCCGTGTTGGGGCAAGCGGGTCGACCTCAGCGCCGCGGGCGACGCCACCGGGTCGATCAACACCTCGGCGATCCCCGCGGCCGAGTCCGACGGGCTCGGCAACGTCTCCAGCCGGACCTTCGGCGAGGCGTCGGTGGACCTCGACGCCATCCTCGGCAGCTCCACGCAGTGCGTGGCGTTCGGCAGCGCCTACCTCAAGAGCCGCGCCTCCGACGCCTTCACCGCGGAGCTCAAGGACTTCATCGCCCCGGCACCGGTGAACATCAACCTGTGCGGCAAGGTCAAGATCATCAAGACCGACGACGCCACCCCGCCAAGCCCGCTGGCGGGTGCGGAGTTCACCCTCTACAAGGACAACCCGCCGGTCGGCGGCAGCCGCGGCGCCGAGGACACGGTCACGTCCCTGAAGTGCACCACCGGCGCGGACGGGACCTGCACCATCGACAACGTGTTCAAGGGCGAGTACTGGGTGGTCGAGACCGTCGTCCCGGCCGGGCACGATGGTGTGGCCGACCAGCACGTCACCGTGGTGGCAAACCAGACGGTGACGGTCGGGCCGCTGGCCGACCCGCGCCAGGTCGGCGCGATCAAGGTCACCAAGCTGCGCAAGCACGTCGCCGACGGGGCCGGCGACCACCCGCAGTCTGGCGTCGGCTTCACCGTCAACGGCGTCACCAAGACCACCGGGGCCGACGGCACGGTGTGCTTCGACGGCCTGCTGTTCGGCAGCTACACCGTCCACGAGACCGTGCCCACCGGCTACCACGGCGAAGCCGACAAGACGGTGGTGGTGGACAACAAGGCGAGCTGCGGGGACGCCAGCTACGTCGGCGAGTCGGTGACCTTCCACAACACCCCGCTCTCGAACATCACCGTGTCGTTCGAGTCGCAGGTCAGTGGTGGCACCGCCGCCCAGATCAGCTGCACCGGCCTGACGGCCACCCCGCCCGACGGCACCCCCAGCGCCTTCGACGACACCTCCGAGACCTTCAAGAACCTCGAGCCCGGCACCTACAACTGCACGGTGGTGGTCGACCCCTAAGTCGGTCCCTTCCAAGGAGGCCCGGGCTCTGCCAGCCCGGGCCTCCTGCCCTTTGGTGCAGGCACGGCTTCCCCCAGGCAGGGCCGGCGGGTCATTGTCGCCGGCCGCCCCGCGAGCAACGCTCCACTACGGACAGTCCGCGCGACCAGGAGGCGGCGAATGCCCACGTACCTGTCACCCGGGGTCTACGTCGAGGAGGTGGAGGCCGGTTCCCGGCCGATCGAGGGCGTGGGCACCGCGGTGGCCGCGTTCGTCGGCCTCGCGACGGAGGGACCCTTCAACACCCCGACGCTGGTGAGCAACTGGAGCCAGTTCACCAAGCAGTTCGGCGAGTTCGTGCCCGGCTCCTACCTGGCCCACGCCGTGTTCGCCTACTTCGCCAACGGCGGCGGCATCTGCTACGTCGTCAGGGTCGGCGAGGACGGCTCCAAGGGCGACGGCAAGAAGGAGCTGCCCGCCAGTGCCCAGGCCAGCCTCGGCGGCTACCGCGTCCGCGCGCTGGACGGCGGGCCCAAGGGCAACGACATCACCGTCGAGGTGGCCGACGCCGGCGGCCAGACACCCGCCGACGACAGCTTCAAGCTGGTCGTCAAGCGCGACGGCAAGACGGTGGAGACGTTCGACGGCGTCACCGTCAAGCGCGGCAGGCAGAACGTGGTCACCGTGGTCAACGCCGAGTCCAAGGTGATCCGCGTCGAGGAGGCCGGCAGCGGCTCCGCCCTGGCGCGGCCCGAGAAGGGCGCGGTCGCGCTCACCGGGGGCTCCTCCGAGCCGCATCCGGCGCGCCTGACCACCGAGGACTACGTCGGCGACCCGGCCGAGCGCACCGGCTTCGGCGGCCTCGAGGCGGTCGACGAGATCACCATGGTCTGCGTCCCCGACCTGCTCGCCGCCTACCAGCAGGGCATGGTCGACCTCGAGGCGGTGCAGGCGGTGCAGCAGGCGATGATCACCCACTGCGAGCTGATGGGCGACCGCATCGCCATCCTCGACCCGCCACCGGGGCTGAACGCCCAGCAGATCAAGGAGTGGCGCCAGGACAAGTCCCGCTACGACTCCCGCTACGCCGCCATGTACTGGCCCTGGGTGAAGGTGTTCGACCCCGCCAGCGGCAGCAACCGCTTCGTGCCGCCGAGCGGCCACGTGGCGGGCATCTGGAGCCGCAGCGACGACACCCGCGGGGTCCACAAGGCGCCCGCCAACGAGGTGGTGCGCGGCGCCCTCGCGCTCGAGCTGCAGATCACCAAGGCAGAGCACGACCTGCTCAACCCGGTCGGGATCAACTGCCTGCGCTCCTTCCCCGGCCGCGGCATCCGCGTCTGGGGCGCCCGCACCCTGTCCAGCGACCCGGCCTGGCGCTACCTCAGCGTCCGCCGCCTGTTCAACTACCTGGAGGAGTCGATCCTGAACGGCACCCAGTGGGTGGTGTTCGAGCCGAACGACCACGCCCTGTGGGCCAAGATCCGCCGCACCATCGCCGCCTTCCTGGTCAACGAGTGGCGCAAGGGCGCCCTGTTCGGGCTCACCCCCACCGAGGCCTTCTACGTGAAGTGCGACGAGGAGACCAACCCGGCCGAGGGCATCGACGCGGGCCAGGTCGTCTGCGAGATCGGCGTGGCGCCGGTCAAGCCGGCCGAGTTCGTGGTGTTCCGCCTGGCCCAGTTCTCCGGCGGCACCAGCCTGGTCAACGAGTGACACGCGCTCGCTGGATGAGGAGGTAGACGCGCAATGGCCCTTCCCGACCTCGACAGCTCGGTCGGCCACTCCTTCGGACTCGAGGTCGACGGCGTCGTGATCAAGCAGATCTCCGAGGTCAGCGGCCTGAAGATGGAGCAGGACGTCATCGAGCTGAAGCAGAACACGCCCGACGGCAAGTACATGATCAAGAAGCTGCCGGGGCGGCCCAAGGCGGGGGAGATCACCCTGACCCGCGGCCTCACCGCCGACCAGAGCTTCGAGAAGTGGGCCAAGGACTCGCACTTCGGGAAGATGAGCGACGCCCGCAAGGGCGGCGCGATCATCGTCTACGACTTCGAGGGCTCCGCGATCAAGCGCTACAAGCTGACCAACGCGTGGCCCAAGAGCCTGGAGATCGGCACCCTCAAGGCCGGCGACACCAGCGTGCTCACCGAGAAGCTCGTGGTCACCTACGAGCAGATGGAAGTCGAGTGATGCGGCGCGGGCCGAACGCGGCCACGGCCGCGCGCGTCGCCGGCGAGGCGCCTGCCGGGGGGGAGGACCGTCTCGCCGGCGACGCGCTGCGCACCGAGTTCCCGTTCCTGCTGCCGCGCGGCTACGTCGACGCGGCGGGCACGGTGCACCGCGACGGGGTCATGCGCCTGGCCACGGCGCGCGACGAGCTGGTGCCGCTGCGCGACGACCGCGTCCGCGAGAACCCCGCGTACCTGACCGTGGTCCTGCTCGCCAGGGTGGTGACGCGGCTCGGCACGGTCGACGACGTGCACGCCGGCGTGATCGAGAACCTGTTCGCCTCCGACCTGGCCTTCCTGCAGGACCTCTACCGCCGGGTCAACCAGGAGGGCCACACCAGGGCCGCGGTCGCCTGCCCGGCCTGCGGCCACGAGTTCGCGGTCGACCTGGCCGGTGGTCGCCTGGGGGAATCGTGACCGTCCCCGCCGACCGGCTCTACCAGGAGGTCGCCTACGTGGCGTACCACCTGCACTGGTCGCTCGGGGAGATCCTCGACCTGGAGCACCCGCTGCGCCAGCGCTTCGTGGACGAGGTCGCCCGCCTGGAGCGGCTCGCGCCGCGGAGCGGGTGAGCCGCGGTGGGATTCCTGGACCGCCTGGTCGGCAAGCGGCGGCCGGCCCACCTGTTCTCCGGGGGGCTACCGCTCCGCTCCTCGAGCCCCCCGGACCCCCTGTTCTCCGGGGGGCGGCCCGCCCGGCCGCTCGACGCCTGGCGGGACCTGCCGTCCATGCCGGGGACGCTGCGGGAGCCGCCGACGACCCTGCAGGCCGCCGCGTTCGAGGCGGGCCTTGTGTCCCGGCACGCGCCGGCGTTCCTGGGCACGCTGGGGCACCGGCTCGCCGCCGCCGCACCCGCCGGGACCGTCCGCGGCCTGGCCACGCCGGCGGCCGCTGCGGACTCCGAGAGCCACGAAGCCGCCGGCGGGCCGGTCGACTCGGGAGGCGACCACGCCGGCAACCTCCTGCTGTCATCACCGGCGACAGGGCTGGTCACCGCCCCGGCGCCGGACCTGCCCAGCTTGAGCCTGCCGTCGCTGGCCGTGGGGCGCGAGCCGGGCGCGCCCGCGGCGCCTGACCGGACCGCGCAGGAAGGCCCGCCGGCGGGGGAGCCGCTGGCCGGGGTCGGATCGTCGGCAGGCGCCGCGGTGGTCGACCCGGGCAGCGACGTGCCACCAGGCGCGAGCCTGGACCGACCGGGCACCGGCACCGCGCTGCTCGGAGACCGGCCGGTGCAGCGTGCACTCGGCCAGGAGCCGGCCGCGCCGCAACCACCCTCCGGCGTGGCGGCCGTCCTGCCGGCCGCCACGCCGGAGCCGGGCGCGGCGCCCGCAGGCCCGGAGGCGCGACCGGCCCGCCGGGTCGGCCTCGGCCCACCCGTCGCAGGCGGCACGACGCAGCGCGCGACGGGTGCGCCGCCCGCGGGCCAGCGTGCCGCACGCCAGGCCCCGCCCACCGCGCAGGCCTGGCCGTCCGCGGGCCGGGTCGGGTCGTCCGCCGGCATGGCCGCGCCGGGAGGGTCGGCCCCGCCCGGTGGCGAGATCTCGCCGTCCATCAGGCAGGGCACGTCGCCCTTCGGTGAGGTCTCGCCACCCGGCGGCCGGGCCGTCTCGTCCTCGGTTCCGGCCTCGCCGCCCGGAGTCCAGGTCTCCCGCTCGGCGGGCCAGCCCTCGCCGTCCCAAGGTCAGCTCTCGCCGTCCGGCGGCCAGGCTGCGTTGTCCGGTGGCTCGGGCGCGCGGTCCGAGGCCCAGGTCTCGCGGTCCAGTGGCCAGGCGCTGTCGGCCGGGGGCTGGGGCGCGCCGTCGGAGGGCCCGGTCTCGGGGTCCGCCGCTCAGGTCCCGCCGTCCAGCGGCCGGGCCGCGCCGCCCGCAGAGGCCGCCGGGCTGTCGCAGGCTACCGGGTCGCCGCCCGAGCCTGACGGCCCGACGGGCCGTGGCGCCGATTCCTCCGGGGGTGCGGCGGCGGACGCGACGTCCGCCCCAGGGCCGGCCGCGGCGGCCGGCCCTTCTCCGGGCGCCGCCGGGGCGCTCCCGCCGCCGCTGGCGGCCGTCCCGCCTGGAGAGGCGGCCACGGACTCGGGCGTGACCGGGGTCGCGCCGCTCGGCGAGGCGTCGCGCGGTCAGTCCGCCGTGGAGGCGGAGGGGGTCGAGGTCTTGCCGCTGCTGGGGGAGCGGAGCGGGCTCGGGCCACCGGCCGGAGGCCCGCCGCCGCTTCAGCGCAGCGCCGCTGGCCGCGGCGACGGGCCAGGCAGGCAGGCCGCACCGCCCGCCGCGCCTGGCGCCGGCCCGGTGCCTCGCACCACCGGCGGCGGGGCGGGCGCTGGACCCGCGCCCTTCGGGCAAGGAGCGGCCGGCCGCGGCGGGGCGGGTGACACCACAGCGGCCGGCTCGGAGCCGGCCGCCGCCGCGGCCGGCCCGTACGGCGCTGCCGCCGGGCCGGACTCGCCGGCGCCGCCGGGCGGCGCCGACCTGTCGGGAGGCCGCACCGAGACCGCCGACCCGACGGCGTCAGGGGGAGACCCCACCGAGGCCACCGACCTTGCGGCACCCGCGGAGGCCGCCCCGGCGGCGGCCATCGCCCCGCTGCTCGGGGAACGGCCGGTCGTGCTGGCCAGCCTGTTCGCGATCGACGCTGCGGCGCCCGCCGAGGTGCGGCGCCAGGCGCCCGGCGAACCGGCGGGCCTGCCGGCAGCGGCCGCCGAGCCTGGGAGGGCAGGGCTCCGAGGCTCTCGGCCAGGCTCCTTTCTGGGTGGGACGCGAGTTCCCCGAGCGGGTCCACTCGGCCACGGCCCGCCCGGCGGCCATCCCCACCCCACAGGGGTACGCCTGCCGGGCGGGCCGCCCGCGCCGCCGACCGGACCGGTCGCCCAGGCGACCGGTCCGGTCGCGCAGCGCGCGGCACCCCTCGCGCCGACCGGCGCCGCGCTCGACCCGGCGGCGCTGGCGCTGGCGTCCGGGGTGGCGAGCCCGGACGGCGCCGGCGGCCTGCGGTTCGCGCCGCCTGCCGCCGCCGGCCCCACCGTCCAGCTCGCCGGCGTGGCCACCGACCTCTCGGAGCGGTTCTCCGCTGCCGCCACCGGTGCGGCAGAGCAACTCGCCGGCCGCTCCGAGCAGCTCGCCGGTGCCGTGGCGGGGCCCGTGAACCCGCCCGCCGCCGCCGCGGCCGGGCCGGCGGGCGCGGCCGCGCAGGCCGGTGCCGCGCCGGCCGACCTGGACGACCTGGCCCGGCGCCTCTACGACCGCCTGCGCTCCCGGCTCATGGCCGAGCTGCGGCTCGACCGGGAGCGGGCCGGGCTCGTCACCGACCTGCGCCACTGACACCTCGAACCTGGAAGGAGCGAGCATGGCCGACCCGACCGCCGACCCAGCCGTCAGCGTCTGCTTCAAGGTCAAGATCGACGCCCACGACCTCGGCGCCTTCACCGGCTGCGAGGGGCTCGGCTGCGAGGTGACCCTCGAGCAGCACGAGGAGGGCGGCAACAACGGCTTCGTCTACCAGCTCCCGGGCCGCATCAAGTACTCCAACGTCAAGCTCACCAGGGCGGTGACCAGCGACGGGACGCGGCTGGTGGCGCAGTGGTTCGCCAAGATGGCCAAGCACGGGATCGAGCGGACCACCGCCCACATCGTCGCCATGACCGCCGACGAGGAGGAGATCTGGGAGTGGACCCTCAGCGACGTGATCCCGGTGCGCTGGCAGGGTCCCTCGCTCTCGGCCGACTCTCCGAAGGTCGCCACCGAGACCCTCGAGCTCGCCCACCACGGCTTCCTCGCAGCGAGCTGAGGGGGACGGACCGTGACCGACAACCTGCAGAAGGCCTACCTCGCGTTCTTCCAGCCGACCGAGTCCGGGCCGGGGGGCGCGGCCTCGGTCAACGGCCGCTCACGCATCACCTGCAAGTTCAACCCCAAGGAGTACACCGTCCAGAAGAGCGCGGCGTGGCGGCGGGACAACACCAAGGGCGCCAAGCAGACCTCCATGCCCGAGTTCACCGGCTCGGAGCCCCGCTCCCTCAGCCTGGAGATCTTCCTCGACGAGACCGACAAGGGCGGCGACGTCTCCAAGGACGTCGACACGCTGTTCGCCTGCCTGGTGCCGCTGCAGACGACGCTGAGCGCGCAGAAGCCCTCGCCCCCCTTCGTCCAGTTCGGCTGGGGCACGACCGTGCTGTTCACCGCGTTCCTCAAGTCGGTCAGCGCCAAGTACACCCTGTTCCGCCCGACCGGCGCCCCGATCAGGGCGGCCTGCACCATCAGCCTGGAGGAGATCCCTGACGAGGCGGGCAGGCAGAACCCCACCTCGGGGAGCCTGACCGCGCTGCGCAGCCACACCATGGTGGAGGGCGACAGCCTCGCCTCGGTCGCCTACCGCGAGTACGGCAACCCGACCATGTGGCGTGCCCTCGCCAACGCCAACGGGATCGACGACCCGCTGCGGGTGCGGCCAGGCACCCGCCTGCTGGTCCCGCGCCCCGACCAAGCCGTCCAGATGAACTGATCGAGCGAGCCGACCATGCCAGTCCAGCAACAGCAGCACACCGGCAAGTTCAAGGTCGAGGTCGAGGGCGCGGCGCTCGCCCCCGAGGCCGAGCGCATGCTCGTCGGCGCCGTGGTCGACGACAACCTCAACCTGCCCGACCTGTTCTGGCTCACCTTCCGCGACCCGGAGCACAAGGCGCTGGCCGCCGCCGGGCTCCGCATCGGCGCCAAGGTGCGCGTCAGCCTGATCTCGGAGCAGCACCCTGGCGGCGAGCCGCTCATCTCCGGGGAGGTCACCGCCCTCGAAGCCGAGCACGCCCCCGGCGGCACGCTGGTGGTGGCGCGCGGCTTCGACCAGTCCCACCGGCTCTTCCGCGGGCGGCGGACCGAGACCTACAGCAACGTCACCTACGCCGACGTGGCCCGCACGGTCGCCACGCGGGCGGGTCTCCAGGTCGGCAAGATCGACCCGACGCCAGGCGTCTACCAGCACGTCTCCCAGGGCAACCTGTCGGACTGGCAGTTCCTGCGCTCGCTCGCCGCGGAGATCGGCTTCGAGGTCGCGGTGCTCGACGGCAAGCTGGAGCTGCGCAACCCGGCGAGGTCCAGCGGGGCGCCGGCCGGCGGCAGGCTCGACACCGAGAACCCGCTGCAGCTCAGCCTCGGCGCCAACCTGCTGCGCCTGCGCGCGGTGGTCACCTCGGCCGAGCAGGTCAAGGAGGTCCAGGTGCGCGGCTGGGACGTCGGCCAGAAGCGCGCCCTGGTCGGCAGCGTCGCGGCCGCCACCGGGAGCGCCTCCTTGCCGCTGACGCCCGCCGGCCTCGCCGGCACCTTCGACGCGGCCGGGTTCGTGGCCACCGACGTGCCCTTCCGCACCCAGGCCGAGGTCGACGCGGCCGCCAAGGCGCTCGCCGACCAGCTCGCCGGCGCCTTTGCCGAGCTGGAGGGCGTCGCCCGCGGCAACCCCAAGCTCAAGGCGGGCACCCCGGTCAGCCTCTCGCTGGCCGGTGAGCCGTTCGACGGCAAGTACACCATCTCGTCCACCAGGCACGTCCTGGACGCCGAGACCGGCTACACCACCCGGTTCACGGTCAGCGGCCGCCAGGAGCGCTCGCTGCTCAGCCTCTCCACGCCCGGGGGCAGCGTGAACGGCGCGCCGCCGCTCCCCGGCGTCGCCGTCGCCCAGGTCACCGACGTGCGCGACCCGGACGACCTCGGCCGGGTCAAGCTCAAGTTCCCCTGGATGTCGGACACCTTCGTGAGCGACTGGGCGCGGGTGCTGCAGCCAGGCGCCGGCCCCCAGCGCGGCGGGGTGGTCCTGCCCGAGGTCAACGACGAGGTGCTGGTCGCCTTCGAGCACGGCGACCTGCGCCGCCCCTACGTGGTTGGCGGGCTCTACAACGGGGTCGACAAGCCGAAGCTGGGCGAGAAGCTGGTCGACGGCTCCAGCGGCGCGGTGCGGCGGCGCGGCTTCGTCTCCAAGCGGGGCCACGCCCTGATCTTCTTCGACGACGAGGCCGACGACGGGGTCGCCGTGCTCACCGGCGACTCCAAGCTGCGGCTGGCGCTCGACCGCAGCAAGACCGTCATCCACGTCGCCAGCGACGGGCGGGTGGAGATCGACGCCACCCAGGACGTCACCATCAAGGCCGGCAAGAGCATGACGATCGAGGCCGGCGCCACCATGGACCTGAAGGCCAAGGCCGTGCGGATCACCGCCGACGGCCCGGTCGAGGTCAAGGGCCAGCCGATCAAGCTGAACTAGCGGGGTCCGCGCATCCGCACTCGGATGCCGGACGGGGCGAGCGAAGGGAGGCACCAGATGGGCACGCCGGCCGCGGTGATGGGCGACCGCATCAACGGCACCTGCACCGTCCACCTGGTCCCAGGGCCGACCGGCGCCCCGGTTGCGGCGCCGCCGCTGGGGTTCTCCTCGCCGCTCACGGTCGCGCTCGCCACCAGGACCCTGATCGGCGGCAAGCCGGCCGCGCTGCAGGGCTCCTCCGGCCTCAACACCCCGCCGCACGTCGGGCTCCATCCCAGCGACCCGTTCGTGCTCCCGGCCACCCAGATCGGCCGGGTGGTCAAGGGCTCGACCAGCGTGCTGATCGAGGGACGCCCCGCCGCCAAGACCGGCTCGGCCTGCACCATCAACGCCGGCGCACCGGGCCAGCTCAGCGGCACGGCGGCGACCGTGCTGATCGGAGGGTAGGGCGATGGCCGAGGAGTTCATCGGGCGCGGCTGGGCCTTCCCCGTGCGCACCGACGCCACCGGCAGCATCGCCATGGTCGAGCGGGTCCGCGAGATCGAGGAGGCGATCCGGCTGATCCTCGGCACGGCTCCGGGGGAGCGGCCGATGCGGCCGGAGTTCGGCTGCGCCATCCACGACCAGGTGTTCGCCCCCATGGACGCGACCACCGCCGGCCATATCGGCTACGAGGTGCGGCGCGCCCTGGAGCGCTGGGAGCCGCGCATCGACCTCGAGGACGTGGTGGTCACCCTGGCGCCAGAGGAGGCCACCATCTGGATCGACGTGCGCTACCTGGTCGCAGGCACCAACAACCCGCGCAACCTGGTGTTCCCGTTCTACGTCCTCGGCGAGGAAGCGGTCGGCTCCGGGCCCCCCGACCCGCTCCCCGTCCCGACCGTGCCCGAAGGGCAGTGAGGAGCGCCCAGATGGCCCTGCCCTCCCCGAACCTCGACGACCGCCGCTTCCAGGACCTGGTCGACGACGCCAAGCGGCTGGTGCAGCAGCGCTGCCCGTCGTGGACCGACCACAACGTGTCCGACCCCGGCGTCACCCTGATCGAGCTGTTCGCCTGGATGACCGACCAGCTGCTGTACCGGCTCAACCGGGTGCCCGAGCGCCACTACGTGAAGTTCCTGGAGCTGATCGGGGTGCGGCTGTTCCCGCCGACCGCCGCCAGGGCCGACGTCAGCTTCTGGCTGTCGGCGCCGCAGCCGGAGACCGTGCGGGTGGCGCCTGGCACCCAGGTCGCCACCATGCGCACCGAGGCGGAGGAGGCGGTGGTGTTCACCACCGTCGAGGACCTGGAGGTGGCGGCCTGCTCGGCCAGCGCCCTGGCCACCGCCGCGGCCGGCGGCGACGAGCGCGACCAGAGCCAGACCCTGGACGACGAGCACCGCCACTTCTACTGCTTCGAGCGCACGCCGACGGTCGGCGACACCCTCATGGTGGGGCTCTCCAACCCGGTGCCGTCGTGCACCCTGGCGCTGCGCTTCGACTGCGACATCGAGGGCGTCGGGGTCGACCCGCGGCGGCCGCCGCTGGTCTGGGAGGCCTGGACCGGGCGCCGCTGGGCCCGCTGCGAGGTCGACTCGGACGCCACCGGCGGCCTCAACCGGGCCGGCGACGTGGTGCTGCACGTGCCCCGCGGGCACGCCAGCTCGCTGGTCGCCGGGCGCGGCGCCGCCTGGGTGCGCTGCCGGGTGGTCGCCGCCGACGAGGGCCAGCCGGTCTACAGCGCCTCACCGCGGATCAAGTCGCTGCAGGCCTTCACCGTCGGCGGCACCGCCTCGGCCGTCCACGCCGAGGTCGTCGAGGGCGAGGACCTCGGCGTGGCCGAGGGCGTGCCCGGCCAGCGGGTGGCGCTGGCGCACCGGCCGGTGGTGCCGTCGCAGGCGCCGGTGGTGCTGGAGGTGGCGACCCCCGACGGCTTCCAGGAGTGGACCAGGGTGGCCAGCTTCGCCGGCCACGGGCCCGGCGACCGCGTCTTCGTGCTCGACGAGAGCGGCGGGGAGCTCTCCTTCGGCCCGGCCGTGCGCGAGCCCGACGGCAGCCTGCGCGGCTACGGCGCGGTCCCGCCGAAGGGCGCGCTGCTGCGACTGCGCGCCTACCACACCGGCGGCGGCCCGCGCGGCAACGTCGCCAAGGGCAAGCTCAACGTGCTGAAGTCGTCGATCCCGTACGTCTCCCGGGTGGAGAACCGTCGCCCGGCGGCCGGCGGCGTCGACGGCGAGGACGTCGAGAACGCCAAGGTGCGCGGGCCGCTGGTGCTGCGCACCGCCGACCGGGCGGTGACCGCCGGCGACTACGAGCAGCTCGCCCGCGAGGCCGCGCCCGAGGTGGCCCGGGTGCGCTGCGTGGCCGCCGGCGACGGCGCCGACGCCGGCGGCGTGCGCCTGCTGGTGGTGCCCGCCGCCGCCGACGACGAGCTCGCGCGCCTCTCCTTCGAGCAGCTCATCCCGGCCGACGAGACGCTGGCGCGGATCGCCGAGCGGCTCGACGAGCGCCGCGTGGTCGGCGCCAGAGTGGCGGTGGAGCCGCCCCTGTACCAGGGCGTCACCGTCGCCGCCAGGCTGCGGGCGCGGGCGCGCGCCGACCGCGAGCGCCTGCTCGACGACGCCCTGCGTGCCCTGTACGGCTACTTCCATCCGATCCGCGGCGGCCCCGACGGCGACGGCTGGCCCTTCGGGCGGCCGGTCCACGTCGGCGAGGTCTACGCCGTACTGCAGCGCCTGGCCGGCACCGAGCTGATCGAGGACGCCCGCCTGCTGCCCGCCGACCCGGTCACCGGCCGCCGCGGCCAGGCGACCCAGCGGCTCGAGCTGGACCGGCACGCCTTGGTCTTCTCCTTCGAGCACCGCGTCGTGGTGGAGGAGGGCTGAGCGTGCGCGGCGCCATCCCGGGCCTGCCCTCGCCGCACCCGCTGGCGGGGGCGCTGCCCGCCATGTACCAGGAGGACGAGTTCACCCGCGAGTTCGTCGCCGCCTTCGACGAGGTGCTCGCCCCGGTCCTGTCCACGCTGGACAACTTCGAGCACTACCTCGACCCGACGCTGGCGCCGCTCGACTTCGTCGACTGGCTGGCCGGCTGGCTGGGGGTGGTCCCGGACGAGGGCTGGCCGGCCGCGCGCCGCCGCGAGCTGGTGGCCCGCGCGGTGACGCTGTACCGGCGCCGCGGCACCGTGCGCGGCCTTGCCGAGCAGGTCGCCCTCGCCACCGGAGGGACGGCGGAGGTGCGTGACTCCGGCGGCGTGAGCTGGTCGGGCACGCCCAGCGGGCCGCTGCCCGGCTCGGGCGACGCGGCGGTCCGGGTGCTCGTCCGGCTCGACGATCCCAGCAAGCTCGACCAGCGGCGCCTCGAGCGGCTGGTCGCCGCGGCCAAGCCCGCGCACGTCGCCCACCACGTGGAGGTGGTCGGCCCATGATCGTGTGCAACCAGTGCGGCCACGAGAACGGCAACGACGACGCCTTCTGCAAGTCGTGCGGCGCGTTCCTGGAGTGGGAGGGCAAGCCCGCGCCGACCGGGATGCTGCCGAAGGCCACCCGCGGCACCGCCCCGGCGGGCGGGGACGCCGGCTCGGGCACGCCGTCGCAGCGCCAGGCCACGCCGCCTGCCGGCGGCTCGGGCAAGGCGCCGGCGGGCCGCTCGTCCGGCCCCGCCGGCGGGCCGGCGACCGGGCGGCCCCCGGGCAGCGGATCCGGCGGCGGGGCGCCGTCCGCCGCGGACGACCCTGGCGAGGGCACCCAGATGTTCGACGCCGCGGCCGAGGCGAAGCGGCCGGACGGCGCGCCGCCGCCGGCCCGCCCGGACGCGCGCAAGGTCGAGCAGGCCGAGCGCATGCTGGTCCGCCCTGGCGAGCGGCGCCCCCAGGGCCAGCCCGAGGCGAAGAAGCCCCAGGAGGTGCAGGAGAAGGTCGACTACGGCAAGGCACCCGACCATGGACCGGTCGTCGAGCCGGGCCAGGTCGCCTGCCAGAGGTGTGGCTGGGGCAACGACCCTGGCCGCCACTTCTGTCGCCACTGCGGCGCCACGCTGCAGCGCACGCCGCCCCGGCCGGAGCCCGCCGAGCTGACCCGCGTCGTCCCCCGCCAGGTGGGCGGGGACCGCGCCCTGCGGCTGCTGCTGCTCGCGCTCGGCGCCGCCGCGGTCCTGGGTGCCGCCGTCCTGCTCGCGCTCAGCCTGCACCGCGGCGCCGGCGGCAGCGGCGGCGCCGGAAAAGGGGGCGGCGCCGGGGTGACCCGCGCCGGTGGCGGCGGCCTGGCCGCGGTCCCCCCTGACGACGTCCGCGTCGCGGCGAGCAGCCAGTCCGGCGAGCACGTCGCGACCAACCTGATCGACGGCGACCCGGGCACCTTCTGGTCCCGCAAGGTCGCCGACAGCATCGCCACCCTCACCTTCACCTTCAGCCGGCCGCAGAAGCTGGCCCGTGTCAGCATCGCGGCCGGCGCCTCCGGCGACGAGTTCCCCTTACGCCACCGGCCCAAGGTGATCCGGCTGGAGTTCTCCGACGGCGCCGCCGAGTCCGTCACCTTGGCCGACCAGCCCGGCTACCAGAACATCGACCTCGAGCCGCGCACCGTCGACCGGGTGCGCATCGCCATCCTCGATGTCTACCAGGCGAGCAGCGGCGCGAACCGGCGGCTCACCGCCATCTCGGAGGTGCGCTTCTTCACCAGACGCTGAGGGCCGGAGACCGCTTCGACAACTATGTCTTGACAGAACATCTCGCCGCCTTTATAGATTTTTCTGCCAGGACCTACCGTTTGTGCTCAGTCGTCCCACGAGCGGCCCTCCCTGTCCTCCCGGCCGGCGGCCGGGACGGCGAGGCGCAGCGGTAGCCCGTCGACCCCATCCCTCAGGCGGTCTCCCCGACCGCGTCCCCCCGTCCCGACGGAACCCCAGGAGGTTGGGGCAATGTCGCCATCCCCGTCCTGTCCCGGCGGACATCTCCGCCTGATTCTTGCGGCGCTGCTGCTGGTCGCCGTCGGCCTGCTGGCAGCGCCGGCCGCCGCCGCGGCCACGGCCCGCTCGGCCGCCGCGTGGCAGCCCGCCCAGGTGGCCGACCTGGCGCGGCAGCTCGGCGTGAGCCGAGCAGAAGCAGCAAGGCGCCTCGACGCCCAGCCGGCGCAGGCCGCGCTCGGCGAGCGGCTGACACGCTCGCTCGGCCGCCATGCCGCAGGCAGCTTCGTCGACCGCGCCAGCGGCGCCCTGGTCGTCAACGTGCTCGACCGCGCCTCGGCCGCACGGGTCCAGGCAGCAGGCGCCCGGCCCCAGCTCGTCAGCCGCAGCCTCGCGGCACTGAACCGGATCAAGGCGGCGCTCGACCACGCCGGCGCGGTCCCAGGCACGGCCTGGGGGGTCGACCTGACCTCCGACAAGGTCGTGGTCAGCGTGCCCACCGGCGCGCACGGCGCGCGCACCGCCGCGCTGCTCGCCCGGGCGCGCTCCTACGGCGCCGCGGTCCGCGTCGAGCGGCTCGCCGCTCCCGTCCAGACCGAGGCCTTCTACGGCGGCCAGGCCATCCTGCACAGCGGCTCGCGCTGCTCCGCCGGGTTCAACACCCGTTCGGGCAGCGGCAACCTGTACGTGCTCACCGCCGGGCACTGCACCAACCTCGGCGGCACCTGGACCACCTCGAGCGGCCAGACGATCGGCCCCGTGGCGGCGTCGAGGTTCCCCGGCGACGACTTCGGCGCGATCCGCATCAGCAACCCGAGCGCGCTCAACCCGCAAGGCGGCGTGCTGAACAACGGCAGCTTCCTGGACATCACCGGCGCCGGCCGCGTGCCGGTCGGCTCGACGGCCTGCAAGACCGGGTCGACCACCGGCACCACCTGCGGCACGGTGCTGCAGTACAACGTCACCGTGAACTACGCCGAGGGCACCGTCTTCGGGCTGACCATGACCCGCATCTGCACCCAGCCAGGCGACAGCGGCGGCGCCATGTTCGCCGGCAGCCAGGCGCAGGGCACGGTCTCCGGCGGCACCGTGGTCGCCTGCAGCTCGTCGCAGTTCCGCTCCTTCTTCCAACCGGCCGACGAGGCGCTCAGCGTCTTCGGCCTCACGCTCTTATAGAAACCGGCTTCCCTCGTCGCTCCTTCGTCGCCTGCGGCTCCTTCGTCGCTCCTCAGTCCAGCCGGCGCGCGGCGACGGCCCACCTCCCTAACCCCAAGCCGGCGCGCGGCGGCGGCCCACCTCCCTACGGCAAACCGGCGCGCGGCGGTGGCCCGCCTCGCTGATGTCTCGCGGGCGTGCGGGTAGCCCGGCGTCGTCGGTGGCACCCTATTGTCGGTGAGGTCGGCGCGGGGCCGGAGGCAGGGGTGAAGTGGATCGAGCGGCTGCTGCGGGCCGCCGACCGGCTGCAGCAACGGCACAGCGTGCTCGGCTTCCCCGTCGGCGTGGTCAAGAAGTTCGGCGACGACGAGGGTGGCAAGCACGCCGCGCTGCTCGCCTACTACGGCTTCTTGTCGCTGTTCCCACTGCTGCTGGTGTTCGTCACCCTGCTCGGCTACGCCCTGGCCGGTGACCCTGGGTTGCAGCGGCGCATCGTCCAGACGGCGATCGCGCAGTTCCCGGTCGCCGGCACCCAGATCCGGGGGAGCGTCCGGACCATGCAGGGCTCCGGCGTCGCGCTGCTGGTCGGCGTCGCCGGCACGCTCTGGGGCGGCCTCGGGATCACCCAGAGCGCCCAGGACGCCATGAACGCGGTCTGGAACGTTCCCCGCAAGGACCGCCCGAACTTCTGGGTGCGGCTGCTCCGCGGCCTCGCCTCCCTGCTGCTGGTCGCGGGTGTCCTCGCCGCGACCGCGCTGGCCCAGGCGGGCACGGCAAGGCCGGGTGTGGTGGGCCGGCTGCTCCCCTTCGGCGGCTCCCTGCTGCTCAACCTGCTGCTGCTGACCGTCCTGTCCCAGGTCCTGACCGGGACGTGGGTGCGCTGGCGGCGGCTGCTGCCCGGCGCGGCCGGCGGAGCCGTGGGCTGGAGCGTGCTGCAGGCGCTCGGGGTGTGGATCGTCGACCGCCAGCTCGCGCACGCCAACCTGATCTACGGCGTGTTCGCCATCGTCATCGTGCTGCTGTCCTGGCTCTACCTGAGCGCCCAGTTGCTGCTGTACGCGGCGGAGGTCAACGTGGTCCTGGCGCGGCGGCTGTGGCCACGCAGCCTGCTGCAGCCGCCGCTGACCGGCCCGGACAAGCGGGTGCTGACCGCGCTGGCCGAGGCCGAGGAGCGCCGGCCCGAGCAGACCATCGAGGTCACCTTCGCCCCCGAGGGGGACGGCCGTGACGACCCCGGCCCGCCGGCCAGGAGCTAGCCCGGCGACCGCTCCCGGGCGGCTTGGATCAACGGCGCCTCACGGCAGCCTCGCCGCCTGGTCGTCGCCGAGGGCGGGCGCGTCGAGGCCGAGCTCGGCGAGCATGGCGGCGTAGCCGCGGCGGGCGCGCTCGGCGGCGGCGTGCTCGCCGGCGTGCTCGTACGCGTCGACCAGCAGGCGCCACAGCGGGTCGCGGTAGCGGTCGAAGGCCAGCCCGCGCTCGCAGGTGAGCGCGGCCGACATGGTCGCGTTCCTGGCGAGCTGCAGCTCCGCCAGGGCGGTGGCGGCCTCGGCGGCCTCGGCGCGGCAGCGCTCGCGCTCGCCGACCACCCAATCGGCCGGTCCGTCCTCGGGCAGCAGCTCGCCGCCGTAGGCGTCGAGCGCCTGCTCGAAGGCGCGCTCGGCCTGCCGCGGGTCGCCGGCGGCGCGGGCGCCGCGGGCCTCGGCCAGCGCGCGGGCGAACACCACCACGTCGGCGTCGGCCGGGTCGGGCAGGGCCAGCCGGTAGGTGTGGCCCTCCCGCACCAGCAGCACGGCCTCGCCGCGCCCGGCGTCCGGCTCGAGGAAGCGGCGCAGGGTCGAGACGGCGACCTGCAGGCCGCGCATGCCGGCGGCCTGGTCGGCCTGGGGCCAGAGCGCCTCGACCAGCGCCTCACGGTGCACCGGGCGGCCGCCCTGCATCGCCAGCAGGCGCAGCAGGGCCTGGCAGCGCGGCTTGAGCGCGCCGAGGGCCACCGGCTCGCCGTCCAACCGCAGGTCGAACCCGCCGAAGCAGCGCATGGTGAGCCGCGGCGCCGCCGGCGCCGTGGAGAGGACCTCGCCGGCTGCGGGCCACAGCTCCGGTAGGGCGCGCACCAGCGCGTCCCAGTGCTGGCCGCACTCGGTGGCCAGCGTCCTGGCCAGGTCGAGGTGGTCGGCGGCGCGCTCACCGCCGGCCACCGCGAGGGCGAGCAGCGCGGTCACCTGGGCGCCGCGGACCCCGGCGGCGCGGGCGCCGGCCTCCGCGTGCAGCGCCTGCGTGCGCGCTGCCGAACGGCCCAGCCGGGCGCCGGCGATCGCCCCGAGGCTGTCGGCGTGGACGGCCAGGGTGCCAGCGCCGAGCTGGCGGAAGCGGCTGGCGGCCGAGGCGAGCTCCTCGGCCGGCGCCTCGCCGCGCCACAGCAGGGCGGCGCCGAGCAGCAGCGAGATCACCGCGCCGCCCCAGGCGTCGTCGTCGCGGTCACAGGTCGCGCGGACCTTGACCGCGTCGTCGACCCGCTCGGCGCGTCCGGTCAGCGCCAGCAGGGCGCCGCCGACGCGGGCGAGCCAGGGCAGGTCGAGCGCCTCTGCCTGCGCGACGACCTGCTCGACCTCAGCGGCCGGCGGCGGCACGCCGCCGAGCAGGCTGCCCGCGGCGCGGGCGAGGCGCGCCCCGACGACCAGCACGGGGTTCGCCTCCGGGTGCCGCGCGGCCGTGGAGAGCAGCCCGCCGGCCGCCTCCATGTGCCCGGCGAGCAGGGACGCCATGCCCTCGGCGAAGCGGCCGTAGGGGCCGGGCACGAGCGCCACCTGGGAGCGGACCGCGAGCGGGGCGCGCCGCGCGGCCGCGCGCAGCAGCCCCGTCCAGTCGCTCGCCGGCACCGGCGCCGCCACCAGCCAGGCGGCCGCGATGTGGCGCTCGCGGCGGCAGACCTCTCGCGGCGTGCTCGCCGCGAAGGCCAGCTCGGCGCGCTGGTAGGCGGCGACCGCGGCGCGGAGCCGCCCCTCGGCCAGGCGCCGGCGGGCGCTGGCGAGCGCCAGCCACGGGTCCTCCTCCGCCAGGGTCGGTGGCAGCGCGTCGAGCCAGGTGACGGCCTCGTCGACCAGCTCGCCGCCGCGCGCGCCGAGCAGCCGCGCGACCGCGGCGCTGTCCCCGGCGCGGCAATAGGAGTGCAGCGCCTCCGGCAGCGCGCCGGCCTGCTCGAGCAGGCCGCCGGCGCGCCGGTAGCGGGCGGCGACCTCGGCCTCGCCCACCTCCTCGACCAGGGCCGCCTCCAGGTGGGCGCGCAGCACCTCGTGGTAGCGGAAGGTGCCCTCGTCGTCCACTGGCACGGTGAAGATCTGGCGCGCCTCCAGCTCCTCGAGCAGCCGCTGGCTGCCCGAGCCGCCGCGCAGGCGGTCGCAGAGCCGACCGTCCAGGCGGGTCAGCACGCAGGTGTCGAGCAGGAAGGCGCGCAGCTCCCCGCGGAGCTCGTCGAGCACGTTGCGGGCCAGGTAGTCGCGGACCAGCTTGGAGCGCGTGCCGAGGGCGGCCACCGCGCGGCGCCGCTCGTCGGCCGGCTTGCCCTGGGTGGCGAGGTGGAAGAGCTGCAGCCCGGCCGCCCAGCCCTCGGTGCGGCGGGCGAGGCTGGCCACCTCCTCCGGCGGCAGCGGCTCGCGGTAGAAGTCGTGGAACAGGTGCTCGACCTCCCAGGAGCGGAAGCGGAGGTCGTCCGCGCCGAGCTCGAACAGCGCCCCGGCGAGGCGGCGGCGGGAGAGGTTGAGGCGCGGCGTCGAGCGCGACCCGACCAGCACGGTGAGCGCCGGCGGGGCATAGTCGACCAGGCGGCCGAGCGCGCGCTCGCCCTCGCTGCCGGCGAGCACGTGCAGGTCGTCGACGACCAGCAACGCGCGCCGGCCCGGCCAGCGCTCCAGCGCGGCGACCGCCCGCTCGAGCGTCTCCCAGCCAGGCTCCAGCGGGCCGAGGGCGGCGCCCAGCGCTCGTTCCAGGTAGGCGAGCAGCAGGCGCGGGTCGGCCTCGGCGGCCTCGGCCCGGTACCAGGCGACGGGCACGTCGACCGCCGTCGCGAACTGCGCCAGCGCGGTGGTCTTGCCGGAGCCGGCCGGGGCCACCACCAGGCCCAGGCCGTGCTCCCAGACCCGGTCGAAGGCGTCGTTGAGGCGCTCGCGCACCAGCGCGGTCACCCGCGGAACCCGCACCTTGGCGCCGACCACCGCGTCGGGCGGCCGCTGCCCGACCGTCATGCTCGTCACGTCCCTTCCAACCGCCCTAGCTCCCCAGCGGTCAACCGGTCCGGCTCGTCAGCGAGAACGTACGGATGTGGCGGCGCAATCGGATTCGGCGATACCGATTCGTTGCCATGTGGTGGGTGCCGAGTTCCTGCCATGGGCCAGGCCGGCCCCAGCGCCGGCCGCCGCACCGGCGGGAACCTGTGCCGAAGTATACGGACCGCCCCGAGAAGGCGACTTTGTCACAGCCTTGCCTTGTCGTCTGTGATGCGTATCACAGCCGGAGCGTGGCGCCCGTCACCAGACCGTGACTCGATCCGTCCCCGAACCGTCCCCAGCCGCCCGCCGTCGCGACTGGCGCCGCCACGCGTGCGCACCGAGCCGGTCGCCCGCCAAGCCGTCTCGGTCGCCCTGCCTGCGGGGCAGTCGTGGGGCCCGGGGGCCTGCGCGCGAGTCGCCCGCCAAGCCGTCTCGGTCGCCCTGCCTGCGGGGCAGTCGTAGGATGCGCAGGCGTCGGCGCCCTGCTGCCGAGCCGTCGAGCGATGCCGTGGAGGTCTCGTGGCCGAGGAGAAGCGGGACCAGGCTACCTACAACGTGCTCAAGACCTGGTCGTCGGACGACTGGGGCCTGTACGGGCGCGGCGACGAGCTGCTCACCCGGGCGCTCGCGCGCCATCCCCGGGTCGGCCGCGCGTTCCACGTGCAGCCGCCGATCAACCCGGCGGCGCTGCGCGCCGCCTTCCGCGACCCGCGCTGGGAGCAGGACATGGCCGGCCAGCTCCGCCGCCTCGAGGGGACCGAGGACGACGGCGTGCTGCTGTTCGCCCCGACCGGGGACCCGGAGCGCCCCGACGCCGCCCTCGACGGCACCATCGCGCTGCTCGAGCGCGAGCAGGCCTTCGCCCGGCCGCTGGTGACGCTGTTCGGCGCCACCGACCGGTTCGCGGCCGACCTGACCACGCGCCTGGGCGGCCGCGGGGCGACCCGGATGGCGCTGGTACGCCGCGACGCCCGCGCCGGCTACGCGCCCGACGCCGACGAGCGCCAGGCGCTCACCGACATCTACGCCGCGCGCCTGCCCCGGGCCGACCTGGTCTGGGCGGGCACGCGCGAGCTGGTGGAGGAGTTCGCCGCCCTCAACCAGCGCACCGTGCTGCACCCGGTCGGAGCCGACCAGGGCCTCGCCGGCGGCAAGCCCGCCCGCGAGCTGGCCGACCTGCCCCGGCCGCTGGTCATCTACGCGGGTTCGATGCGTGCCTACCTGAACGTCAACCTCATCCGCGGTACCGCCGAGCGGCTCACCGACCACAGCTTCGTGTTCGTCGGCGCGGCCGCCGACTTCCTCGCGCCGCTGGTGTCCGGGCTGCGCAACGTCCACGTGATCGGCCCGCGCCCCTACGCCATGCTGGCCGGCTACCTGGCAGCGGCCGACGTGGCGATCGCGCCCCACCAGGTCGCCCCCGCCACGAGGGCAGTAGTTCCCGAAAAGCTGTTCGGCTACCTGGCGGCCGGCCTGCCGGTGGTGACCACCGCGGTGGCCGGGGCGGAGGAGCTGCGCCGCCTGGTCTGGATCGCCCGCGACCCGTCCGAGTTCGCCCGGGCCATCCAGGGCGCGCTCAAGCGCGACCGGGAGCGCCGCCGCACCCTCAGGCAGGCGGCCGTGGCGCCGCTGTCGTGGGACGCCATCGCCGAGCACGTGGTCGCATCTGTCGACGCGGTCCGTGCCGGCGCCGAGCTACCGTCCGCCCCTGAGCTGAGGGTCCCGGCGATCCCCGGCTTCTTGGCGCGCTGACCGCCGCTGCCGCTGCGGCGGTCGTATCGTGGGGGCAGGACCAGCGAAGGAGCGAGCGATCTTGGCTGACGACCAGCTCCCGGCCGACGGCCGGGATCCCCGGTTCGGCCCGGCCGCCGAGCCGACCACCTGCTACCGCCACCCGGAGCGGCCCACCGGGCTGCGCTGCTCGCGCTGCAACCGGCCGATCTGCGGCGAGTGCGCCCGCCCGGCGCCGGTCGGCCAGCTCTGCCCGGACGACGCCAAGGACCGGGTGCGCGTGCGCGGCCTCCCCTCGCAGCGCCGCCCCGTGGTCACCCTGTCGCTGCTCGGCGTCAACACGCTGCTGCTGCTGGTCGCGGCGGCGCAGAGCGGCAACGGCGTGACCGGCCTGCTGACCCCGTCCAACGCGGCGCTGTGCCGGCTCGGCGCGCTGAACGCCCCCGCCATCGCCCAGTCCGGCCAGTGGTGGCGGCTGTTCACCGTGATGGTGCTGCACGCCGGCCTGATCCACTTCCTGTTCAACAGCTACGCGCTGTACGCCTTCGGGCCGATGCTGGAGATGGCCCTCGGCGGGCCGCGCTTCCTCGCCCTCTACGTCGGCTCCGGCTTCGTCGGCTCGGCGGCCAGCTTCGGGCTGCACCACACGGCCCTGTCGGTGGGCGCGTCCGGCGCCATCTTCGGCCTGCTCGGGGCGCTGGTGGCGTTCTTCTGGCGGCGCCGCAACGCCGGCGGCGCGGCGCCGTTCCAGAACCTGCTGCTGATCATGGCGCTCAACCTGTTCCTCACCTTCCGCCTTGCCAGCATCGACAGCCTGGCCCACATCGGCGGGCTGGTCGCCGGCATGGGCACCATGGCCCTGCTCGACGTCGTGCCAGCGCGCCAGCGCAACCTGGGCACCCTGGTGCTGGCGGCCCCGTTCCTGCTCGGCCTCGTGCTGACGCTCTACGGCATCTCGAGCTTCCCGGCGGACGCCGGCCTGCCCTCCTGCGTGGGGGTGTAGGGCAGCGAGGATCCCGCCGCTGCGACCCGAGGCCCCCAACAGGGATCCGGGCGCAGGACCCGACGACTGCGGGGGGCTCCGCCCCCCGCACACCCCCCGAAATCCTGACCGGGGGGAGCTGTCTCGGTCTCCTGGATGCATCACCTCTCAGAGGTGGCGTGCAGGGCGCGGGTGCGCAGGAACAGGGCGTTGCTCATGGCCACGGGGACGGGGTCGAGCAGGCCGAGCGCGAGCGCGATGGCCAGCGCGAGCGCGCCGCCCGGGTCGAAGGCGCCGAGCGTCAGGCCGACCGCTTGCAGGATCCCGATGAGCAGGCAGATGGGGAAGTGCGCGGTGGCGACGCGGTGGGAGACGGCGGCGGCGCGCAGCGCGCGGCGCTCGCCGTCGAGCACCACCCGCTGGCTCAGCACGGCCAGGAAGGCGAACGCCACCGCCACCAGCGGCGCCGCGCCGACCAGGAAGGCGCGTTGCTGGCCTCCGCTCAGCGCGGTGGACTGGTCGCCGCCGAACAGGAACATGGCGATCAGGAAGGCGACCGCGACGTAGAGGTAGAGCAGCACCATGCCGCGCACGCCAGGGCCGATGGCGCGGCGGGCGGCCGCGACCGCCGCGGACGCCGGAGCCGCCGTGGGGGACAGGCCGGTGGCCAGGTAGGCGACCAGGAACAGCTCGCTCAAGATGCTCACGACCAGGAGCGCGACGCCGGCGACGCCCTGCAGCGCCCCGGAGGTCCGCGCCAGCGGCAGGGCCGCGGCCTCGAGCGCGACGGTGAGCACGGCGGCGAGCGGCCGCTGCCGGTACTGGCGTGCGGCGTCACGCAGGATGGCGGCGAGCACGTGGGTCCTCGGGCGCGACGGGGTACTTGGCGCGCCTATCCTAAGAGAGGTCAGTGGCTCACACATCCGCGCTGTGACCACCCGGCCCCCAGTTTCCGCCGCACCGCCAGGGAAGGTCAGCGCATGACCCAGGGCACCGAGGCCGTCAGGCTCACCACCCTCTCGCACGGCGCCGGCTGTGCCTGCAAGCTGCCCCTCGCCGCGCTGGAGCGGCTGATGGAGACGGTCGGGGCCGGGCTGGACGGCGGCGCGGCCGCCGACGGCGCGCTGCTGGTGGGCGCCGCCGCCGGCGACGACGCGGCCGTCTACCGCATCGACGACGATCGCGCGCTCGTGCTCACCACCGACTTCTTCACCCCGATCGTGGACGACCCGCGCGACTGGGGACGGGTTGCCGCCGCCAACGCCCTCTCCGACGTCTACGCCATGGGCGGCCGGCCGCTGGTGGCGCTCAACCTGACCGCATGGCCGAACGCCACCCTGCCGCTGGAGCTGCTGGCCGAGGTGCTGCGCGGCGGCGCCGAGGTGGCCGCCGAGGCCGGTTGCCTGGTGGTCGGTGGCCACTCGGTCGACGACCCCGAGCCCAAGTACGGCATGGCCGTGGTCGGCCTGGCCGACCCGGCCAGGCTGCTGACCGTGGACCGTGCCCGGCCAGGGGACCACCTGGTGCTGACCAAGCCGGTCGGCACCGGCGTGGTCGCGACCGCGCTGAAGCGCGGCGCGGCCGACCCGGCCGCCGTCGCCGCGGCGGTCGCCGCCATGACCACCCTGAACGCCGCGGCGGCCGAGGCGGCCATGGCCGCCGGCGTGCGGGCGGCCACCGACGTGACCGGCTACGGGCTGCTCGGCCACCTGCACCGCATGCTGCGGGCCAGCGGCGTCGCCGGCGAGGTCCACGCCGCCAGGGTGCCGTTCCTCCCCGGGGCGGCCGAGCTGGCCGCCGCCGGCCACATCAGCGGCGGGACGCGGAACAACGAGGCCGCGCTGCGCGAGCACGTCGAGCTGGAGGCCGGCCTCCCGCCGGTGGTGGCGACGCTGCTGCACGACGCCCAGACCTCCGGCGGGCTGCTGCTCGCCGTCCCCGGCGCGGCGCTGGCCGGGCTGGTGGCCGACCTGCGCGGCCGCGGCGTCGAGCCCGCCCTGGTCGGCCGCGTCCTCGCCGGCCGGGCCGGCTCGCTGCGGGTGCGCCGCCTGCCGCCGGACTGAGCAGGGGGTCCGGGGGGGCTCGAGAGCGAGGCCGGAGCCCGGGTGGCGGGTGGCCACGCAGGGCCGAGCGGTAGCCCCCCGGAGAATCAGGGGTCCGGGGGGCTCGAGAGCGAGGCCGGTGCCCAGGCGGCGGGTGGCCACGCAGGGCCGAGCGGTAGCCCCCGGACAAGGGGTCAGCGCCCGATAGCCCCGCCGTCGCCGCCGATGCTACGCTCGTGACCAGGGCGGTTCCTGCGGCGGGAACAGCCGGGGCAGTGGTGGTGGTTGCAGCTCGAAGCGGGCGACCGACGCTGGAAGGGACCGGATGTTGCAGATCGACCGGCAGACCTACGAGGCGCTGGTCGCCCATGCCAGGCAGGAATATCCCAACGAGGCGTGCGCGCTGCTCGCCGGGCCGTCCGACGACGTTGGCCGGGTCGAGAAGACCTTCACCCTGCCCAACGCCGAGGCCAGCCCGACCTTCTACGTGGTCGAGCCGAAGGCGCAGCTCCGCGCCATGACCGAGATGGACGAGCGCGGCTGGGACCTGGTCGGGATCTTCCACTCGCACACCTTCACCGAGGCCTACCCGTCGCGCACCGACGTGGAGCTGGCCGCCTACCCGGACGCCACCTACCTGATCCTCTCCCTGGCCGACCAGGACGCTCCCGTGCTGCGGGGCTTCCGCATCCGCGACGGCGAGGTGCGCGAGGTACCGCTGCGGGTGGAGGACAGCGAGGCGGTGGGGCGGTGAGCCGCGCCCTGCTTCCGCGGCGCGCGCCCGCCACCGGGATGGCCTCGCCCGTGTGGCACCGTCAAGGGCCGGCCGCGCGCTACGGGCGATGTCGGCTCCGGCCGGCGCCCTGGCGTTGACGCCGGGCGTCCCGCTCCCGGACCGCGGCCGCCACCAGCGCGACCGCGGGCAGATCAGACCAGGAGGCCGACCCGTCATGGCTGTGGAAGTCCGCATCCCGACGATCCTGCGCAAATATTCCGACGGCGCCAAGAGCGTCAAGGCCGAGGGTGCGACCGTCCGCGACCTGATCGCGGACCTCGACGCCCGCTACCCCGGCCTCGGCGGCCAGCTCCTCACCGAGGACGGCTCGCTGCACCGCTTCGTCAACCTCTACGTCAACGACGAGGACGTGCGCTTCCTCGGCACCCTCGACGCCCAGCTGGGCGAGGGCGACGTGGTCGCCATCCTCCCAGCCGTCGCGGGGGGGTCCGGGGGGCTCGGGGAGCGGAGCGGTAGCCCCCCGGTGGATCGGGGTTGATGCAGGTGCGCTACGAGGACCTGGTCGACGCGATCGGCAACACGCCGCTGGTGGGGCTGCCGAGGCTGTCGCCGAAGCCGGGCGTGCGCCTGTGGGCCAAGCTCGAAGGGCAGAACCCGACCGGCAGCGTCAAGGACCGCGTCGCCAAGGCCATGGTGGAGGACGCCGAGAAGTCGGGCGTGCTGACCCCCGGAGCGACCCTGCTCGAGCCGTCGAGCGGCAACACCGGCATCGCCCTTGCGGTGGTCGCGCGGGTGCGCGGCTACCGGCTGGTGGTGGTGCTGCCCGAGAACACCTCGCTGGAGCGCCGCCAGCTGCTCGAGCTGTACGGCGCCGAGGTGGTGTTCTCCCCGGCCGACCAGGGCTCCAACGGCGCCATCGAGCGCGCCAAGCGCCTGGCCGCCGAGCACCCCGACTGGGTGATGCTCTACCAGTACGGCAACCCGGCCAACGCGCAGGCCCACTACGAGACCACCGGCCCCGAGATCTGGCGCGACCTGCCCGAGGTCACCCACTTCGTGGCCGGCCTCGGCACCAGCGGCACGCTCATGGGCGTCGGCCGCTACCTGCACGAGCGGAACCGGGCCGTCAAGGTGGTCGCCGCCGAGCCGGAGTACGGCGACCTGGTCTACGGGCTGCGCAACCTCGACGAGGGCTTCGTGCCGCCGATCTTCGACCCGGACCTGCTCGACGGGCGCATCAAGGCTGGCGCCGCCGCCGCCCTCGCCCGCACCCGCGAGCTGGCCGCGGTCGAGGGCCTGTTCACCGGCATCTCCGGCGGCGCCGTGCTGCACGTCGCCCTGCGCCTGGCCGAGCGCCTCGAGCGTGCCGAGATCGTCCTGCTGGTCGCCGACGGCGGCTGGAAGTACCTGTCGACCGGCGCCTACGCGGCCGACCAGGCCGCCGCCGAGGACGGCCTGCGCGGGCAGCTCTGGGCCTGACCACCCCGAGGCTGCGGTATCGTGCCGCCCATGGACACGCGGCCCATCGGCATCTTCGACTCGGGGCTCGGCGGGCTCACCGTGGCCCGCGCGGTGATCGACCTGCTGCCCCACGAGTCGGTCATCTACTTCGGCGACACCGCCCGCTTCCCCTACGGGCCCCGCCCACAGGCCCAGGTGCGCCGCTTCGCCGAGCAGAACATGGAGCTGCTGCTCGCCGAGGACGTCAAGCTGGTGGTGGTCGCCTGCAACACCGCCTCGTCGGCCGCCCTCGACGAGCTGCGCACCGCCTACCGGGTGCCGGTCCTCGACGTGATCGAGCCGGCCGTGCGGGCCGCCGTCCGGCTCACCCGCAACCGCCGCATCGGCCTGGTGGGCACCGCCGGGACCATCGGCTCCGGCCGCTACCTGCAGGCCATCGCCACCACCCACGAGAACGTCACGGTGGTCTCCGAGGCCTGCCCCGGCTTCGTGGAGTTCGTCGAGCGAGGCGAGACCACCGGCCCGGCCATCCTCGAGCTCGCCAGCGCCTACCTGCGCCCGATGATCGAGGCCGAGGTCGACACCCTGATCCTCGGCTGCACCCACTACCCGCTGCTCACCGGCGTGATCGGCTACCTGATGGGCCCGGACGTGTTCCTGGTCAACTCCGCCGAGTGGACCGCGCGCAACGTCTTCGCGGCGCTGACCCGGGCCGACCGCCACGCCCCCTACGGGGCGACGCCGAGGCACCGCTTCCTCGCCTCCGGCGACCCGGACCACTTCCGCGGGCTGGGCGCGCGCTTCCTCGGCCCGGAGGTCAACCTGGTCGAGCACCGCAGCGCGGCGCCTGACGGGCAGCTCGACGGCAAGCCGGGCGACGGCCGGCTCGACACGCCCGCCGAGACGAGGGCGACGTGATCCGCCTCACCGTCCTCGGCTCCTGCGGCACCTATCCCGCTCCAGGGCGGGCCTGCTCCGGCTACCTGCTGGAGGCCGGTCCGGACGACGGCTCCGGCGTGACCGCGCGGGTCTGGGTCGACGTGGGCGGGGGCAGCCTGGCCAACCTGCTCGCGGTCGCCCGCCTCGCGGACCTGGACGCCATCTGGATCAGCCACCTGCACGTCGACCACGTCGGCGAGCTGCCGCTGGTCTTCTACGCGCTGCGCTACGGCGACTTCGGCCGCCCGCCGCCCACGCTGCCGGTGTACGGGCCGACAGGCTGGGCCGACCGCCTGCGCGGCTTCGTCACCCTCGGCACCTCGGCCGCGATGGAGGAGGTCTTCGAGGCGCGCGAGCTGTCCGACGGCGCGCGGCTGCGCTTCGGGCCGCTGGAGCTGACCGCGGTGGCGACCGACCACAGCGTCGAGACCTACGGCGTGCGGGCCACGGCCGGAGGCCGCACCATCGCCTACTCGGCCGACACGGGACCCTGCGACGCCCTCCGCCGCCTCGCCGACGGCGCCGACCTGTTCCTCTGCGAGTCGGCCTGGGCCGAGCTGCCCGAAGGCGTCCCCGTCCAGCACATGACCCCGGCGCTGGCCGGCCGCTTCGCCGCCGAGGCCGGGGCCGCCCAGCTCGTCCTCACCCACCTCCGCCCCCACGACGATCCCCGGGTCGCGCTCCACCGGGCACGCGACGCCTACGGCGGCAAGACCGGCACGGCCCTGGAACGAGACGTCTACCAGCTCGGAGGAACGCGGTGAGCAGAGCAGACGGACGCAGCCCTGACGAGCTCAGGCCGGTCACCATCACGCTCGGCTGGCAGGAGACCGCCTACGCCTCCGCGCTGGTGGAGGTCGGCCGCACCAAGGTCGTCTGCGCCGCCAGCTACGAGGACCGTGCCCCCGGGTTCCTGCGCGGCAGCGGCAAGGGCTGGGTCACCGCCGAGTACGCCATGCTGCCCGGGTCGACCAACGAGCGCTCCTCGCGCGAGGTCGCGCGGGGCCGTCCGGGCGGCCGCACCCAGGAGATCCAGCGCCTGATCGGGCGCGCCCTGCGGGCCGTGACCGACACCGAGGCGTTCGGCGAGGGCACCGTCTGGATCGACTGCGACGTGCTGCAGGCCGACGGCGGCACCCGCTGCGCGGCCATCACCGGCTCCTGGGTGGCGCTGTTCGCCGCCTGCCACCGCCTGGTCAAGGAGGGTAAGACGCGCTCGTTCCCGTTGCGCGACCACGTGGCAGCGGTCAGCGCCGGCATGATCGACGGCGTCCCCTGCCTCGACCTGCCCTACCAGGAGGACGTGCGCGCCGAGACCGACATGAACGTGGTCATGACCGGTCTCGGCGGCCTGGTCGAGGTGCAGGGCACGGCCGAGCGGGCGCCGTTCTCCCGTGAGGAGCTCGACGCCATGCTGGACCTGGCCGGCCGGGGCATCGCCGAGCTGGTGATGGCGCAGAAGCTGGCCCTCGGGGAGCTGCTCGAGGAGGCCGCCATCCCGCCGCTGCGCCGCATCGCCCTCGGCCCGGCCCGCCCGGCCGCCAAGGCGTGAGCGCGGGCGCGGACGGCGCCGGGGCGCGGCCGCGGCTGCTGCTCGCCACCGCCAACCGTGGCAAGCTGCGCGAGCTCCGCGCGATCCTGGACGGGGTGCCGGTCGAGCTGGTCGGGCTCGCCGAGGCCGGCCTCGGCGAGCCGCCGCAGGTGGCGGAGACCGGCGCGACCTTCCGGGAGAACGCGCTGCTCAAGGCGCACGCGTACGCGGAATGGGCCGGCCTGGCCGCGGTCGCCGACGACTCCGGGCTGGAGGTGGACGCGCTCGACGGCGGGCCGGGGGTGCGCTCGGCGCGCTACGCCGGCCCGGGCGCGACTGACGGCGACAACCTCGACAAGCTGCTGCGGCAGCTGGAGGGGGTGCCGCCGGAGCGGCGCACGGCGCGCTTCCGCTGCGCCGCCGTGCTGGTCGACCCCGCGCTCGGCACCTGGGAGGCCGAGGCGGCCTGGGAGGGCGGGCTGCTCGAGGCGCCGAGGGGCACGGGCGGGTTCGGCTACGACCCGGTGTTCGTGCCGCGCGGCTGGGACCGGACCAGCGCCGAGGTCGACCAGGCGACCAAGGACGCCGCCTCCCACCGCGGCCGCGCCTTCCGCGCCCTGCGCCCGGCCATCGAGGCCTGGGCCGCCGCCCGCAGGGCGTCGGCGGCACGCTGAGCGACCCTGTGCTCAGGCGGCGCTGGTCTCGCCGAGGCTGGCGAGGAACGCGCCCGATCGCCTCGGCCGACACCTGGTGCCCTTGGCCTGGCAGCGCTCCAGCGCCTCCTCGGCCGCCCGGCGCGCCTGGGGCCGGCGGCCCGCCATGCGCAGCACGGATCCGCCGGGAGGTCCGTAGCAAGCTCGAGACTGGGCTGAAGAACCCGCGGCGGGCATTGCCGCGCGTATGATCACTGTGCCCGGCTCGCTTCGCTGTGCGTAGTTTGGCAGGGAGAGCCGACCAGCAGCCGGCGCGGGTGCCATGGCCGACACGACCAGAACCAGCGCGGGCTGCAGCATCTCAGCCATTCAACCCAATGGCGGGAGGCGCACGACCGAGGCAATGGGAGGGCGGGTGTGACCGAGGTCCCGCCGGCGGGTGGGCCAACCGTCCGCCGGCTGCTGATCGGCTCCATGCTCCGCAGGCTACGCACCGAGAAGGGCATCACCCGCGACGAGGCCGCCGTCGCGATCCGCGCATCGGCGTGGAAGATCCACCGCCTCGAGAACGGCCAGGTGGGTTTCAAGGACCGCGACCTCGTCGACCTGCTCGGGCTCTATGGCATCACCAACCAGCAGGAGATCGCCGCCCTGCTCGAGATGGCCGGCGAGGCGAACTCGCCGGGCTGGTGGTTCCGCTTCGGCGACGTGGTGCCGTCGTGGTTTCGGACGTACGTGGACCTGGAGTCGGCCGCCACCCTGATCCGGACCTACGAGGGGCAGCTCGTGCCGGGCCTGTTGCAGACCGCGGACTACTTCCGCGCGACCATCGCCGGGATGATGCTGCAACGCTCGCCCGAAGAGGTCGAGCGCCGGGTCGCCCTCAGGCTGGCCCGCCAGCAGCTCCTCGAGCGCCCCGACGGCCCGAGGCTGTGGGCGGTGGTGGAGGAGACGGCGCTGCGGCGCACGATCGGCGACAGCCAGGTGATGCGCGGGCAGCTCGAGCGGCTGGTCGACGCCACCAGGCTGGAGAGCGTCGTCCTGCAGCTCGTGCCCGTCAGCGTCGGGGTGCACCCGGCGATGACCGGGGCGTTCAGCATCCTGCGGTTCGCCGACCAGGAGCTGCCCGACCTCGTCTACGTCGAGCACCTGACCGACGCCCTCTACCTCGACAAGCGTGACGACGTCGCACAGTACACGCACGCCATGGACAGCATCAGCATGCTCGCCGCGCCCCCCGGCAGGACCGTGGACATCCTGCAGCAGATCCTGAAGGAGTCCTGACCGCACCTGGCTCAGGGCTTGCGACCGACACCGCCGAACATGTCCACCTCGGCCGGCAGGCCGCCGCCGCGGTCGGCGGGATCGGGCCGCCAGCGCGGACACGACACCACCCCAGGCTCCAGGAGCTCCAGCCCCTCGAAGAAGCCGGCGATCTGCTCGGGGGTGCGGGGGTGGTACGGGATCGCCCCGCTCTGGTTGTACAGGCGCTGCGCCTCGTCCACCAGTGCCTTGTTGACCACGTTGGTGCCGTCGTCGAGCGCCAGGTAGCTGCCGGACGGCAGCGCCTCCAGCAGCCGCCGCACGATCTCCCTGGCCTCGTCGTAGTCGCCGACGTGCCCGAGGATGCCAAGCAGCATCAGCGCGACCGGCTGGCTGAAGTCCAAGGTCCGGGCGGCGGCTTCCAAGATCTTGCCCGGGTCGCGCAGGTCGGCGTCGACGTAGTCGGTGGCGCCCTGCGGGGTGCTGGTGAGCAGGGCGCGGGCGTGCGTCAGCACCAGGGGGTCGTTGTCGACGTAGACGATGCGGCTCTCCGGGGCCACCCGCTGGGCGACCTCGTGGGTGTTGTCGGCGGTCGGCAGGCCGGTGCCGACGTCGAGGAACTGGCGGACGCCCGCCTCGCCGGCCAGGTAGCTGACGGCACGGGTGAGGAACGCCCGGGAGGTGCGGGCGGCGTCCACGATCTCGGGAAAGATCTCACGGAACTGGTCGCCGGCCGCCCAGTCGGCCGGGTAGTTGTCCTTGCCGCCCAGCCAGTAGTTCCAGACCCGGGCCGAGTGCGGCACGTTGGTGTCGATCCCGGGCGGTTCCGTTCCCTGGCCGGGAGTCGGGGAGCTGTCTGTCACGGGTGCACCTTTGCGCGTGGTGTCGTGGACGTTGCCGGTGACTCTAGGTTGTGCCGTTGTCGGCAACAACTCCCGCGTTGGGGCTTCGGCGAGGTCCATGCCGCGTGGCCCGGGTGACGCGCTTGCGGGCGGTTGCAAGGTGTTCGAAGACGGGCCCGGCGGCGCGGCTAGTCGACCCCCGGGGTGGCCTCGCCGCGGTAGATGCGGCGCACGACGTCCTCGATGTCGGGCTCCTCCAGGGTGAGGTCGACCACCTCGTGGCGGGCCATCACCCGGGCGATCAGCTCTGCCGCGCTGAGCTCGTCGCGGGCGAACGAAAGCCAGCGGCGCCGGCCCTCGGCGCGCGTGGTTGCCGCCCCGTCGACCCGCACCTCCACGTCGTCGACCAGGTCGACCACCAGGACCCTGGTGGTGCCGTAGAGGCCGAGCAGGCGCTCGACCGTGCCGTCGTAGATCAGCCGACCGTGGTCGATGATCATCAGGCGGTTGCACAGCCGGGTGATGTCGTCCAGGTCGTGGGTGGTCAGGATCACGGTGGTGCCCTCGGTCGCGTTCAGCTCGCGCAGGAACTCGCGCACGGCCGCCTTGGCCTCCACGTCCAGCCCGATGGTGGGCTCGTCCAGGAACAGCACCCGCGGCCCGGGAAGGACCGCCGCGGCCAGCTCAGCGCGCATGCGCTGACCCAGCGACAGCGACCGCACCGGCGTCGCGACCAGCGGTCCCAGGTCGAGCAGGTCGTCCAGGCGTCCAAGGCGCCTGGCGAAATCGGCCGCCGGGATGCGGTAGAGGTGGCCGACCAGGTCGAACGACTCGCGTAGCGGCAGGTCCCACCAGAGTTGACTGCGCTGGCCGAAGACCACGCCCATGCCCCGGGCCAGCCTGCGCCGCTCCCGCCACGGCACCAGCCCGTTCACCAGCACGCTGCCTGCCGACGGCACCAGTATCCCGCTCATCATCTTCACGGTGGTGGACTTGCCGGCCCCGTTGGGGCCGGCGTAGCCGACGAACTCGCCCGGTTCGACCCGGAAGTCGATCCCGGCGACGGCGGGCACGCGCCCCCGCCGGCTGCGGAATTCCTTGCGCAACCCGCTGACCTCGATGCTGGCGCCATGCCCGGCGACCTGCCCGCGGCCTCCTGAGCCCGGCCGCCCCGGCTCCAAGTGCAGCTGGTCGTGCCGTGTCGGCGAGTGCTCCTGGTCGGCATGACGCTGCTGCTCTGGGTCCGCCCGCGCCTGGTGTGGCTGCCGCTGGTCGCGTTCCAGGTCCGCGTCCGCCCTGTCCGGGCCTGGTCCGGGCTGGTCTCCCGGCGCCACCTGCCTGCCGCTCATGAGCCCGTCCCCACGTAGTGGCGCAGTCCCCGCCGCCAGCCGACCGCCGCCAGCCCTGCGAACCCCGCGGTCGCGACGGGGGTCGCCCACAGCAGCGCCGCCGGCAGGCCCGGTGGGCCCGCCCGGCCGAGCAGGACGAGCGCCGGCACGTACACGGTCAGGCCGAAGGGCACCACCCAGACGAACACGAAGCGCAGCACCGAGCCGTAGATCTGCACCGGGAAGCCGTTCAGGGAGACTCCTCCGTAGATGAAGATGTTGACCATCTCGCTGCCCTCGACGGTGACGAAGGTGAGCGCCGCTCCGAGCACGCAGACCGACAGCACCAGCACCCCGCAGCAGACCACCGCCAGCAGCGCGGCGAGCACGCGGCCGGTGCTCCAGTGGACGCCGGCGCGGTCGGCCGCCCAGGCGACCATGCCCGTCCCGACCACCAGCCGGCCGAGGTAGCGGACCTCCACCTGGCTCGCCACCAGCCAGGCGAGCGGCGCGGTCGGCCGTACCAGCACCTGGTCGAAGGTGCCCCGGCGGATCAGGTCGGAGAAGTAGGTGGGCTCCAGCCGGTCGCCGAACAGCAGGCCGAGCCCCTGCCCGGTGGCGCCGAGGCCGACCAGCAGCACCACCTCGGGCGCGCTCCAGCCCGCCAGGCCGCCGAAGCGCTGCACCAGCAGCGCGATCCCGAACGCGTCGGCCAGGATGATCAGTCCCGTGCCGAGCAGGCGCAGCAGCAGCGCGGACGGCCGGCGCACCCGTCCGCGCAGGCCGGCGGCGACGAGCCGCCCGTAGACCCGCGGGCCGAGCCGAGCGGCGGGGGGGCGACTGGTCCGCTCAGCCACCGTGGACCACCATGCGCCTGCAGGCCAGCGCGAGCGCTCCCCGGCTGGCCAGGCCGAGCGCCACCGTCCAGGCCACCTGGCCGGCCAGGATGGTCCCGGCCGGCCGGCCGACGGCGATGTGGACCGGCGCCATCAGCATGGCGTACAGCGGGCTTCCCCAGGCCATGGCCCGCAGCGGTCCGGGGAAGTAGTCCACCGGGATCACGAAGCCGCTGACCAGCCATAGCGCCGGGAAGGCGATGGCGAACGGGACCCGGTAGTCGGGCGTCCAGAAGGCGGCCAGCCCGAAGAGGTGACGCATCTCGAAGCCGACCACGCTCGCGAGCACCATGCTGGCGACCAGGGCGAGGATCCCGGTGGCGGTCGTCGGCAGGGTCAGGTGCAGCACCAGCGCCGCGCCGGCCAGCGGCAGGGTGGAGCGGATCAGCATCTGCTGCGCCGTGCGGCCGAGCTCGTAGGCGAGCTGGCGCAGCCACGGGTCCCCTGGCCGGGTCAGCTCGGTCACGAAGTCGCCGGACCGCACCGCCTCCGGGAACTCCCAGATCCAGCTCACCCAGATCACCCCGAACAGCGACTGGATCATCCACACGTAGGTCAGCGCGTCGCTCACGCCGAGCCCGCTCACGCTCGAGCCTGGCCGCGCCCGGTACACGGCGAGGAACACCGAGGTCCGCACCACACCGAAGAACACGTTGGTGAGCAGGCCGCTGACCAACGCCAGCCGGTAGGCGGCCTGGCGCCGGAAACCGGCCGAGGCCAGGGCGAGGTAGGCACGCACGAACCTTGAATCGTCCCACGACGGTCCCCCCTCGGGCCATGCATTTTCCAACCGGTACGGTGAGGTCGTGGCAGGCGGGCACGGGGAGCGTCGCGCGCACCGGACGGTGCGCCTGGTCGCCTGCGACCTCGACGGCACCCTGCTGCTTCCCGACACCACCGTCTCGGCGCGCAGCCTGGCCGCGATCGGGCGCCTCCGCCGGGCCGGCATCGTCTTCCTGCTGGTGACGGGGCGGCCGCCTCGCAGCGTGCGTGAGATCGCCGCCAGGGCAGGGCTCGGCGGCCTGGCGGTCTGCGCCAACGGCGCGCTCGTCTACGACCTCGACGCCGGCCAGGTGCTGGCCTCGACGCCGCTGGCCTCCGGGGTCGGTCGGCGGCTGGTCCGCGAGCTGCGCCGCGCCCTGCCGGGGGTGGTGTTCGCGGCCGAGGACGAGCGCGGCTTCCGGCGCGAGTCCGCCTGGGTGGGGCACGGCCTGGACGCGGTCGACGAGGTGGTCCACGCCGACCCCGTCGACCTGGTCGCCGAGCCGGTCGCCAAGCTGCTGCTGCGCCATCCGGAGCTTGCCCAGGCCGAGCTGGTCGCGCGTGTCCGTGAGCTGGCGAGCGACCGGGCGGTGGTCACCTACTCCGGCGCCCACCTGGTGGAGATCTCGGCCGCCGGGGTCACCAAGGCCTACGCGCTCGACTGGGTCTGCCGCCGCCTTGGCATCCCCGCCGCCGCGGTGATGGCCTTCGGCGACATGCCCAACGACCTGCCGATGCTCGCCTGGGCCGGCCGCGCCGTCGCGGTGGCGAACGCGCGGCCGGAGGTGCGGCGGGCGGCCGACGAGGTGACCGCGTCGAACCTCGACGACGGCGTGGCGCTCGTCCTGGAGCGGCTGCTCGGCGAGGACCGGCCGGCCTGACCGCTCAGCCGCTGGCGCCGGGCTGGGCGAGGATGCGGCGCAGCACGTCGCAGAGCAGGCGCCGCTCCTGGGGCGCGAGCTCGGCGACGGCGTCGGGCACCTGGTGGAGCCGGCTGAGCAGGCGCTCGCGCAGGGCCACGCCCTGCGCCGTCACCACCAGGGTCTTGACCCGCCGGTCGCTGGAGGAGACCTGGCGCTCGACCAGGCCGCGGCGCTCCAGCCGGTCGACGATGCCGGTGACGTTGGAGGCGTCGCAGGCGAGGCCGTCGGCGAGGTCGCGCATCGGCAGCGGCCGCTCCGGTTCGAGCCTGCGCAGGGCGTACGCCTGGGGTGGGGAGAGGTCGAGCTCGGCGATCACCCGGTGGAAGTGGGTCCGGACGTGCGCGACGCCCAGCTCCACGAGCAGGCTCCACAGCTCCCGGCCCTCGCTGTCGCTGCTCGCCCGCGGCCGGACGGTCTCGCTCATCGCGCCGGCAGCCTACAAGGAATAGTTGACAACCTCAACGAGTCCGTCCCGCTCGCGCGGCCTCGTCGAGCTGGCAGGTCCGCTCCGAGGTGGGATCGGTCAGCGTCCTTCCAGGGAGGCGTCGGGTCCGCCGGGCAGCCCGGTGCGGGTGTCGGGGGCTCGGCTGGGCCTGCCGGTGAGCGGCTGGCCGGGCAGCCGGCGGGCGACCAGCGCCGCGCAGAGGCCGACGATCGCGGCGAGGCTGAACGCGGCGGCGATCCCGGCAGCCGGCCGCCGGCCGGCCGCGTCCCCCGCCGCCACCAGCGCCCCGCCCAGCCCGGCGCCGAGCGCCACGCCGAGGTTGTCCGCGAGCTGCATCGACCCGGTGGCCCAGCCCTCCTGCCCGACCGGCGCGTGCCGCAGGACCAGCACGGAGATGGGGGAGTAGGCCAGGCCGATGCCGAAGCCGCCGACGCCCCAGCCGGCCACCGCGAGCGCCACGGGCACGTCCGGGTGCAGCGCCACGATCGAGCAGCCGAGGCCGGCGATCAGCACCAGCATCCCGGTGGTGACCATGCGGCGCCCGCTGGTGACCGTGGCGCGCCGCTCCTGCACCCAGGCGGCGCCGGTCCAGGCGAGCGTGGCGGCGGTCACCGCCAGGCTGGCGACCGCCGTGCTGCGTCCCCGCGCGGAGGTGATCGCCAGCGGCACGTAGGTGTCGGCGCCGAAGAAGGTGAAGGTGAGCAGCCCCCGCATGAGGACGGCGACGGGCAGGCCGCGGCGGGCGCGCAGGGTCCCCGCCGGCAGCACGCGCACCAGCGGCCGGACGCCCAGCAGCAGCCCGGCGGCGACCAGCGCGACAGCGGCGAGCGGGCCCCGCTCGGTCAGCCCGGCGAGCAGCACCCCGGTCCCCGCCGCGACCAGCACCGCGTCGGCGAGCAACCCGCCACGTCGCCCACGGTGGCCGGGCCTGCCGCGGTCGGGATCGGCGGAGCGGGGTGGGGTGCCGACGCGGCGCAGGGCGGGGAAGGTGAGCGAGGCGGCGACCAGCACAAGGGGCAGCAGGCCGAGGAAGACCGCGCGCCAGCCGAAGCGGCTGGCGACCAGCGCGCTCACGGCGGGGCCGATGATGCCGGGGATCACCCAGGCGCTCGAGGTGACCGCGAAGAGCCGTGGGCGCAGCGCCTCCGGGTAGGTGCGGCCGACGCTGGCGTAGATGACCGCGGGGACCGCCCCGGCGCCGAGCCCCTGGAGGCCGCGCGCGAGCACCAGCACGGGCATGCTGGGCGCGAGCCCGGCGATGACGAGGCCGGTGGCGAACAGCGCCACCGCGGTCACGAACACCGGCGCGGGCCCGTGCCGGTCGGCGCGCTCGCCCGCGACCACCGTGGCGAGCAGGGTCGAGAGGAAGAAGGCGCTGGTCACCCAGCCGTACAGGCGCAGGCCGTGCAGCTCCCGTGAGACCACCGGCAGGATGGTGATGACCGCCAGCGCCTCGAAGGCGACCAGGGTGATGGTGGTGACCAGCCCGAGGGTGAGCGCCCGGCGCTGCGGCGCCCAGATGCCCCCGCCGGTGCCGGCCGCCACGTGCTCCTCGGGCGGCCTGGAGGCCGGGCCGTCCGGGGAGTGGGGGCGCACCGAGCCGGCCTCCTTCCGCCCTTGGCCGCGTCGACGCGGTGGCGCGGGCACGCGCCACCGCGTCGAGATCGGCTCCCAGCCTAGTGGAGCGTCCGTCGCGGCCGCAGCAGGCCGCGGCCGACGATGGTGCCGACCGGCGCGAGCCGACCGCCGCGGGCGCAGGGAACCAGCTCGCCGGCCGGGGTGTAGCAGGATTGGTGGGCATGTCCTTGGAGGAGGCCGTCGCATGTGTCGAGGTTCGCGTGCCGGGTCGGTGGCAGCGCTCGCCGCCGCGCTGGTCCTGCTGCTCGCTGGTTGCGGGCCGACGGGCCGGTCGGGTGCCGGCCCGAGCGCGGCCGCGCCGACCTCCTCCAGCCCACCGGCCGGGGCCGCACGAGCCGAAGGCGACCCGGCCCGGCCGTGCGCCCCCGCGCCGATCCACCACGGAGCCCCGCCTGCCTGGACGGCCCCGGTCTGGAGCTCGTCGTCCGGTCCGCTGCGGGTCCCGTTCGCGCTCACCTCCGGCGAGACGGCGGTCGCGTTCTTCTGGGCCAGGCTGCGCGCGGGGCACCCCGACAACCGGGCCAACAAGGTGCTGTGGGTGGTGCAGGCGCCTCGCGACGGCCATCCGCTGGTGATCGAGGCCTCGCCAGCGGGCACGCACGGCCGCAAGGTCGTCCTCGAGGAGGAGGCCGCCTCGGGGCCGGGCGAGATCTACCCGTCGGACGTCGACCTGCCGACCCCGGGATGCTGGCGGCTGGCGCTGCGCTGGGGCGCCCACCGGGCGAGCATCGACGTGACCGTCCACCCGGCCGGCACCCCGGGCTGACCCTGGGGCCGGGCGGCGAAATCTGCTCGACGGACTCGACGGGGACGACTACTACGGTCCAGGAACCATTCGTGGGCAGTAGGTCGTTATCCAGAGACGAACATGGAATCCACTGTCATCCGCGTTGCCATCGTCGACGACCACCCGGTTGCGCGCTGGGGGATCGAGCACCTCTTCGAGTCGTGCGACCACATCCAGGTGGTCAGCTCGGTCTCCGCCGTCGAGGAGCTCGACGCGGCGCCGCAAGTGGTCATCCTCGACCTGTACCTGCGCGCTGGCCGCCCGGCGCTGGCGGCGATCGAGGCGCTGGCGTCGTGCTGCCGCGTCCTGGTGATGTCGGCCTCCGGCCGGCTCGACGACGTCCTCGCCGCGATCAGGGCAGGGGCCAGCGGCTACCTCACCAAGGACGCCAGCGAGGAGGCGTTCGTCAGCGGCGTGCAGCAGGTCGCCGCCGGCGGGTTCTACCTCTCCTCGCGGCTCGCCGACATGCTCCAGGCGGACCTTGCGCGGGTCGACGACCAGGAGCCGCAGCTCGCCCGGCGCGAGCAGGAGACGCTGCGCTACATCGCCCACGGCTTCACCCACGCACAGACGGCCAGGCGCATGGGCGTGAGCCCCGCCACCGTGGACACCTACGTCAAGCGCATCCGCACCAAGCTCGGGCTCGGCAACAAGGCCGACCTGACCCGCAGGGCGATCGAGTTGCACCGGCGCGAGCCGCCGAGCGGCGCCTGACCCCTGCCGGGCGTCCGGTTGCGCGCCGTTGTCCCATGAACATGTGACATGTCCGCTGCCTGCTCCGCAGGTACGGTGCAGACCCCAGTCCGAGGAGGTGCACCGTGTCCGTCAGGCAACGCTGGGCCATCATCGCCATGACCCTCGCGCTGGCCGCGCTCGCCGCGCTGTTCACCACGCCATTCGCCGTCGTCGCCGACTTCATCGGTCCCAACTAGCCGAGCGCCGTCCGCCGGGCGCCGCTCCGGCCAGCGTCGCCGTCGAGGGCTTCCCTTCCATCCCCCGGGAACCCTCGACGCGACCTGGTCGTTCTTCGGCGCGGGCGCTCGGCGAGGCCGCCCGCACCAGCGAGCGCCTGCTGCTGCGGGCGTTCGCGCTGGTGCGGGCCGCGATCTACGTCCAGAGCGTGGTCGCCGCCGTGGTCGTCCGGGACCACTTCGGCCATCCGGTCGTGGCGGCAGCGGTCCTTGCCGCGTGCCTTGCCGAGAGCGTGGTGGTGGTCGAGGCCAGCCGCCGCCGCGGTGTGTTCGACAGCGGCGCGCTGGTCGCGCTCGACGTCGCCACGAGCGTGGCGGCGCTGATGGTGATCAGCCTGGCGCTACGGCCGACCGCCGACCCCTACATGGACGACTTCCTGTACCCGTACACCGTCGCCTCGATGTCGATCGTCGGGCTGTCCCTGCGCCGGCTGCCCGGCGTGCTGCTGCTCACGCTGGTGGTGGCGGGCACCTACGCGGCGACCACGGCGGGCCGCTTCGGGCTCGGCGGCCCGCTGCTGCAGAACTGCCTGACCTACTGGGCGTTCTCGCTGGTGTCGTGGGGGCTGGCCAGGAGCTTCCGCCAGCTCAGCCGCGACCTCGACCAGGCCCGCGACCAGACCGTCGCCCGCGAGGTGGAGCTGAAGATCGAGCGCGAGCGCGCCAGGAGCTTCCGCGACCTGCACGACCGGGTGCTGCAGACGCTCGAGACCCTCGGCAGGGGCGCCTGGGTCAGCGACTCGCGCGTCCGCGACCACATCGCCGGCGAGGCGGCGTGGCTGCGCGAGCGTATCGAGGCGAGCTTCGACCACCGCGGCGGCGACGACCTGGTCGAGGCGGTGCAGGCGGTGGTGCAGCGCCAGCGCGCGGCCGGCCTGCGGGTCGAGCTGCACACCGCGGAGATGGGCGTGGCAGCGGGCGCCAAGCTGCTCTCCCACGACGCCGGCGACGCGCTCGCCGGCGCGGCCGAGGAGGCGCTCACCAACGTGCGCAAGCACGCCGGCGTGGCCAGCGCGGTCGTGCGGGTGGCGCGGGTACCCGACGGCGTGGTCGTGTCCGTGCTCGACCACGGGCGCGGCTTCGACCAGGCCCGGGTCGAACCGCACGTGGGCATCCCCGAGTCGCTGGTCAACCGGATGCGGCAGGTTGCGGGGACCGCCCGCATCGACAGCGCTCCCGGTGCCGGCACCTACGTCGAGCTGTGGGCGCCCTGCCGCGCCCCATGACGCCGGATGCGCGCCGTCCGTTAGGGTGGGCACGGTAGCCGAAGCAGTCGCACGGTCACGGGGAGGGAGATGGAGCTCGACGGCTTCCGGCTGCGGGCGGCCTGCGGCATCCTCGGGCCGCTCGCGTTCACCGGCGCCTGGGTCGCCGGCTCGCTGCGGCAGGCCGGCCACTCGATGGCCGAGGTGCAGCTCAGCGGCCTGGCCGCCCCGGACGCCCGCGACCCAGGGATCATGATCGCCGGCTTCGTCGTCCTCGGTGGCTGCGTGATCGCGTTCGGCTCCGCGCTGGAGCAGGCGCTCGGCGGGCACGGCCGTGCCGGGCCGGCGCCCCAGGTGGTCCGCGCCTCGGGGGGCGCCATGATCGCCGCGGGCCTGCTGCGCCGCGACCGGATGCTGCTGGACCCTCCGGGCCTGGCGCTGGCGGCGTCGTGGCACAACCACCTGCACGACCTCGCCAGCATGGTCGCCTACGGCGCCTCGATCGTCGGGCCGTTGCTGCTGGCGAGGCGCTTCGGCGGCGACGCCGACTGGGTGGGATGGCGCGGGCCGCTGCTGGGGTCGGCGCTGGCGACCGGGGTGGTGATGGCCCTGTTCCTCGCGCCCGCGCTCGCACCGTGGGCCGGGGTCGTGCAACGGGCCATGGTCAGCATCCCGCTCGCCGGCGTGCTGGCGGTCGCCGGCAGGCTCCTCGCGGTCGGCGCTGGAGTGGACGAGCGGTACGTCGCCGTTCGGTGACGCGGCGGCGGCCTGGCGCGGCCCGACCGCTTCCGGGCAGTCCGGGCCCTTCGTGGTCGGCCACACCAGGCCGGCCGCTGCCCGAGGCGGGGGGGCGCCTCGGATGGTGGAGGCCGCTAGCAGCCCCAGGTGAACGTGCTGTACGTCGGGTAGAGCTCCTCCGAGGGCTCAGCCTCCAGGTCCTGCAACTCCAGCACGAATGCCATCGCTGTCACCTCCTTCGCGGGTGTCCGGTGCGGTCGCGACCACGGCGGCCTGGCCGTCGTCCAGGAACGGCAACCGCGCGGCCGGGTGGCCGGCGGCCGCGTGCAGCGCGAGCAGGACGCCCGCGGAGCCCGTCGCCAGGTCCATGGACAGGCGGAAGAGGAACTCGCCGGGGACCGCCAGGTGGTCCAGGTACGGCATGGCGTGCCACCCGAGGCGGTCGCGGTGCAGTGCGAGTGTCCTGTCCCCGGTGCCGTCGAGGTCGTGGTCCCGCAGCTCCGCCAGGCAGGCGATCAGCCCCGCGCGGCCGCCGAAGAGACCGGCCTGCAGGACGAACTCGGCCTGGCAGGCCCGCCGCACCCCTGCCACCGCGGCGACCAGGTCGTCGTGGCGGCGGTGACGGAGGAAGCGGCCAAGCACCAGACCGATCCCGGCGCTGCCGGTCGCCAGGTACGGCAGCAGCCTCGAACCGTCGTCGACCTGCAGCGTCCCGTCCGGGGTCCAACGGCACCGCGCCAGGTCGAGACGCAGGGCGGTCTCGGCGAGGTCCAGGTGGTCCGGGTTGCGGTCCTGCTCGTAGAGGTGGACGAAGAGCAGCGCCACGCCGGCGCCACCGTGCAGCAGGCCGGGCTGCGGGAAGTGGTCGTCGCTGCGCTCGCCGAGGTGGCGGGCGAGGCGCTCGGCCGCGTCGAGGGCGGCGCCGCGCAGGGACCCGTCGCCGGTCAGCCGCGCGAAGTGCAGCAGGTTCAGCGCGATCCCCGCCAGGCCGCCCGACAGCCCTGCGGCCGCGACCTCCCGGCCGCACGCCAGCGCCCGCTCCAGCGCCGTGAGCGCCGCCTCGCGGCGGCCGAGCCGCCACAGCACGTGGGCGGCGCCGTGCAGCCCGTCGAACAGCCCTGGCCGCGGGTGTCGGACCTGACGGGTCGCGTGGGCCAGCCAGTCGGCGTGGCTCGGCTCGACCGGAGCGCCGCCGAGTGACAGCGCGTAGAGCACCCCGGCGGCGCCGTGGGCGAGCCCGATCCCTCCCTCGCCGAACTGCTCGATGTCGCCGGGGAAGAGCCGGTCCGGCCGCTCCGGCGTGGCGCTGGCGAGGATGCCGGCGCGGAGCCCCTCGAGCAGCGCACGGCTGCCTCCGGCGCCGTTGGCGGCGCCCGGATCCTGGGCGGCGGCGGGGAAGGACCGCCGCAGCCGGCGGGCGAACCGCGCGGGGAGGGGGAACCGCTCCGTGGCCGCGCGGACGAAGGTCGCGCCCTTGCGCGGGTCGCGGTCGACCAGCACGGTGAGCGGCAGGAACGCCGCCAGCCGCAGCCGGTCGAGGGCGTGCCGGTCGATCTCGACGCCGGGCGTACCGGGCGGGGCGGCGAACCCCGGCGCCCCGAGGGCGGGAAGGTGCGCCTCCCCGAGGCGGAACGCCAGCTCGAAGTCGACCAGGACGACGCGCCCGTCCGGGCGTACCAGGACGTTGCGTGGGTGCAGGTCGGCGAAGACGACCCGCTTGCGGTGCAGTGCCTCCAGCGCGTCCTCGACCCGCCGCAGCAGGTCGATCGCGCGCGCCGCGTACGCGGCCAGCTCGCGGTCGCTCGGGCTCGGGTGGGTGAGGGGATAGTTGCCGGCGATCCAGCGGTGCAGGGACTCGCCGTCGACGTACTCCTGCACCAGGTAGTGGTGCTCCCAGCAGGTGATCCGGTCGAGCAGGCGGGGGACGGCGTCGAGGTCGTCGAGCTGCTCGAGCAGGTCACCTTCGTGCTCCAGGCGGGCGACCGCGTCACGGCCTCCAGGGTCGAGCCCGGCCAGCGGCCGCGCCTCCTTGAGCACCACCCGCCGGCCGGTCCGCTTCTCCCAGGCAAGGTAGACGCCCCCGCCGTTGGAGTAGTGCAGCGCTCGTTCGACGTCGTAGGGGAAGCCCTGGGCGCCGTCCCGCTGCCTGGCCGCGAGGTGCGGGGCAAGGAAGGCGGGTACCTCGACCCACGGTGGAGGCTGGAACAGCGGACGCCTGACGTCCGGCACCATGCTGCCGTCCGGAGACCGCAGCGCGGCGACCCGCCCGCCGCCCGCGTCCACGACGTAGCGCTCGCGGAAGGCGCCGAAGCGCAGGTAGACAGGGCCTTGGCCGAAGCGGAGGTCGCTGAGGACGTAGGGGCCGCCGACGCCGTCGAGCGCGGCGGCCAGGTCGGTCGCCGCGCGTTCCAGCACGGCGCCGTCCGCGGGGTAGACGGTGACCAGCTTGCCGCTGGCGCCGCGGTCGGCGTACTTGCCGTTGAGCTGCAGCATCACGTCGTAGCTGCGCAGGAACTTGAAGGCGATCCAGTGGTCGAGGCAGTAGTCCCAGACGGTCCGCAGGACCGCCTCGGCCTCCTGGGGAGTGGCGCTGACGTGCAGCTTCCACCCCTGGTCGGGCAGGTCGGCGCCGTCGGGGCGCAGGCCGACCCAGACGCCCCGCTCCCACCGCTGCCAGCCCGCGGGCACAGGCTGGCCCGCGAGCGCGAACCGGCTGTGCCCGTCCGCTACCCGCTCGAGCGGCTCGTAGAAGTCGGGATCGGCGGCGCAGAACGGCAGGTAGCGGACGGCGTCGGGGCGCCTGGCCCCGGACGGGCGCGGCGGCGGGCTCACTCGAGCCCGTAGAGGTCCCAGAACCGCTCCCCGTTCCAGTGCCACTCGACGCACTGCCAGTCCGACCACCAGCCGTTCAGCTGCCCGGCAACGCCGTGGAGGTTGCACTGCTCACCGGTGCCGTAGGTGGAGTCGTAGACCCATGACTGCGCGCTCGCGGGTGCGGCCGGGGCCACCACAGTGAGCCCCAAGGCAAGCGGCAGGACCAGCAGCGCGGCACGGGCCGCGCGGAAACGACGCGCCATCCAATTCCTCCTCGAACCTGGCGAATGCGCCCAGATCAGGGCGCCGCCAGGGTCCGCCGAACCGGGTGCGGCGTCATGTCCCCAATACACGGGACACGAGGGGGGCCGCGTCACGGCGACCACCCGTCAGTTCCAGATCCGAGCCTCGCCGCCTGGCGACCCATGCTGCTTGCACTGCCGTTCCTCGAGGACATGGTGAACGTTGTTCTTGACGATGAACAATGTTCACTGTATGGTGGACCTACTCGGCAAGTGCACCCGCTGCACGCACCCGGACCGCGTTGTCCCCGAGCCGGCGGTCGCCGCTGCGGCCCATGGACGAGGGAGAACCAGATGATGCTCAAGACAGCGTGGTACCCATTCGAGGACCTGCGCAGCGCGCAGGAGGAGCTGAGCGAGAGGCAGCTGGACAGCTTGTTCGCGCACGCGCTCGGCCGGCACGGCCAGTGGCAGCGCACGGCTATGGCCAACGCCCCCGCCTGGGCGCCGGCGCTCGACATCTCCGAGCGCAAGGACGCCTACCTGGTGACGGTGGAGCTGCCAGGGGTCAAGCTCGACGACCTCACGATCACCCTCGAGGACGGCATGTTGACCATCCAGGGCGAGCGGCTGTTCACCAACGACGCATCCGACCAGCAGTTCCACCGGGTCGAGCGCCGCTACGGCTCCTTCCGCCGCGCGATCACCCTGCCCGCCCACGTGGTGGCGGACGCGGTCGAAGCCTCGGTCGAGGACGGCGTGCTGCAGATCCTGGTGCCCAAGGCCGAGGAGGCCAAGCCCAAGCGCATCCAGGTCCTTCCCGGCAGCCGGCGGGAGGCCATCGAAGCCGCCCAGCCCACCAGCTGACCATCCCAGGGTTGCTCGCGGAACAGGAACACGTCCGCCAGCACAAGGCCCCCGGCGATACCGCCGGGGGCCCTTCACCATCCCAGCCAACCCGATGGCCCGTCTCAAGCCATGGATCGGGTGTGCCGACCACCTAAAGGGCGGATTCGTTCGGGTTCGTCGAGGGCTCGGCGGGATATGGATGGGCTGAATGAACAGCGCGTTCCTGCACGACGGTGACGCCATAGAGTTCTTCGACACCCTCCTCGAGGCCTCCACGGAGTACTCAATCATCGGCAAAGGCCTGGACGGCACCATCCTGCTATGGAATGAGGGCGCACGCAGGCATTACGGCTACGCGGCCGAGGAGGTCGTCGGCAAGGCCAACGCCGACCTCCTGCACACCCCGGAAGACGTCGCCGCAGGCCTGCCCCTTGAGATGCGCCAGGCAGCCGTGGCCGACGGCAAGTGGGAAGGAACCGTCACCCGAGTCCGGCGCGACGGCAGCCATTTCCCCGCAAGGGTCGTCCTCACGCCGAGGCGCAATCAGAAGGGGGAGGCGAGCGGCTTCCTGCTCATCTCCAGGGACATCTCCGACAACGTCCGTCTGGAGCAGGCCGGTCAGGCCACCAGCGAGTACATGACGGGCATGAGCCATGAGCTGCGCACCCCGCTGACCGCGATCCTCGGCTTCGCGCAGCTGCTGGAGATGAACGGGCTCCGCGAGGACCAGCGCGAGGGCGTCGACCACATCCTCTCAGGTGCGCGGCATCTCCTCGGGTTGATCAACGGGGTGCTGGACATCGCCGCCATCGAGGCAGGCCGGCTATCGCTGTCGCTGGAGCCCGTCGCGGTGGCCGACCTCATCGCGGAGGCCGTCGACCTGATGCGGCCGCTGGCCGACCAGCAGTCCATCCTGCTGAGCGGCCCGCCACAGGCCTGCGACGGCCACGTCCTGGGCGATCGCCAGGCGATCAGGCAGATCCTGCTGAACCTGCTGTCGAACGCGGTCAAGTACAACCGCCAGGGCGGCAGCGTGCAGCTCGCCTGCGACCGCGTGGCGGGCGAGCGGATGCAGATCAAGGTCATCGACACCGGATTTGGCATCCCACCTGAGTCGATCGAGCGGCTGTTCGTGCCGTTCGACCGGCTGGGGAGCGAGTGGACCTCGATCCAGGGCACGGGCCTCGGCCTGCCCCTGACCAGGCGCCTGGCCGAGGCGATGGGCGGGGCCCTCAAGCTGGTCAGCACCCCTGGGCAGGGCAGCACCTTCTGGGTCGAGCTGGCCCTCACCGAAAGCCCCGTCGAGCGCCTCGAGCGCGCCGAACCGCTGTCAGAGCGGGATCGACCCGTGCGGGAACTGCCGCCCCTGAGGGTGCTGTACATCGAGGACAATCTGACCAACCTGCAGCTTGTCGAGCACGTCCTGCGCTTCCGGCCAGGCGTCAAGCTGATCTCGGCCATGCGGCCGCAGCTCGGCCTGGACCTGGCTGGCGAATACCACCCCGACCTGGTCCTGCTGGACCTGGACCTTCCCGGCATGCCAGGCGAGGAGGTCCTCCGCCGCCTGCGGACTGGGTCGAAGACGGCCGACGTCCCGGTCGTGATCCTCAGCGCCGACGCCAAGCCGGGCGTGAACGCCCGGATGCTGGAGCAGGGCGCGCGGGCCTTCTTGAGCAAGCCGGTGGACGTCAAGGACCTGCTCGCCCTCCTGGACGCCATCGCAGCCGAACAGGAGCGAGCAGGGTCGCGATCCCTCAGCCCCTAGGCGAGGGCCGCCAACTGGCGAGTCGACGACGCCTGGACACGGCTCGGGCCAGAGAGGTGCGAGCGGGGGGACTCGAACCCCCACGTCCAAGGGACACCGGGTCCTAAACCCGCCCCCGGGCGGCCCGGGTCGTCCTAGCACGTCCCGCTAAGACCCCTCTGACCAGGCAGTTCGCGCGTGCGCCGTGCCATTGCATCTCGCGCTGTCTTACCGCCTGTGCGCACGTCCCATTGACAGATCCATTGACATCCGGGGCCCGCCCCGTCCTCTCGACGGCCGCGTGAAGCGGCCCCGGCACAGCTTCACCTGTGCCGGGGCCTCGCACCCGAGAGGA
>WNFU01000113.1_pt1 | contig 102273 bp, 102 predicted proteins | sample 5400121 | NCBI WGS metagenome assembly WNFU01 (sample SAMN13153360, study PRJNA577476) | soil metagenome | isolation source: 100 cm soil or saprolite under grassland replicate 1 | place: USA:California | collected 2016-06-15 | reverse complement strand
CCTGGTCGAGCTTCACTGGCAGCATGACGGCGAAGCGGCGCGCTTGTCGCTGTTCGGCTTGCTGCGGCGATGCAGTGGGTCGCATGAGACGACTCTAGGGGCCGGGCCTCGAGGGGACAATACAGCGATGGATAGGTTCTTCTATATCGCCCGGGTCTAGGCGTCGCTTGAGGTGATGCAAACTTTCCAGCCGAGGTGATTCAAACTCTCCAAGAGGGGGCTCCAAGAACTGAACGCATTCTGTCGTATCGGGCGCCAAGGATTCAATTCGAAGGAACACCTATTCTGGGGGATAGGTAGAACTGCCTATGGCGATGGCCTAGCATTGAAGTTGGGGCGGATGATCCGAAGCTCGGAAGAGCACACCAGGCTTATGGGAAACCCTGACATGAGTGTCCCGGAGGAAGAGGCTTACGGTCCGGGGGACTGGGGAGATGCGGATCGAGACACGGCCTAGAGATATCCCCTGGAGACGGCGTATCTCACGAGCTCGGCGGTCCGCTTCAGGTTCAGCTCTGCCATGATACTGGCGCGGTGGTGCTCCACGGTACGGGAGCTGATGCCGAGAAGGTCGGCGATCTCTTTGCTCGATTTCCCCTCCGCGGTGAACCTCAGGACCTGGTTCTCGCGGATTGTCAGCTGCTCGCCCTCAGGCGGCGGGCGGCGATCGCTTCTCGGTGTCTGTGCCCAGTCAGCCGCCACTTCATCGGAAAGCTTGGGAGACACGTAGGTCGCCAGCCGAGGTGATGCAGACTCTTCAGTGCGCTTACTGCGTTCGTGCCCTTACCGCGTTCGCGGAGGGTGCAGGTGAATCGGGGCGCGCCTGTGCACACCCGGAAGGGAGAGCGCCGACGGCGCTGACCGAGAGGCCATCGAGAATTCGTGAACCCCCGCGCGATGAACTGGGGGAGGCTGACGCGCTCGGCGCGGTGCGCCGCCTCGCGGAGGAAGGGCGAGGCTTCCGCGGCTCGTCAATGTGTGCTGGGACGTGGATGACGCGAGGACCCACGACCCCCGCGGGAGGGCCTAGCCGGCATCGAATCCTTCGCGAACGCCATCGCCGGCCGCGAGTGGTAGTGATGAAACAGGTCATAAATGCAGCGACGGCAGAAATCGGCACCGCCTTTCACAGATTGTGAAAAGATTAGCGGAGTGACCAGTTTTGCTTACTCTTGAAATAGCTCGTGTTCCCGGTGACTTGCTGATTCTTGGCCGTGTGGCACCGAAGTTGCGCCATGATCCAGTAGGTTGGCTGGGCTGCAAACCTTTGCATGCTCTTTGGGCGACCCACAAGGGTCAGGCGGGTGGCAAGCTCTTGAAAGCGGTGAATCATGTCCTCAGTCGGCGCGCGCAGCGATCCCCTCCGCCCTCCTTTGTTCTGTCCCTCTTGTCGGGTCAAGACGCCGCTTTGTAGTCGAGGCCTTCCAGGCGCGAGGCCGGAGGGAAGGCGGGGCTACCCTCGAGTTGCGCACCCAGCGACGCCGGCATCGCCGGCACATCGTGTCTTCGCAGGTAGCGGTCATGGCCAAAGTCCGCGCTGAAACCGACCTCGCGAGCGCGTGGCTGAGGTCGGATTACCGGGCGGCGCAGGATTACTCGCCGCAGACGCGGCGTGACCGCCTCATCGCCGGCGCGCGATTCGCCCTGGCCTGCTTCTCGCTTCTGGCAGTCCGGCTGGATCCCACCGACCCTGATCGCCACGGTCGCGTGCTGCTCGCCCTGTTCGCGGCTTATGCGCTCTACGCGGCCGTGGTGGTAGGCCTCACGTGGCGATCCGGGAAGCCTTTGGGCTATGCGAGGGTCCGTCACCTGACTGATCTGGTCATCGTCTCCTTGTCTCTCTACCTCAGCCAAGGGACGGCGAGCCCCTTCGTTCCCTTATTCGTGTTCGCCCTGCTCGCCGGGGGCCTGCGCTGGCAGTGGCGTGGCTCCTTCTGGACGGCGGTGGGAGTGTTGGCGGTGTTCGGCGGTATGGGGAGCTATGCCGCCGTCACGGCTGACCCGGCGTTTGCGCTCAACCGCTACGTCCTCTATTCCACCTCACTGATAGTGGTCGCGGCCCTCCTTGGCCAGGTCGGCCTCTATGAGCAGCGCGTGCGCCGCGACATGGTCAACCTCGCCAAGCCCCCGGAGGTGTCCCCGCTGGAGATGGAGACGCTGTTCCGCCGACTGTCCGAGTGGGCGGCAGGCCTTATGGGGACCCGCCGCGCGCTGGTCGCGTGGGAGGACCCGGACGAACCATGGCTGAATCTGGCCTCCTGGGAGGACGGTGACTTCCGCCTCGCCCAGGAGCCGCCCGGCGTCCTGGAGCCGCTCGTGGCGGAACAGCTCATGGGCCAGAACTTCCTGTGCGGGGCGGCGGGCGCGTCCCGCCCCGCGGTACTTTACGTGAACGGCGATGGCTTCAAGCGCTGGGATGGCGCTCCGCTCCACCCGGCTCTGCGGACCCGCTTCTCGGTGAGTGCCGTGCTTTCTTTCAGCCTCGTCGGCGAGAGGCTGACGGGCCGGCTGTTCTTCTTCGACAAGAAGAACATGACCTCGGATGATCTCATCCTGGGCGGGATCGTGGCGCGTTACATCGGGAACCGTGTCAACGAAGTCTACCTCCTCAAGCGCCTCGGGGAGCAGGCGGTGCTCGAGGAGCGCGTGCGGCTGGCCCGCGACCTGCACGACGGCGCTCTCCATTCTCTGGCCGGGATGGCGCTCGAGCTGGAGAGTCTGCTGCGCGCGCCCGAACCGGGGCTCGAGAGGGTCCGGGAGCGGCTGCTGGAAACCCAGCGGAGCCTCGTGGAGGAGCAGCGCACGCTGCGGCTCCTGATCGGCGATCTCCGCGCCTCGCCTCCTGCGGGCCTAGGGCCGGATGCCGGCCTCTCCGTGCGTCTCGAGGAATTGGCCCGGCGGCTCGAGCGCCAGTGGGGCCTGCGTGTCGAATGCAGGTTAGAGGGCGTCGACGCGCTGCCGACGAAGCGAGTGAACGACGTCTATCTGCTCGTCCACGAGGCGCTGTTCAATGTCGCGCGGCACGCCGACGCGTCGTTGGCTCGTCTGGAGGTGTCGGTTCGGGAGGGACGGGTGAGGCTCGTCGTCGCCGATAACGGGCGCGGCTTCGCCTTCAAGGGCCGGTACGACCACCCAACCCTGGCCGCGCTGCGTCTGGGCCCGGGAACGCTGAAGGAGCGGGTGGCGCTCCTCGGCGGGACCCTCACGATAGACTCGACCGAGAGTGGGGCTCGGGTCGAGGTCACCGTTCCTGTGGAGCCGGGCGCATGAGCATCACTCTCGTCCTGGCCGACGATCACCCGCTCATCCTGAAGGGCCTGGAACATCTGTTCAGCCAGGAGCGGGACTTCACGGTTCTGGCAGCGTGCAAGGACGGCGAGGAGACTCTGCGCGCGGTGCGCCACCACCGGCCCGACGTGCTGATCCTCGATATGCGCATGCCCGGGAAGGACGGCCTCGCGGTCCTGCGAGAGCTGAAGACGGAAGGTTTGCCCACGCGGGCTGTGCTGCTGGCCGCGGAGCTGGAGGTCGAACAGTGGCTCGAAGCGACCCGCCTCGGGGTGGGCGGCGTGGTGCTGAAGGAAATGGCGCCCGAGCTCCTGCTGACATGTGTTCGAAAGGTGCATGCTGGCGAGCCATGGCTGGAACGACGCACCGCCGCGCGCGCGTTCGAGACCTTGCTGCGCCGCGAGACGGGGATGCGCGAGCTGGCGGGCATCCTGACACCCCGCGAGATCCAGATCGCCCGTCTGGTGGCGAACGGCCTGGACAACAAGGCGATCGGCGACGCCTTGGCGGTCAGCGAGGGCACGGTCAAGACCCACTTGCACAACATCTACGATAAGGTTCACGTCACCAGTCGTGTGGAGCTGGCCCTCTACTGCCGCCAGAAGGGCGTCGTGTGAGGATGAAAGGGCTTTGGATTCGGGACCCGACGCGAAATGCGGGGTGTCCTCGGTGTGGTATCGTAGGCGCATGGCTCCCGACCGCCACGCGGACCGGCTCATGGAGAAGCTCCTGCGGGCCATCGAGGTGTCGCTGAAGGCCACCGAGGCCTCGCGGGATGCGGTCCAGGAGATCTTGAAGCGCGGCGCGGAGACGGGGATCTTCTTCACCGGCGGCCGCGACGCCAAGCAGCCCTCCAAGCAACCCGAAGGGTTCGAGCTGACCGACCAGGACCGCGATTTCCTGCGGTCCCTGTCCATCCGTCCCGACGCCCACCCCTGACCCCATGCGCGGACTCCTGTACGCCGCCGCCCTGGTGCTGGTCATGATCATGGTCGCGCCGATCCTCAGAGCGTGGCGCCGGGGTGCCGCGCCGGCCCGCCGGACTCAGCGGGACGAGCTGGTCAAGGACCCCGTCTGCCAGACTTACGTCGTGCTCTCGCGAGCGGTGACGGCGGAGGTGGACGGCGTGGTCACCCGTTTTTGCAGTCGCGAGTGCGCAGAGCGCTTCGTGCGAGGGGAGCGGCGCCGGTGAGGATCGTCGAGAGCGCCGCCTGCGAGCCGGCGCGCGTCGCCTCGTGCGCGATCCCGACGGCACGCTGATCGATCACTCGGTGACGGCCTAGAAGGGGATCCTCGTGCCCGCTCACGCCGATCCGTATCGCGCCATCGACCGGCAGCCCGACCCCGAGCAGTACGCGACCTTTCTCGAGGCGCGCGGGAGCACGCCCAGCCAGGTCCGGCTGAGGCGCCGCTTCCTGCGCTTCTGCGGGATCCGGCCGGGCTGGCGAGTGCTCGAGGTGGGATCGGGCACGGGCGTCCTGAGCCGTGACGTGGCCGCCATGGTGGGGCGCCGCGGCCGCGTCGTGGGCGTGGATCCGAGCCGGGTGTTCGTCTCGGCGGCCCGGCGTCTGGCTCGGGAGCACGGACTGGACGGTCGCGTCCACTTCCGCGTGGGAGACGGCGCTCGCCTGCGCGTTCCCGCGAACCGCTTCGACTGCGCCCTGGCGGTGACGGTGCTCCTGCATGTCCCCAACGCCGGCGCGATCGTCAGGGAGCTGGCGCGGGTGACGAAGCCGGGGGGTGTCGTGGGAGTGCAGGATCAGGACCTGGGCTCGCTCGTCCTCGATCATCCGGATCGCGCCTTGACGCGCCGGATCCTGGATGGCGTGGCGGCGCGTACCGTCGTCGAGCCCTGGTCCGGCCGCACCCTCGTGGGCCAGCTCGTCGAGGCCGGGCTCGCGCGGGTCCGGCTCATCACCGATGTCTTCCAGGACACCACGCTCACGCCCTTTACGCGCTCCATGCTCGAGCGCCGGGCGGAGAACGCCGTGCGCTTCGGGCTCACGAGCGCGCGCGGCGCCGCGCGCTGGCTCGAGGCCATCGAGCGGCTCGCCGCGGAGCGGCGCTTCGTCTTCACGCTCAATTTCTACGGAGCGACCGGCATCAAGCCGGCTTCTTCCGGAGGCTCCCGGTGAAGCAGGTCATCCGGAACCCGGTCAACGCCAAGGCCAACTACGCGCGCGCCAAAGAGCTGGGTGACTCGGCTCCAGGCCGCATCCGATCGGAGAACGCGCCATGCCGAGGGTGAGAGAGATCGAGGACGACGGCGGCGATCCGACCCTCCAGGAGATCTTCGCCAAGGAGCGGGAGCTGTTCGGCGGCCTGCTCAACACCACCAAGGTCTATGCCCACTGCCCGCCCATCCTCAAGGCGGCCAAGCGACTCTCCGCGTCCGTCGAGAAGTCGGGGCTGCTCCCGGCCTCCCTGGTGGCGCTCGTCTACCTCCGTGTCGCGCTGATCAACGGCTGTCCCTTCTGAATCGACATCAACGCATCCCGTGGGATGCAGGCGGGGGCCGGCGAGGAGAAGATCCGTCAGGTGCCGACCTGGCGCGAGAGCCGCCTCTTCTCCGACATGGAGCGCGCGGCGCTCGAGTACGCCGAGCGCATCACCATCACCGGCGAGAAGGTGTCGGACGAGCTGTGGGTGCGGCTCCGGACTCACTTCCGCGAGGCGCAGATGGTGGAGCTGACGGCGGCGGTGGCGCTCGAGAACTTCCGCAGCAAGTTCAACGTGCCTCTGGGCGTGGAGGCACAAGGCTTCTGTATTCTCAGGTAGTTACGGCCAACTCCTGAGTGGCCTCCGCAGCTCGTGGTTGCGCGGGGGGTTGCGGTTGGTGCCGCCGGGGCGGCTCTCGCGAAGGCGCAGTGTCGTCGTCGAGACCCCGTTCGCCGTTGGCGTGCAGCGCGCCGCTCTGCCACTACGCGGTGAACGTGGGTCAATGGCCGCCCAGTCTACCTGTTGGACCCCAAGAACTCGCGCCTACGATCCATTGGGGCGCTCGTCGCATTGATGAGTGTACGTTCATGAATTTTCCGGGCTAAGGAGTATGATCGATATTTGAATCGCGGGCCAAGCAGTTCAAGCATCCGGCTGGAAGGGAGAGTCATATGGTAGCGAAAACGGTTGGCGTAGGACTCCTGCTGGTTTTCGGCCTCCTCAACCCCGTGGCTGCCCAGACTATGGATGTGACCAAGGATGTAAAGGAGGCGCAAGACACCATCGCTGTCTTCAAGAAGGCGGACCCTGGCCTCTCCCGCTTCTTCGAAAGCTCGGCCGGGTACGCGGTCTTACCAACGGTTGGAAAAGGAGCGGTTGGCATCGGCGGTGCGGCCGGCTCGGGTGTCGTCTTCGAGAAAGGCAAGGCTATCGGCAAGACGCAGCTCACCCAGGTGACCGTCGGCGCCCAGCTCGGTGGCCAGACCTACTCGGAGATCATCTTCTTTGAGACAGCGCCGGCATTCACGGACTTCAAGAAGGGGACGTTAGCGCTGGCGGCCCAGGCAAGCGCGGTGGCTGCGAACAAGGGCGCGTCGGCGAACGCCAAATACCAGAGCGGCGTGGCGGTCTTCACCACTGGTAAGGGGGGCCTCATGTTCGAGGCGAGTGTTGGCGGCCAGAAGTTCAGCTTCGAGCCGTTCGGAAAGAAGTAGGCGGCTAGCGGCTGAGCGATTCTGTACGGACCTACCTTCAGAGTCGGCGAGCGGCCTGCCTCAGCAGCTCGCGGAGCTGGGCGTTGAGCACGCCAGCGAGGTTGAGGGGCCCGGAGCGTAGTAGGGTCGAGGACTGGCGCGGTGCCCCGTAGGCGCCCCTTGGCTGTATCCGCCGTTTCCAGCTTCGTGCCCGTGTAGGTTGGCCGTGAGCCCGTCTCCAGCCCCCGCCACATCAAACGGCGCGAACGGATTTCCCGTACGCCGCTTCCCTGTCCGCTTCACGCCAAGGGTTATGCGTCCTATCAGCTCGGGAGCGCGTTCAGATGCCGGCCCCGTATTGCACGCGGTAGTCGTGGAACAACCCCAGCACCTCGTGGAGCCCCACCGTACTTCCACCTCTTCCAGCCGAAGCCCGGACGATTCCGGGCATGGGAAGGATCGCGCTGCGGGGCTCCCTTCTTTTCCCTCGGAGGACCGGAACGTCGAGTATCGAACCAACAATGTGGTCATCGTGAGGGGTCGTAGATGTCGTGCCGGCAGCATGCCCCTCGGCATTTTCCACATCAAGCGGGACACCACCACCGAGGCTGGCAGCGAGAGCAGAAAGTCGATCCGCCTCCGCCAGGCTGGTACCGCGGCATCGAGTGATCGTCAGTCGTTGTCCCCCTGACACGCCAGCCCGTCACCCTGTTATACGGTGACGGGGAAACGATGAAGTACCACGACATCCCTGTACGACGTCTGCGACCACGTGGTGCGGATCACGATCAACCGGCCGGAGCAATACAACGCCCTTCACCGGCGACACCCTCAAGGAGATGACGCTGGCGGTGGAGGCCGCGGGCCCCGCGGTCGTTGCGTCGCCGCTGGCACTCGCCACCTCCGCTGAGGACTCGTCCGTCCATCTCTGGGGTTCGACCGCAGTAGCAGACGTGGGTGATCAGGTCCTCGCCATGGCCAGGGCGCCGGCGGCAGGCGTGGACCTCGACCTCGAACCCCGTCGCGCGGCACTCATCCCCACCATGGGTCGGGAACCTCAGGTCCAGCCGGTCCCAGGTTCCACGCCACGCACCGCGCGGGGCGGCGTCACACCGAGTCCGCGAATCAGCCGGAGCAGATAGATAGGTCCGTTGAAGGCCGAGGGACTGGGCGGCGCCGCGACGGTCTCGCTCACGCCGATCACCGCCCGCTCTCCGCGAGGAAGGCGTCGACGAAGTCGGTCCAGTTCGTGCGCCGGATGAAGTTCAGTTCGCGGCAGTAACCGGAAGAATCTTGGTTGCGCCTGGGTTGCGTGTCGTGCTACGTTCTGCCGCGATCTGCAATCCAGCGCGCTCGAAAAATGCGCCACTTAGCGAGGGTAGCAACACCCGCAGCAAGTTCAACGTGCCCCTGGGCGTGGAGGCACAAGGCTTCTGTCTTCTCAGGTAGTTTTGAGCGGCTTGCCAGTATCCTGCTACCGGAAAAGAGAGGAGTCCCATGGCCAGGTTGCCCGATCCGCTCGAAGCGTTGACCCCCGAGGCCAAGCGCGTCTACGACAAGATCACCGCCAAGCGCGGCGCCGTGCGCGGCCCCTTCGCCTCGCTCATGCATCACCCGGCGCTCGCCGAGCGCGCCGGTGATCTCGGCGAGTTCCTGCGCTTCGGCTCGACGCTTCCGGGCGACATCCGCGAGCTGGCGATCCTCATCACGGCCCGCTCGGTGAATCAGGCATATGAGTGGGTCGCCCACGCCAAGATCGCACGCAAGGAGGGATTGGCCGAGGACTTCATCGAGCGGGTGCGGACGCGCGGTGATCTCGCGACGTTGCCGCCTCGCTACGCCCGTCCGGCCCGCGTGATCCAGCACGTCCTCGCCTGCGAGTCGATTCCCCAGGGACTCCAGGACGAGGTCCAGCGCGAGCTCGGCGTCACGGGACTCATGGAGCTGGTGGTCCTGCCCGGGCACTACCGGTTGATCGCCGGCGTCCTCTTCGCGTTCGATACCCCGCTCCCGGAGGGCGAGCCCGCGCCGTTCTGAGCGAGAACCCCGACCGTCCACGAGGAGGACATCGAGATGCCGCCGAACCGAGTCAAGAGGATCCTGGGTGAGGGAGGCCTCGCGCTGGGTACCTACGTGGGGGGCATCGCCGATCCGCAGATCGTCGAGATCATGGGCCATGCCCGGTTCGACGCCGCCTTCATCGACATGGAGATCCGATCCACGTCAGTGGATATGTCACGAACAGGACGCGGCAAACCAGGGTGATCACATGGCGCTCTTGCCAATTGCGAGTCGATGGACGGTAGCTCGGCGGGCTCAGCGCCCTGGAGGCGGGAATCGGCGGAAACCGCGGTCAGTCGGCCAGCGACTCGATCGCGCGCACCTCGTCGACGGAGAGGGTCAGGGCGTGGCTCGCCAGATCTTGCTTCATGTGCTCGGCGTCGGAGGTGCCGGTCAGCGGCAGCATGCCGACGGCCTGTGCGAAGCGGAATACCACCTGGGCCCGCGTGGCCTGGCCGCGTGCGGCGATGCGGGCGACCAGCGGGTGCGCCAGAACCTCCGGGTTGGCGGTGAGCAGCGAGAAACCCTGGTAGACGATGCTTCGGTCCTTGCAGAAGGCCCGAACGGCGCGGTCCCAACCGAGGCGGGCGAAGCAGCGGTTCTGGACGAACGCAGGGGCAGCCTCGGCGCCGGTGGCGGCTAGCTGCGCGAGGTGCCGAAGAGAGACGTTGCTCACCCCGAGGAGCCGCGTGCGCCCGGCGTCGCGCTCCTTCACCATTGCGGCCCAGACCTCGGCGTCATCGTCGGTCCAGCCGTGGCCGGAGGCGGGCCCGTGCAGGACATAGCTGTCGACGTGGTCGGTCCCGAGGTGTTCGAGCGAGCTGGCCATCGACTGGGCGACCTGCGTGGACAGGTCGGCCCCGGGGTCGTAGGGGAGTCGGTGGTCCTGGCCGCTTCGGTAGGTGAACTTCGTCTGTAAGAAGACGTCCTTGCGCGTGACGACGCCCGCACGGTAGGCAGCGGCGAGCGCGTGCCCGACTCCGGCCTCGAAGTAGTGCCGCCGCTGGTTAGCGGTGTCGATGCCCCGGAAGCCCATCCGGAGCGCGAGCTCGGTGAGGGCCTGCGTGCGGTCTTGCTTCCAGGCGGTGCCGTAGAGGAAATCGGGAACGGGTACCGAACGATGGGCTGGCATGCCTCATTCTGCCATGGCCCGGGACTGGGCCCATCGGAGCGGGCCGGCCCCGGGTGGTCCGGAGCGGGCCCGCCAGCATGGACGATTAGCGCCAGCCAGTGATCTCCAGAATCACGCCGTGGCCCGTGACGTTGTGCTGCACGCTGACGAAGAATCGCGTCCCCGTGGCGTCGAAGATGCCGCCGGTCCACTCGGCGTTCAGGTCGTTGAGCGTCGCGATTCGCACGCAGCCGTCGGAGAGGCCGTCGGCATCCACACCATCGTCGAGGCATGCCCACAGGTCGTTGTTGCGTCCAACGGCGGGACCGTCTCCATCTTCGTGGAGGATCCAGTTGCCCCGACCGGGTTGGTAGGCGATGTTGTCAGGCATCGCCAGCTCGGGGGTCCCGATCACGAGGTACTGCACTTCCGGGGTGGCGGTGTTGGCGGTCGCCTCCAGGAGGGCGCCATCGGTCACGCAGATGGTTTCGCCCCAGTTGCGGTCTTCTCCCTCATTGCCGGTGTTGTTGCCGCACCACCGGACCAGCCCTGCAGCCAGTGCCTTGAGATCGATGTCCGCGTCCTCGGGGCGGTAGTAGCCGGTGAGCTTCAGGGTGGCGGCGGCCGCCCGGAGATTCGCGTTGTTGGACGGGGTGACCTCTATCCACGTGCCGAGGCCGGTATTCGACCCCTGACCGTAATCGGTGTTCCCGTTGCGCTTGCCCAGGCGCAGCCCGACGTTGCCGGGCAATGACGCATGTGCTACGTTTTCTGGTCGAGACCATGAGCCGCATGCGCGCAACGGTGGTGGTGTTGGTGTTGGCCATGTACAGCTGCGGCCATGCGTTTGCCGGGACCGAGGAGGAGGCGGTTACGAAGGTCCTGCAAGCCTACGAGGAGGCCTGGAGCCGGCATGACGCCCATGCGGTCGCCGGCTTCTATTACGAGCCCGCCATGCGTGTGGCGCGGGGCGGGCCGGTGGTGCGTCCCAGGCGCGCCGACCAGGAGGCCTTCTTCAGCGGATTCCTGCGCGGCTTAGTCGGCAGAGGGTATGCACGCAGCGCGTGGGAACGCCTGGAGGTGCGCTTGCTCGATGCGGAGACCGCGATCGCCAGCGGGGTGACGGGCCGCTACAGGTCGGACGGGGGCATTCTGGAGCGCGTCGCCGTAACCTACGGGCTGCGAAAGACCGACGAGGGGTGGAGGATCTTCCTGTCCGCGACTCACGCCCCCGACACGGCGCTGCGCTTCCGGTGAGCGGCGCATGTCTGCGGACACCCGTGCGACGCGTGCTGAGCCAAGTTCAATCGGGATGGGCCGAACGGGATTTCTCGGGGGACAGGTCCTCAGTGGGCGGACGAGCATATCGCCTTATCTGTGGCTGGCAACGACCGGAAGCAGACCGAGTTCGCCGACGCCTCGGCGGGCGCGCGGCGCCGAGTGCGCGAGTTCGTCGGCACCCACACCAAGCGCTGAGGGGCCTCGGCACGGGGGTCGGCCTCAGGGCGGCTCTTGCAACGACGTGATCGGATGGATCTCCCACGCGGTGGCGGGCTTGAGCCGCTGCGGAGCCGTCGCCCCCGGCGACTGCTCGACGTCGTAGAGGAGGGAGCCGGTGATCTGAACGCGAACCGGTGGCTTCAGGATGCCGTAGGCGCGTCCCGGCATCCGGTGACCGAGCGCTTCGAAGACGTCCTCGCGCACGGCGCGCAGCGCGTCGTGGGCGGGCGCGCTTGCTAGCGGGAGACCGGTCGCCACCGCCACCAGGTAGAAGCGGGGCACCGTGCGCGGATTGGTGCCGATGATCAGACGGACGTCCTGATCGTCGTCGATCCGGGCCGCGTAGAGCCACACCTCGCGGACCTTGACGTGTCGCACCTCCTCGGGAACCCGGTCCGAGGAGGCCTCGAGTGAAATGCGCTGCTTGACCATGACGTCGTCGGCCGGCAGCGAGTCGAGCAAATCTTCGAGCGTGGCGAATTCCTCGACCGTCGCAGCAGCGGCGATCGAGGTTCTGGCGGCACCACGGGCGTGCCCGGAAAACTTCACGTCCATCTGCTCAACGGCAGACGGCGCCGGCGGCACGGCCCGCGCGCCCCAGCGCTCGTGCACCTCGAACTCCGAATGGGCGTGCTCTGACTCCTCCAGCGTGCCGGCGTCGGGCCGCGTGTCAGCCGCCACGGGACGCGCGGGCCCCGACGAGTTCTGGGGCGACGCACACGCGGAGAGCACGAGCAAGGCCATCGACAGCGGGCTCACCGTTCGCGGGCCCATTCGTAGAGCGCTGGCGTGGTACCCGTTGCCGGGTCCGTCTCCAGCACCTCCTTTCAAACTGTGCGTGCCCTTTTCGAGCCCATGATCCGTGACGGGGCGGGTCGGCTGAGTACCGTCCCACGCTCGCACGTGATCCAGACTCGCCCGCTATCGAGATGACGAGGACAGGAAGAACAAAGCGCCTGTTGAGCCAGGATGCTAGCACCGCGGAGCGGGGCCGACAACCCTCTCGTGAGGCGGGACGAGCCAGGACCCGAGCCCGAGATGGGGAAAGGCCTGGCCCCGAGCCGGCTGCGGGCTCGGTCGCGGCTCCTCCGGGCGCGCGTGAGCCCCTGGGAGCTCGATTTGTCCTAGTAGCTACCAAGTAAGAACTACTCTCGCCCCCTCTCCCGTATACTGGTACCCGTCGCGAAACTGCAGGAACAGGTTGATTTTCCGTCCAAGCCCGGCTTGAGATCGCCCCGGCATGCCCGTTGCACGTTCCAACCCGGGATGGGGTGTCAGGCGCCCGGCGGGAATCTGTCCGACGCCTACGGGTGGCTGACGGCGCTGAATCGAGGTTGAATTGGGGAGGAAGGCCATGAATTATAGTCCTCGAATCCCAACGAGGTGCGCACGATGCGGAAACGCCTAATCAGTTCAGTTTCACAACAGCGTCCGCTCCCCGGCCAGTTGGACTTGGAGCGTTTGGTGCGAGTCGAAGTCACGTCCGAGGATCCCCTGCATCCTATCGAGTCGGCGCTGCTGGCCCGTGAAGAATCAGGTTGGCGAGCCGCACAGCCCGGAGAGCAGACCATCCGGCTCGTCTTCGAGCAGCCGCAACGGCTCAGGCGCATCTGGCTGCTGTTCATCGAGCCTGAGACCCCGCGGACACAAGAGTTCGTCTTGCGCTGGTCGCCTGACGGCGGGCAGTCTTTTCAAGAAATCCTACGCCAGCAGTGGAATTTCAGTCCGCCCGGCACGATTCGGGAGGCGGAAGATTACCACGTGGAACTCTCCGGGGTGACCGTGCTCGAATTAGTCATCATCCCGGATCAGAGTGGAGGCGGTGCGCATGCGTCGCTCGCGGAGTGGCGCCTATCTTGAGGAAGGGGGAGAGCGCGCCATGCAGGTGACCATGAAGGGCTTGCTCGGTCCCGGCCAGCTCCACGCGCGGGTCGAGGAGATCAAGCGCGCGAAGGGCACGCCGCCCTGGACGGAGAAGGTGGTCGTGAACGATCAGATCGTGGGCACGCTGATCTGCCAGCCGCCCGGCCATCCGACTGACCGGCATTATCACCTGACCGACGAGTGGTGGGTGGTGCTGGAAGGGGAGATCGACTGGGAGATCGAGGGGCAGGCGGCGCCGGTCCACGCGCGGGCGGGGGATCTGGTCTTCGCGCCCGCGAACCACTTCCATCACATCCGGCCGACGGGGAGTAGCCCGTCGATCCGGCTGGCGATCACGCCGCCGGGCGAGTTCCACCGACACGAGCGGGAGCCGGGCGCGGGGCCCTACGACCGGTGACGTGCAGCCGGTGACCTGACGCTCTCGCTCGAGATCGAGCGCCGCTGGCAGGCCGTCTTCGAGCCGCGACAGCTCCCTACACGGGGCGCGGTCGGCTTGACAGCCACCGAGGGCTTGGCTAGACTCCGCGCACATTCCGGACCGGATCGTCGGTGCCCGGCGCGCCTCGGGCGCGGCCGGCAGAGAAAGGAGCGACCCATGTCGGTGGCGCGGGTAACCAAGATCGTCGGGTCTTCTTCGAAGGGCTGGCAGGAGGCAGTGGAGGAAGCCATGAAGCGCGCCAGCAAGACGCTGCGCGGCGTCACCGGCCTCCACGTGCTGGAGATGAAGGCGCAGGTCCAGAACGGGAAGATCAAGGAGTACCGGGCGACCGTGGAGGTCACCTTCATTCTCGAGTAAGCGCAGGGGGTGTTCCTCTCCGGACGCGGGCTGGAGAGTCCTCACCCATCGCTCACGGCTCGGTGCGCGTCCACCCGGGCGGGTCTCCGCGCAGCGGGTGCTATACTCGCCCGGTGAGCGCCAGCGCGAGGAGCCCCGTCACTCCCGAAGGAGTGCTCGTCGCCGCGCTGCTGCTCTTCCTCCTCTGCGGGGCCCTGCACCCGCTCCTGCAGGTCCTCTCGGTGGCGCTACTGGACGGCGGATGGCCGAGTCTCCGCCCCCTCGCGGCGTTCGTGGTCGCCATCGAGCTGATGGCGGTGGGAATCTGGGCCGCGCCGCATTTGGCGAGCCGGTCCGGCAGCGCCCTCTTCCGGGCGTGAACCCGGCGAGCGCTCTCGCCCGATGGGCCCTGCCAGTGTCCATGTTCCTCGGGACCTTCGCGTGGTCGTTCGTCTATGTGAGCCTGCCGTTCTACATTCAGGCCATCTCTCCGTTCGACGCGGCGACCACGCTCCGGTGGACGGGCTGGATCCTCGGGATCAGCCCGCTGATCACCGTGGTCACGGCGCCCATCTCGGGACGGCTCGTGCACGGGCGCGATCCCAAGTACGGCTTCGTCCTGGTGCAGGGGCTCCAGGGACTCGGCTTCCTGTTGATGGCGCTCGCTCGGACCCTGCCGGAGATGTTCCTGGCCCGCGCCTTGCTCGGGCTCATGGGCGCCGTGTCCACCTTCGCCTTCATCATGGCCGGTCGTTCCCGGGGCGATGTGCGCCGTGAGGTCGCCGCGATCCAGTCGAGCATGACGCTCGGGCAGGTGTTTGGACCGCCGGTCGGCGCCGTGGCCGCCGCCCGGCTCGGATTCCAGCTGTCCTTCGTGATGGCGGGCCTCATGCTGTGGGCGTGCTCCCTGCTGGTCGGCTGGGGGGTCCCCGGCGCCGTCAGAAGCGAGGTCGCCAGCGCGCGGAGAGGAAGGACCTCGCCCCGCGAGATCGCGATCGCCAGCCTGCTGGTGTTGGCGGCCTCGACCCAGGTATTCTTCCTGACGGCCATCCTGCCTCAGGTTCTGCCGCCCCTGGGCGTCGCGCCGGGGGCGATGCTCGAAGTGGGGGGCCTGATCCTCTTGGCCTCGGGGATTGCCACCGCCGTCGGGTCGGTGGCGACGCCGCGGTTGGCGGACCTCGTGGGTGAGCGTCGAGCGGTACCATGGGCCCTGGCCGGTTCATCGCTCTTCCTCGTTGCGCTGGCCCTGGCGGGCAATGTATGGACCTTCAGCGCGGTCCGCCTCCTGCAGATGCTGTGCATTGCGCCGGTCTTCCCGCTCTCGGTCGCGGCCATAGCGCAGGGCGCCTCCGGACAGGCCATCGGGTTCGTCAACTCGGCGCGGATCGGCGCATCCTTCCTGGGACCCGTCCTGGCGACGACACTCTTGACGTGGGCGCCCCCCGCCGCCGTGTACCTCGTGCTGGCCGCGCCCGGGCTCGGTCTCGTACCCTACATGATCCGCCTGGCCGGACGCCCCAGGGCTCGGCAGGATGGCAGCCCGTGACTCAAGAAGCGTTCATCCGGCTGTCCGAAGTGCGGATGGAAGGTGTCGGGAAACGATACGGCAAAGTGTGGGCCGTCAAGGACGTCTCCATCTCCGTCCGGCCCGGCGAGTTCTATACGTTGCTCGGGCCCTCGGGCTGCGGCAAGACGACGCTGCTCAGAATGCTGGCCGGCTTCGTCGTCCCCGATGAGGGCCGGATCTTCGTGGACGACGAGCTCATCGACCCGGTGCCGCCGTGGAAGCGCAACGTCGGCATGGTGTTTCAGCAATACGCCCTCTGGCCGCACATGTCTGTCCTCGAGAACGTCGCGTTCGGGCTCCGCGCCCGCGGCGAGCCGCCCGACGAGGTCGCCCGCAAGGTGAAGGCGGCCCTGGCCCAGGTGGGGCTCGGGGGGTTCGAGAGCCGGCGCCCGTCCCAGCTCTCCGGGGGCCAGCAGCAGCGTGTCGCCCTGGCGCGCACCCTTGTGGTCCAGCCGCGACTGCTGCTGCTGGACGAGCCGCTGTCCAATCTGGACGCCGCCCTGAGGGCCCAGATGCGGCTCTGGCTGTCCAGGCTGCATCGCGATGTGGGCATCACGACGATCTGCGTGACCCACGACCAGGCCGAGGCGCTGGCGCTCTCGAGCCGGATTGCCATGCTCTCGGAGGGAAGGGTGATCCAGGAAGGTAAGCCGGAGGAGATCTACTGGCGCCCGCGCACCCGGTTCGTCGCTGAATTCGTCGGCGCCGCCAACCTGGTGCCCGTGCGCGTGATCGAGCTCAGGGAGATGGGCGTCGTCGTGGAGACCGCGGGGGGCGCGCGGCTCCCCGTGGCCTCGGGGGGGCACGCCTGGACACTCGGCGCCCGCGGGCTGCTCTGTCTCCGTCCAGAAGCCCTTCTGGTCGAGGAGCCGGCTCTGGCCCGCCGCGGCATTCAGGGCACGGTGGCGGCGCAGGTGTTCGAAGGGTCCCGCCAGCTCTACGAGGTCAACATCGTCGGCGGCACGCTGCGGGTGGAGATGATCACCTCTTCGGTGCATTGGCGGGGCTTCAAGCCGGGCGACCAGGTCAAGGTGGAAGTGTCCCCGGACACCTCCGTCCTCCTTCCCGACGAGGGCCCGGGGGAGCGGTGAGTGGTCGACGATGATATGGTGACGAAAGGTCAGTCGGATAGGTTCCGAGGAGGCGCCCGTGCCAGAGGACATCAGCCCAGAGGAGCTCCGAGCGCGGCTCGAGCAGAAGCGGCCCATCGTGTTGCTCGACGTGCGCGACGAGTGGGAGACCAGGCTCTGCCGTCTCGACCGCTCCACACACATCCCCATCGAGGAGATCGAGTTCCGCACCGATGAGCTGAGCCAGGAGGATGAGATCGTCGTCTACTGCCACCACGGGATCCGGAGCGCGGCGGTCGCCGAGTATCTGCGCGGGCTCGGCTTCGCCAAGGCGGTGAATCTCGCGGGCGGCCTCGATCTCTGGCAGCGCACCGTGGACCCGTCAATGAAGCGGTACTGACCGGATGTCCGACCTCCACTTCGTGCGAGTCGAGCGGCGAGGAGAGTGCGCGTGGGTCACCCTGGACCGGCCACCGCTCAACCTCATCGTTCCGGAGATGATCCAGGGTATCAAGGCTGCCTTCGACGAGCTCAGGGAGGACCCGCGGGTCCGCGCCGCCGCGCTCACCGGGAGCGGGCAGGTGACGACGGCGGGCATGCAGCTCCAGTTCCTCCGGGACCTCACCGCGCGTGAGGCCAAGGCGTTCATCGCACTGCTGCACGAGGCGATCCACGCCGTCCACGATTCCCCGTTTCCGACGGTCTGCATGATGAATGGGCACTGCCTGGGAGGCGGGTTCGAGCTGGCTATGGCCTGCGATATGCGGACGGCCGCAACCGACGCCCTCATGGGACTGCCCGAGATCCGCGTCGGCGTGCCCTCCGTGATCGAGGCGGCATTGCTGCCGCGACTCATCGGGCCCGGTCGGGCCGCCGAGTGCCTGCTTACCGGCCAAAGCATCAGGGCAGGCCAGGCCCTCGAGTGGGGGATGGTCAACCGCGTGGCGCCCCCCGCAGAGCTGGAGCGGGTGACGATGGCGCTGATCGACCCCATTCTCGAGTGCGCGCCGGCGGCGGTCCGGCTTCAGAAGGAGCTGATCATCCGCTGGCGTAACACCGATCTGAGGAGCGCCGTCGAATACGGGATCAACGCGTTCGCCCAGGCGTACGCCACGGAGGAGCCGCGGGAGGCGATGCAGGCTTTCCTCGACAAGCGCAAGCCCCGATTCGATTATCTCGCTTGAGCGGCACGCGAGGGGGACAACAGCCGGGTGGGCGACGTCACGGGCCCAAGGGGACTCGGGATGCGGGGGGGCACTGCGCGCGAGGGGGCCGAGGACTGGCCGCCTATGCCGATCGTGGCGATCAACAGCGTCGATGAGCTCGTGGGGACGCTTTTTCGTGTTGCGTCATGACGGGCTTTGCAGGTAACATCTCTCCCCGTGATGCAGGCGGTGGAACTCCGCGCAAAAATTCGTGATATCAAAGACTTTCCTACCGAAGGCGTCCTGTTCAGGGATATCACGACGCTGCTGAAGGACGGCGCGGCCTGGGCGGCCGTGATCGACTATCTGGCCTCCATGTACCGCGCGGCGGGCGTGGAGGTCGTTGTCGGCGTGGAGTCGCGCGGTTTCATCCTCGGCGGCGCCCTGGCGCATCAGCTCCGGGCGGGGTTCGTCCCCGTGCGCAAGCGAGGAAAGCTGCCCGCCAGGACCATCGAGGAGGAGTACGCGCTCGAATATGGGCGGGACGTCCTCGCCATTCACGAAGACGCGGTCCGGCCCGGCCAGCGGGTGCTGGCCGTGGATGACCTGCTGGCGACCGGCGGGACCATCTCGGCCACGCTGAGACTCGTCGAACGGCTGGGCGGAGTGATCGTGGGCGCGGCGTTCTTGATCGAGCTGGCGTTTCTGAAGGGGCGCGAGCGGTTGAAGGGGTATGCGCTCAATTCCCTCATCGTGTACGACTAGGTGGCAAAAGGAGCTACTACCGGTCCCTTCCTGGTCGCTCCCGCCGGTAGAAGACCGGTAGAAGATCGGAGGGGGGGCCTCGACGGCCCCTAGTGTGGTGTCCCAGAAATCCGTTGACTCGCGGGCGCCGGGCGGGGCGGGGGGGCCCTCCGCGGAACCGTGGCTTCTGCGCGTTGCCGGAGGCGAAAGCCTCACTCTCGTGGCTCCTTACGAGTGCCGGGAGCGGGTTGCGACTCAGCGTGTTCCGCGGAGGGGCCCCCCGCCCCGCCCGGCGCTTTGTCCGCAACCTTCTGGGACAGGACACTAGTGTGGTGACTCGGAAGGTCGCTGACAAATCGCCGGTGCCGCGGGGCAGGGGGTGCGGTTCCCGGGACCGTGGTTTCTGCGCGCTGCCGAAGCCGGCCACATCGATCTCGTGGTCCCTTGCGGGCCGGCGAGCGGATTGCGAGGCAGCGTGTCCCGGGGAGTGCACCCCCCCTGCCCCGCCGCCTAGTTTGTTTGTCTGCGGACTTCTGGGTCGAGACACTAGAGGTTCATCAGCGATCGAAGGATCCCCGAAAGGGTCAACCGACGGGCCGCCTGCCTCGGCAGCGGGCGCGCATGAGGGGATAGAGGCATGGCCATCAAGACCATCGGGGTGATCGGATGCGGTCTCATGGGGTCGGGCATCGCTCAGGTGTCCGCTCAAGCGGGATTTCCGACCACGGTCGTGGAGGCCGACCGGGCGCTGCTCGACAAGGGGCTCGGGGGCATCCGCAAGAGCCTGGAGGCCTTGGTCGCCAAGGCCAAGATCGACGAGCGCGCCAAGAACGACACGCTCGACCGGCTGAAGGGAGCAATCGAGCTCGAGGCGCTGAAGGACTGCGATCTGGTGATCGAGGCCATCACCGAGAACCAGGCGCTCAAGAACCAGACCTTCGCCAAGCTGGACAAGATTTGCCCGCCCCACGCGTTCCTGGCCTCCAACACGTCCTCATGCAATATCACGGGCATGGCCGCTGCCACCACGCGACCCGGGCAGGTGCTGGGGCTGCATTTCTTCAACCCCGTGCCGTTGATGAAGCTGGTCGAAGTGGTGCAGACTATCCTGACGGACGAGAAGACCGTGCTCGGCGCCTACGAGTGGGTGCAGGCCATCGGGAAGGCGCCCGTGAGGGCCAAGGACTCCACCGCCTTCATCGTGAACCGGCTGCTCGTGCCGTATCTGCTCGACGCCATCCGGATCTACGAAGGGGGGCTGGCGTCGCTCGGGGACATCGATCAGGCGATGAAGCTCGGCTGCGGCTACCCCATGGGGCCGTTCACGCTGCTGGACCTGGTCGGGCTGGACACCACCATGTATGTGGCCGAGGTGATGTTCGAGGAGTTCCGCGAGCCCCGCTATGCCCCACCCCCGCTCCTGAAGCGCATGGTGATGGCCGGGCATCTGGGTCGCAAGTCCGGCAAGGGGTTTTACGATTACAGCGCGAAGTAGGGGCAGGGTGGGGCGCGCCCGCGGGGGGGCGCGACCCGATCGGCCCACGGTCGACACGCCACAGGCATATCGAGGATGAGGACATGAACCAGCTCTATTACCTGACCGAGGACCAGCGCGCCATCCGCGACCTCGCCCGGGAGATCGCGCGCGAGCGCATCGCGCCGCTGGCAGGGCACGTGGACGAGACCGGCGAGTACCCGCACGAGCAGCTGAAGCTCCTGGGGCAGCAGGGGCTGATGGGGCTGCACGTCCCCGAGGAGTACGGCGGGAGCGCCGCCGGCTCGCTGGCGTTCTGCCTCGCCGCCGAGGAAGTGGCGTGGGCCTGCGCCTCCACCTCCACCGTCTTCCTGGTGCAGAACCTGGGCGGCTACCCCATCATCCTTGCGGGCAACGCAGAGCAGAAGCGCCGGTTCCTGCCCCGGCTCGCGACGGGTGAGATCACGGCGGCCTTCTCGCTGTCCGAGTCGGGCTCGGGCTCCGACGCGGCGGCCATGCAGTGCGCGGCCGTGCGGAAGAGCGACCGCTACATCCTCAACGGCTCGAAGATGTGGGTCACCAACGGTTCCCATGCGGGCGTGATCACGGTGTTCGTGACCACCGACAGGTCCGAGCGGGCGAGAGGGGTGACCGCGCTCCTCGTCGGGCCGGGGTTGAAGGGGTTCAGCGTGGGCAAGCACGAGAAGAAGCTGGGCATCCACGGCTCCCCCACCGTCGCCTTGCACTTCTCCGACTGCGAGGTCCCGGTGGAGAACCGGCTCGGCGACGAGGGCGAGGGCTTCAAGATCGCCTTGAAGACGCTGGAACGGTCGCGGCCCACCATCGGCGCCCAGGCCGTCGGAATCGCGCAGGCGGCGCTGGACGCCTCCGTCGGCTACGCGAAGGAGCGGCGGGCGTTCGGGCAGCCCATCGCCGCCTTCCAGGGCATCCAGTTCATGCTGGCCGACATGGCCATGGCGATCCACGCGTCGCGCCTCGTGGTCCATCACGCGGCCGGCCTCATCGATCGCGCGGCGCCCACCACGTCGCTCGAGGCCTCCGTGGCCAAGTGCATGGCCTCGGACACCGCCATGAAGGTGACCACGGACGCCGTGCAGATCTTCGGCGGCTACGGCTACACGCGCGAGTTCCCCGTGGAGCGCTACATGCGCGACGCCAAGATCACCCAGATCTACGAGGGAACCAACCAGATCCAGCGGATGATCATCGCCGAGCAGCTCCTCGGCAAACTCTGAGGAGGGACCATCGCATGAGTGACCGGCAGGACTCGACCGAGCTCGACCGCCGCCGCTTCCTCAAGGCCACCGGGGCCGCCGCCGGCGTCGCCGCGGTCGGCTTCCCCGCCGTGCTGCGCGCTCAGCCGAAGACCGTCAAGATCGGCGCGGTCCATCCGGCGACGGGAGCCCTCGCCGAGATCGGCCAGGCTTGCCGCCTGGGCGCCCAGATGGCCGCCGACGCCGTGAACGCGGCGGGCGGCATCAAGGCGATGGGTGGCGCCCGGCTCGAAATCCTGCCCGGCGACTCGCAGAGCCAGCCGGACGTGGCGCGCACCGAGGCCGAGCGCCTCATCAACGCGGGGGCGGTCATCCTGACCGGCGCCTTCCACTCGCAGCACACGGCCGCCATCGTGCCGGTGGCGCAGCAGAAGCGGGTACCGTTCCTGATCGACATCTCGGCGGCGGATCCCATCACCCTCAACGTCGCCAAGTCGGTGAAGGAGGGGCAGCAGAAGGTCCAGTACGTCTACCGCAACTTCGTCACCACCGCGGTCTTCGGCAAGAAGGCCGTGCAGTTCATGACCGAGATCTTCGCCGACGCCAAGGTCTCTCCCAAGCGCGTGGTGCTCATGTACTCCAACGACCTCTTCGGCCAGACCCAGGCACGCCAGTTCCAGGCGGCGCTGGACGCCGCGAAGCCGCCGTTTTCGATCGTCGAGACCATCGCGTTCCCGGAGAACGCCACGGACTTGTCCACGGAGGTCTCCAAGGCGAAGGCCGCCCGGCCGGACATCATCGCGCCCGTGCTGCGGCCGACCAGCGCCATTCTGCTGCTGCAGGAGCTGGCCAAGCAGCGAGTCGAGGCGATGGGGATCATCAGCCCCGGAACGCCCGGCCTCTACGAGAAGGGGCAGGTCGACCAGCTCAAGGAGCTGATCGAGAACGTGCTGGACAACGTGCCGTGGCCGAACTTCAAGAACCCGCGCACCGCCAAGGTGGCCGAGGAGCACGCCAGGCGGTCGGGCGGGAAGAGCTTCGACACCAACTCGGGCTACTCCTACGAGGCGATCCTGGTCATGGCCGACGTGTTCGAGCGCGCCAAGACCACCGAGGCCGAGGCCGTGGTGGAGGCGATCAAGAAGACCCGTTTCCCCGACCCCATCATGGTGTCCGCGGGGCCCGTTGTCTTCAACGAGGTCGGCGACAACGCCAACGCCTCGACGGCCATGATCCAGATCCGAGAGCAGAAGCCGCAGGTCGTTTGGCCCCGGGACGCCGCCCAGGCCAAGTACGTCTTTCCGGTGAAGAAGTAGCTTCGTCCAGGCTGGGCGGATACGGCATCCAACGGCGCTGCGGCCCGGGAGCCGCAGCGCCGTTTGCGCAAGGCCGAGTCATGGATCCGTTGCTGATCGGTCAAGGTCTGCTGAACGGCCTCCTGTTCGGGGGCGTGTACAGCCTCATGGCGGTGGGCCTGACCTTGATCTTCGGGGTCATGCGGGTCGTGAACTTCGCCCACGGCGACATGATGGTCTGGGGCATGTACCTGGCCTTCGTTCTCTCGATGCGGCTTGGCCTCGATCCCTACCTGTCCTTCGTCCTGTGCGCGGCCGCGCTGTTCGTCCTCGGGCTCGCCGTCCAGCGCGGGCTCGTGAACCGCATCATCGACGCGCCGCACGAGATGCAGATCCTCCTCATGCTGGGCGTGGCGCTCGTGCTCGAGAACACGGCCCTCGTGACCTTCGGGCCCGATCCGAGGCGGGTCAGGTCGGTCCTCTCGCTGTCCACCGTCTGGATCGGCCCCTTCTTCCTCGACGTGGCGCGCCTGGTGACCTTCGCGCTCGCCGTGATCCTGACCGGCCTCCTGTCACTGTTCCTCTTCAAGACCGATCTCGGCAAGAGCATGCGGGCGGCGGCGGACAACCCCTACGGCGCGGCGATCATCGGGACCGACGTGCGGCGCGTCTACGGGGTGGCGTTCGGGATCGGCGCGGCGTGCGTGGGAGCGGCCGGCGCCCTGCTCGCCCCGTTCTATCCCTTCCAGCCGTCGGTGGGGCTGTCGGCGAGCGTCACCTCGTTCAACATCGTGATCATCGGCGGGATGGGCAGCCTGCCCGGAGCCTTCCTCGGCGGCCTCCTCGTCGCCACGGCAGAGTCGCTCGGCGCCGTGTTCCTGTCGCCCTCGCTCAAGGAACTGGTGTCCTTCTCGCTGCTGATCCTGATCCTGCTGTTTCGCCCGGCCGGCCTGTTCGGCCGGCGGATCGCCTGATGCGCTGGCTGGCGGCCGCGGCTCTGGCGGCACTCCTGCTCCTGCCGGCCTTCGCGGGATCATACGCGGTGACGCTCGCCACGCTGATCCTCTTCTACGCCTACCTCGGCCAGGCCTGGAACATCCTGGGCGGCTACGCGGGTCAACTCTCGGTAGGACACGCCGCCTTCGTCGGGATCGGCGCCTATGTGACGGCCGTGCTGTCGCTCTCCTGGGGCGTCACGCCCTGGCTCGGGATGTTCGCCGGCGCCGCGGCCGCCGCCGCACTGGGCGCCGTGACCGGCTATCTGGGGTTCCGCTTCGGGCTGCGCGGCTTCTACTTCGTCCTGCTCACGGTGGCCTTCGCCGAGATCTGCCGGATCGTCGCACTCAACACCGAGGCGATCGGGGGCGCGGTGGGGCTCTACATCACCTTTACCGGCGATCCATGGCAGTTCCAGTTCCAGAACCCGCGCGCCTACTACTACGTCGCGCTCGCTCTCCTGCTCTTCGCGACCGCGGTGGTCTGGATGCTCGAGCGCTCGCGCCTCGGCGCCTATCTGATCGCGGTCCGTGAGGACGAGGAGGCGGCCGAGGCGCTCGGTATCGACGCTTTCCGCTGCAAGCTCTACGCCAGCGTACTCTCGGCCTTCCTCACGGGGCTCGGTGGCGCCTTCTACGCCTTCTACTACTTCTCGCTTCAGCCCAACTCGCTCTTCGGCATCCCGCTCTCGGTGGAGATCATCATCCGGCCCATCGTCGGCGGCGCCGGCACCCTTCTCGGGCCCATCCTGGGCTCGTTCATCCTGTCGCCGCTGGCCGAGCTGTCGCGCACCTACTTCGCCGCCGCCGGCTGGTCCGGCGCCCACCTCATCGTGTACGGCGCGCTCCTGATCGCCGTGGTGCTCTTCCTCCCCCAGGGAGCCTACCCATACCTGGCGCGTGTTGCGCGCGGGAGGAAGACCACGGGATGAAGCTTCTGGAAGTGACCGGGCTCTTGAAGCGCTTCGGCGGGCTCCAGGCGGTGCACGACCTGTCCCTTGCCGTTGAGCAAGGCGAGGTGGTCGGGCTGATCGGCCCCAACGGAGCCGGGAAAACTACCGCGTTCAACCTCATCTCGGGCTTTCTCACTCCCGACGCCGGCGCGATCCGGTTTGACGGCCAGAACATCGTGGGCCTCAAGCCCCACGCCATCTGCCAGGCGGGGCTCGCGCGGACCTTCCAGATCGCCCGGCCGTTCCCGCACCTGTCGGTCCTCGGCAATGTCAAGGTGGGCGCCCTCGCGCGCCATGCCGGTGTAGCGGAGGCGATGGAGCGGGCGCGCGCCGTGATCGCCAAGGTGGGCCTGGCGGCCAAGGCCGACATGCCGGCGGCGCGGCTGACCCTGGTCGAGCGCAAGCGGCTCGAGCTGGCCCGCGCGCTGGCCACCGAGCCCCTCCTGCTCCTCCTCGACGAGGTGATGGCCGGCCTCAATCCGACCGAGACGGCGGCCATGGTCGAGCTGATCGACCGCATCAACGCGGCCGGCGTCTCCATCCTGCTGATCGAGCACAACATGCGCGCGGTCATGTCGCTCTCCCATCGGATCGTGGTGCTCTCCTTCGGCGAGAAGATCGCCGACGGCCCACCCGCCACGGTCGCCAACGACCCGAGGGTGATCGAGGCCTATCTGGGCGAGGAGTATGTCCACGCTCCTCGAGCTTGAGGCGATCGAGGCGGGGTATGGCGACATCACCGCCGTGAGCCTAGTCTCGCTCGAGGTGCGGCAGGGCGAGACCGTCGCGCTCATCGGCTCAAACGGGGCGGGTAAGAGCACCACCTTGCGGGCGATCTCGGGGCTCTTGCCGCTGCGCCGCGGGGCCATCCGGTTCGGCGGCCAGCGTGTCGATGGGCTCCCCCCGGCCGAGATCGTGGCCCGGGGCATCGCGCATGTGCCGGAGGGGCGGCAGCTCTTCCCGTCCATGACGGTGCTCGAGAATCTCGAGCTGGGCTGCCGGTCGGCGTCGTCCCGGGAGCGCAAGAAGGAAACCCTCGGGCGGGTCTTCGAGCTGTTCCCCCGCCTCTGGGAGCGGCGGCGCCAGCTCACCGGCACCCTCTCCGGCGGGGAGCAGCAGATGTGCGCCATCGGGCGTGGCTTGATGGCTTGCCCCAAGCTCCTGATGCTGGACGAGCCCAGCCTGGGGCTCGCCCCGGTGATGGTAAAGGCCATCTTCGAGAACTTGAGCCGGATCAATGCCCAGGGCACGACTATCCTGCTCGTCGAGCAGAATGTCCTGCGGTCGCTCCAGCTCTCCCATCGCGGCTACATCCTCGAAAACGGGCGGATCGCCCTCGACGGTCCGGCGGCCGACCTCCTCGCGAGCAGCCACGTCAAGCAGGCCTACCTCGGCCTCTGACTGGGAGGGGCCCCAACGCCGGCGGGCCTCAGCGGAGCAGTGCCGCTGGCAGCTCTGCCTTGGAAAAACGCTGTGAAAATCCGCCGGGACGAATCAGAATAGGTGCAGCGCGGTCGCGCTGCGCCCATCCGCGACGGGTAGGACGATCGGGGCGGCCTCGACCGGCGCCCTGGGTTTCGGAGAAGGGAGAAGGTGCCATGACGAGTCCGATCATCACCGAGGCGGTCCGCACGCTGGTCGACCGCCGGGATCTGACGCGCATCGAGGCGGCGGCGGCCATGGACGCCATCATGACCGGAGCGGCTACCAATGCGCAGATCGCGGCCTTTCTGACCGCCCTTCGCATGAAGGGCGAGACGGTCGAGGAGCTCATCGGGTTCGCCCAGGTGATGCGCCAGAAGGCGGTCAAGGTGCGGGCGCGCGCCGCCGACGTGGTCGCCCAGACGGGGACCGATCGCGAGATGCTCATCGACACCTGCGGGACCGGCGGTGACGCGTCGGGCACCTTCAACGTGTCCACCGCCACGGCGTTCGTGGTGGCGGGCGCCGGGCTCAAGGTGGCCAAGCACGGCAACCGCTCCGTCTCCTCCCTCTGCGGCTCGGCCGACGTGGTCGAGACGCTCGGCATCAACATCGAGCTCCCACCTCAACAGGTCGCCCGCTGCGTGGACGACGTGGGCATCGGCTTCCTCTACGCGCCGCTCCTGCACACGGCCATGAAGTACGTCATGGCGGCCCGCCGCGAGATGGGGATCCGCACCGTCTTCAACATGCTGGGGCCGCTCACCAACCCGGCCGGCGCCAACGCGCAGGTGATCGGCGTGTACTCGGGATCGCTCTGCGAGCCGCTGGCGCGGGTGCTCGCGGAGCTCGGCACCATCCGCGCCTTCGTCGTCCACGGCGCCGACGGGCTGGACGAGATCTCCAATACGGGCGAGAGCCACATCTCCGAGGTCCACGAAGGCGTCGTCCGCGGCTCGCGGGTACGCCCCGAGGATTTCGGCATGCCGCGCGCCGCTATCGCCGACCTCCAGGGCGGAGATCGAGAGGAGAACGCCCAGATCATCCGCAAGGTCCTCGGCGGGGAGCCGGGGCCCCGCCGCGACATCGTCCTCATGAACGCGGCGGCGGCGCTCGTCGTGGGCGGAAAGGCGCGGGATCTCAAGGAAGGGATGGCGCTGGCCGCGCAGTCGATCGATTCGGGCGCGGCCGGCCTCAAGCTGGCTGCCCTGGTCCAGCTCTCGCAGAGGCTCGCGGGCGCCCGGCCTCAATAGATCGGATGCTGACGGAATGGGGTTGACCCCACCTTCGGGGACCGGGTAAAATCTTACCGCCGTCGTGGTCGCCCGTCTTGTCCGTGTGGAATCCGGCTCTGCAGGTTGACGTCCGCATTTGACGGCGAACAGAGTTCTAGAACACCGGGCTCCTTGCGGCCCTGTCCCCCGATGAGGGTCACGGCTCCGAAGAGGCCGAAGCCCCGAGCCGAGTGAGCGGGCATCAGGGCGAAAGGCGGGATCGTCAGAGGATGAGGAGCCGGATACCCCGGTATCATCAAATCGCTCAGAGCCTGCGCGAACGCATCGCGGAAGGCAGCCCTGGCCAGCGACTCGATAATCAGAGAAGCCTGGCCCGCGAGTTCGGGGTCACCCTCATGACGCTGAGGCAGGCGCTCGAGCTGCTGGAGCGCGACGGGCTCATCACTCGCCGCCACGGGCTGGGCACCTTCGTGTCCTCGCCAACCGTCGACTACGACATCCTCCACCTCCGCACGTTCGCCGGCGACCTCAGGGCGAAGGGCGAGCACGTGGCAACTCGGTTTCTTCGCAGTCACTTCGCCGTCGCCGACGGTCGGGTGGCGCGGGAGCTCGGGCTGGGCAAGGGGATTCGCATCTTCGTGCTCGAGCGCCTCCGCCTGGTGGACGAGCATCCGATGAGCTTCCAGGTCTCCTATCTGCCGGCCACCATCGGGGAAGAAGTAGCGAAGGCGGATTTGGCGGTGACGCCGCTCCGCCAGGCGCTCTCCTTCAAGCTCGGCATCGAGATCACCGCCGCGCGCGAGACCGTCTCCGCGGTGCAGCTCGAGGCGCGCGCGGCGCGTGAGCTGGGCTGCCGCCCGGGCATTCCCGCCTTCCGCTCCGACCGGGTCTCCGTAGGGCCGGACGGCGCGCCCGTCGTGTACGACCGCGTCTTCATCCCTGGCGACCGCTTCCGGATCACGCGCCAGCTGCTCTACAACGGATCGAAGATCAAGGAGCCCAGTTCATGAAGATCCTGGTGATGGTCAAGCAGGTGCCGGACACTGCGACCCAGGTGAAGGTCGGCAGCGATCCGAGGGCCATCGACACCGCCGGTGTCACGTGGATCGTCTCGCCGTACGACGAGTACGCGGTGGAGGAGGGGTTGCGGATCAAGGAGAAGCGCGGCGCGGGCGAGGTGGTGGCCGTCTCGCTCGGACCTGACCGCGTCAAGGAGGTGCTGCGCTCCTGTCTGGCCATGGGGGCCGACCGCGCCATCCATCTGCTCGACCCGGCGTGGGAGGCCGCGGACAGCCTCACCACCGCGCGGGCGCTCGCCGCCGTCATCAAGCAGGAGGCGCCGGCGCTGGCATTGTTCGGCCGTCAGGCGATCGATGACGACATGGGCTCGGTGGGCGCCCAGGTCGCCGAGCTGCTGGGCTGGCCGTGCGCCTCGTGGATCATGGAAGAGGCGGTGGACGAGGCGGGCAAGACGGTCCGGGTCGGGCGCCAGGTGGAAGGTGGGCTCGAGGTCTTTGATCTGCCGTTGCCGACCGTGGTCTCGGCGCAGAAGGGTTTGAACGAGCCACGGTACCCGACCCTCAAGGGCATCATGGGAGCGAAGAAGAAGCAGATCAGAGACGTGAAGGCAGCCGATCTGGCCCTCTCCCCGGAGGCCCCGGCTCTCTCCGTGATGAAGCTCGAGGCATTGCCTCCGCGACCGCCGGGGCGGATCATTCCCGGTGAGCCGGCCGAGGCCGTCAAGGAGCTGGTCCGAGCCCTGCGCGAAGACGCTAAAGCGATCTGACAACCCAGGAGAGCAGAAGACATGGCAGGCGCGTTCTGGTGCATCGTCGAAGACGACCGGCGGGGCAACCCGAAAAAGGTGATGGCCGAGGTTGTGGGGGAGGCGGCCCGGCTGGCCGGCCAGCTGGGCGCACAAGCCGAGGCCGTGTGGCTCACGGACAAGGCCACACCGGAGGGCGTGAAGCTCCTGGGAGAGCTTGGCGCGAAGCGGATCTGGCTCCTCGAGAACCCGGCTTTCGCTGCGTATCGGGGCGAAGTCTGGACTCCGGTGGTCGCCCTACTGGCCGCCAAGGAGTCCCCCCAGGCCATCCTCGGCCCCGTGACCACTCGCCAGCGCGAGATGATGGCGCGCCTGGCGGCGCGACTCGGCGCCGGGCTTTCGGCAGATTCGACCGCGCTGTCAATCGAGGATGGCAGACTCGTGGCGACGCGTCCGGTGTACGCCGGCAAGCTCCTGTCGAAGGTGACTTGGGCCAAGGCGCCCTGGCTTGCCACGCTCCGGCCCAACGTGTTCCGGCCGGCCGAGCCTCAGGCGGGGGCTTCCGCGCAGGTCGAGCGGCCGGCGGTGTCCATCCCCGCCGAGGGAATGAAGCTGGTCGAGCGGAGGGAGGAGGCCTCCACCGGACTGCCCGAGCTGGCCGAGGCGGAGATCGTCGTGTCCGGCGGCCGGGGCATGAAGGGCCCGGAGAACTTCGTGATCCTCGAGGAGCTGGCCAAGGTGATGGGCGCCGCGGTCGGTGCGTCGCGCGCGGCGGTGGACGCGGGCTGGCGTCCTCATCGCTTCCAGATCGGACAGACCGGACGCACCATCTCGCCCAAGCTCTATATGGGGTTCGGCATCTCGGGCGCCATCCAGCACCTGGCGGGGATGCGGACCTCTAAAGTGATCTGCGCGGTGAACAAGGATCCCGAGGCGCCGATCTTCAAGATCGCCGACTACGGGATCGTGGGAGACCTCTTCGAGGTGGTGCCGCTCCTGACCACCGAGTTCAAGAAGCTCCTGGAGAAATGACCGGGGTGCCCGTGTGCGGGGCTGACCAGGCCCGGGGGAAGAGGCTCGGGTGAAGGTGCGGCGGGGGGCGGGCGTGGCGGAGCCCGGGTGCCCGCCGCGGAGATCGGGGCTGACGCCGCGGGGTGGATGAGGCGCGCGCGAGGAGGCGGCGGGGGGCGGGCGTGGCGGAGCCCGGGTGCCCGCCCCCTGCGAAGGAACAACACGATGAACATCGAGCTCAGCGACGAGCAGAAGATGATCCAGGCGGTAGCCCGGGAGTTCGCCGAAAAGGAGGTGCGTCCCATCGCCGCCATCATCGATCACGAAGCTCGGTTCCCACACGACACGGTTCGCCGCATGGGGGAGCTGGGGCTGATGGGGATTGCCATTCCCGAAGCCTACGGCGGCAGCGGCGGGGATACGGTGGCCTACGCCATGGCCCTCGAGGAGGTCGCCAAGGCCTGCGCTTCCCACGCCGTCATCATGTCGGTGAACAATTCGCTCTACTGCGATCCGGTCTACAAGTACGGCACCGAGGAGCAGAAGGGGCGCTTCCTCACCCCGTTCGCGTCCGGCCAGAAGCTCGGCTGCTTCTCGCTGACGGAGCCGGAGGCGGGTTCGGATGCGAGGAACCAGAACACGCTGGCCGCGCGCGACGGCGATCACTACGTCCTCGACGGCCGCAAGATCTTCGTCACCAATGGCCGCGAGGCCCAGGCGGCCCTCGTGTTCGCTCAGACGGACCGGGCCAAGGGGCATCGGGGCATCAGCGCCTTCCTGGTGGAGAAGGGAACCAGGGGCTTCCTCGTGGTGAAGACCGAGGACAAGCTCGGCATCCGCGCCTCGGACACGGCCGAGTTTCTCTTCGAGAACTGCCGGGTGCCGGCGGCCAACCGGCTCGGCGAGGAAGGGCAGGGCTTCAGGATCGCCATGTCGGCGCTGGACGGCGGGCGCCTCGGCATCGCCGCCCAGGCCCTCGGCATCGCGGCGGCAGCCTACGAGGCGTCGGTGGCGTATGCGCGGGAGCGCAAGAGCTTCGGCGTGCCCATCGGCCAGCACCAGATGGTCCAGTGGATGCTGGCGGATATGGCAGTGGGCCTCGAGGCGGCGCGCGTCCTCACCTGGCGCGCCGCCTGGCTCAAGGACGAGGGACGGCCCTTCGGCGCCGAGGCCTCCATGGCCAAGCTTTTCGCGGCGGAGGCGGCGATGAAGATCACCACCGACGCGATCCAGGTTCACGGCGGCTACGGCTTCATCAAGGAGTATCCGGTGGAGCGCCACTTCCGCGACGCCAAGATCACGCAGATCTACGAGGGGACCTCCCAGATCCAGAAGCTCGTCATCGCCCGTCACCTGCTGGCCGGGACGGAGGCGTGATGGCGACCGTGGTCCTCGCAGTGTGTGGACGCCACGACGAGACAGGACGGCATGGTCGCGGCCCCGGCGGCGATGGTGAAGATCTTCGCGCAGAGGTGAGGAGGAGACGATGACCACGGGCAAGGAGCGGTGGCGGAGGGAGATCTACGAGCCGTTCGTGGAGAAGGCGCCGGAGCGGACCGTCCGGTTCGAGTCGCTGTCCGGCATCCCGATCCAGCCGCTCTACACACCGGAAGATCTGGCGGGCTGGAGGTACGAGGAGAAGCTCGGCTATCCGGGCGAGTTCCCCTACACGCGCGGGCCCTATCCGTCGATGTACCGGGGCCGGCTCTGGACCATGCGCATGTTCGCCGGCTTCGGGCGGCCGGAGGATACCAACGCGCGCTTCAAGTACCTGCTCGAGCAGGGCCAGACGGGCATCTCCACCGCATTCGACATGCCGGCCCTGATGGGCTACGACGCCGATCACCCGCGCGCCCGCGGAGAGGTCGGCAAGGAGGGCGTGGCGGTATCCACGCTGTCCGACTTCGAGACGCTGTTCCGCGAGATCCCGCTGGACCAGATCACGACCTCGATGACGATCAACTGCACGGCGTCGGTGGCGCTCGCCATGTACCTCGCGCTGGCCGACAAGCAGGGTGTCGCGTGGGACAAGATCGGCGGCACCATGCAGAACGACATGCTCAAAGAGTTCATCGCTCAGAAGGAGTGGATCTCGCCGCCGGAGTCGGCCGTGCGCATCGTGGTGGACACCATCGAGTTCTGCGCGAAGCACGTGCCCCGGTTCAACCCGGTGTCCATCTCCGGCTATCACATCCGCGAGGCCGGGTCCACCGCGGTCCAGGAGCTGGCCTTCACCCTGGCCGACGGTTTCGGCTACGTGGATGCCGGCATCAGGCGGGGTCTGGACGTGGACAGCTTCGCGCCGCGCCTGTCCTTCTTCTTCGACATCCACAACGATTTCTTCGAGGAGATCGCCAAGTTAAGAGCGGCCCGCAGGATCTGGGCCACGGTCATGCGCCATCGGTTCGGGGCGCGTAAACCTGAATCCATGAGGCTCCGCACCCATACCCAGACCGCCGGGGTGTCGGCCACCGCCCAGCAGCCGCTCAACAACATCGCGCGGGTGGCCATCCAGGCCCTGGCGGCGGTCCTGGGCGGCGCCCAGTCGCTCCACACCAACTCCTATGACGAGGTGCTGGCCCTGCCGACGGAGCAGGCGGTGACCGTCGCACTCAGGACTCAACAGATCATCGCGGAGGAGACCGGCGCGCCGTTGACCATCGACCCAATGGGTGGCTCGTACTTCCTCGAGACGCTCACGGATCAGATGGAAGCGCAGGCCATGGCGTATATCCGCAAGATCGACGAGATGGGCGGGATCATCCGGGCCATCGACCAGGGATACCCGCAGAGGGAGATCGCCGACGCTGCTTACCACTACCAGCTCATGGATGACCGCGGGGAGCGGACCGTGGTCGGCGTCAACAAGTATGTGATGCCCGAGGAGAAGCTGGTCGAGTACCTGCGCATCGACGAGGCCGTCGAGCGGGAGCAGATCGAGCGGGTCAAGCGCGTCAAGGCCACGCGCGACGCCGCGCGGGCCGACAAGCGGCTCAAGCAGCTGGCGGAAGCCTGCCGAAACGGCCAGAACGTCATGCCGGTGCTGGTGGACGCGGTGAAGGACTACGTGTCGCTGGGGGAGATCTCCGACGTATACCGGCAGGTCTTCGGCCAGTACCGCGAGCCGATTATCTTCTAGATTCGCCGTCGGGGCGCCTTCGCGCCCGACGGTCGGGGAGGTCAACCCGCGGGTGGAAGTCTGATTCGCCGTCGGGGCGCCTTCGCGCCCGACGGTGGGAGAAGTCAACGCGTTTGGACGAGTCAGGGGGATACCAACCATGTCTGAGGCGATCCGGGTCACGAAGGCGAGGGCGCGCAAGCCCAAGCCGAAGGATGCCGAGCTGGGCTTCGGCCAGATCTTCACCGACCACATGTTCCTCGCCGACTTCCAAGAGGAGAAGGGCTGGTACGACCCCCGGGTCGAGCCGTACGGGCCGCTCTCGATGGATCCGGCGGCGGCGGTGCTCCACTATGCCCAGGCTGTCTTCGACGGTCTGAAGGCTTTCCGCGGCGTGGACGGGAAGATCCGCCTGTTCCGCCCCCAGAAGCATGTGGAGCGCATGAACAACTCCGCGAAGCGCATGTGCATCCCGCCGCTGGATCCGGGCCTCGCGCTTCAGTCCATCGTCACCTTGGTAGGCGTCGAGCGGGACTGGGTGCCCGAGACCATCGGCACTTCGCTCTACATCCGCCCCACCATCATCGCGAGCGAGCCCTTCCTGGGCGTCCGGCCCGCCAAGACCTATATCTACTTCGTGATCCTGTCCCCGGTGGGTGCCTACTATCCCGAGGGCATGGCGCCCGTGAAGATCCTGGTCGTGGACGAGTACGTGCGGGCGGTGGAAGGCGGCGTCGGTGCCGCCAAGACCCCCGGCAACTACGGGGCGAGCCTCTACGCCAGCGAGGAGGCCAAGCACGCCGGCTACACCCAGGTGCTCTGGCTCGACGGCGTGCGCAGGAAGTACCTCGACGAGGTCGGGACCATGAACATCATGGTGAAGATCGGCGATGAGGTCATCACGCCCCCGCTGGCGGGGACCATCCTGCCCGGAGTGACGCGCGACTCGGCCCTCGTGCTCATGCGCAGGTGGGGACTGCGCGTCAGCGAGAGGCAGATCTCCATCGACGAGGTGATCCACGCCCACCAGCGAGGCGCGCTCGAGGAGGCCTGGGGTACCGGCACCGCGGCGGTCATCTCGCCCGTCGGCGAGCTCGCGTACAAGGGCGAGCGGATGGTCATCAACGACGGGAAGATCGGGGCGCTCACCGGGCGCCTCTACGACGCCATCGCGGGGATCCAGTACGGCCAGGCGCCGGATCCGGACGGCTGGACCGTGGAGGTCTGAGGGGTTTCGGGCGATGAGCGACTGCGTGTTCTGCAAGATCCGGGACGGCCAGATTCCCTCCATCAAGATCGACGAAGATGAGCGCACACTCACCTTCATGGACATCAACCCGCTCAACGCCGGCCACTGCCTGGTGGTGACGAAGCGCCACGCGCCGACTCTCTTCGAGGCCGACGTGGAGGACCTCAAGGCGGCGGTGGTGACGGCCAAGCGCGTCGCGCTGGCGATCCAGCAGGCGCTCCAGCCGGACGGCCTGAACCTGCTGCAGGCCAACGGCGCCGCCGCGTTCCAGTCGGTGCCTCACTTTCATCTGCACCTGGTTCCGCGCTGGGCCGACGACGGCAAGGGCTTCGACTGGAAGCTCGTGCCGGGCAACCGTGAGGCCATCATGAAGACGGGGGAGCGCCTCCAGGCGTTCCTCACGTAGCGAGGACGGCCGTGACCTCCCGCAAGATCCGCGTGCTGGTCGCCAAGCCCGGACTGGACGGGCATGACCGCGGAGCAAAGATCGTGGCCCGCGCCCTCCGCGACGCGGGCTTCGAGGTGATCTACACCGGGCTCCACCAGACGCCCGAGCAGATCGTCGCCACCGCCATCCAGGAGGACGTGGACGCTATCGGGCTGTCCGTGCTCTCGGGCGCCCACAATTACCTCTTCCCCCGCGTGCTGGACCTGCTCCGCGAGAAGGGCGCGAACGACATCGTGGTATTCGGTGGCGGGATCATTCCGGCGGAAGACATCCTGGCGCTCAAGGTCCTGGGCGTCAAGGAGCTGTTCACGCCGGGCACGTCGACCCAGGACATCATCCGCTTCGTCAGAGAGAACATCCGGGCAACGGTGTAACGGAGCGCGGAGCGCGTCGAGGTGCGCGACGCTCTGCCGCGCAATGCCAACGGCAATGGGATCACAGCCGCTCCCGGGCAGGCCCGGCCATGAATCCGTTCGCGCCAGGCTTCGAGGGGCAGATGGGGCGAGGATCCCGGAGGATTTCACTCGGGAGGAGCTGGGCCTGGAAGCGAGGGTACGGGCATGAACTTCGACTTGACTCCAGAGCAGAAGGACATCCGGGCGCTGGCGCGGGACTTCGCCGTGAGCGAGGTGGCGCCGGAGATCCGCCGCTTCGACGAGAGCCAGGAGTTCCCCCACGAGATCCTGTCCAAGCTGGGCAAGACGGGACTCCTGGGCGCGCTCGTATCCGAGGAGTACGGCGGTGCCGCGCTCGACTACGTCTCCTACGTGCTGGCCGTCGAGGAGCTGAACCGCGTGGACGCCTCGGTCGGCATCACCATGTGGGCCCACAACTCGCTCTGCGCCAACCACATCACGCTCTTCGGGTCGAAGGAGCAGAAGACGAAGTATCTGCCCCGGCTCGCGCGGGGCGAGACGCTGGGCGCCTGGGGGCTGACCGAGTCGGGCTCGGGTTCCGACGCCGCCGCCATGAAGTCGCGCGCCGTGCGCGAGGGCGACCACTTCGTGCTCACCGGGGGCAAGGCCTTCATCACCAATGCGGGCGTGAGCGGGATCGCGGTGGTCATGGCCCTGACCGACCCCGAGCGCCGCCAGAAGGGCATCTCCGCCCTCATCCTCGAGAAAGGCATGCCGGGCTTCAGCGCCGGCGCCCCTTACAGGAAGCTCGGGCTGCACGCGTCCAACACCGCCCCGCTCTACTTCGACAACGTGCGGGTGCCCGCCGAGAACCTGTGCGGAGAGCTCCACATGGGGTTCGTCAACACCATGCAGGTGCTCGAGGGCGGCCGCATTGCCATGGCGGCCATGGCCGTGGGCATCGCCCAGGGCGCGCTCGACCAGGCGCTGAAGTACATGAAGCAGCGGAGCGCCTTCGGGCGGACGCTGGCCGAGTTCGACGGGCTGCAGGGGATGATCGCCGACATGGGAACCGAGGTGGAGGCGGCGCGCCTGTTGACCCTCCGCGCGGCCGCCCTCAAGGACCGCGGCCAGCCGGCCCGTGTGGCCGCCTCCATGGCCAAGGTGTTCGCCTCCGAGGTCGCGATGAAGGCGACGACCAAGTCGCTCCAGATCCACGGCGGCGCCGGCTACATCACGGAGTTCCCCATCGAGCGCATGTTCCGCGACGCCAAGCTCACCGAGATCGGGGAGGGTACCTCGGAGATCCAGCGCATCGTCATCGCGCGCGAGCTACTGGGCTTCCGCTGAGGGCGAGCCGTGGCTCCATCCAGCGTGCGCTACGAGGTGAAGGATGGGGTCGGGACCATCACCCTCGACCGCCCCGAGGTGCTCAACGCGCTCAACACGGATCTCGCCGGCGAGCTGGCCGACGCGGCCGAGCAGGGTGCGGAGGACCATGATGTCTGGGTCGTCGTCGTGAAGGGCGCCGGGCGCGCTTTCTCCTCCGGCATGGATCGCACGGCGCTGTCGGCGGGCGGCATCGGTGAGGCCTTCTACCGTCACTGGATCCGGGCTCTCAATTGCCTGGAGGACATGGACAAGCTCGTGATCGCGGTCCTGCACGGCTACTGCATCGGCGGCGGGCTCCAGCTCGCCGTGGCCTGCGATGTGCGGGTGGCGACGGAAGACTCCATCCTGGGGCTGGGCGCGACCGAGCACGGGCTGATCCCCGACGGCTCCATCCTGAGGCTTGCGCGGATCATCGGCATGGGGCGGGCCAAGGAGCTGACGCTGCTCAACGACCACATCCGGGCCGAGGAGGCGCGCGCCATGGGTCTGGTCAACTGGGTCGTGGCCACGGTCGACCTCGAGGCCAAGCTCCGGACCATCCTCGACCGGGCCTTCCACGCCTCCCGGACTGCCACCGGCCATGCCAAGCGGCTCCTGCAGCAGTCCTTTCACACGGATCCGCGCACGCTGATCGAGGAGGTCCTCCGCGCGCAGGCCGACTGCATGGCCTCATGGGAGATTCGCGAAGCCGACCGCGCCTGGACCGAAAAGCGCGAGGCCCGGTACTACCCGCCGCCGACCCGCGGCTGAGCCGGCTTGCCTTCCGAGAAAGCCTTCGTCTATGATCGCACCGCCATGGCGAGCGATGTAATCCTCGAGACCGAAGGCCTGACGAAGGAGTTCCGGGGATTCCTCGCGGTCAAGAACGTCAACCTCCGCGTCCGGCGCCGGACCATCCACGCGCTGATCGGTCCGAACGGGGCCGGGAAGACGACCTGCTTCAATCTGCTCACCCATTTCCTCACGCCGACCCGAGGGCGTATCAGGTACAACGGGCGCGACATCACCGGTTCCAGGCCGGCCGCCATCGCGCGCCTCGGCCTCGTGCGCTCCTTCCAGATCTCGGCGGTGTTCCCGCACCTCACCGTGCTGGAGAACGTGCGCATCGCCCTCCAGCGAAAGCGCGGCGGCTCATTCGACTTCTGGCGCTCCGAGAAGGTGCTCGAGGGACTCAACGGGCGGGCCATGGAGCTGATCGGGGCAGTCGGCCTCGGCGCCTTCGCGGGCACGACGGCGGTGGAGCTGCCCTACGGGCGCAAGCGAGCGCTCGAGATCGCGACGACGTTGGCCCTTGATCCGGAGATGATGCTCCTGGACGAGCCCACGGCCGGCATGGGCCACGAGGACGTGGACCGCATCGCCGCGCTGATCAAGAAGGTGGCCGCCAACCGCACGGTGCTCATGGTCGAGCACAACCTGAGTGTGGTCGAGAACCTGTCGGACACCATCACCGTGCTCGCCCGCGGGGAGGTCCTGGCCGAGGGCGACTACGCGAGCGTGTCCCGGAACCGCGACGTGGTCCAGGCCTACATGGGATCGGGCCATGAGTGAGACGGTCACGCGGCCCGCGGGTGCGGCCGGCGCCGCCGCGGGGGCGCCCACGCTCCTCACGGTCCGGGACCTCCACGCATGGTACGACGAGTCGCATATCCTCCACGGTGTCGACTTCGAGGTCCACGCCGGGGAGGTCGTGACGCTTCTTGGCCGCAACGGGGCGGGCAAGACGACCACGCTCAAGTCCATCATGGGAATGGTCGGCAGGCGCACGGGGTCGATCCGGCTCGGGGAGCGAGAGCTGACCGATCAGCCCTCGAACGTGATCGCGCGGCTGGGCATCGCGTTCTGTCCCGAGGAGCGTGGCATCTTCGCGAGCCTCAATGTCCAGGAGAACTTGCTGCTCCCCCCCGCCGTCGCCCCGGGCGGGCTCTCGATCGAGACGATCTTCACCCTGTTCCCCAACCTCAAGGAGCGGCTCCGAAGCCAGGGGACCAAGCTGTCGGGGGGCGAGCAGCAGATGCTCGCCATCGCGCGCATCCTGCGCACCGGCGCGCGCCTCCTGCTGCTCGACGAGCCCACGGAGGGGCTGGCGCCCGTCATCGTGCAACAGATCGGCGCGACCATCCGGCGGCTCAAGTCGGAGGGCTTCACCATCCTCCTCGTCGAGCAGAACTTCCGCTTCGCGGCTCCCCTCGCGGATCGGCACTACGTCATGGAGCGCGGGCGAGTGGTCGACGTCATCTCGAGCGCCGAGCTCGGCGCCAGCATGGACAAGCTGCACGAATACCTCGGGGTATGATCCCCCCGGGCCGAGACCAGTCACCGATCGACGAAAGGACGGAGGCCATGGTGAAGAGACTGCTTCTCGCGCTGACCGCGCTCACCCTGCTGGAAGGCACGGCGAACGCCCAGATCTCGGACGGCGTGATCAAGATCGGCATCCTCAACGACCAGTCGAGCCTCTACGCCGATCTGAGCGGCCAGGGGTCCGTGGTCGCCGCGCGCATGGCCGCGGAGGACTTCGGCGCCGCCGCCAAGGGCATCAAGGTGGAGGTCGTCTTCGCCGACCATCAGAACAAGGCCGACGTGGGGTCGAACGTCGCCCGGCAGTGGTACGACACCGACAAGGTCGATGTGATCGTGGACGTGCCCAACTCCGCCGTCGCCCTCGCCGTGAGCCAGATCACGCGCGAGAAGGGCAAGGCGTTGCTCGTGTCGGGCGCCGCCACATCCGACCTGAGCGGCAAGGCCTGCTCGCCGAACACCATCCACTGGACCTACGACACCTGGGCGCTGGCCAACGGCACCGGCAAGGCCATCGTCAAGACCGGCGGCGACACCTGGTTCTTCATCACTGCCGACTACGCCTTCGGCCACGCGCTCGAGCGCGACACGGAGGCGGTGGTGCTGGCCAACGGCGGCAAGGTGCTCGGCAAGGTACGGCATCCGCTCAACACCGCCGACTTCTCGTCGTTCCTCCTGCAGGCCCAGGCGTCGAAGGCCAAGATCATCGGCCTCGCCAACGCGGGCTCCGACACCACGAACGCCATCAAGCAGGCCGCCGAGTTCGGCATCGTCAAGGGCGGACAGAACCTCGCCGGGCTCCTGGTCTTCATCACCGATGTGCACGCGCTCGGGCTGCAGACGGCCCAGGGTCTGATCTTCACCGAGGCGTTCTACTGGGACATGAACGACAAGACCCGCGCCTTCGCCAAGCGGTTCGCCGAGCGGGATCGCGGGATCCATCCGACGATGATCCATGCGGGCGTGTACTCGGCGGTGCTCCACTACCTCAAGGCCGTGGAGGCGCTCAAGACCGACGACGGCACCAAGGTCATCGCCAGGATGAAGGAGATTCCCACCGACGATCCGCTCTTCGGCAAGGGTACCGTCCGGATGGACGGGCGCAAGATCCACCCCATGTATCTCTTCGAGGTGAAGAAGCCGGCCGAGTCCAAGGCGCCGTGGGACTACTACAAGGTGCGGGCGACGACCCCGGCGGACGAGGCGTTCCGGCCGCTCAACCAGGGTGACTGTGCGCTGGTGAAGAAATAAGGAGACCCCTCTCGCTGCCGCGAGAGGCGATGGCGCGCACCGTGTTCGGGATCTCGATCCAGGCCCTCTTCGGCCAGCTGCTGATCGGGCTGATCAACGGCTCGTTCTACGCCCTGCTGAGCCTGGGCCTGGCCGTGATCTTCGGTCTCCTCAACATCATCAACTTCGCCCACGGTGCCCAGTACATGATGGGCGCCTTCGTGGCCTACTTCCTCCTGCAGTACATCGGGTTCGGCTACTGGGCGGCGCTCCTGATCGCGCCCGTCGCGATCGCGCTCCTGGGCATCGTGCTCGAGCGGACCATGCTCCGGCGGCTCTACCAGCTCGACCACTTGTATGGCCTCTTGCTCACCTTCGGGCTGGCGCTCGTCATCCAGGGGCTCTTTCGCAACGAATTCGGCTCGTCGGGACTGCCTTACGCGATCCCCGCCGAGCTGCAGGGCGGGCGAAATCTGGGCTTCATGGTGCTGCCCAACTACCGCGCGTGGGTCATCGTGTTCTCGCTGGTGGTGTGCGTGGGGACGTGGTACGTCATCGAGCGGACCAAGCTCGGCTCCTACCTGCGCGCCGCCACCGAGAACCCCGCGCTGGTCCAGGCGTTCGGCGTCAACGTGCCCCGGATGATCACCGCGACCTACGGCTTCGGCGTGGGGCTGGCCGCGCTCGCCGGGGTTCTCGCCGCCCCGATCTATCAGGTCAATCCGTTGATGGGCGCCGATCTGATCATCGTGGTGTTCGCGGTGGTGGTGATCGGTGGCATGGGCTCCATCATGGGCTCCATCGTCACGGGGTTCGGGCTCGGCGTGGTCGAGGGGCTGACCAAGGTCTTCTACCCGGAGGCCTCCAACACCGTGATCTTCGTGATCATGGCCATCGTGCTCCTCGTCAGGCCAAGCGGGCTCTTCGGGCGGGCCCAGTGAGATGACGACTGCCAAGGAATACGCGGAGGCACCGGCCGTCCCCGCGGCGCCGGTGACGTTCAAGCACCAGAAGCTCGCCTTCGGGGCGATGGTGGCGTTCTTCGCGCTGGCGCCGTTCTTCGTCTATCCCATCTTCCTCATGAAGGCCCTGTGTCTCGCCCTGTTCGCGTGCGCGTTCAACCTCCTGATCGGCTACGTGGGTCTCCTCTCGTTCGGTCACGCGGCGTTTTTGGGCTCGGCGGGCTACGCGACGGCTCACGCGGCCAAGGTCTGGGGCCTCCCCCCGGAGATCGCCATTCTCGGGGGCGCGGCCACGGCGGCGGGACTCGGCCTTCTGATCGGGGCGCTGGCCATCCGGCGGCAGGGCATCTACTTCGCCATGATCACGCTCGCGCTGGCCCAGATGATCTACTTCTTCAGCCTCCAGGCGCCCTTCACCCACGGCGAGGACGGGATCCAGGCGGTGCCGCGCGGGCGCATGTTCGGCTTCCTCGACCTGCACGAGCCGATGACGATGTACTTCGTCGTCCTCGCGATATTTCTCGGGGGCTTCCTGCTGATCTACCGAACGATCCACTCGCCGTTCGGCCAGGTCCTGAAGGCGATCCGCGAGAACGAGCCGCGAGCGATGTCACTCGGCTACAAGCCCGAGCACTACAAGCTGATCGCCTTCGTCCTGTCGGCGACGCTGTCGGGGCTGGCCGGGGGGACCAAGGCGCTCGTCTTCCAGCTCGCCTCGCTCACCGACGTCCACTGGACGATGTCGGGGGAGGTCGTGCTGATGACCCTGCTCGGCGGCCTCGGCACGGTGTTCGGGCCCGTGGCCGGGGCGCTGGTCGTCGTGGCCCTGGAGAACTACCTCTCGCAACTCGGCGCGTGGGTGACCATCGTACAGGGCGGGATCTTCGTCCTGTGCGTGCTCACGTTCCGGCGCGGCATCATCGGCGAGCTGGCCCGCGTGCTCGGGGTCAGGCTGTGACTTCCTGATGAGCGCGAGCGGGCCGAAGCGGCCGGCTATCTCCCGCTCCAGCGGGGCTTGCGCTTGTCCAGGAAGGCGCGGACACCCTCCTTGAAGTCGGCGCTGGCGTAGGTCAGCGCGAGGAGGTCCTCTCCGCCCCGTGCGCGTCGCTCGGCCTGAATGCGCCGGAGCGCCTCCTTCGTCACCCACAGCGTGATGGGGGCATGCTCGGCGATTTGTTCCGCGAGGGCGCGGACGCGCGCCGCGATCTCTTCGCGCGGTACGACCTCGTGGACGAAGCCGGCCGCGTGGGCCTCCTGGGCCGAGAGCAGGCGGGCGGTGAAGATCAGCTCCTTGAGCCGGGACGGGCCGAAGAGATCCAGGAAGGTCGAATAGGCCGCCATGGAGAGGCAATTGCCGAGCGTCTTGGCGATGGGAGCACCGAAGCGCGCGTCGGGCGTGGCGATCCGGATATCGCAGGCCGCGGCGATCCTGAATCCGCCGCCCACCGCGTCGCCCTCGATCTGGGCGATCACCGGCTTCCGGACGCGCTCGAGCCGGTCCATGCGCGCGTCTGCATTGCGCTCGTACTGGATACCTTCCTCGGCCGTCTCGAAGACCTTGAACTGGCTGATGTCGGTGCCGGACACGAAGGCCCGGCCGCCGGCGCCGCGGAGCACGAGCACGCGGACCGAGTCGTCTCCATCCACCTCCTCGCACACCTGCTGAAGGCGCTCGTACATGCTCCAGGTCATGGCATTGCGCGTCCCGGGACGATTGAAGGTGAGAGTGACGATGGCTCCGTCGCGCGTGACCAGGACCTCGTCGGATCTGGCATCGCTCAAGAAAACACGCCTCCTCCGAGAAATATGTGACGGGATGGTAACATCGAGGCCGACGGTGTACCAGGGTGCCGACTCACAGGGTTTCGTCGACCCGCTGCGCGAGGCGGGGCTGGGGGCGCTCTCCCGGAACCGTGGCTTCTGCGTGTTGGCGGAGCGGGAGCATCGTGTGGGAGGTAGGGTGTACCGGGCAGAGCGACCCCAGCCCCGCCTCGGGGGCGTAGGCGGCCCATGAGCACACCGGGCGCGCTCGACGGCCTCCGTGTCATCGACATGACCCAGGTCATGGCTGGCCCCTTCTGCTGCATGCTGCTCGGCGACATGGGCGCCGACGTGATCAAGGTGGAGCCGCCGGGGGGCGAGACCAGCCGCCAGATGGAGTTCGAGCTGGCCCCCGGCGTCTCGGGTCCCTTCCTGGCCGTGAACCGCAACAAGCGGGGGATCACGCTCGACCTCAAGCGGCCCGAGGCCGTCGCGGTCCTCAAGCGGCTCGTCGAGACGGCCGACGTCCTGGTGGAGAACTACCGGCCGGGCGTGGCGCGGCGGCTCGGCATCGATTACGACACGCTCCGGAGTATCAATCCGCGCCTCATCTACTGCTCCATCTCGGGCTTCGGCCAGACGGGGCCCTATGCGAGCCGCGGCGGCTACGACCTCATCGCCCAGGGCATGAGCGGAATCATGAGCGCGACGGGGAGCCCCGACGGACCCCCGGTCAAGGTGGGTGTGCCCATCACCGATCTCGGCGCCGGACTCTTCGGAGTGTTCGGCATTCTCTGCGCGCTCCGCGCGCGGCGGGTGACGGGGCGGGGCCAGCTCGTCGACACCTCGCTCTTCGAGGCCGGGCTGGCGCTCTCGGCCTGGGAAGCTACCGAGTACTGGTACACCGGGCAGATCCCGAAGCGGCTGGGCACGGCGCACCGTCTCAACGCGCCCTATCAGGCGCTGCGCACGAACGACGGCCATTTCACCGTGGGGGCGGCCAACAGCCGGCTCTGGCCGCGCTTCTGCCAGCTCCTCGGGCTCGAGCGTCTCGTGGACGACCCGCGCTTCAAGACGGTCGGTGACCGGGTGAGGAACCAGCGGGAGCTGGAGCGGGTGATCGAGGAGGTCACGGTCAAGCACCCGCGGGCCTACTGGCTCGAGCGGTGCCTATCCGCAGGCATTCCCGCCGGGCCCATCTACAGCATCTCCGAGGCCCTCACCGATCCGCACGCGCGGGCAAGGGACATGGTGCAGGAGTACGACTATCCCGGAGTCGGGCGCGTCAAGGCCCTTGGAAACCCGGTGAAGCTGTCCCGCTCGCCGGCGCGTCTGGACAAAGGCGCGCCGCGCCTGGGCGAGGACAACGAGGCTCTCCTGAGCGAGCTGGGCCTGCGCGCGAGCGAGATCGACGCTCTCCGCGCCCGTGGAGCGATTTGAAAGGTGGCCGTTTGATGGGCAAGCGGAGCGGGCGGCCCTTCGGCGAGGGCGGGCGTGGCGGCCCCATGATCCGCGAGGTGCCCGGGCGGCGGCCGCGCATCCATCCCGACGCGTACATCGACCCGGCGGCGCAGATCATCGGCGACGTGACCATCGAGGAAGGCGCGAGCGTCTGGCCCTTCACCGTGCTCCGAGGTGACCAGGACAACTACGTGACGCTCGGCCGGAACTCCAATGTCCAGGACAACTCGGTGCTCCACGTGACGCCGCAGTTCGCGTGCATCGTGGGGGCGGGCGTGACCATCGGCCACCGCTGCGTCGTCCACGCGTGCACGATCATGGACAATGCGCGCGTCGGCATCGGCGCCGTAGTGCTCACGGGCGCCGTCGTGGAGGAGGGCGCCCAGGTGGGCGCGGGCGCGGTCGTGCCACCCGGTAAGGTGGTGCCGGCGGGCTGGCTCGTGATGGGGGTGCCGGCCAAGCCGGTGCGCAAGATGACTGAGGAGGAGATCGAGGACATCAAGCGCAATGCCGTGGAGTACGTGGCGCTCTGGCAGCGTGACTACCTGGGCAACCGAAGCGGGTGGCCACAAGGGCAGCGGAGGGTGGACCGTAGTCCAGGAATCAAAGGGCTCAGGAGATGAAGGCGCTCGAGGGCATCCGGATCATCGACTTCACCCAGGCCATGGCCGCCCCCTTCGGCACCATGAACCTCGCCGACATGGGTGCCGACGTGATCAAGATCGAGCCGCCCCGCACGGGCGAGCCCACGCGCGAGCTGTCCTCGGTCACGCGCAACGGCCACAGCGCCACCTTCATGACCATGAACCGCTGCAAGCGCGGGCTCACCGTAGACCTGAAGCGCCCCGAGGGTGTGGAGATCGTCAAGCGCCTGGCGAACACGGCGGACGCCTTCGTCCAGAACTACCGTCCGGGCGTGGCCGAGCGCTTGGGGCTAGGGTATGAGGCGCTCCGCACGGTGAACCCGCGGCTCATCTACTGCTCGGTGAGCGGCTTCGGCATGACGGGTCCGTATGCCCAGCGCGGCGGGTACGACCTCATCGCCCAGGGCATGAGCGGGATCATCAGCGTGACGGGCGAGGACGGGGCCCCCGCGAAGTCGGGCGTGCCGCTGTCCGACCTTTGCGCCGGGCTCTTCGCCGCTTACGGAATCCTCTGTGCCCTCGAGTACCGGGAGCGAACGGGCCAGGGGCAGCTCGTGGACACCTCACTCCTCGAGGCGGCCATGGCGCTCACCGTCTGGGAGGCGACGGAGTACTGGGTCACAGGCGAGACGCCGAAACCCCTGGGCTCGGCCCATCGGCTGACGGCGCCCTACCAGGCTGTCCGAGCCTCGGATGGCTACTTCACGGTGGGGGCCAACAACGACAAGCTCTTCGAGGCGCTCTGCCGGGCCATCGGGCGGCCCGACCTACTCGAGGACCCACGCTTTGCCGGCCGCGGTGCCCGCATGGAGAACCGCGGCGCGCTCATCGAGGCGATCGAGAATACTACACTGGGCGAGACGCGCTCACACTGGCTCGCGCACCTCGATCAGGAAGGCGTGCCCTCGGGACCCATCAACAGCTACGCCGAGGCCCTGGCTGACCCTCAGGCGCTGGCGCGTCAGATGGTTGTGGACCTCGTGCATCCGGGCGCCGGACACATCAAGGCGCTCGGCGTCCCGGTCAAGCTCTCCGGGACGCCGGGCGCCGTGGACCGCCCCGCGCCGCTGCTCGGCCAGCACACCGCCGAGATTCTCACCGAACTGGGTTACACCGGCGCCGAGCAGCGCGAACTCGAGGAAAAGGGTGTCGTCTAGCCGCTCCCTCTAGGCTTTGCGACCGCCCAGGCGCTTCCGCCCGAACACGCCCGCCGCCACGAGGCCACTGCCGAGCAGCAGGAGCGTCGCTGGCTCCGGAACGGCAGGACCCGGGACGGTCTCGAAGAAGTCCTGCTCGAAGCTCACCAGTTGGTTCCCGGCTCCGAGCGTGAGAACCGAGCTTGTGTCAACTGATGTGGCGCCCGCGAACGAGATCTGGGCGCTCTCATTCAAACTCGACGAGCCGTTCGTTATGATCGTGCCGAATGTCTGTGTGTCCGTCATCACCACACTGTTGGGCGTCAGGCCCGTGTTGATCTGGTCCTTGGAGGCAATGATGGTCACCCCTGGGAAAGCCGGATCCACGGAAATGTTATAGCTCAGCGTGAACCCGACCGTCCAGGTCCCGGTGTTATTAACAGGAGAGAAGATGAAGCCGTGGATCTCCGAGGTCGGGCCAGCGGTGGTGAACACCGTCTGTACCTCGACGGCGGTAGCCGGCTTTCCTCCCGCACCGGTTGTGTAGGCGAAGTTGGTGAAGACCTTGTCCTGGATGCTGCACCCGTTGCCAGCGCCGATCAACGTATCCAAGGTCGTGGTGCCGCAAGGCACAATAGCTGCCGATGCCGGGCTGGCGCCAACCGCCAGCAAAACCAGTGATATCGATACCAGTACAAGTTTTCTCAAATCTGGTCCCTCCTTTTCCAGCGGGTTAGCAGGTAGAAGTGAACTGGACTCTGGCGATTTTCACGAATCGTGTAGATACGCAATCCTTGAGCCAAGTCCAAGGGCCAACAAAACCAATAACTTATCAGCAGAGTAGGTCCTCACCGTGCATCATTTGTGCATCTGATTTCACAGAGCTGTGAAACTCTTGTAATAATTCGCAAATTTGGGCACCTTGTGACACTTCGGCGCACCCGTGACATTCCTTAGGTGTTTCGCTGACCCGGGGTGGCGGGGTCGGCGCCGGGTCGAGCCCGGTCACTACGGCTCGGCGCGATCGGCCTGGCGAAAGCGCCGTGCGGGCTGGTAGGGAAAGATATCGATCACCTCGCCGGCTCCGTGCAGCGTCTGCATCCGCGTCCAGAAGTCGGCCGTCAGGAGTTCGCCGTGCGCCTGCAGGAAGACCTCGCGCATGGTGCCATGCAGTCCCATGAACGTGATGAACTCCTCCGGGAACACATCACCCGGGCCCACGTAGAACCACGGCTCCGCAGCCATCTCTTCCTCCACATTCCGAGGTTTCGGCATCTGCCGAAAGTTGCAGTCCGTCAACAGGCAGAGCTCGTCGTAGTCGTAGAAGATCACGCGGCCGTGGCGCGTCACGCCGAAGTTCTTCAGGAGGAGGTCGCCCGGGAAGATATTCGTCGCGGCGAGGTCCCGGATCGCCCGCCCGTAGTCGAGCACCACCTCGCGAATCGCCCCCTCGCCGGCATCCCGGAGGTACAAGTTGAGGGGCGTCACCCGACGCTCCGTGTACAGGTGCTTGATGACGACCCGGTTGCCGTCGATGACGACACTGCCCGCCGCGGCGCCCAGCAGCTCGGCGAGGAGCCGTTCGGAGAACCGGTGCTTCGGAAAGGCCAGATGCTCGAACTCCTGGGCGTCCACCAGCCGACCCGCGCGATCGTGCTTGAAGACGAGCTGGTACCGTTCCAGCACCTGCCTCCGCGTCGTCGTCTTCGGATAGTCGAAGGTATCCCGGATCACCTTGAACACGATGTCGTAGGAGGGGAGCGTGAAGACCACCATCACCATCCCTCGATCGCCCGGCGCGATCTCGAAGGTGTCACCGGAACGGTCCAGATGCTGCATGAGGTCCCGATACAGTTCAGCCTTGCCGTGCTTGTTGTAGCCGAGCGCGATGTAGAGCTCGGCGAGCCGCTTGGCGGGCATGATGGACTTCAGGAACTGGATGACACCGCGCGGGCCGTCGAGGTCTGCGTGGAACGCGGATCGAGTGAAGCTGAAGACGATGCTGGCCTCGTCCTCCGTGAGCAGCACCGCGTCCGCCACCAGCCGGTAGTCTTCGTTGACGAGCGCGATGACGAGCGGCATGATCCGCGGGCCTCCTCGGACTCGCCCGATCAGGTAGGCGCCCTTGTTCCGGTAGAACACGGCGTCGATGACGTCGACGGCATGGACGGGCTGGGTCCCCCATGCTGTCTCTCGGCGGGTCTCGAGCTCGTGGGCGATCAGCCGGGCGTCCCGGTCGAGGTCCTGGTATGAGATCGGGAGGACGCGGTCCGCGAGGATCTCCCGGATCATCTCCTGGGTCGAACCCCGGCGATCGTAGGTCGAGTAGACCGCGCCGTCCGTGCCAGGCGCCCGACACTCGAAGTCGCTCCCGCCGTACTCGATCTCCGGGTCGACGCCGACCGTCGCAAAGATGCGCCGAGTGGCGGAGTTGAAAAAAGTCCGCGCCAGCTCCGGATCGGGACGCGCCGCGGTCGTCTCCGAGTAGGCGGTCTTCATGTGGGCCCAGCAGTCCTTGCAGCGGAGGTGGGTGTGGAGGGCTTGCCGCAGCTCGACCACGGCCCGGCTCACCTCGCGCTCGTAGAGGTCCAGTCGCTCCACGGCGTCCCGCTGCATGCCGAGCCAGTCACGGCCCTCCTGGCGGGCGGAGGCCCGACGGGTGATCTCCCGGAACCCGCGCTGGTGGCGCTCGAAGGCGCCGCGGATCGTCTGGGCCCCGTGCAGGGCCAGAGGAACATGGGCCCGGTTCTGGGCTCGCGCCTCCACTGTACCGGGGAGTTTCGGTCCGATGTCCGCCACGCATGATCCGCCTTGGGGGGGTGTGCCCGCCTCACATGTGGCTGACCACGATACTCCCGAACTCGCTACACGTGACCTCCCTCGCCCCTTCCATGAGCCGGGCGAAGTCATACGTCACGGTCTTGCTGCCGATCCCGGCATCCATGCCTCGGAGGATCAGATCGGCGGCCTCCGTCCAGCCCAGGTGGCGCAGCATCATCTCACCGGACAGGATCACCGATCCGGGGTTGACCTTGTCGAGGTTGGCATACTTGGGCGCGGTGCCGTGGGTCGCCTCGAACACGGCATGGCCCGTCGTGTAGTTGATGTTGCCGCCGGGCGCGATGCCGATCCCGCCGACCTGGGCCGCGAGCGCGTCCGACAGGTAGTCGCCGTTGAGGTTCAGAGTCGCGATCACGCTGAACTCGTCGGGGCGGGTCAACACCTGCTGGAACGCGATGTCCGCGATCGCGTCCTTGAGCAGGACCTTGCCCGCGGCCACCGCCGCCTCTTGCTCGGCGTTGGCCGCCGCCTCCCCCTTCTCGGCGAGCGTGCGCTCCCACCGCGCCCGCGTGTACACGTGGTCGCTGAACTCGCGGTCGGCCAACGCGTAGCCCCAGCCGCGGAAGGCGCCTTCGGTGAACTTCATGATGTTGCCCTTGTGCACGAGGGTCACGCTGGGGCGGCGGTGGGCGATCGCGTACTGGATGGCGGCCCGGACGAGCCGCTCGCTCCCCTCGCGCGACACGGGCTTGATCCCGATGCCCGACATCTCGGGGAAACGGATCTTGGCGTACTCCTTCGGGAAAGCCTCCCTGAAGAGCGTCAGGAACTGCCGGTTGGCGTCGCTGCCCGCCTCGAACTCGATCCCCGCGTAGATGTCCTCGGTGTTCTCGCGGAAGATCACCATGTCGATCTTTTCCGGATGCCTGACCGGCGACGGCACGCCCTTGAACCAGCGCACAGGGCGGAGGCAGACGTAGAGGTCGAGCAGCTGGCGGAGCGCGACGTTCAGGGACCGGATGCCGCCGCCCACAGGCGTCGTCAGCGGACCCTTGATGCCGACCAGGTACTCGCGGAAGGCGTCGACCGTCTCATCAGGCAGCCACGTGCCGAAGAGCTTGAACGCCTTCTCCCCGGCATAGACCTCTGCCCACCGGATGCGTCGCCGGCAGGCATAAGCCCTTTGCACGGCCGAGTCGAGCACGCGGACACTGGCCCGCCAGATGTCGGGTCCCGTGCCGTCCCCTTCGATGAAGGGAATGATCGGGTTCTCAGGGACCTGGAGCTTGCCGTTCCGGATCGCGATCTTCTCGCCGTCGGCGGGGATCTGGAGCTCGACGCTGGACATGGATTGGGTCTCCTCGACGAAGGGCCGGTGAGCCCGTCCGCGTTTCTTGTGTGCGAGACTACACGACCGGTCGCTCGAGGGCAAGGAACGCGCGCGCCGGAGCCGCCGAGCTCGCAGGTCGGCGGCCCGCTAGTGTCGTGTCCCTGAAGTTCGCGGACGAAGCGCCGGGCGGGGCTGGGGGTGCCGTCTCCGAAAGCGTGGCTTCTGCGGGTTGCCGAGCGCCAGACGTCAATCTCGTGGCCCCTTCAAGCCGGCGCATGGCACGGCGAGGGAGCGTGTTCCGGAGAGGGCCCCCCGGCCCCGCCCGGCGACTTAGCGGGCGGATCTTCGGGACACCACGCTAGCGGCGAACGAACATATCCTACGCGGTCAAGGCCGGACCGAGAAGCCGATGACGCCACTACTCATGCCGGTGCCCGCTGTGGCTCGAAGCGTGGGGCGCCGCGCTCTGGCTGGGTGCTCCGTGCTCATGCCCGTTCGACATCCCGATGGCGGCTGCGTGGGCATGCCCGTTCGACATCGGGGCGGCCGCCTTCATCCGGCTTTCCGAGTCGATGAGGAAGTTGCCCGAGATGACGATCCGCTCCCCCGGCATCAGCCCCTCAACGATCTCGACCCGTTCATCGAAGCGCCATCCGGTCTTCACCTTTCGGGGCTCGAAGAATCCATTGCCGCGGTCGACGAAAACGGTCTTCTTGAGTCCGGAATCGCGGACCGCGTCCGCGGGAACGCTGATCGTCGGGGGGAAGCTGATGGCCAGCTCGACGTCCACGAACATGTCCGGCCGGAGCGCGTAGCCGGGATTGTCCAGCTCCAGCCGCACCTTCAGCGTCCGCGTCGCCGCGTCGAATTGCGGCAGGACATCGCTCACCCGGCCTTGAAACGTTGTGCTCTGATCAGGAAGCGAGACCCGCGCGCTCATCCCGGGGCGGAAGTACCGGGCCTCGTTCTCGTATAGATCGGCCAGGACCCACGTGTGCCTCAGGTCCGCAATCTTGTAAAGCTCCGTGCCCTTCTCGAACCGCTGGCCGGGCGAGACGTTGCGCGCCAGCACGAAGCCGGTGGCGGGCGCCGTCACCACGATGTCCTGAGTGAGCTGCCGCGTGCGGTGCATCTCCTCGATCTGGATGTCTCCCATGCCCAGGGTTCGCAGGCTGTCCACGGCGGACTGGATGTTCGCCTTGGTCAGGGTAATCTGCTCGGGGGTTTCCCGGCCGCTTGCCTGCCAGCGATCCAGTGAGCTGAGAGCGTAGAGGTACGCTTGCTGGGCGGCCAGGAATTCCGGGCTGTAGAAGGTGGCCAGCGGCTGGTCTTTCCGGACCACGCTCCCCGTCGAATTGCTATGGGTATCCCTGATCCAGCCGTCCACGACCGCGTTCAGGCGATAGACGCGGGTTTCATCGGCGGCCACCCGGCCCGTGACGCGCAGCGTGCGCCTCTGGGAGGTCTTCTCGACCTGGGCTGTGCGCACCCCAATGATCTGCTGCCCCTCGGCGCTGACCTGAACCGCGCCGGGACTCATGGAGGAAGGACCGTTCTCAGGGCTGGGAAATGCGGGCCCCCCGTCGGCGTAGACCGGTTCCAGACGCATCCCGCCGTCCCGCGCGATGCCCGGCTTGTCGGACTTGTACGCCGGATGCATGGGGTCCTCGTAGGACAGCACCCGGCGCGCTCCAGCGGCGCTGCTCGTGGAAGCTGCCCGCTCGTGGTACCAGTAACCCGCCACGAATGACGCCGCCACGAGTGACGCGGCCACGAGCAAGAGCAGAGCAATCAGCTTCAAAGGCTTCTTCATGGCCTTTCTCGAGAAGCACCCCGGCGCCCCTGGATGAGGCGCCGGGGTGGTTCCTAGCCGGTAATGATCTCCCCGGGGCTGACCGATTTCAGCCTACGACGACCAGGGGACGCATCATGTCGTGCTCCTCGTGCTCCAGGATGTGGCAGTGCCACACGTACTCGTGCGCCTTCTGGCCCGCGCCGAGGGTGACGCCAAGCCCTGGCTGGTTGACGCTCGCCGCGGTCCTCGGAGTGCTGGGGACCTCGAAGGGGACCGTGGGCAGCTTGAACTGCATGATCACGTAGGTCACCTCTCCCGGATTCATCTTCACGGTTTCCTTCCACCCCACTTCGTAGGCGACAGGTCCGCTTGCCGGTCCCAGAGGCACGACCGTGCCTGCGAACTGGTTCACCTTGATCGGCTGGCGCGCCAGGATCTGCGCGTTGACCAGGTGGAAGTGGATCGGGTGGCTATCGCCGGTGAGGTTGGCGATCGCCCAGATCTCGATCGCGTCCTTGTTCACGACCTCGGTGGCGGAATCGGTGTAGGCCCGGCCGAAGCCTGCGCCAGCGACCAGCGGGAGGTTGGTGCCTTCGAGCTGGATCAGGCGACCGAAGCCGTCGAAGGCCTCGTTGAGCGTCAGGTTCCTGATTGGAATGTCGGAGGTCCGTGCCGGATTCGCCAGTGCGATCGTGGCTGCCGTACCGCCCACATTCGGTGTGAACGCGACCGGGACACCAACTGTCTGGTTCACCAGCAGCGGGTCAATGGCCGGCTGACCGTTGGGGTCGAGCTTGCTATCGACACCGGTAAACAGAGCCATATCCAGCGCCGGCTCAGGCGGATCCACTAGAGCACCCACGCGGAACTGCATGATCTGCCGCGTGTTGGGGCCTTTGCCCGGAGTGGTGACGGTGGGGTTCTGGGGCGCGCCCGGGAAGTAGTCGTCGGTCGGCGACCCGACCGGGAACGGAGCCGGCGCGTCGTTGTAGAGGATGAGCTTCTGGCCCTCGAAGCCCTTGAAGTCGACGATCACGTCCCACCGCTCGGCGGGGCCGGTGACGAGGCTGCCCTGGAGACTCACGGGGTTGAACGGCACGTTCGATGGCACGACCACCGCGTTCGGGAGGAAGCCGCCTTCGGTGCCGATGACCACGAAGTCCGGTCCCTTGGCATTCGTCGGCACTCCGGCCTTGTTCAGCGTGATGCCGTCGGCGCTGCCGTCGTCCACGTAGAGCTGCAGGTTCAGGAAGCGGGCGTTGCAGGCGTTCAGGATCCGGAGGCGGTAGCGGCGGGCCTCCACCTCGGCGAAGGGATAGACGGTCCCGTTGGCCAGCATGGTGTCGCCGAAGAACTCGGGAACGACGGACACGGCCGGCGGAGTCAGCGCCTTCTTGCCTTTGAACAGGCGGTAGAGCTTCGGGTCATAAACGTGGGCGTACCACAGGTCCCCCAGGTTCGAGCTGGGCGCGGCGGTGAACCACGTGGGGTCGGTGAAAGCGGTCGTGGTCCCGACGAAAATCTTGTCCTGGATCACGATCGGCATCTCCCTGCCGCCATTCTCGATGAAGGCGGGCAGGCCGGAAGGCCCGACCAGGCTCGCCTCGAACGCATCCCGGATGATGTACCCGGTAGCGATGCCCGCGTAGGCGTTGATGCGGGTGATGCCCCAGGCATGGTCGTGGTACCAGACCAGCCGAGCGCTCTGGTCGTTGGGGTAATAGTACTCGGCCTCGTCGGCCGCGGCGGTCGGGTTCAGGACCGCGTTGTTCAGGAAGCTCTCGCCGTGGGTGCCATCGGGGGCCCACCAGTCGAATGGGCCGCCGTCGCTGATCCAGGGGACGAACCCGCCGTGGATGTGGACCGCGGTGCGATTCTGCGCTTGGTTCGCGCCCGGGATCGTGCTGTCCACGGGGATGATGTGCTGCGAGGGGAGTTTGTTGCTGAAGGTGATCTGGATGGGCACGCCCTTCTGCGCCACGATGATCCCGCTGAGGTGCTTTTGCGACGCAGGCGTGGCGGCAAGGAACCTAGTGGGCTTGAACCCCCACAGCTTCGTCGGGTTGGGGAGGTCCCGATGCAGCGTGTCGGCGAACTGGGCGATCTCGATCGTGTAATGGGTGACACCCGTGATCGGAGCCGGCGTGGGATCCGGCGCAGCCACGCCGATCTCGGTGACCAGAGACGCGACCGTGTTCCCGCGCAGTTGCTGGACGAACTTGCTGAGCGCATCGCTCTGGGCGAACGCGTGCGCGCTCCCCACCGTCCCCTTCCAGGGCAGAAGGAGCCCCGCGCCCGCCATCGCACTGGCTTTCAGGAGTTGCCGTCTCGTGAGCATCGTCATGATGTGTCCCTCCTTCGCATACGCTGTTCTGACTGGTTCCGATCGCAACCCCTCCTGTCTTGCCCCGACGTAGTGCGCATGCCTATCGCTCAGAGCAGAAGACTATGGGGGCATACGAAGCGAGCCTGGGGAAAAGCGAAGGGATTTGCTCCTTTCTCCTTTTCACCCTCGCCCGGGTTTCCGGTCGCAAGGATTGAGGCCCGACATTGTGAGTTCTTTCACAAATAGTCTGAGCTTGTCGGGTACGGCTAGCAAGCCGGTAAACCCCGGAGATGGGAGCAGGGAATTCCCTGTCAACGATCACCCGTTCGGGCCACCCTGGGGGGCACCCGCCAGAGCCAGTCGTGGTCCCCCAAACGGAGCCACCGCGAGGGAACCTCCATGCCTGAGCCGACGGTCTTGAGAATCCCGCGCGAACTCCTCCCATAGATAGAGCAAGGAACTGCGCCGGAACGACTCACGACGCGGACCTCCGAAAAGGCAAGGCCGGAACGAGTTTGCTCGGGTAGGGATGGAAAGAATCAGGGGAAGAAATTAACCAAAAGCGAAACAGGCTTGCTCAGGCGGGATGAGGCGAAGCCGCCCCGGTTGTGTGAGAGATAACCCTAAGAAATGACCCTATTGGCGCGACGGTGTGGCCCTTAGGGGCTGGAGCATTTGCGCTACGCGCGCGTGCCGCTCGAACTCGCGGGCCGCCTCACCGGTCGCCCGAAACAGCAGAGCGCCCTGAGTCAGTCGGGTCCTCCACCGCCTCCGCGTCTACGGGGGTTCGTCGCGAAGATCCCCCGGTGCCGACGCTGGCGAGTCACCGCGCTCGGCCAGCGTGTCATGAGCGCGTCTCTCCGGCTCCGACAGCTCCAGTTCTCCGCTTTCTACACGAGCGGCCTTGCCGCCCCACGGAGCAGGCGGGCGAGGCTCAGCGCTTTGTCGCCGCCCGCATCGCCGCCCAGATCTTCTGCGCCGTGAGGGGCAGGTCCAGGTGGGTCACCCCGAGCGGGGCCAGCGCGTCCATCACGGCGTTGGCGATGGCCGGCGTGGAGCCGATGGTGGCCGCCTCCCCGATACCCTTGACGCCGAGCGTGGTCCGCGGCGAATCCGTGCGCGTGTGATCGTTCTCGAAGGAGATGAGGTCGTCCGCCCGCGGCAGCGCGTAGTCCATCAGGGTCGAGCTCACGAGCTGGCCCGACTCGTCGAAGACGGCCTCTTCCAGCAGCGCCTGGCCGATGCCCTGGGCAAGCCCGCCGTGCACCTGGCCCTGGACGAGGAGGGGGTTGACGAGCAAGCCGGCGTCGTCCACGGACAGGTAGCGCAGGATCCGCGCCTGGCCGGTGTCCTGCTCCACCTCGACCATGGCGATGTGGGAGCCGAAAGGGAAGAGGGTGCCGTTGCCCTTGATGTCGCTGCACGAGGTGAGCGTCCCCTTGGCCGCCGACGCGACCTGGACCCAGCTCACCGAGCGGTCGGGGACGCCGCGGACGCCGAACGTGCCGTTCGCATGGACGATGTCCCCGGGCGCGGCCTCGAGCAGGGTCGCGGCGATGTGCTGGGCCTTCTCGCGCACGCTGACGGCGTTGGCGAGGGCATGCATGCCGCCCCTGGCGATCGAGCGGCTGCCGAAGGTGCCGACGCCGTTGCGGATGCGCGCGGTGTCGCCGTGCACGACGGTGACGGTCTCGATGGGCACCTGCAGCTCGTCGGCCACGAGCTGGGCGAAGGCGGTCTCGTGGCCCTGCCCGTGGGAGGCGGCGCCGGTGAGCACGGTGACGCGTCCGTCCTCCGCGACCTCCACATCGGACACCTCGTCGTCCTCGAAGCCGCAGATCTCCACGTAGGACGCGAGCCCGATCCCGATCAGCCGGCCCTGGGCACGCGCCGCCGTCTGCTCCTGCCGCAGTAGGACGTAGCCCACCTTGGCGAGCGCGTGGTCGAGCGCGCGCGTGTACTCGCCGCTGTCGTAGGAGTTGCCCAGCAGGGTGGTGTAGGGGAAGCGGTCGGGCGGAATGAAGTTCCGCCGCCGCACCTCGGCGGGATCGAGCCCGAGGCGCGCGGCGAGCATGTCCATGCCCCGCTCGATGAAGTACGCGGCCTCCGGCCGCCCGGCGCCGCGGTAGGGCACGGTGCCCATGGTGTTGGTGAAGGGGACGAGCACCTCGGCGCGCCCGGTCTGGATATCGTAGCAGCCCGTGATCATCTGGGCGCAGAGCACCGGTAGGAGCGGACCCACATGATAGAGACAGTAGCCGGCATTGCCGATGATCCGGGCCTCGAGCGCCAGGATGCGGCCGTCCGCGTCGGCGGCGAGGCGCAGAGAGCAGCGCATGTCGCGCCCGTGCCCGGTGGCCAGCATGTCCTCCCGGCGCGTGGCGCTCCAGCGCACCGGGCGCTTGAGCCGGCGCGCGAGCAGGGGCACCAGGGTGTCCTCCTGGTAGACGGGGACCTTGGCCCCGAAGCCGCCGCCCACGCGGCCGGTCATCAGGTGCACCTGCTCCGGCTTGAGCTTGAGGCGCTCGGCGATCTGATCGCGCATTCGGTGAGGGATCTGCGTGTCGCCCCAGACCGTGAGCTTCTGGGCCCGGTCGTCCCACACGGCGCTGCACGCGCGCGGCTCCATCGCCAAGGGGATGACGCGCTGATTCAGGAGCTTCGCCTCGATGACGACGGCCGCCCGCTCGAAGGCGCCGTCCACGTCGCCCTGCTCGTGCTTCATGCTCGCCCCGAGGTTCGACCCCGTCTCGGGGTAGAGGAGGGGGCTGCCCGGCTCGAGCGCGGCCTCGGAGTCCACGACGGCAGGGAGCGGCTCGTAGTCCGCGACGACCGCCTCGGCGCCGTCGGCGGCCGCCTCCGGCGTCTCCGCGGCGACCACCGCCACCGGCTCGCCGACGTGGCGCACCCGCCCCTCGGCGAGCATGCTGTAGCCCTGACGATTCATCGAGCCGAACATCTCGGGCGGCAGCGGAGTGTGGATCACTCCCACCTCGGCGTTCACGTCCGTCCCAGTCAGCACGGCCACGACGCCGGGGACGGCCTTGGCGGCGCGGGTGTCGATGCCCTTGATCAGGGCGTGGGCGTGCGGGCTCCGGACAAAGGCCAGCGTGACGGCGTTGGGGAGGCGAACGTCGTTGACATAGTGATCGCTGCCGGTGAGGAGCTTGGGGTCCTCGAGCCGTTTGATCGGGCGGCCCACGTGCTGGAAAGCCATGCTGTTCGCCTCCGTCGCTCTCGGTGATGTGTGGGGTGGGGGACGAGGTGGAGCCCGGCGAATCGTACCACACGGCCCCAAGCCCGCGCTCCTTCCGGCCGAGCTCCGGCCCTAGGAAACTCCGAGGAGGGCCGTCGAGGTCCCTCCGATTCTTCCTCACGTGATCGAGGCCTGACAGCGCGCCTCGAAGTCGTTCAGCATCTGCCGGTACTTGGCCTGGATGGCCGCCTTCTGCCGCGCGAACTCCGCGGCAAAGCGCTCGCGCTGCTCCTCGCGGCACGCTTCGGCCCGCGGCCGGTCCGCGCACCGGCCGAAGGCCTCCCACAGGGCCTCCCGATTGACATCTTCCGCCCACTCGATCTCGGAGAGCATGACTCGCCCGATCAGGTCTCTCGCGGCGGCCGGGCGCGCGCAATCCAGATCGAGTTGGGCCGCCTCCAGGATGCCTGCCAGCGCCAGCCCCAGCGCCCACCGCTTCATGGCCTCCTATGGTACCGCAGCGGCGGATGAGGAAGTGTGCGTAAACCCTTGTCTTGCCGGGCAAACTGCTTGACAGTCTCGACCAGCTTCGCTAGACTCTGCCCACTTCATTGCCCCGGCAGCGTGGTATCCCCCCGATCGGAGCAGTAGGGCCTGGATGAGTATGGACATCCTCTCCAGCGGTACAGGCGAGTTTCGCTTCACGGATCCGGACGTGACCCGCGCCTGGATGCGTGATCACAAGCGGCGGGACTTTGTCGACAAGACCTGCTCGGGCGCGGACGCCGTCTCCCGCTTCGTCAAGGACGGAGACTACATCTCCTTCGACTTTTCCTCCTTTACCCGGGGGCCCCTCGGCCTGATCCGGGAGGTCATCCGCCAGGGCCGCCGGAACCTGTGGTACTGCGCAAAGTTCACTCTAATGGAGTCGACTCTGCTGGCGGCGGCGGGCGCGGTGTCGCGAATCGATGTGGGCTTCATGGGCCTGGGTGATACGCTGAGCCGGGCCGTGGAGGCAGGGACCATCCGCGTGAGCGAGTGGACCAATGGCACCCTGACCCTTCGCCATCTGGCGGGGGCCATGGGGGTGCCCTTCCTTCCCACCCGCGCCCTCCTGGGCTCGGACACGCTGACATACTCGGGCGCAAAGGTGATGAACGACCCCTTCGGCGGCAAGCCCGTGGCGCTGGTGCCCGCCCTCAACCCCGACGTCGGCCTCATCCATGTCCATCAGGCGGATGTCCACGGTAACGGCCGGTGCTTCGGACCCGGCGTCTCGCCGCTCGAGACGGCCATGGCCGCCCGGCGCGTGATCATCTCGACCGACGAGATCGTCGACCACGACGATATCCGGAAGGATCCGGCCAAGACCACGATCCCCTATTACATGGTGGACGCGGTCGTCTACTCGCCGTTCGGCGCCTACCCGGGCGGCCTACCCGGCCTCTACGAGATGGACTACGAGCACTGGGGTGAGTACAACCAGCTCGAGCGCCAGGACCGGCTCGAGGAGTATCTCGACAAGTACGTCCACTCCGTGGGCTCGGACACGGAGATGCTGGAGAAGCGGGTAGGGCTCGAGCGCCTGCACGCCCTCCGCCGTCGCGCCACCGTGCGCGAGGGATATCGATGAACGGGCGGCTCATCGCGACCGGCTCCAGACGGGTCCTGTTCCAGCCGAGCCCCATGGGCCGAGCCACCCCCGCCCGGTGTGGGGTCCCCCGGCTCGACCCGTGGGGCGCCCCGGCCGGCGCCACCCGCCTGGAGCCGGTGGAGCGAAATCAGGCCGAATCCCCTGGAGCGCCGACAGGACTGCGGCGTCCGGCGTGTCGGGAGCTCGCGCGATGACGGCGGCAGCGTTCACCGAGGCGGAGTTCATGATCGCCCAGTGCGCCCGCCTGCTGGAGGATCAGAAGACCGCCTTCATCGGGTTCGGCATGCCCCAGGTGGCCGCCATCCTGGCCCAGCGTCTCCAGGCCCCTCAGCTCGTGCAGGTTTTCGAGTTCGGCGCCATCGGGCCCGAGCCGCTGACGCCCTTCGTGCGCAATACCATGGGCGGGCCGTCGAATTGCTACCGCTCCATCGCCTGGACCAGCATGAACCAGATCTTCGCCCAGGCGCAGGTCGGCCTCATCGACTACGGCGTCCTGGGCGCCACCCAGATCGACCTGTACGGCAACATCAACTCCACGCTCCTGGGGACCGACTACCGGAGGCCGAAGAAGCGCTTCCCCGGCGCGGGCGGCGCCAACGAGGTCGCCTCGTTCTGCTGGAAGACCATCGTGATCATGATGCACGAGAAGCGGCGCTTCGTGCCGCGGGTGGACTTCGTGTCCTCGCCGGGCTATCTGGACGGCACACCCGCGGCGAGGGAGCGCGCCGGGCTGCCGGCCGGGACGGGACCGTGGCGCGTGGTGACCTCCCAGGCCCTCTTCGGGTTCGATGAGGAGTCGCGGAAGATGACGCTGCTGGGCGTGCTCGAAGGGCTGCCCGCCGAGGAGGTCGTGGCCGAGATGGACTTCAAGCCGCTGCTGGCTCCGGATGTGGAGACGCTGGCGTCGCCCACGGAGCGCGAGCTCTCGATCCTCCGCACCGAGATCGACCCGGCTCGGACCATCATCGGGAGGACGGCGAAGAGTTGATGGCGGAAACCGTGGCGAGCGAGCCTAGTCGGATCCCCAGGCCGGCCGAAGCCCTGGACCCAAGCCTCGATACCTTCCCCAAGCTGGTCGTGAGCAACGCCGAGCGCCTGGCGCGCAAGGTCGCGATCCGGGAGAAGGACTACGGGATCTGGCAGTCGTACACGTGGCGCGACTACCTGGAACAGGCCCGGCTCATCGCCCTCGGGCTGGCGTCGTTGGGCTTCGCCCGCGGGGACAAGACCGCCATCGTCGGCGACAACCGGCCCCAGCTCTACTGGGCCATGCTCGCCACCCAGGCCTTGGGGGGCGTGCCCGTGCCGCTCTACCAGGACTCCATCGAGAAGGAGATGCAGTTCATCCTGGACCACGCCGAGGCGCGGTTCGCCGTGGTCGAGGACCAGGAGCAAGTGGACAAGCTCCTGCATGTGCGGGAGCAGTGCCCGCGCCTCGAGCACATCATCTACGACGATCCGCGCGGGCTGCGGCATTACACCCAGCCCTTCCTCGTGAGTCTCGAGCGACTGCAGCAGCTCGGGAAGAGGTTTGCCGCCGAGAACCCCACCTATTTCGAGGACCAGATCGCCAAGGGGCGGGCCGATGACCTCGCGGTCATCTGCTACACGTCGGGGACCACCGGCAGCCCGAAGGGCGTCATGCTCTCGCACAGGAACCTCATCGTGACCGGACAGAACGCGGCGGCGCAGGAGGGCCTCCGCAGCCAGGACGAGGTGCTCGCCTATCTGCCCATGGCCTGGGTGGGGGACCACGTCTTCTCCTACGCGCAGTGCATCCTGACGGGCTTCGCCGTGAACTGCCCCGAGAGCGCGGCCACGGTTCTCCACGACCTGAAGGAGATCGGGCCCACCTACTTCTTCGCGCCGCCGCGCATCTGGGAGAACATCCTGACCAACGTCATGATTCGCATCGAGAACGCCGCCTGGGTGAAACGGAGGCTCGTCCACTTCTTCCTCGATGTGGCCCAGGAGGTCGAACGGCGGCGACTCACCGGTCGCCCGGCGCCGCTGGGGCTGCGCCTCCTGTGCGCGCTGGGGCACCCCCTCGTCTACGAACCGCTGAAGGACAATCTGGGCATGCGACGCATTCGCCTCGCCTACACGGCCGGCGAGGCCATCGGCCCCGAGATCTTCCTCTTCTTCCGCGCGCTCGGGATCAACGTCAAGCAACTCTACGGGATGACGGAGTCGAGCGTCTTCATCGCCATCCAAAGGGACGGGGACGCGAGACTCGACACGGTGGGGACGCCGATTCCCGAGGTGGAGATCCGGATTTCCGAGCAAGGCGAGCTGCTCTTCCGGAGCCCGGGGACGTTCCAGGGATACTACAAGAACCCGGACGCGACCCGGGAGATGATGGAAGACGGTTGGGTCCACACCGGGGATGCGGGGTTCATCGACCACGACGGGCACCTCAAGATCATCGATCGGGCGAAGGACGTCGGCCGGCTCGCGGACGGCACCCTGTTCCCTCCCAAGTACATCGAGAACAAGCTCAAGTTCTCGCCGTACATCAAGGAGACCATGTGTGTCGGCCAGGAGCGTCCCTACGCGAGTGCCCTGATCAACATCGACCTGGCAGCTGTCGGCAGCTGGGCGGAGCGGCGGAACATCCCTTACACGAGCTATACAGACCTCGCCCAGAAGCCGGAGGTCTACGAGCTGATCTACCCGGAGGTCGTTCGAGTCAACAGGAGCCTCAGAGAGGACGAGCTCCTCCGGGGAGCGCAGATCCGCAAGTACCTCATCCTGCACAAGGAGCTCGACGCGGATGACCAGGAAATGACCCGAACCCGCAAGCTGCGGAGGCGGTTCATCACGGAGAAGTACGCGGTCCTCATCGACGCGCTCTACTCGGACACCGACCACGTCACGGTCGAGGCCAAAGTGACTTACGAGGACGGGCGGACGGGGATGGTCCGCGCCGACGTCAGGATCCGGGACGTGGAAACGGCGGGAGCGCCGGGAACTGAGCGATGACCGTCTGGGTAGTCTCTGGCGGGAGGTTCGTGGACATGCTGGTGACGCTGGGCCTCGTCCCCATCCTCGAGAGGCGGAGGAAGCCCTGAAGGCCGAGGGAAAGTTCCGGGACCGGATCAAGATCATCGAGGCCATCGAGACGTTCGACGTCGATTTCTCCAAAATCGCGTTCACCACCAAAGAGGAGATCGACGAGTTCTACGACGAAGTGGACCGCCTGCTCGAGGCGTCGCGCCGCCGCTGGTATTTCCTCGTCAACTATATGGACTGCACCATCGCCGACGAAGTCTGGGATCATTTTGGCGAGCGCGGCAAGCACTCGAACATCACGTACGGCCTGGGCACGGTGCGCTTCGGCGTATCGGCGCCGACGCGCCAGACGATCCGCGCTCGGGCCATGCAGGCGCAGTTCCGGGCCAACGTGTTCGAGACCCGCGAGGAAGCCCTCGTCGCCCTGGGAGAGCTGCGCAAGCGCCGCGAGGTCACGGGTGTGTCTGCGACGGAGGCGCTGCTCCGGGTGCAGGAGGTGTCGGTGAGCTTCGGTGGAATCCAGGCCCTCAGCAGCGTCAGCTTCGACGTTCAAACCGGCGAGATCTTCTCGATCATCGGTCCCAATGGCGCCGGGAAGACGTCCATTGTGAACGTCATCAGTGGGTTCTACCGACCCGATCGGGGACGGATCCTGTTCCAGGGAAAGGACCGGACGGACCTCAAGGCGTACGAGGTCGCAGAGCTCGGCATCGCGCGGACCTTCCAGAACGTGGCCCTGTTCAGGGGCATGAGCGTGCTCGACAACATCATGACCGGGCGGCTCCTGAAGATGAAGGGCAATGTGCTCTTCGATGCTCTGTACTGGGGACCATCGGTGAGACAGGAGCTCGAGCACCGGGCGTTCGTCGAGCGGATCATCGACTTCCTGGAGATCGAGGGAATCCGCAAGATGCCGGCGGGGCGGCTGCCCTACGGGCTGCAGAAGAGGGTCGAGCTGGCTCGAGCGCTCGCCGCCGAGCCCAAGCTCTTGCTGCTCGACGAGCCAATGGCGGGCATGAATGTCGAGGAGAAGGAGGACATCGCCCGGTTCATCCTGGACATCAACGACGAGTGGGGGACCACGATCGTCCTCATCGAGCACGACATGGGGGTGGTGATGGACATCTCGAGCCATGTGATGGTGCTGGACTACGGCGAGAAGATCGCCGAGGGCAGCCCCGGCGACGTGCGCACCGACCCGGCGGTGATCCGGGCTTATCTCGGAGAGCAGCGGTAGGGGCGAGGAGCCGGGGATGGCCCGTACGAGCTACACGGACCGCGCGGCGATCGACGCCTCCTGGAGGAGGTCCATGGCTGAGGCCGGCGCCGGACCCGCCCGCCTCACGCGTGATCTGCTCGTGAGTAAGGTGGGTTAGGGCGCGCGCCATGGAACTGCTCTACGGCGTCTTCGTCGCACCGTTCAGGGACATGGTCGCGGCGCCGGGCTTCCTGGCCGAGGTGCTGATCGGTGGCATCGCGGCCGGCCTCATGTACTCGTTGGTGGCCCTCGGCTTCGTGCTCATCTTCAAGGCCTCGGGTGTCTTCAACTTCGCCCAGGGCGTGATGGTGCTCTTCGCGGCACTGACGCTGGTGGGGCTGATGGAGCGGGGGGTGCCCGTGCTCCTCGCCCTGGTGCTGACGACGGGCGTGATGGTGGCGCTGGCCTTCGCCATCGAGCGCGTGGTGCTGCGCCCGCTGGTCAACCAGGAGCACATCATCCTGTTCATGGCCACCATCGGCCTCAACTTCTTCCTGGAGGGCTTCGGCGAGCTGCTCTGGGGCAGCAACGTCAAGAAGCTCGACGTGGGGATCCCGGACACGTCCTTCATGGTGGCGGGGGTGCAGGTGAACAAGTTGGAGATGACCGCCGCCATCAGCGCCGCCGTGCTGGTGGCGATCCTGGCGGTGTTCTTCCAGAAGACTCGCATAGGTCGCGCGCTCCGCGCGGTGGCCGATGATCACGAGGCGGCGCTCAGCATCGGGATCCCGCTCAAGACCATCTGGGTGGTGGTCTGGTCCGTGGCCGGCCTGGTGGCCATCGTGGCCGGCATCATGTGGGGCGCCAAGAGCGGCGTGCAGTTCAGCCTGTCGCTGATCGCGCTGAAGGCCCTGCCCGTGCTCATCCTGGGCGGGTTCACCTCCGTGCCCGGCGCCATCGCGGGCGGGCTCATCATCGGGGTGGGGGAGAAGCTGGGCGAGGTGTACTGGGGGCCGCTGGTCGGCGGGGCCATCGAGAACTGGTTCGCCTACATGCTGGCGCTCGCGTTCCTCCTGTTCAGGCCGCAGGGGCTGTTCGGCGAGAAGATCATCGAGCGCGTCTAGTCAAGTGAAATGATCTACCGCGAAGCCGGGCAGTTCAAGAGCACCTACGCCAGCGACCAGGCCATCTTCCCCATCGTCCAGGATCGGTGGGTGGTGCTCCTGCTGCTGGTGGGGGCCTTCGTGGTGCCACCATTGGTGGCCGACGAGTACTGGCTTCAGGCCGTCCTGATCCCGTTTCTGATCTACTCGCTGGCCGCCATCGGGCTCAACCTGCTGACCGGCTACGCGGGCCAGCTGTCTCTCGGCACCGGCGGCTTCATGGCGGTGGGAGCGTACTCGGCGTTCAAGCTCACCACCGCCTTTCCGGGGCTCAACATCATCGTGGTGTTCCTGCTGGCGGGGCTGATCGCGGCGCTGGTGGGGCTCCTGTTCGGCCTCCCGAGCCTGAGGATCAAGGGCTTCTACCTGGCCGTGGCCACGCTGGCGGCCCAGTTCTTCCTGCTGTGGCTCTTCAACAAGGTGGCGTGGTTCGTCAACTACGCGTCGTCGGGCACCATCACGGCGCCGCCGCGCACGGTGCTGGGCGTGATGGTGACGGGCCCCGAGGCCACTGCGCCCGTGCGGTACCTCACGGGGCTTGCCATCGTGGTGCTCTTCGCCCTCGTGGCCAAGAACCTGGTGCGGGGGCGCATGGGTCGCTGCTGGATGGCCATCCGCGACCGGGACATCGCCGCCGAGATCATCGGGATCCGGCCGCTCCGGACCAAGCTGCTGGCCTTCGCCATCAGCTCCTTCTACTGCGGCGTGGCCGGGGCCGAGTACGTCTTCCTGTACCTCGGGAGCGCCGAGACTCAGGCATTCGACATCGGCGTCTCCTTCCTCGTGCTGTTCATGGTGATCATCGGCGGGCTCGGCAGCGTTCTCGGCTCCTTCCTGGGGTCGGCATTCATCGTCCTGGTGCCGATCTTCCTTACCAACATGCCGCACCTGATGGGGCTGGCGCTCCCGGTGGCCTTGCAGAAGCAGATCGAGCTGATGGTGTTCGGCGGCCTGATCATCTTCTTCCTGATCGTCGAGCCGCACGGACTGGCGCGCCTTTGGCAGATCGCCAAAGAGAAGCTGCGTCTCTGGCCGTTCCCGTACTGACAGAGAGGAGGCAAGGAATGAACGCGAGAGGCTTGTTGGTTGGCCTGCTGACGGCCGCTGTCATCGGCGCTCCAATGGCGACGGCGGCGCTGGCTCAGCAGAAAGAGATGTTCGTCCCGTCGACCGTGTACCGCACGGGGCCGTACGCGCCCAGCGGCACCCCGTTCGCCAACGGGTTCTGGGATTACCTGACGCTCATCAACGAGCGCGACGGCGGCGTCAACGGCGTCAAGCTGCTCGTCGAGGAGTGCGAGACGCAGTACGACACCAAGCAGGGCGTCGAGTGCTACGAGCGGCTGAAGGGTAAGGGGCCCACGGCGGCGACGGTCTTCAACCCGCTGAGCACCGGCATCACGTACCAGCTCATCCCGAAGGCCGCCGTCGACAAGATCCCGGTCCATTCGATGGGCTACGGCATGACCGCCGCGGCCGACGGACGCTGGTTCCCCTGGGTCTTCAACTTCCCGACCACCTACTGGAGCCAGGCCTCCGCGGTCATCCGCTACATCGGCCAGCAGGAGGGCGGGCTCGACAAGCTGAAGGGGAAGAAGATCGTCCACGTCTACCACAACAGTCCCTATGGCAAGGAGGCCAACCCGACGCTCGAGGACCTGGCGCGGCGGCACGGCTTCGAGCTGACCCTCCTGGCGGTGGACCACCCGGGCCAGGAACAGAAGGCCACGTGGCTCCAGGTGCGGCGCATCAATCCGAGCTGGGTCTACATGTCCGGCTGGGGGGTCATGAACCAGGTGGGGGTGAAGGAGGCGGGGGCCATCGGCTACCCCATGGACCACTTCATCGGCAACTGGTGGTCGGCGAGCGAGGCTGACGTGATTCCGTCCGGCGACGGCGCCAAGGGCTACAAGGGCGCCACGTTCCACGCTCCGGGCACCACCTTCAAGGTGCATCAGGATATCTTCAAGCACGTCTACGACAAGGGCAAGAACATCGGGCCCCGGGAGAAGGTAGGCGAGGCGCTCTACAATCGAGGCCTGATCAACGCCATGTACGCCGTCGAGGCATTCCGGACGGCGATGGCCAAGTTCGGCAACAAGCCGCTCACCGGCGAGCAGGTCCGCTGGGGACTCGAGAACCTGAACATCACCGAGGCTCGGCTGGACCAGATCGGCCTCAAGGGCTTCACGCATCCGGTCAAGGTGACCTGTGAGGACCACGAGGGCAATGGCCCGGTGATGATCCAGCAGTGGGACGGCAAGAAGTGGAACATCGTGTCCGACTGGATCGCGCCCATGCGCGAGGTGATCCGGCCCAAGCTCGAGTTGGCGGCGGTCGAGGAGGGGAAGAAGCTCGGGTACACGATGCGTGACTGCTCCAAGGAGAAGTAGGCAGAGCGCGCCGTGAGCGACACTCCCGGGCCGCTGCTCTCGGTCAAGAACATCGAGGTGATCTACGACCACGTGATCCTCGTGTTGAAGGGGGTGTCGCTGCAGGTCCCCGAGAGGGGCATCGTCGCCCTCCTCGGGGCCAACGGCGCGGGCAAGAGCACGACGCTCAAGGCCATCTCGGGGCTGCTCCGGACGGAGCGCGGGGATGTGAGCAAGGGGAGCATCGAGTTTCTCGGAAAGCTCATCCACCGCAAAGACCCCGCCGAGGTGGTCCGGCGCGGCATCGTGCAGGTGATGGAGGGACGCCACGTGTTCGAGCACCTCTCGGTGGAGGAGAACCTCCTCACGGGCGCGTACACGCGCCGGAACGGCGCCTCGGCGAAGCAGGACCTCGAGCTCGTATACGGGTACTTCCCCAGGCTTCGCGAGCGGCGGGGCGTCAGGGCCGGCTACATCTCGGGTGGCGAGCAGCAGATGCTCGCCATCGGCCGCGCGCTCATGGCCCACCCCAAGCTCATGCTGCTCGACGAGCCCTCCATGGGGCTGGCGCCCATGCTGGTCGCGGAGATCTTCGAGATCGTGAGCCGGCTGAACCGCGAGGAGAACGTGGCGATCCTGCTGGCTGAACAGAACGCCGCGGTGGCGCTGCGGGTCGCCCAGTACGCCTACGTCATGGAGAACGGCCGCATCGTGCTGGACGGCGACCGGCAGACCATCAGCGACAACGAGGACATCAAGGAGTTCTACCTGGGGCTGTCCGGCGTGGGCCAACGCAAGAGCTACCGCGACGTGAAGCACTACAAGCGCCGCAAGCGCTGGCTGTCGTGATCCAGACCCGACGAAATCTCCTCGGATCGGGCCTGCATGGCCGTAGGCCGACGGCAAGGCCAGGGATGGAGGCGCTCCGCCCACCATGAGCTCGCAGCTCGAGATCGGCGGGGTGTCCAAGGCATTCGGCGGCGTGCAGGCCGTGATGCGGGTGAGCCTGGAGGTGCGGCGGGGCGAGATCCTGTCCGTCATCGGTCCCAACGGCGCCGGCAAGACCACGGTCCTCAACATGATCAGCGGCTTCTACCATCCCGACACGGGCCGCATCCTGCTGGACGGCAGCGACGTCACGCGCCTGTCGCCCAGCCATATGGCCGCGCGGGGGGTGGCGCGTACCTTCCAGAACATCGCGCTGTTCAAGGGGATGACGGTGCTCGACAACCTCATGCTGGGGCGGCACGTCCGCATGAAGTCGGGCGTGCTCGCGTCCTTCGTCTACTGGGGATTCGCCCAGAAGGAGGAGGTGGCCCACCGGCGCCGCGTCGAGGACATCATCGACTTCCTGAAGATCCAGGATCTACGCCGGCGGCCGACCGGCTCGCTCCCTTACGGGCTCCAGAAGCGGGTGGAGCTGGGGCGCGCGCTCGCGCTCGACCCGAGGATCCTGCTCCTGGACGAGCCCATGGGCGGCTGCAACCGCGAGGAGAAGGAAGACATGGCGCGCTTCGTGCTCGACGTCAACCAGGAGTGGGGCACGACCATCATCCTGATCGAGCACGACATGGGAGTGGTGATGGACATTTCGGACCGGGTGGCGGTGCTCGACATGGGCCAGAAGATCGCCGAGGGCACGCCGGACGAGGTGCGGGCGAACCCCCAGGTGGTCAAGGCGTACCTGGGCGAGGCCAAGGGAGCGAGCAATGGAGGGCGACGTGGCTGATCTGACGACGCTTCCCCGGCTGCTCCGGCGCAACGCGCGAGATCTGAGAGACCGGCCGGCGATCCGGGAAAAGGACCGTGGGATCTGGCAGTCCTGGAGCTGGCGCGAGTACCATGACCACGTCCGCGACTTCGCCCTCGGCCTGGCCGCGCTCGGCTTCGGGCAGGGCGAGAAGCTCTCGGTCATCGGCGACAACCGCCCGCGCCTGTACTGGGCCCAGGTGGCCGCCCTGGCGCTGGGCGGGATCTCAGCGCCCGTGTACCAGGACTCCATCGCGCGAGAGCTCCAGTACGTCTGGAGTCACGCCGAGGTCTCCGTGATCGTCGCGGAGGACCAGGAGCAGGTCGACAAGGTCCTCTCGCTCAAGAAGCAGCTCCCGGCGGTCCGCCACGTGATCTACGACGACCCCCGCGGCATGGCGCACTACCGCTATGACTGGCTCCGGTCGTTCGCCGAGGTCGAGGAGCTGGGCCGGAAGTTCGGCCAGGAGCACCCCGGTTACTTCGAAGCCGAGGTCGACAAGGGCCGGCCGGACGATGTCGCCATGATCTGGTACACGTCGGGGACCACCGGCAATCCCAAGGGCGCCATGCTCACCCACGCCAACGTCGTCGAGACCGCGCGGCTCCTGACCCAGGTCGAGGACGTCCGACGGGAGGACGACTGGCTGTCGTACCTCCCCATGGGCTGGGTGGGCGACGGGTTCTACTCGCTGGTGCTGGGTCTCCTGGTCGGCTTCTGCTGCAACTGCCCGGAGAGCCCGGAGACCGTCCAGCGCGACCTCCGGGAGCTGGGCCCCACCACGCTCCTGGCGCCGCCGCGCATCTGGGAGAACATGCTCACCTCGGTGCAGGTTCGGGCCGCCGACGCCTCTCCCCTCAAGCGGCAGGTCTTCGAGCGCTTCCACCGGGTGGCCGAGCGCGTCGAGATCCTGCGCTCGGACGGCAAGCCCGTGCCGCTCGGCCTGCGGCTCCTCCACGCGCTCGGTGAGTTCCTCGTCTACGGTCCGGTGCGCGACCAGCTCGGCCTGCGGCGGGCCCGCTGGGTCTACACCGGCGGCGCCCCGCTCGGCCCCGACACCTTCCGCTTCTTCCGCTCCTTCGGCGTCAACCTCAAGCAGGCCTACGGCTCCACCGAGGTGAGCGCCCTCGTCTCCGTCCAGCCGGACGCAGAGGCCAACCCGACGACGGTGGGCCGGCCGTGCCCGGGCATCGAGGTCAAGATCGCCGATCGGGGCGAGGTGCTGATCAAGAGCGCGGGAGTCTTCAAGGGCTACTTCAAGGCGGATGACGTCACCCGCGAGGTGATCGATCGGGACGGATGGTTCCACACCGGAGACGCCGGCTTCCTCGACCCGCGTGGCCACCTGGTGATCATCGACCGCGCCCAGGACGTGGGGGCCCTCGCCGACGGGACGGCGTTCGCGCCCCAGTTCATCGAGAACAAGCTCAAGTTCAGCCCGTGCATCCGCGAGGCCGTGGCCTTCGGCCACGAGCGGCCCTTCGTCGCCGCGATGATCGCGATCGACCTCACCACCGTTGGCAACTGGGCCGAGCGGCGGGGCCTCCCCTACACCAGCTACATGGACCTCTCCCAGAAGCCCGAGGTCCGCGAGCTGATCCGCGAGGAGATCGCCAAGGGCAACAGGACCCTGCCGGAGGCGTTGCGGATCCGGCGCTTCCTCCTCCTCACCAAGGACCTGGAGGCCGACGACGCCGAGATCACGCGGACGCGCAAGGTGCGGCGGCGGTTCATTGCCGAGAAGTACGTGCCGGTGATCGACGCCCTCTACGGGGGCAAGGACGAGGTCGAGCTGACCACGACCATCACCTACGAGGACGGCCGGCAGGCGTCCATCCAGTCGCGCACCCGCATCGAGGACGTCGAGGGAGCGCTCGCGCATGCTTGAGGACCTCGGCTTCCTGCTGCTGCTGCTCTCCAACGGGATCCTCGTCGGGCTGATGTACGCGCTCATCGCGCTCGGCTTCGTCCTCGTCTACAAGGCGACGGATGCCGTGAACTTCGCCCAGGGGGAGTTCGTGATGATCGCGGGCCTCGTGGTGGCGGCGAGCCTCATCGTGTGGGGGGCGCCGATCTGGCTGGCCGTGGCGCTCGGCGTCGGGGGCATGGTTGGCTTCGGCTTCACGCTCGAGCGCGTGATGCTGAGGAAGCTCATCGGCCGGCCCGTCATCGCCGTCGTCATGGCGACCATCGGGCTCGCCTCGATCTTGCGCGGCATCGGGCCGTCCACCCTCGGCGCCGGGACCAAGCCCCTGCCGCTGCCCATCCGCGACGAGCCATTCGTCCTGGGCCCGCTGTTCATCCCGCCCATCCAGCTCGTGGGCGGCCTCGTGAGCCTGATCTTTCTCACGGGTTTCGGCTGGTTCTTCCTGAAGTCCCGCAAGGGCATCGCCATGCGCGCGGTGGCCGACAACCAGCAGGTCGCCATGGCCATGGGCATCGACGTCGAGCGGTACTTCGGCCTCGCCTGGGCGATGACCGGCGTCGTGTCCGCCCTCGGCGGCATCATCTGGGGGAACCTGCTCGGGGTCGACGTGAACCTCGCCCTCGTCGGGTTCAAGGTGTTCCCGGTGGTGATCCTGGGCGGGCTCGACTCCATCCCCGGCGCGGTGGTCGGCGGGCTCATCGTGGGCATCGTGGAGAACATCACCGCCGGCTACGTGGACCCGTACGTGGGCGGCGGCACCAAGGACTTCGCGCCCTACGTCCTCATGATCCTTGCCCTGATGATCCGGCCCTACGGCATCTTCGGCAAGAAGATAATCGAAAGGGTCTAGATGATCCATCGTGAGTGCGGGGTGCTCAAGACGAGCTACGAGTCGGACATGGCGTTCTACCCGCTGCCTATCGCCCGGTGGACGGTCGCGGCGCTCGCGGTGCTCTTCTTCGCGGTCATTCCGCTCACGCTGCACGAGTACTACCTGTCCGTGGCCAACCTCGTCTGGATCGCCGTCATCGGCGCCGTCGGCCTCAACATCCTGGTGGGGTACACGGGGCAGGTCTCGATCGGTCACGGGGCCTTCATGTCCGTGGGCGCCTACACCGCGGCGAACCTCGCCATTCGGCTCGACTCCCCGTGGCCGGTCAATCTCCTGGCCGGCGGGCTCATGGCCGCGCTCGTCGGCGCCGTCGTCGGCATTCCCTCCCTGCGCATCAAGGGGCTGTACCTCGCCATCGCGACCCTCGCCGGCCAGGTCATCATCGAGTGGACCATCAACCACGTGACGTTCATCAGCGGCGGCGTGCAGGCGTCCATCGAGGTGCCGCGGCCGCGGCTCGGGTCGATGGTGCTCGCCAGCCAGCGGGATATGTACTACTTCCTGCTCGTCTTCGTGGTCCTCGCCGTCGTGGGGAGCATGAACCTCGTGCGGAGCCGCGTCGGGCGCGCCTTCATCGCCATCCGGGACCACGACATCGCGGCCGAGATCATCGGCATCGACATCTTCCGCTACAAACTCCTGGCCTTCGCCATCTCGTCCTTCTACGCTGGGATGACCGGCGTGCTCTACACGTACTTCCTCGGCATCGCCAACTACGAGCAGTTCCAGATCGGCGTGTCCATCGACTATCTCGCGATGATCATCATCGGGGGGCTCGGCTCGATCCTGGGCTCGATCTTCGGCGCCATCTTCGTCACCCTGCTCCCCATCGTCATCCGGATCGCCATGGAGGCGTTCGGCGGTGTCTTCTTCGCGCCCCAGACCGTGCTCAATCTCATCCCCAACCTCCGCCTCATGCTCTTCGGCGTCCTGATCATCTTCTTCCTGATCGTGGAGCCGGATGGGCTCAATCGCCTGTGGCGGAATATCCGGAACTACTTTCGCATCTGGCCATTCGCGTACTGAGGTACGCGAGGAAAGGAGAACCTCATGCAGCAGTCTCTGATCGTTGTGTTGGCAGTCCTGGTCGGCGTGACCGGGGTCCTCGGAGGGGCCTTGCCGGCGGCGGCGAGCCACGAGATCGTCATCGGCGTGCAGTGCGACCGGACGGGGGCGACGCAGATCGTGGGGACGGTCCTGTGTCCCGGCTTCCACGACTACATCGCCCTCGTGAACAGCAAGGGCGGGGTCGAGGGCCACAAGCTCAAGGCGCTGGAGATCGACCACGAGTACAAGGTGCCGCCAGCCGTGGAGTCCTACGAGCGCCACAAGAAGGAGGGCGCCGTGACCATGGCCGTCTACGGCACGCCCCAGATTTACGCGCTGGCGGCGAAGCTGACGGAGGATCGGATCCCCGGCACTTCCCCCGGCTTTGGTAGCGCCGCTGCCGCCGATGGCGTCCGGTACCCCTACATCTTCCCCATCGCCGCCACCTACTGGTCGCAGGGCACGGCGGCGGTGGACTTCGTGAAGAAGCAGCTCGGCGGGAGCCTCAAGGGCAAGAAGATCGCCTTCATCTTCTACGACAACCCCGCCGGGCGCGAGCCGATCGAGGTGCTCGAGGACCTCGCGGCGACGGAGGGGTTCCAGTTCAAGATGTTCGCCGTCCCGCCTCCGGGCGTGGAGATGGGCGCCCAGGTGCTCGATATCGCCCAGCGCTACCGCGCGGATTTCGTGATCGGCCATCTGTTCGGCGGCGCCCCCGCGGTGTCGATCAAGGAGTTCAAGCGCGTGGGCTATCCGCTCAAGAAGGTCGTGTCGTTCGTCTGGGGCTCGGCTGAGGTCAATATCGAAGCCGCCGGCGGCTTCGCGGCGGCCGAGGGTTACTACACGATGCAGTTCGCCGGTGTCGGGACCGACTACCCGGTGCTGAACGAGATCCGCGACATGTACAGAAAGCAGGGGAAGCCCGCGCCGAAGGAGATGGCTTCAACCGTCTACTACAACCGCGGCGTCCTCATCGCCGCGCTGCACGTGGAGGCCATCCGTAACGCGGTCAAGGCCAAGCCCGACGGCAGGATCACCGGCGCCGACGTGAAGGCCGGATTCGAGAAGATCTCCAACTTCACCCTCGGCGGGCTGGTGCCGCCGCTCAAGATCACGGCGACCGACCACGAGGGCGGCGGGCTCGTCCAGATCTGGCAGGTGAAGGGGGGCAAGTTCGAGAAGGTCACCGACTGGTACGCGGCCTACCCGGACGTGGTGGCCAGGCACATCAAGGCCGCGGCTGCCAAGTAACAGCTCGCGGGCGAATGGATCAATGTGACCTTCGGTACTGGAGGCAAGTTGCGAGCCAGACGAGGCACGAGGGCGCCCGCTTTGCCCAGCGTACTTTCTGTACGTTGAGCGTCCCCGGCGACCGACTAACGAAGTATGGCGACGCGAATTGACCCAGTACCGTCCGTGGCGGGAGAAGCGCGGCGAAGCACCGGCCGCGGGAACGGAGGAGCGGCATCGGAGGGGGCATCTCACGCTCCCTCCGATGCGCCAACGGTATGCTGAGCCTCAACAACATCGAGGTCATCTACGACAACGTCATCCTCGTGCTCAAAGGGGTGTCGCTGGAAGTGCGTGACGGGGGCATCACCACGCTCCTCGGCGCCAACGGCGCAGGCAAGACCACGACGCTCAAAGCCATCTCGGGCCTCCTCCGGACCGAGCGCGGTGACGTGACCAAGGGCTCCATCGAGTTCGGGGGCGATCGGATCGACCGGCTGCCCCCCAACCAAGTGGTGCAACGCGGCGTGGTCCAGGTCTTCGAGGGCCGCCGGGTCTTCGAGCACCTGACCACCGAGGAGAACCTCGTGGCGGGGGCGCATATCGAGCGCGACCGTGGGCGGGTGAGCGAGGGGATCGCGCGAATCTACGAGTACTTCCCCGGGCTCAAGGAGCGCCGCTCGGTGCAGGCCGGGTATCTCTCCGGCGGCGAGCAGCAGATGCTCGTCATCGGCCGGGCCCTCATGTCCAACCCGAAGGTGATGCTCCTGGACGAGCCGTCCCTGGGGCTGGCGCCGATGCTCGTGGAGGAGATATTCGAGATCGTCCAGCGGCTGAACCAGCAGTCAAAGCTCACGGTGCTCCTCGTCGAGCAGAATGCGACGATGGCGCTCGCCATCGCCGACCATGGGTACGTGATGGAGAACGGGCGCATCGTGCTGGACGGAACGGGCGCGGCCCTGCGGGAGAACGCCGACATCAAGGAGTTCTACCTGGGTCTCACCGACGTCGGCGCGCGCAAGTCCTATCGCGACGTCAAGCACTACAAGCGGCGGAAGCGGTGGCTGTCATGAAGGCGGGGCCGGGAGCGCTGCGAATGGACCGGATGACCGGCTATTACGACCACGCGAAGGAGACGATGTCGGCCTCGGCCCGGCGGAGCTACCAGGCCGCCTGGCTCCTGGAGCTGATCGAGCTGTCCTGGCAACGGGCGCCGGGGGTGAGGCGGCGCCTCGAGGCGGTCGGGCTGACGCCCAAGGACCTGCGCGATCCGGATGCCCTCGCGCGGCTTCCGGTCCTGAAGAAGGGCCAAATGCCGGATCTGCAACAGGCGGATCCGCCCTTCGGCGGCTTCTGCACGCTGCCGCTCTCCAGGCTTCGCCGAATCTTCCGCTCTCCCGGGCCCATCTACGAGCCCATGGGCCCCGACGCCGGTGGCTTTCGCGCCGAGACCGGCTTGTACGCGGGCGGCTTCCGCCCCGGCGACATCGTCGTTCAGACCTTCGCGTACCATCTCGTGCCGGCGGGTCACGAGATCGACGAGTCGCTCCAGCTCATCGGCTGCACGGTCGTGCCCACCGGTACCGGTAACACCGAAACCCAGATCGAGATCGCGAGGGCGGTCGGAGCCGCCGGCTTCGTCGGCACGCCGAGCTTCCTGATGACCCTCCTGAAGCGGGCCGAGGAGATGAAGGTCGGGCGCCTGCCCTTCGAGGTCGCCCAGGTGGGCGCCGAGGCGTTGCCGGAGTCGATGCGGCGGGCCCTCGAAGGCGAGTACGGGATCATGACGCGGCAGGGGTTCGGCACGGCCGATATCGGGATGGTCGGCTACGAGTGTCCGGAGAAGTCGGGCATGCATCTCCTCGACGAGGCGATCGTTCACGTCTGCGACCCGCAGACCGGTGAGCTGCTCGGGACCGGGCAGATCGGCGAGCTGGTGGCTACCGTGAACAACCGCACCTACCCGATGATCCGGTTTGGCACCGGCGACCTCACCGTGGTCACCGACGAGCGGTGTCCGTGCGGCCGCACCTCCGCGCGCATACTCGGGTGGCGCGGTCGCGCGGACGAGGTGACGAAGGTGCGGGGGATGTTCATCCATCCCAGGCAGGCCGACGAGGTGGTGGCGCGCGTGAGCGGCGTCGAGCGCTACCAGGTCGTCGTCGGCCGCGACGGGCACCAGGATACGCTCATGCTTCGCGTGGAGCTGAGGCCGGGCACGACGGCGGACGGCGCCCGGGCGGCGCTCGAAGCCGCCATTCGCGACGTGATGAAGCTCCGGGGCACGGTCGACATCGTGCCGGCGGGGACCATTTCCCCGAGCCCCAAGAAGATCGACGACCAGCGGAAGTGGGATTAGTCACTGGGAGGTGGAGACGGGCGCGGTGAATATCTTCGACGAGCAGCACGAGATGGTCCGCCAGGCGGTGCGCGGGTTCGTCCAGAAGGAGGTCGAGCCGCACATCGAGGACTGGGAGCGGGCGGGGCAGATCCCCAAGTCGATCTGGCCCCGGATGGGGGCGCTCGGGTTCCTGGGGATGGAGTACGACGAGAAGTACGGCGGGGCCGGCGCGGACTTCCTGACGACGGCCGTCCTGTGCGAGGAGATGGCGCGCTCGCGCTGCGCCTCGCTGGCCATGGCCGTCGGCGTCCATACGGATATGGCGTCGCCGCATCTGTACTGGACGGGGAGCGAGGCGCTGAAGAGAAAGTACCTGCCGGCGATCTGCCGGGGGGAGGCGCTGTGCGCCATCGCCGTCACCGAGCCCGGCGGCGGCTCGGATGTGGCGGCCATCCGGACGCGCGCCGTCCGCGCGGGCGACCACTACGTCCTCGCCGGCTCCAAGATGTTCATCACCAACGGCGTGCTGGCGGACCTCTACTTCGTCGCCGCCCGCATCGTTGAAGGGCCTACCGCAGCCGGCGGTGAGGCGAGCGGAGACGGTGCGGGGGCGAGCGCGAGCGAGCCGGGCGAGCGAGAGGAGCGCCATCAGGGCATCTCCATGTTCCTGGTGGAGCGCGACACGCCGGGCTTCACCGTGAGCCGCAAGCTCGACAAGATGGGAATGCGCGCATCGGATACGGCGGAGCTCAGTTTCCAGGACATGCGCGTGCCGGCGGAGAACCTGCTCGGCCGGGAGGGCAAGGGATTCTATGCGGTCATGCGGATCTTCCAGCGCGAGCGGCTGGTGGCCGGGCTCCACACGGTGGCGGGCTGCGAGCGGGCCCTCGAGGACACGATTGCCTACGTGCGGCAGCGCCATGCCTTCGGCGGACCGCTGTCGGACAAGCAGGTGGTGCGCCACAAGCTGGCCGACCTGGCGACGCTCATCGAGGCCGGCCGCTGGCTCACCTATGCCGCGTGCCTCAAGTTTCAGGAGGGCCTGGACGCGGTGAAGGAGATCTCCATGGTCAAGCTGTTCACCGGGGAGATGGCACAGCGGGTCGCCTACGACTGCGTCCAGCTCCACGGCGGCTACGGCTACATGCGCGAGTATCCCATCGAGCGCTTCTTCCGCGACATCCGCCTCATGACCATCGGCGGCGGCACCTCCGAGATCATGAAGGACATCATCGCCAAGCAGATGGCGCTCTGAGCTCGTCACGTGGCGGCCGCGAGCGGGGAGAGCATCGCGCCCGCGTCTGCGGCCCATCCCATGGACTTCGTCGCAGTCGGGCACGTCACCCTGGACCAGACGCGGAGCGGCGCCCGGCCCGGCGGCGCGGCGTACTACGCCGTCCTCACCGCCGAGCGGCTGGGCCTCCACGCCGCGCTCCTGACCTCTTTCGGCCCCGACTTCCCCGTCGAGAGCCTCCCCCCGGACATCGCGGTGGTCAACATCCCGTCGGACCGCACCACGATCTTCAAGCTGGAGGAATCGGCGCGAGGCAGGCAGCTCACCCTCCTGTCGCGGGCCGCCGACATCGAGGCGGACCATCTGCCGGACGACTGGCGTCTGGCGTCGCTCGGGATGCTCTGTCCCGTGATCAACGAGGTGGACCCCGCTCTCTCCGGCAGGTTCACTGACGCCGCCCTGGGCATGGTCCCCCAAGGGTGGATGCGCCGGCGCGGGGCCGGCGGCTCGATCACCCCAGGGCCATGGGAGGACGCCGACATCGTGCTCCCTCATGCGCAGCTCTTTGTGGTGAGCCGCGAGGACATCGAGCCCTTCGAGAAGGCCGCCCTCGAGTGGTTCCAGCAGGTTCCGGTGGCCGCGGTGACGCGGGGACCGGAGGGGGCGATCCTCTTCGTCAACGGCGAGCCCTACCACATCGAGCCCGAGCGCGCCGCCCAGGTGGATGCCACCGGCGCGGGCGACGTCTTCGCGGCCACGCTGCTCATCGAATATCATCGCGATGGCAATCCGTGGGAGGCGGCGGCGGCCGCAGCGTGCTGCGCGGCGGCATCCGTCGAGGCGGCCGGGGCCGCGGGCATTCCGGACCGGTCGACGCTGGCGGCCCGGCTCGTGGCGTATCGCCGTCGGCTGAGCGGCTGACGGGACCGCCTTGCCGCGGTCCTCGCGAGAGGGCTACACTGGCTCTAGAGCACGGTGCGCGGCAATGGCGGAGCGACGCATCCGAATCACGGCGGGGTCGGTTTCGGCGGAGGCCGTCCTGAACGGCTCGGCCACGGCCGGCGCCGTCTGGGACGCGCTGCCGCTCGCAGTGCCGGGCGAGACATGGGGCGACGAGATCTACTTCGCCATCCCCGTCAAGGCAAAGCCCGAGTCGCCGCGCGAGACGGTCGAGCTGGGCGACCTCGGCTACTGGCCTCCCGGCTCCGCCTTCTGCATCTTCTTCGGCCCGACCCCGGCGAGCCGCGGCAAGGAGATCAGGCCGGCGAGCCCCGTCAACGTCTTCGGCCGGATCGTCGGGGACGCGACCGTTTTCACCAAGACAAGCTCCGGCACCGTGGTCCGGGTCGAGCGCGCATGACCGCCCACGACAACGACGATCGGAAGAGGAGGACTCGATGAAGATCTTTCTGGACACCGCCAATATCAGTGAGCTGCACGAAGGAGTGGCCATGGGGCTGGTCGACGGCTGCACGACCAACCCCTCCCTCATCGCGAAGGAGAAGCGGCCGTTCCGGCCGCTCGTCGAGGAGATCTGTTCCATCGTGCCCGGCGATGTGAGCCTGGAGGTCGTCGCCACCGACTTCGAGGGCATGGTCAAGGAGGGCAAGGAGCTGGCCCAGGTGGCTTCCAACGTGGTCGTCAAGTGCCCGCTCACGAGGGATGGCCTCAAGGCCGTCAAGCACCTGAGCGGCGAGGGCATCCGCGTCAACCAGACCCTCTGCTTCTCCGCTACCCAGGCTCTGCTCTCGGCCAAGGCGGGCGCCTACTTCATCAGCCCGTTCCTCGGTCGGCTCGACGACATCAGCGCGGTCGGCATGGAGGTGATCCGCGACATCTGCCAGATCTACGGGAACTACGGCTTCAAGACCCAGGTGTTGGCGGCGTCGATCCGCAATCCGCTGCACGTGCTGGATGCCGCCAAGGCGGGGGCTCATGTCGCGACGATGCCCTTCAGCGTGCTGGAGATGCTCATGAAGCATCCATTGACGGACGCGGGACTCAAGAAGTTCCTGGACGACTGGAGCAAGTCGGGGGCGAAGATTTGAGGTCGGAGAGCGTCTCGACGGCTCCCTCCGAGACCTCCCCCCGAGACGGGGTTGCGCCGGCAAAGCCGGCGCTCGAACGGCGTCGATCACGTCGCACGAGGTTTCCTCCGGCCACCCTGGCAGTCGCCCGGGCGCCTGGAGTGGACCCGCCGGCCCCGGGGCCGGATGCGGGACCGTCGTCGCAACTGCCACCGTAGCGCCGGCCGCGACACCTCGTTCCACCCATTCGAGCCCCACGCCCGTATAACAGTGTGAGAGCCATGGACAGCGATCGGCGGCTGATCGAGCGCGTGGCGAAAGGGGACGAGGCGGCCTTTGCCGAGCTGGTGAGCCGCTACGGAGGGCGGATGCTGGCCGTGGCGGGCCGGCTGCTGGGCTCGCGGGCAGACGCCGAGGACGCCGTCCAGCGCGCGCTGCTCCAGTGTTTCGCGGGCGCGTCGAGCTATCGGGCCCAGTGGGCGGTCTCCACCTGGCTCTACCGCATCCTCACGAACATCTGCGTGGATGAGTTCCGCCGCCGTTCCAGCCGGGTGGCCCGGGATGAGGTGCTCCCGAGTACCATCGATGACGGCCAGCCCGGAATCTACATGGACCTCCATCGCGCCCTCGAGCGGGTTCCGCGGGAAGCGCGGGTCCTGCTCGCGCTGCGCTACGTGGACGGGCTCTCCTACGGGGAGCTGGCGCGGGTCCGGGGGATCTCCGTCAACACCGTCAAAAGCCAGCTCGCGCGCGGCAAGACCCTGTTGCGCGCCGAGCTGGCCGAGCGAGGAGCCTTGAAATGATCGAGCGCCACTCCCGGAATCGTCTCGATGATCTGCTGAGCGGCTACTTCCGTGCGGATGAGACGCCGGCGGATCTGGCTTCGCGCATCGCCCGCTCCGCACGTGCGGCCGACGCCCGGCTCGGAGAGCTGGGAAAGCGCCTGGCGATTCAGGCCACGCCGCACGGGGTGTCGCTCATCCGGACCGGGCCCCTGGAGAAGCCGGCCACGGCGGCGGCGCGCCGGCTGGTCGGGCGGGCCAGGGAGGAGATCGGCGAGTACCTCAATGGCAAGCGCGCCTTCTTCTCGGTGCCGGTGGATCTCTCGGAGGCGCCCGCGTTCCAGCAACGGGTGCTGGAGGCGGCCCGGCAGATTCCCTTCGGAGAGGCGCGACCCTATGCATGGGTGGCCGAGCGTATCGGCAGTCCGCACGCCGTCCGCGCCGTCGGGACCGCGCTTGGCCGGAACCCCGTGCCGCTCATCGTGCCGTGCCACCGGGTCTGGCGCGCCGACGGCGGCCTCGGGGGGTATCTGTTCGGTGTCGCGCTCAAGCGCCGGCTGCTGGAGTTGGAGCGCCGCACCCCGGTGCTCGAGGGTTGCACCAGCACGCGCATCGTGTGCCGCGTGGGCTGCATCCACGGGCGACACATGAAGCCCGAGAACCGCGTGGTCTTCGCCTCGGTGGAGGACGCCCGCTCGGTGGGCTACCGTCCCTGCAAGGTATGCAGGCCCTCGGCGGCGGCCTGAGCACGGCCGGATCGATCGGAGAGCGGCTGGCGCGCCTGGACTGGGAAGCCATCGAGCGATCGCTCTGGGAGTCGGGCTGGTCGAGCACGCCGCCGCTGCTCCTGCCGGAGGAGTGCCACGAGCTGATCAGCCTCTACGCCGATGACCACCGGTTCCGTAGCCGCATCGACATGGCGCGCCATCGCTTCGGTCTCGGTGAATACAAGTACTTCGCGGAGCCGCTGCCTTGGCCGGTCGCCGCCCTTCGCGGTCACGCCTATCCGCGGCTGGCCCCCATCGCCAATCGGTGGGAGTCGGCGCTGGGTGGTCTGAAACGGTACCCTGACGACCTCGCCAGCTTTCTCGCCGTCTGCGCCGGTCAAGGCCAGACGAAGCCGACGCCCCTTCTGCTCCGGTACGGCGCGGGAGGTTACAACTGCCTGCACCAGGACCTCTACGGCCGGGTGGCGTTCCCGCTCCAGCTCACCTGCGTCCTCAGCCGCCGGGCGGCCGATTACACGGGCGGGGAGTTCCTGCTGGTGGAGCAGCGACCGCGCGCCCAGTCCCGCGGCGAGGTCATCGTGCTCGAGCAGGGCGAAGCGGTGATCTTCGCCACGCGCCACCGCCCCGCCCGCGGCTCCAGGGGGCACTATCGGACGACGCTACGGCATGGGGTCAGCCGCTTGCTGTCGGGCGAGCGATATAGCCTCGGGGTGATCTTCCACAACGCCGAGTGAGCACCCGGGAGGACCCCGCGAGGCGAGAGTCGCTTATGCGGACTCCGGCACCTCGCCCAGCCGGCAGACCTCGACGATCTCCCAGTTCGCGACATCCGGCTTAGCCCGGGCAGTCGCTCGCGAACCTGGAATTCGGCCTGCCCGTGTCGCAACTCCTTGAGCCTCTGCGCGGCTGCCTGGCGGGATCCTCCGGCCCCCGGGAGGTAACGGTGGACGCCACGGACCGACGCGGCAGGAAGATCCGGTGTCGCCGCGGTTTCGCTCCGCTCGTCGGTGGCGGCGGGATCCAGGGGGCGATCATTGTTGATGGACGAGTGAGCTAGCCCAGAGCGAGTCGTAGCCGAGGGCTTCCATCCGGCGCGCGAGCGCGAGCACGTTGTCGCGCGTGGCCACGGGGCCGGACATCGGGAGATGGCAGCCAAGGTTCACGGCCGTTCTCCCGTGGCCGGGGAAGGACTCGGAGGGCGCCGTCGAGGCTGCCTCCGGTCGCCTACTCGCGGTGGACGCCCGAGGCGTAGAGCACCCGATCGCCGAGCTCATCCTTGGCGATCATGTGCCCGAGGCGCGAATGCTGGATCTTGCCGCTGGAGGTCTTGGGAATGGTGCCGGGCTTGACCAGCAGGACCTTGGCGGGACGGTGGCCGCGTCCATGGTGGACCCGCTGGACGATCTCGCGAAGCAACTCAGACATGGCCTCGCCGCCCATGCCGGGCTCCCGTAGCTCGGCCACGACGTGGAGGCGCTGGCTCCCGGTGCGTTCGTTCTCGAGGCCCAGGACAGCCGAGTAGCGGATGCCGGGCACGTGGTCCACGATCTCCTCGATGTCGGCCGGGATGACGTTCTCGCCGCCCAGGATTATGAGATCCTTCAGGCGCCCGGTGACGTAGAGATAGCCCTCCGCATCCAGGAAACCCAGGTCGCCGGTCCGGAGCCAGCCGTCCGGCGACAGGACGCAGCGGGTCGCTTCGGTATTGTTGTAGTACCCCTGCATCACGCCGGGGCTCCTGACGCAGATCTCTCCCTCGCCATCCACGTCCACCTCGCGCTCGCCCTCCATGATCCGCACCGAGACGCCGCGGCAGGGCCGCCCCACCGAGAGGAACTTCCCCGAGCGGTCGAATCGAAGCGGGGTCTTCCGCGGCCAGATGGCGACGGCCAGGGTCGCCTCGGCGAGACCGTAGCAGGGCGTGACGACGTTCTCCACGCCGAACTTCTGCTCGAAGGCCTGAATGGTGCTCGGACGCACGGGCTCGCCGCCCGAGAGCGCCTGCTTGAGGGAGGAGAGGTCGAGCCCCGTGGTGTCGTGGATGTTCCTCACGCAGCTCCGGTAGCCGAAATCGGGCGAGACGGTGAAGGTGGCCCGCACGCGGGTGACCAGATCGAGCCAGACGCGCGGGCTCTTGAGGTCGGGGGGCAGGAGGTGGAGCCGCGCGCCGGTCCAGGGCGGCGTGAACGCGCAGCCGATGAGCCCCATGTCGTGGTAGAGCGGGAGCCACGAAACCACCACGTCCTCGCGAGTCAGCTCCGCGGCCTCGGCCATGAACTCCACGGTGCGCGACACGTTGCCATGGCTCAGCACCACGCCGCGCGGCTGGCCCGTGCTTCCGGACGTGTACTGGATGAGGGCGATGTCCTCCGGCAGGATCGTGGGGAAGGCGGGCGGCCGGTCGTCCACTTCGAGGTCGAACGGCTCCACGACGTGGCGCACGTTGGCGGCTGCCGACTGGGATTCTTCCACTCCGGTTCTGAACCAGCCGATGGTCGCCACCACCTTGGTCTCGGAGTCGCGCAGGATATTGGCCGTCGCGTCGACGCCGAGGGTGGGGTAGAGGGGCACCGGCACCGCGCCCAGCCGGAGGGCGCCGAAGAAAGTGTAGAAGAACTCCGCGCAGGTCGGGTAGATGAGGCCGACCTTGTCGCCGCGTTCCACCCCGAACTTCGTGAGCCCCGCGGCGTAGCGCGCGCTCTCCGTCCACAGCCGACCATAGGCCACCGCGTCGTCGTAGAGGTCGAAGTACGGCAGGTCGGGGTCCTGGGCGGCACGGCGCCCCAGGAGCTCGGTCAGCGTGGCCGGCATCGTCGTAGAGGTGGTCAACGGATCATCCTGCTTGGAGGGGTCTTTTCACGCCGGCGACGCTCATCCGGCGGCCCTCTTGCGGCTGCTCACGGAGGGGGCCTCGGGAGCCACGCCCGGCATTCTATCCGAAGGCGGCCCGCCGCGGAAGCGTCTTTGTCCGGCCCCCGGCAGAAGGTGCCCTCAACCCCAGGATACCGCACAGCGCGGGAGCGCGCAGCATGTCGCGACCCCAAGCGGAAGCCCCATCTCCTCGGGGCCAGCTCGACGCTCGGCGGTCGACGGGAGCCCCCCCTCCGAGGGTGAGCTCGCGCGACGTGAATCGCCCGCTCGAGCGCCGGCTCCGCCGGCGCAACCGATTCCTGGGGGGAGGCTTCGGAAGGGGGGCGAAGCTCCCTCCGAGGGACCTAGCGGTCCATCACGATGCGGTCGAAGGTCTCGGCGTAGGAGCAGCCTTGGGCCTTGCCCAGCTGGGCCGCCCGCTCGCGCACTCGCTTCTCGACGGCGGCCATGTCCCGGATCTGGCTCACATGGCAGGCGAGGGCTTTGATCTTGAGGTCCATGGTCTCGGAGATGTCCACCACGACCTCCGGGTTCTCCCACCACGTCATGTGCACCTCTTTGACCTTGTGTGGCTCGAGCCCCTGGGCGATCAGCTCGGGGAAGGACATGTGGTCCCTGGCCAGCGGATAGACGCAATCGAGGGCGATGCCGGCCGCGATGCGGTGGTCGCGGTGGGAGCCGCCGAAGTTCTTCGTGCGGTGGGGATTCTGGGTGATGACGAGGTCCGGACGATGGCGGCGGATGGACGCCGTGACCGCCATCCGCGACTCGCGGGTGTCCTCCAGCTCGCAGTCGGGAAAGCCGAGGAAATCCACCGTCTCCACGCCGAGCACGCGGGCGGCGTTGCGCTGCTCTTCCTCGCGGATCTTGACGAGCCGCTCTGGCGTCATGCTGCGGTCACCCGAGCCTTTATTGCCGTTGGTGACGATGCAGTAGGTCACCTGCTTGCCCTCCCTCACGAACTTCGCCACGGTGCCGCCCGCTCCGAACTCGGAATCGTCGGGGTGGGCGGTGATGACCATCACGCGCTGGATGCGCTCAGCCATGCCGGAGGCTCCTTTGAGCTTGCTTGAGGATGAATGACGTGCGTCTGGGCGGCCGGGCCTCTTCCCGCCTTCGGCCACAATCATTCTCGCTTCGCCTGCGCTACGTCGTCGTATCTTACCTTAAGACGGGTCGGTCGCCGCCGGGGTTTCGCTATAATGCGGGCGGTGACGAATCGAGCCAAGGTCGTGTTCCTGCTGCTTCTCCTGCTCGTGGCCTTCCCGGTCATCGCCGTCCTGCCCAATCAGGTCGGCGCGGTCCGTCTCGCGGGACTATCGCTCCTGTGGTGGTACGGAGGGGTGATCGCCCCGCTGTTAGCGTGGCTCATCGCGGTCGCCTGGCTGCCGGACCCACCGCCGCCTCCGCGCGCGGAATGACCTCCGCCGTCCGGCTTCTGGCCGTCTGGCTCACGCCTGTGCTGTGGCTCCAGATGCCGACCCTCATCGTGGAGCGCGGACCCGAAGGCCTCTGGATCGGTCTCACGCTGGTGCTGGTGCCGCTGATCACCCTCGGCGCCGGCTCTCCGGAGCGCGCCTCCGGCGAGCCTGAATCCGTCTTCGCCGTGGTGATCCTTCTCCTCACGGTCGGGGTCCTGTTCTGGGCGAATCTGATACTGGCCGGTGATGTGGGGGTCTGGCTCGGCGCGCCGCGCTGGCACGGGATCGCGGTCACGGCCGCCGGCGCCTGCCTGCTGACCGCGTGGCGTCGCGGCGGGCGCATCGTGCCGGCGCTGCTGGTGGCCGCCGTGCTGGCGGTGAATGCGCCGCTGGCCGAGCTCGCGCGTGTCGCTGCCGTGGGGCCGTTGGGAGCCTGGGCGCGCGTGGCGACCCGAACGGCCTTTCGGTTCCCGCCGACGAGCCCGTGGGTGACCAGCGGTCGTGATCTCAGGATGATTCACGGGCGCGGGCCGATCCTCTTCGATGAAGAGCATCGCGTCACAGCGCCCGCCGGCGGCAGGCTCTTCGCTCGCACGCTGGACGGCAGTCGCGCGACCGATGTGGAATGGACGCTGTCGCCCGGGCAGTCCATCATGCTTCGCCCCGGCGACCTGCTCCAGAGGAACTCCGCCCCTCGCCTCCTGTTCGAGTCGGACAAGCGAGTGCCGGGCGCTCCGCCGTCGGGGATCGCCTGGGCTGCGGGCCGTCCGCCGGACTGGCCGCGCAGCGCGGGACTGCTGGTGACAGTGCTGTTCGGCGCGCTCGCGCTCTGTCGCGCGGGAACTCCCGTGCGGGCAACCCGATCCGGGGTGGCCCTGGTGGCCGGCGGCGGGCTCGTCGCGTTGCTCTGGGCCCAGGGCTGGGCCGTCTATTCGATTCTCGCGTCGCCCGACCTCTTCCTCGGCGGCGTCACGCCTGAGCGGCTCCTCGCCTTGCCCCCCCTCGCCGACGGCAGTCCCGCGCGGCCCGCGCTCCAGGCATCGCTGCTGGCCGGAGGGCTCGCGGGTTTTCTCGGCTCCAGCATCGCGCTGAGGGAGCGGCTCGGGGCGCTGGATCGGACGGGGGGCGGAGAGATCGGCCATGACCTGAGCCTGTGGACGGGCGTACTCGCGGTCGCGGGGCTCGCGAGCCTCTGGCCCCTGGATTGCTGGTCGCTCGCGCTGCTGGCTCTTGGGGCGGCGGCCTCGAGCCTGGGTCCGACGGCTCTCAGCTCGGGCGGCTTCGCTCCACCCGGCGCCGGGACGGCGGCGGGGCTGGTGGGGCTCGCGGTGTTCATCGGGCTGGCGGTGGCGGGCCAGATCCGCGGGGGAGGCGAGGGACTGTCCGGTGCGGTCCTTGCCTATCCCGCCTTGGCGGCGGTGCCAGCCGCCGCCCTCGTGCTCCGCATCTGCCGCTCGGCCACGCCCGGTTAGACGCGCCTTCTCGCCATGTTCGGTCAGACCCGCGCCGTCATCACGCGCCCGCTCGTGACCGGCTTCGAGATCTCGGCGCTGATCCACGCCGTCGCGTATTTGCCCACTGGTGACGGAGCGCGGCGCGCGGGTAGGGGGTCAATTTGGGCTCGGTGCTGGGTCAAGTTGCGAGCCAGACAAGGCGCGAGCGAGGTTGGCAGGCCGAGGCGTACGTGGGTGTACGTTGAGGCCTGCCGACGAGCGAGCAACGAAGTATGGCGACGCAAATTGGCCCAGCACCGGCGCGCGGGGCGCGTTGTGTCGCGCCCGCCCGCCCGCGGAGGTATCATCTTAGCCCATGGCCAGCGACCGCATCGTCATCCGGGGCGCGCGCGAGCACAACCTGAAGACCATCGACCTCGAGATTCCGCGGGACCAGCTCGTGGTCATCACCGGGCTCTCGGGCTCGGGCAAGTCGTCGCTCGCCTTCGACACCATCTACGCCGAGGGCCAGCGGCGCTACGTGGAGTCGCTCTCGGCCTATGCCCGCCAGTTCCTCGAGCAGATGGAGAAACCCGATGTGGACTCCATCGAGGGGCTCTCGCCCGCCATCTCCATCGAGCAGAAGACGACCTCCAAGAACCCGCGCTCCACCGTGGGGACCGTCACCGAGATCTACGACTACCTGCGGGTCCTGTTCGCGCGCATCGGTGTCCCCCACTGCCCCCAGTGCGGCGACGTGATCTCGGCGCAGACGGTCCAGCAGATGGTGGACCGCGTCATGACGCTGCCGGCCGGCAGCCGGCTGGTGATCCTGGCGCCGGTCGTGCGCGGGCGCAAGGGCGAGTACCGCAAGTTCTTCTTCGACCTGCGTCGCCAAGGGTACGTGCGCGTGCGCGTCAACGGCCAGCTCCGCGAGCTGTCGGAAGACATCGAGCTGGCCAAGACGAAGAAGCACACCATCGAGGTGGTGGTGGACCGGCTGGTGGTGCGCGAGGCCCTCGGCACGCGGCTGGCGGAGTCGCTGGAGACCGCGCTCCGCCTGGCCGACGGCGTGGTCGAGGTGGAGGCGGTGGACGGTCCCTCCTTCCTGTTCTCGGAGCGGCTCGCCTGCGCCCGCTGCGGCATCTCCTTCCCGGAGGTGTCGCCGCGGATGTTCTCCTTCAACAACCCCTACGGCGCGTGCCCCGAGTGCGGCGGCCTCGGGACGCGCTACGAGATCGACCCCGAACTGGTAGTGCCCGACGCCGGCAAGTCCCTCAACCAGGGCGCGCTGGCCCCGTGGGCGGGCCCGGCGGCCGGGATCTTCAAGCAGACGCTGCGGGTGCTGGCCAAGCGCCACGGCTTCAGCCTGGATGCGCCATGGGCCAAGCTCCCGAAGAAGACCCGGGACGTGATCCTCCACGGCGAGACCGGCGAAGGCTTCGAGGGGGTGGTGAAGCTCCTGGAGCGGCGGTACAAGGAGACGCTCTCGGAGGACACGCGGGCCGAGGTCGAGCGGTTCATGACCGAGAAGGCCTGCCCGGCCTGCCGCGGGTCTCGCCTGCGGGCGGAAACGCTGTCGGTCAAGATCGCCGGCCGCTCCATCGCCGACGTGGTGCGCTTCTCGATCAAGGAGGCGCGCCAGTTCTTCGATACACTCACTCTCTCCGAGCGCGAGATGATGATCGCGCGGCGCGTGCTCAAGGAGATCCGCGAGCGTCTGGGCTTTCTCTCCCAGGTGGGGCTCGACTACCTGACACTGGACCGTCCGGCCGCGACGCTGGCCGGGGGCGAAGGCCAGCGCATCCGGCTGGCGACCCAGATCGGCTCGAGCCTGGTCGGCGTGTTGTATATCCTTGACGAGCCTTCCATCGGCCTCCACCAGCGGGACAACGCGCGGCTGCTGGACACGCTCAAGCGGCTCCGCGACCTCGGCAACACGGTGCTCGTGGTCGAGCACGACGAGGAAACCATCCGCTCCGCGGACTTCGTGGTGGACCTCGGGCCCGGCGCCGGAGAGCTGGGCGGGCACGTGGTGGCCGTGGGCACTCCCGACGAGGTCATGGCCAACCCGGCGTCGCTCACCGGCCAGTTCCTGGCCGGCGTGCAGAGTATCGAGGTGCCCAAGACGCGGCGAAAGCCCGACGGCAAGTTCGTCACCATCCACAACCCCCGCGAGCACAACTTGAAGGGGATGAACGTGAGGATCCCGCTGGGGACCTTCACCGCGGTGACGGGCGTCTCGGGCTCTGGCAAGTCCACGCTGGTCAACGACATCCTCTATCGCGCGCTGGCCCAGATGCTCCACCACGCCCAGGCGCGCCCGGGCGCGCACGACCGCATCGAGGGCGCCCAGCACCTCGACAAGGTCATCGACATCGACCAGTCGCCCATCGGGCGAACACCGCGCTCCAATCCCGCCACCTATACGGGCGTGTTCACCCTCATCCGCACCCTGTTCGCGCGGACCTCCGATGCGCGGGTGCGCGGCTACCAGCCGGGGCGATTCTCCTTCAACGTCAAGGGAGGGCGCTGCGAGGCCTGCCAGGGGGACGGGCTGGTCAAGATCGAGATGCACTTCCTCCCGGATGTCTACGTCACGTGCGAGGTCTGCAAGGGGAAGCGCTATAACCGGGAGACGCTCGAGGTGCGCTACAAGGGCCGCAACGTCGCCGAGGTGCTCGACATGACGGTGGCCGAGGCGCTGGAATTCTTCGGCCCCGTCCCCGCCATCAAGCAGAAGCTCCAGACGCTGCACGACGTCGGACTGGACTATATTCGCCTCGGGCAATCCGCGACGACGCTGTCCGGTGGTGAAGCCCAGCGAGTGAAGCTCGCGACCGAGCTGAGCCGCCGCGCCACCGGCCGGACACTCTACATCCTCGACGAGCCCACCACGGGGCTCCACTTCGCGGACATCCGCCGGCTCCTGGAGGTGCTCAACCAGCTCGTGGATCAGGGCAACACGGTGGCCATCATCGAGCACAACATGGACGTGATCAAGACCGCCGACTGGATCGTGGACCTCGGGCCCGAAGGAGGCGACGACGGCGGGCGCGTGATCGCCACCGGTACTCCCGAGGACGTGGCCCGCCAGGCGGACAGGTCCTACACGGGCCAGTTCCTGAAGAGGGTGGTCGCGCGATGAGACGGACCAAGATCGTCTGCACCATCGGTCCCGCCACGGCGAGCCGGCGGGTGCTGGACCGGCTGGTGGCGGCCGGCATGGACGTGGCGCGGCTCAACTTCTCCCACGGCACGCAGGCCGAGCATGGCGAGGTGATCCACGCCATACGGGAAGGTGAGGCGGAGTGGGGCCGGCCGATCACCATACTGCAAGATTTGCAAGGGCCCAAGGTGAGGCTCGGCGCCTTCGTTGGCGGCCAGGCCAACCTCGTCGCCGGCGAGCGCTTCACGCTCACCCCCAGCCAGGTGAAGGGCACGGCCTCCCGCAGCGCCATCAGCCATCCCGAGTTCCTGTCGGCGCTCCGGCCGGGCGACCAGGTCTGGATGGACGACGGGATGATCCAGCTCATCGTGGAGAAGGTGGAGGACGGCGAGGTCCATTGCCGGGTCACTGCGGGAGGGAGGGTCTCGGACCACAAGGGCGTGGCCCTGCCGAGGCTGCCGCTGCCCGGCCCGGTGCTGACCGCCAAGGACCGCGAAGACCTGCGCTTCGGGGTCGAGCACGGGGTGGACTACATCGCGGCGTCGTTCGTGCGCTCGGCCGCCGATATCCAGGAGGTGCGCAAGCTCCTCCGCGAGCTGGGTGCCGATCTGCCGATCGTGGCCAAGCTGGAGCGCGCGGAGATCGTGGCCAACCTCTCCGGCATCCTCGCCCTGGTCGACGCGGTGATGGTGGCGCGCGGCGACCTGGGAATGGAGGTGCCGCTGGAAGACGTGCCCGTCATCCAGAAGGACGTGATCCGCCGGGCGCGGGTCGGCAAGGTGCCGGTGATCGTGGCCACCCAGATGCTCGAGTCCATGGTGGACCACGTGCGCCCGACCCGCGCCGAGGTGACCGACGTCGCCACGGCCATCTTCGACGGGGCCGATGCGATCATGCTCTCCGCCGAGACCGCCACGGGGCGGTACCCGGTGGAGACCGTGGAGATGATGGCGCGGATCGCGGAGCGCGCGGAGCAGGCGATGCCGGCCGCGAGCCTGACGCGCTCGCGGCCGGAAGCCTACGGCTTCTCGGAGGCTGTCGCCGAGGCGGCGTGCCAGGCGGCGGGACTCCTGCACGCCAAGGCCATCGTGGCCTTCACCCAGTCCGGCTTCACCGCGCGGCTCATCTCTCAAGATCGGCCCGATGTGCCCATCGTCGCCCTGACACCGTTCTCGGAGGTGCAGCGTCGGCTCGGCCTCTTCTGGGGAGTCTCGTCCCGCCTGGTCCGCAAGGTCGAGACCACCGACGAGATGATCCAGGAGGTCGAGGCGACGCTCTTGGGCGACGGGACCGTGCGCAACAACGACGTGCTGGTCATCATCTCGGGCGCCCCCATGTGGGTCACGGGCACGACCAACCTCGTGAAGTTTCACCGGGTCGGCGAAAGGCGCTGACCGCGCAAGGAGACCCTCATGGCCTACGAGAGCGTCATCTATGAGGTCAAGGACGCAGTCGCGACGATCACGCTGAACCGCCCCGACGCCTACAACGCCCTGAACCTCTCCCTCGCCCGCGACCTGTTCCACGCCGCCCTCGAGGCGGACGAGGAGCGCGCGGTGCGGTGCATCGTCATCACCGGGGCCGGGAGGGCGTTCTGCGCCGGGGGCGACGTGAAGGACTTCGCCGACAATCCCGACCGTATCGGCGTCCTGATCAAGGAACTGACCACGTATCTCCACGGCGCCGTGTCGCGGCTGGCGCGCGCTCAGAAGCCGGTGATCATGGCCGTCAACGGGGTGGCCGCGGGCGGCGGGATGAGCTTCGCGCTGTCCGGCGACCTGGTGGTCGCCGCGGAGTCGGCCAAGTTCGCCCTGGCGTACTCGAGGATCGCCGCCTCGCCGGACGGGTCCTCGTCCTACTTCCTGCCGCGCATGATCGGCCTGCGGCGGGCGCTGGAGCTCTGCTACACCAACCGCGTGCTCACGGCCCGGGAGGCCATGGAGTGGGGGCTGGTCAATCGCGTACATCCAGACGCCGAGTTCACCTCGGCGGTGAGCGCGCTGGCTGGCGAGCTGGCGCAGGGGCCGACGCTCGCCTTCGGCCGCGCCAAGCTCCTCTTCCACCAGTCCACCCAGGAGAGCCTCGAGACGCAGATGGAGCTCGAGGCGCAGGCCATCGCCGCCTGCGGCCACACCCAGGACTTCCGGAACGGGGTGATCGCGTTCGCGAGAAAGCAGAGCGTGGCCTTCAAAGGGCAGTAGCCTGCCGCGCATGATCGCTCCCGCGCCCGCCGCCGAGCCCCTGCACGACGCCGTGTCGGGGGAACCCGCCGTTCGCGGATTCCTCCATCGCGCCGCGTCCGCAGCGCGCGCGGGGCTGGTCCTCACTCACGGCGCGGGCTCCGACTGCAACGCGCCGCTGCTCGTCGCTTTGGGGACGGCATTCGCGGCCAGGGGCCTCACGGTATTGCGCTGCGATCTGCCCTACCGGCAGACCCGCCCCACGGGTCCGCCGTCTCCCGGGAACGCCGCCCGCGACCGCGAAGGCTTGAGGCGCGCGATAGAGCTGATCAGGCGAATCAGTCCAGAGAGGATTCTCCTCGGAGGGCTGTCCTACGGAGGCCGCCAGGCCAGCATGCTCGCGGCGGACGGGCCGCAGCTCGCCGACTCCCTGTTGCTATTGTCCTATCCGCTCCATCCGCCAGGACGCCCGTCCCAGCTCCGCACGGCCCATTTCCCCCGGCTCCGTACGCCCACCTTGTTCGCGCATGGCTCAGCGGATCCCTTCGGCTCACTCGACGAGCTGGAGGCGGCGCGGGCGCTCGTTCCCGCCCCGACGGCCCTGATCGCGATTGACGGGGCCGGCCATGGTCTTGGACGCGGGGCGCGGGCTTCCCGGCCCCCCGCAGTCACCGTAGACCGTATTGTGGAGGGACTGCTGGCCTTCGTCGGAGGAGGCGACCCATGACGGCTGAAGCTCATCGCGAGCCAGGAAGCGTGCCTGGTGAGGCTCTTCTACCGGCACGGCTGATCGACCTCGAGGGTACTCTGATCCAATGGTGATCCAACATCATAATCCACCGTTCAATATTCTGCGGCCTCTGTGAGGCCTTCCCAGGGCGTGCCCGCCCCGGGTAGGATCTCACTATGGTCCCCGCCCCAGCGGATGCCGGGAGGCCATCTGGAAACCCTGGTCCCAGAAGGCAGAAAACCTTTTCATATTCTTGGGGATTTTTGTGAAAAGTCCTTCCACTTGTGCCTTTGGCTAGAATGACCGGAATTGAGAGAAGCCTTAGTCGTGTTGTGTCAGATTGTCGAGATTTATCAAGTATTTATCATAGCATGAGGAACGGGCCTCAGCCACTCAAATGCTGCCTGGCATTGTTCTTGCGGCACGAAAAGTACAACCAGTTATGGACAAACGAGTCACGAGAGCTGTAAAAATTACATGAGGAGGGGGAAAAAGATGAAGAAGCTGTTTTTCACCGTTGCTATGGCAGGGTTGCTGGCTTTCTTCGGAGGCAGTCAGGAAGCGTCTGCGGTTGTTATCGACTTCGAAGGGCTGACCGGGCCGTCTCTCTTTTCAGCCGCCGGCCCAGCCCAACATCTCAGCATTGCTACGTCCATCGGAAATGTGCAATTTGATGGAGGCGTGATTCTAACCGCAACCGCCAATTTGCCCGCCAACCAAAGCTCAGTCTATGGGACAGCGGACTTCGGTGATGCAAGCTTGTCAAATCCCTTGGTCGTCACATTTCCATCTCCGATCACCAACTTTTTCCTCGATGTCTTCAATGGAGAAACGTTTGCCGTAAAGTACAGCGTGTCTGACAATATCGGGAATTCTTCTGGACCGGTTAACCTTCCATCTAACAATGCCGCAGGTCAAACGCAAATTGCGTTTGCCGCGGCGGGCACCGTAGTCACCATAGAAGCCTTGACTACGCCTGGGGCTCACGCAACCACCTTCGACTTCTTTATCGACAATATCCACTTCAACGAAGAATTGCCGCCGCCGCCCCCTAACGCCGTCCCCGAGCCGATGACCATGCTTCTTCTCGGCCCTGGCCTAATCGGTCTTGCGGCGCTGAGAAGGAAGTTCAAGAACTAAGCCCCGGTTCGATTGACAAAGAGCAAAGGCAGGGTCAGAAATGGCTCTGCCTTTTCTGTTTCCATAAGCATCTCGGTGAGGGGAGACCACCGATGAGTGACGGCAAGGTGCAAGTAGCCGGGAAATTGGTCACATTCTTCTACCGGCCTGGCTGATCGAGCTGCGCCAAGACGAAGGAGCTGCTCTCGTCTTGGGGGGTCGAGTTCGATCCCGTGAACGTGGAGGGTAATCCGGCGGCGCTGGAGGAGCTGAAACGCCTGGGAGTCCCCGGGGCGCCTGCCGTGGCCGTCGGCGGCCGAGCCGTTCACGGCTGGAACCCCGCGGGCTATGCCGCGCTGGTGGGTGTGGAGTATAAGCCGGCGGCGAAGCTGCCGCCGTCGGAGCTGGCCGCGCGGCTGGACCGGATCCTGGCCTCGGGCGAACGCCTGATCGCCCCGGTCCCCGAGTCCCAGATGGACTACAAGCCCCCGCAGCGCGACCGCACTATCCGTGACCTCGCGTATCACATGTTCTGCTTGAGCCTGGCCTTTGCCGATGGCATGGACCTGGGGCGCCTCCCCCCGGAGTGGTTGCGAGAGCAGGCACCGGGCGATCTCCGGGACGGTCGGGCCATCGCCCGCTACGGCGCCCTCGTGAGAGGCCGGCTCAGCGGCTGGTTCGAGGGGGCGGCGCCTCGCGAATACTTGCGCATGGTCGATGTGTACTACGGCCCGCAGTCGGGCCACGATCTGCTCGAGCGCACGACCTGGCATGCGGCCCAGCACCTGCGCCAGCTCCATGCCATGCTGCAGGGGCTGGGTTTCCCACCACGCGATCCGCTTCCAGCAGACGACTTCGACGGCTTGCCGCTCCCGGCCAGCCTCTGGTAACGCGGCGCCCAAGCCGCCTCGCCGAAAGGTGTCGGGTGCCTCGGGCGCTACCAGCCGGCGTATTCGAGCCGGAGATAGCCGATGAGCTGCCAGAAGAGCCCGACGATGAAGAAGAGGAAGGCTGCGGCGGTCAGTGCCCGAAACGCCGGAGGTTGCGGCTCGCCCCGGGACCATTCTCCTGCCCGCATCCACCAGACTCCTGCCGCCAGCGCCAAGACGGCGCCGAGCACCGTCAGAATGTATCCTGCAAGGACGTTCGAGACGAAGGCCGGGCTATAGGCCATCGACATGGCGAGTTCCTCCCCCCGGCCGGCATCTTACCTGGCGGTCCAAGCCGATAGTGGCGCTGCGTGCGCGACCCGCGCCACCCTGAAGCCGTAGTCAGAATAGCGAAGGCTCGGCGGCAGCGATGAGCGATGGGCGACGGGGCTCCAGGGGTCCTGGTGCCGCCACGCGCCGCCCCGCGAGCTTTTCCGGATGCCGCTGGGCGGCCCCAGAGGACTCCGCTCGGGTGACCGCGCGTAGTAGCCGTCGTCCTGCCAGTCGAGGCACCACTCGTGGCAGACTCCTGACAGGGCGAGGACGCCGAGCGAGTTGGCAGGAGTGTCGGTGACGAGAGGCGGGCGGTCGAAGGACATCGCGGCCGGCCGCTGATCGCCCCAGGGAAACCGGCTTCCGCACAGGCCACCGCGGGCGGCCTTCTCCCACTCGGCTTCGGTGGGCAGCCGATGGCCGAGGCCCGTCTCCCGAGCCAGCCAGTCGCAGTAGGCCACGGCGTCCGGCCAGTTCACTCCCACAACCGGCTGATCCGGATGGTTGAAGCGCGGATCGCTCCACCAGGGGGGCGGCGCGGTCCCCGTCGACGCGATGAAGGAGGCGTATTCCCGGTTGGTGACGGGCGCTCGGCTGATGGCGAAGGCCTGGGTCCAGACCCGGTGGCGGGGGCGCTCGCCCCGGTGCCCTTCTTCCCAACCCATCCAGAACCAGCCCGCGGGAATCTCCACCATGTCCATGCCGTCGAGTATAATCAAGACCTTTGTATCCACCGCCTGGAGGGAGGACACATGAACTTCGCTGAACGGATGTCCCGGCTCGGCACCGAGTCGGCCTTCGAGGTGCTGGCCCGAGCGCGGGCCCTCGAGCGGCAGGGCAAGGAGATCATCCATCTGGAGATCGGCGAGCCCGACTTCGACACGCCGGCCCATATCCGGGAGGCGGCCAAGCGCGCGCTGGACAGCGGCGCCACCCACTACGGTCCGTCGGCCGGGCTCCCGGAGCTGCGGGAAGCCATCGCCAAGGACGTCGGGGCCACGCGCAATATTCCGGTGACGCCAGAGGAGATCGTGGTCACGCCCGGGGCGAAGCCCATCATGTACTTCGTGATCACCGCGCTCGTGAATCCGGGCGACGAGGTGATCTACCCGAACCCCGGGTTCCCCATCTACGAGTCGGTGATCAACTTCGTTGGCGGCGTGCCGGTGCCGATTCCTCTCCGCGAGGAGAGCGGCTTCGGCTTCGACCTCGAGGTCTTCGAGCGGAGGGCCTCCTCGCGCACCCGGCTCATCATCATCAACTCCCCCCAGAACCCGACGGGTGGCGCTCTCGAGTCCGACCAGCTCGGGCGCATCGCCGAGATCGCGAAGAGGTACCGCATCCCGGTCCTCGCCGACGAGATCTACAAGTCCTTCCTGTACGAGGGCGAGTTCACCTCCATCACGCGTTTTCCGGGGATGAAGGACCTCGTCATCATCCTCGACGGCTTCTCGAAGGCCTATGCCATGACGGGCTGGCGGCTGGGGTACGGCGTGATGCCTCCGCCGCTGGCCGAGCATGTCACGCGGCTCATGGTGAACTCGAACTCGTGCACGGCGTCGTTCACCCAGCTTGCCGGCATCGCGGCGCTCCAGGGCGACCAGACGCCCGTGGCCCGGATGGTCGCCGAGTTCAAGCGCCGCCGTGATTTCATCGTGGATGGGCTGAACCGGCTGCCCGGCGTGTCCTGCCGTAGCCCCCGCGGCGCGTTCTACGTCTTCCCGAACGTGAAGGCGCTCGAGCGGCCGTCGTCCGAGATCGCGGAGGCCCTTCTCAACGAGGGCGGAGTGGCGGCTCTGGGCGGCACGGCCTTCGGCGAGTACGGCGAGGGCTACCTCCGGCTGTCCTATGCGAACTCCGAAGCCAATCTGCGAAAGGCGCTGGAGCGGATGCGTCCGGTTTGCGCACACCTTGCAAGTGGATGAGGCAGCCCATCCGCCGGGGACGTTACCCCGGGGAGCACGAGCGCATCGGGCGCCGCCAGATGAGACCGCAAAGGACGGGATCACGGTGCCCGGCAGGGCCAGGGTGATGTTGCTCATGCGCGCCTGATGCCGACCGTCGCCGAGCTGATCCTCCAAGAGCTCCGCCGCGCGGGCGTGACGCGACTCTTCGGCGTGCCCGGCGGCGGCTCCAACCTGGAGGTCCTGGAAGCGGCGCGGATCGAGGGCCTGCCCTTCGTGCTCTGTCATCAGGAGTCGGCCGCCTGCATCATGGCGGCGGTCACCGGCGAGCTGACCGGCCGCCCGGGAGCAGCGCTCTCCACGCTGGGGCCGGGCGTCACCGCGAGCGCCACGGGACTGGCTCATGCCTTCCTGGACCGCTCGCCGATGATCTACCTGAGCGACCGCCACGCGGACTCGGCGCTCGCATTCGCGACTCACCAGCGAGTGGACCACGGCGCGCTCCTCGCGCCCATCGTGAAGGGGAGCGTGACCGTCGCGGCGGACTCGGTGAGCCGCTCGATCGCCCGCGCGGCCGAGCTCGCGCTGAGGGAGCCGCGCGGGCCCGTTCACCTCGATCTGCCGGGCGATCTGGCTCGACAGCCGGCAGCGTCAGTGGCGGCCGATGTCGTGCCGCCGGTCCTTCCAGCCCCTGCGATGGCGGCACTCGACCGGGCGGCGGAGATGATCCGGGCGGCCAACCGCCCGCTCGTCGTGGCGGGCCTCCAGTGCCGGTCATCGGAGGCCAAGTGGCTCCGCGCCTTCTGCGAGGCGCTGCCGGCCCCGTGCCTGACGACGTACAAGGCCAAGGGCGTGGTGCCGGACCCCCATCCGCTCGCCTTGGGCGTGTTCACCGGCGGTGTGCTCGAGGAACCCGTCGTGCGGCGGGCGGATCTGATCATCGCCTTCGGTCTCGATCCCGTCGAGCTGATCCCCCGGCGCTGGCCGTACGCGGCGCCCGTGTTGAGCGTCACTCGCCACCCGTCGAGCGATCCGGGACTCCGGTCGCCGGGAGGCGGTGGCTATTTCATTCCGGCGCTCGAGCTGATCGGAGATCCGGGCTCGGTCCTGGAGGAGCTGGCGCCCCGTCTGGTCGGTCGCTCGAGGGCGGACTGGGACGTGGCGGAGGTGGACCGGCTCAAGCGCGAGCGGTGGAGCGCTCTCGAAGTGCCCGTCCCGGGTCTGGCGCCCCATCGCGTGGTCCAGCTCGCGCGCGAGTTCACCCCCGCCGGAGCCATCGCCACCGTGGACGCCGGCGCCCACATGTTCCCGGCCACGGCGTACTGGTATGCGGTGGAGCCGGGCGAGCTGCTCATCTCCAATGGCCTCGCCACCATGGGCTTTGCCCTGCCCGCCGCCATCGCCGCCCAGCTCGTCCACCCGGAGCGCCGCGTGGTGTGCTTCACCGGTGACGGCGGGCTCATGATGGTGGCCGCCGAGCTGGAGACGGCGGCGCGGCTCCGGCTGCCGATCCTGATCATCGTGTTCGACGACGGCGCGCTCTCGCTCATCCAGATCAAGCAGGAGGAGAAGGGATACGAGGGCGCGTCCATGCGCTACGAGGGACCCGATCTGGCGGAGCTGGCGCGCGCCTTCGGGCTCGGGGCCTTCGTGGCCGCGGACGAGGCTGCGTTCAGCTCGGCGCTCTTCTCGGCGCTGGCGGCGCCGGGGCCGACGCTGATCGACGCGCGCATCGACGCCTCCGGGTATCGCCGGACGCTGGAGATTGTGCGCGGCGCTCTTGCCGGGTAGTGCGGTGTAGGGCTGATTCTCGGGACCGTGTTTCCGCTCGTGTACATCCTCGTCGGCATCCCGTGGCTCTTGTCGCGAGGACCCCGATGAGCCGGCCTCGCCATGCCCGCGGGTGAGGAGCCGGTCGCCAGGACGGTGAAGGCGCGATATAATCGCGGCCATGGGATTCCTCTCGGCGCAGGACGAGCGGGCGGTCAAGGCGGAGTTCGAGCGGATCAGCGGTCCCGTCAAGCTCACGGTCTTCGCCTCCGAGCTGGGGCCGGAAACCAACGCCCAGACGGTGGCGCTCGTGAGGGAAGTCGCGGCGCTCTCGGACAAGCTGTCGGTGTCGGTGCTCAACCCCCACATCGATCGCGAGCAAGCCCAGGCCTATGGAGTGGAGGTCGCCCCGGCCGTGGTGGTCGAGGGCGCCCGGGACTACGGGATCCGCTTCCTGGGCCTCCCCGCGGGCTACGAATTCTCCAACCTGATCGACGCCATCGTCGCGGCCTCCACCGGGGAGGCCAGCCTGAGCGTGGAGACCAAGGCCGCGCTCGCCGGGCTCACCGAGGACGTCACGATCAAGGTCTTCACCACGCCCACCTGACCTCACTGTCCCCGGGCCGTGCGCCTGGCTCAGCATATGGCGATCGCCTCTCCAAGGGTCACCGCAGAGTGCATCGAGGCTACCGAGTTCCCGGAGCTGTCCCAGCGCTACCGGGTGATGGCGGTGCCCAAGATCGTCATCAACGACAAGCTCGAGTTTGAGGGGGCGATTCCCGAGAAGGACTTCCTCGGCGCGGTGCTCAAGGCCGTGGATGGCACGGAGGCTTCCTAGCACCTGTCCCTCGCGCGGCTGCTGCTCTCGGCTGTCGTCATCTACGCGGGCGTGTGTCTCTTGGCCTATCTGGTCGCCGACCGGATGATCTTCCTGCCTCCGCCCGCGACCTATCGGGACAGCGGCGAGATTCTCCGGCTGAGCACCGCTGACGGGGTGCAGATCGCGGCCATCCATCTGCTGAATCCGTCGGCCGAGTACACCATCCTCTACAGCCACGGCAATGCCGAAGACCTGGGCCTCATCTCCCCGCTGCTCGCCCGGCTCCGGGAGTGGGGATTCGCGGTCTTCGCGTATGACTACCGCGGCTACGGGACGAGCCGGGGCAAGCCCTCCGAGCGTGGCGCCTATGAGGATGTCGATGCCGCGTACGCGTATCTGACCCGGACGCTGGCCGTCCCGCCGCGGCGGATCATCGCTTATGGCCGCTCGGTGGGTAGCGGCCCGGCCGTCGATCTGGCCGCCCGCGAGCCCCTAGCGGGGCTGGTCGTGGAGTCCGGTTTCGTGACCGCCTTCCGCGTGCTGACGCGTATCCCGCTCCTGCCGTTCGACAAGTTCCGGAACGTCGACAAGATCGCCGGCGTCTCGTGTCCCGTGCTCGTGATGCACGGCATGCACGACGAGATCGTGCCCTTCGGTCAGGGGCGGCGACTGTTCAGCGCCGCCCCCGAGCCCAAGCGCTTCCTCTGGGTCGACGGCGCCGGGCACAACGACTTCATGCTGGTGGCGGGCGATCGCCAGGCGCGGGCGCTGCGCGAGTTCGCTGCGCTGGTCCACCAGTCACAAGCCGGGCGCGGGACATGGTGACGCGGGCCGATCTCCTGTTCGTGTATGGGACCCTCATGCGGGGCTTCGCCCTGCACCGGCTGATCGAGGAGCGGGCGGAGTGTCTGGGGGGCGGCACGGTGAAAGGCCGGCTCCTCGACCTGGGCGCGTACCCCGCGGCGGTGCCCGATCCTCATGGCATCGTCGTGGGAGAGGTGTACCGCCTGGGCGAGACCGGGCTCTGGAGAGTGCTGGACTCAGCCGAAGGACCCCAGTATCATCGCGAGGGGGTCGCGGTTCGGATGGCCGATGGCCGCGAGGCCACGGCCTTCATCTACTGGTACGGGGGCCCGCTCGACCGGGGCGTTCCCATACCGGGTGGTGACTACCGGACCCACGCGCCCGCTCGCTCCATCGACCACAGTAGCTGAACCTAGGAGGCGACGATGCCGCTTGAGCAGTCGACGCTGATCAAGGACGACCAGGAGCACTGGATCCACCCGCTGCACCACCCGAGCGAACACCTCGAGCCGCTGCTGGTGGTGCGCGGCCGCGGCGCCGTCATCACCGATATCCAGGGGCGGGAGTACATCGACGGGCTGGCGGGGCTCTGGAACGTGAACGTGGGACACGGTAGGGAGGAACTGGCTCGGGCAGCCGCCCAGCAGATGGGCGAGTTGGCCTACTACTCCGGTTATGTCGGCTCGTCCAATATCCCCGCGATCCAGCTCGCGTCCAAGCTGATGTCCATCGCCTATCCCAACATGCAGGCGGTCTTCTTCACCTCGGGGGGGGCCGAGTCCAACGAGTCCGCCTTCAAGACGGCGCGCTTTTACTGGAAGGCCAAGGGCAAGCCCGACAAGGTGAAGATCATCGCCCGCTTCAACGCCTATCACGGTGTGACGCTGCAGGCGATGAGCGCGACCGGCATGGCGCCCTACTGGAAGATGTTCGAGCCCCGCGTGCCCAACTTCGTGCACATCCCGACCTGCTATCCGTATCGCCAGGAAGGCGCCCGGCCCGGCGAGACGGCCGGCCAGACGGCGGCTCGGTTGCTGGAAGAGGCGATCGTGAGCGAAGGGCCCGACACGGTGGCGGCCTTCATCGCCGAGCCCATCCACGGCGGCGGCGGCGTGCTCTATCCCACCGACGACTACTTCCCGCTCGTGCGCCGGGTCTGCGACCGCCACAACGTGCTCTTCATCGCCGACGAGGTGATCACGGGCTTCTGTCGGACCGGCCGGTGGTTCGCCCTCGAGCACTGGAACGTCCTCCCCGATATCGTGTCGTTCGCCAAGGGCGTCTCCTCCGGCTATCTGCCGCTGGGAGGGATCATGGTCTCCAAGGCCATCAAACAGGCCATGGACGAGGTCAAGCCCGAGGACCGCTGGATGCACGCCTACACCTATTCTGGCCATCCCACGTGCTGCGCGGTGGGGCTCAAGAACCTCGAGATCATGGAGCGGGAGCGCCTGTGGGAGCGCGCGGCGGCCATGGGGACGCGGCTCCATGAAGGGCTCAAGGCGGCCCTCGCCGATCACAGGCACGTGGGCGATGTCCGCGGCGGCAAGGGGCTCCTGGCGGCCGTGGAACTGGTGGAGGATCGCGCGACCAAGGCGCCCTTCGCCGACGACAAGAAGATCGGGCCGCGCGTGCTCCAGGAGATGACCAACCGCGGCGTGGTCACCCGAGGTCGGGCTGAGCATATTTTCTTCGCGCCGCCACTGGTGGTCAGCGAGGCTCAGGTCGACCACCTGGTTGGGGCGGCGCGCGACGCCATCAAGGCCGTCACTGGTGTGTAGCGGTTCCCCGCCCCGCTCTCGGGATCCCTCTTCCGGCCTCGGGCGAAAAAGGGGGGGCGGCAGG
>WNFU01000188.1_pt1 | contig 102520 bp, 104 predicted proteins | sample 5400121 | NCBI WGS metagenome assembly WNFU01 (sample SAMN13153360, study PRJNA577476) | soil metagenome | isolation source: 100 cm soil or saprolite under grassland replicate 1 | place: USA:California | collected 2016-06-15 | reverse complement strand
AGCCTAGAGCGGCGCCAGAGCGCGGGTACAGGAAGCTCTACATGGACCACGTGCTCCAGGCGGACGGCGGCTGCGACTTCGACTTCCTGAGGCGCGTCCGCTGATCGAAGAATCGGCCAGTGACCGGACGGGGCTAGGAGGTGCCCTCCCGGGACCACACTGAGTCGCCAGGCCATCGATAAGGGCCCAGCTGCGCCATTTAGCTGAGTACTTTGGGGCGCCCTCGGCCGCAGGTTCAACGTAGAGCGGCTACGCCTCACCTGCGGCCATCGGGCGCCGCCTCGCATCTGGACCCCTCTCGCCGCCCTGGCCCGTCGGCGGAGCGGAGAGGTGGGTGGGGGCGGGGGCAGCCTCCGCGGACCCATATCTTCTGCGGGGAATTTCCGGAGCCGACAACCAGCATCTCGTGGCGACGTCGAGAGCGGCCAGCGGATTGCGAGTCAGTGTGGTCCGCGGAGGCTGCCCCCCTCCCGCCGTGAAATCGCCAACTCGCCAGAACTCGGCGAGTTTCGCGTCACTCTGATGCACAAGAGTCATTGGCGCCTGCCGCGCCCGCGTGGATCTCGGGGTTGCCGGTGTTCCAGTACACGGTCTGCTTGATCTTGCTGATCTTCCACGCGCCGCCCGCGCGCACGAGGGCGTGTGTGTACGCGCAGTAGGTGTCGAAGCGCTCGCCGTCCTCTGGCCGGAAGCGATGAATGACCGCGGCGGACACACACGTGGCGCGATCGCCGTCCACGGTGACGAGATGATTGGCGCTCAGGTGGAGCGTCTTCAGCCTCTCGAGCGCCGTGCGCCTCAGCGCGACGAAGTCGTCCGCCCTGACGGTCTGCGGCGGCTCGCCGCGCAGATTCGAGTAGTCCGTCTCGATCTCGTCCGTGAAGCAGCGCCGGCACGCCGCCCAATCCTTGGCGTCGAAGGCTCTGGCCAAGGCCACCACGACATCGATCACCCCGGCGCGATCGCGCATGAGACTGAGTGAGCGTTCATCCGTCATATCGAGTTGCCTCATTTCTCACCTGAATCTGCTTGGAAATCCGTCACTTGTCGCAATCCACCGATCATCGGAGCGGTTCCCCAATCTTTTCGGTAAGTTAGCAAAGCTGTCCACAGCTTGCCCACATATTGTGGGCGGACTCAGATCCGACCACATCATATGGAGTGTCACTCTCCGGACCCAGTCTCAAAAAAGGCAAATGTTGACAGGGGTTTATCCTTCCATTACAGTATCGCCTGCTCCGACCCAGTTCTCACACGCTGAACTCGGAAAGGTGGAGAAGGGTCATGATCACCGTCCCCGCGCACCGCGTGAAGCAATTTGGCGTGGAGTTCTTCCAAGCCTCCTTCTCGGCCAAGGACATCGATCGCCTGGTCAAGTTCGAGGTCCTGGGCTACGCGGGCGCGGCCGCTCCTCCAGCCAAAGCCAAGCGGGGCAATCGCTCGCGCGTGAACTGGGAGGCGCTCGAGAAGCGGATCGGCGAGAGCGAGGCCGCCTATCAGCGCCCGGTCATCCGCCGCAAGATCGACGAGCTCGTCGGCTACTACCGGGATTGCAAAGACGCGGGCACGCTGCCAGCCATCCCTGGCGCGGTCATCATCACCTCCGAGAAGCGCTTCACCTTCACGCCGATGGCGAGCCAGCACGACCTGGGGCTGCTGCAGATCCCCGAGGAGCACGGCGTGCTCCGCGTGCTCGACGGCCAGCATCGGCTGTTGGCGCTCCACGCGCTCACCCAGGCGGGCGAGAATCTCAGCATCGAGGTCCCCGCCGTGCTCTTCGACAGGCTCGACGCGCGGCAGATCGTCGAGCTGTTCGTGACGATCAACGCCAAGCACACGCGCCTCAACCCCTCGCACATCGTGAGCCTGGCCGGCCGCAAGCTCTATCCCGATCCGAACCAGGCGCTGGCCCACGACGTCATCCGCTCGCTCAACGAGGACGACACGTCGCCGCTCGCCGGCGAGATCAAGATGCTCGGCACCGGGCGCGGCCGCGTCTCGCAGGCGCCGCTGGCCGAGGAGATCGTGGACTTCCTCGAGACCGTGGAGAAGATCGGCGGCGGGGCGCGCCTGACCGAGCTGCGGCAGAACGCCAAGCGCTTCTTCCTGAGCTACATGAAGGCGGTTGCGGGTGTCTTCCCCGCGGCGTGGGCGGGGCGCAAGTACTCGATCAAGACGGGCGCGGCGCTCCGCGCCTTCATCCGCGTGGCGCCCGACGTCATGGCGCGCTCGCGTGAGCTCAAGCGCGACGCCTTCGACTACAACGCCATCCGCGAAGCGGTCAAGCCCTGGGGCGAGCGCCTGAAGGACCGCCGCTTCGAGACCGAGGGCGAGTGGAAGAACAAGCTCCAGGGCGGCACGCGCGGGACGGTGGAAGCGCTGACCCGCGAGCTGCGCGACGCCCTGAGGTAAAGGGGCGCGCGGGGCGAGCTAGGCTTTCTCGTCCCAGGGGAAGTTGGCCCCCAGAATCTCGAAGGCCTTCTTGCCGCCCGGGAGCTCGACCGTCACCGTGTCTCCCACCTTCTTGCCGATGAGCGTTCGCGCCAGCGGGGCCATGATGGAGATGCGGCCGCGGGCGGGATCGGTCTCCTCGGAGCCCACGATCTGGTACCGGCTCTGCTTGCCGCCCTCGTCCTCGAGGCGTACCGTCGAGCCGAAGGTGACGCGGTCGCCGGAGGTCGGCGGCTCGATGACCTCGGCATTGCTTAGCTTGCCCTCGAGGTCGTTGATCCGCGCCTCGATGAAGCTCTGCTTCTCACGGGCGGCGTGGTACTCGGCGTTCTCCGAGAGGTCGCCGTGGGCGCGCGCCTCGGCGATCGCCTTCGTGGTCGCGGGCCGCTCGACCCGCTTGAGCCGCTCGATCTCGTCCTTGAGGCGCGTGTGGCCTTCGCGGGTCATGGGCGTGCGCTGGATGGACATGCCGCGCTCTATCGTTCCGGTACCGTCTCGCCCTGCACCTGGATCTTGGCACCCGTGAATAGCGCCTTGATCCAGCGCTCCCACGCCAGGTTGCGCTTGCTCTCGAGCAGCTGCTTGCCCAGCTGGTCGCGCACCTTGTCGAAGCCCTGGGAATCCGCGGCGCGTCGCTCGACCGTCTTGACGACGTAGAACCCACCGCCGGTCCGCACGGGCTCGGAGACTTGGCCCATCGGGGTGCGGAGCGCCGCCAGCAGCACCGGGCCCGGCAGCGCTTCCTTCCCCTGCGGGGGCTCCCCGCGCGAGAAGAGCGGCGTCTCGCCGGCCGCGAGCTTGTCGCGGCGCGCGGCAGCCAGAAAGTCGCCCGTCCCCACGCTCGCGACGAACGCCTTGGCGCGCTCGTCGGCCAGCACGCCCGCGCGCTCGTGCTTGACCGCTTCGATCGCTTTGTCCTTGATCTCGGCAAAGGGCGGCACGCCCGCCGGGAACGACTCGGCCACGCGGGCGATGACGAAGCCGCCCGACGTCCTGCTCGGCGGCGACACGCCGCCCACCGCCAAGCCGAAGAGAGCCTCCTCGAGCTGCGGATCGCGGCCGATGCCCTCGAGCCCATCGCCGCGCGCCACGGACGTCTCTTTCACGTCGAGACCGAGCGTCTTCGCCTCGACGGCGAAATCCTTGGCCGCGGCCAGCGCAGGCCGTGCCTCGTCCGCCTTGGCCTGGGCGGCGCGCTCGCTGCGCTCGGCGACGAGCTTTTCCTTGATCTTGGCTGCCGCGTCGCCGAACGGCTGGATCCCGCCGTCCTGGACGTCGACGACCTTGATCGCGTGGTAGCCGAAAGGCGTGCGCACGGGTTGGGACGTGATCTCCCCTTTCTTCAGCGCGAACACCGCCTCCTCGAACTGGGGCACCATCTCGCCCTTGCCCACGAAGCCGAGATCGCCGCCCTGTGACGCGTTCGCGGAGTCCTCCGAGAATTCCTTGGCCAACTTGCCGAAGTCCTCGCCGGCCTTGGCCCGACGAATGGCTTCCTCGACCTTGGCCTTGGACTTGTTCTCGGCCTCGCTGCCCCCGGTCGGAGGCACGCGCACCAGGATGTGCGCGGTCTTGAGCCTCTTCGGCTTCTCGAACTCGGCCTGGTGCTCCTTGTAGTACGCCTCGGCGTCCGCGTCGGCCACGGCCTTGGCGAAGGCCTTGGGGGCGAGCGCGACGTACTGGATCCGGCGGCGCTCCGGCCGGCTGAACTGCGCCTCGTGGGCTTTCACGTACGCTTCCGCGTCGGCGTCGCTGACCGTGACCTGGGCCATGAGCGGCCCGCTCTCGACATAGGCCCAGTCCGCGCGCACGCGCTCGAAGCGCGTCATGTACGCCTGCTCCACCTCGGCGTCGGACACCTTGATGCCGTCCTTGATGAGCGCTTCCATCTTCTGGCGCAGCAGGTCGCGGCGCACCTCGGTCTCGAACTCCCCGGGCTCGATGCGCGCCTGCTTGAGCTGGGCCAGGTACCTCTCGCGAGAGAAGCGCCCGTCTTCCTGGAAAGCGGGAATCGACTGGATGCGGAGCCGCAGCTCCTCGTCGCCGACGGTGATGCCCTCGCGCTTGGCCTGCTGGATAACGAGCGCCTCCTGGATGAGGTCGCTGATGACCTGCTGGGTCAGGCCCATGCGCTCGGCCATCTCCGGCGTGATGTCCTGCCGGTAGGCGCGGCGATAGTACTCGATGTAGTTCCGCTGCATGCGCTGGAGGCGGGCGGCTGGAATATCCTCGCCGTTGACCGTGGCGGGCGCGCCCGCGCGCGGGCCGTCACCCCTGAGGGAGCCCGAGCCGTAGAAGAAGAGCGACGTCGCGATGAACGCAACGATGACGACCAGAATGATGAACTTCAACCCCCTGAAGTACTCCCGCATCGCTCCGATCAGCACCACAACCTCCTTGGAGGATTCAGAAATCTTCCCGGCAGAGCATCTAGAACGAAGTGTGGCGAAGTTAGTTGGCCCGGCACTAGCCTACCACAGGAGCCCGCGAGCGCTAGACGGGGAGGAGCGAGCGGATCGCGGGGAGCGCGAAGTAGATGAGGAATGCCGCGGCGGCGCCGTACATCATGCCGTGGACCTCCGCCCCCTTGCCGCGCAGCAGCTTGATGGCGCAGTAGCTGACGAAGCCCGCCCCGATGCCGTCCGTGATCGAGTAGGTAAAGGGCATCAGCGTCACGGTCAGGAGCGCAGGGAATCCCTCCTCGAGATCGCCGAAGGGGATGTCGCGGACGAGCGCGGTCATGAGGAAGCCGACCAGAATCAGCGCGGGCGCTGTCGCCTGCGCGGGCACGACCCCGGCCACCGGAGCGAAGAACAGCGCGAGGAGAAAACAGCAGCCCGTGACGACGGAGGCGAGACCCGTGCGGGCGCCGGCCGCCACGCCGGCCGCCGACTCGATATAGGTCGTCGCCGACGAGGCGCCGGCCGCCCCGCCCGCCACCGCCGCCAGCGAATCGACGAGCAGGACGCGGTTCAGGCGCGGAAGCCTGCCGTCCGGAGTGAGCCATCCCGCCTCGGCGCCGACCCCGATCACCGTGCCCATGGTGTCGAAGAAGTCCGACAGCATGATGGAAAAGATCGTGACGATCGCGGTCAGGATCCCGACGCGGGCGAAGACGGAAAAGTCCAGACCGGCGCCCAGGCTCGAGAAGTCGGGCCAGGCCACGAGGCGCGCGGGGATCACGGCCTGCCCCGGCAGCGGGAAAGCGCGACCTTCCAGCCACGCGTTGAGTCCCATTGCCAGCGCGGTGGTCATGATGATGCCGAGCAAGAGCCCGCCGGTCGTGCCGCGGGCCTGGAGCCAGAGCATCAGCAGGAGCCCGAAGAGCGAGACGGCGACCGGCGCCGAGGTCAAGTCCCCAAGCGTGAGCGGCACCCCGGGCGGGCCCGTCTTGACGATGCCTGCGGCGTTCAGACCGATGAAGAGGATGAAGAGCCCGATGCCGACGCCGATGGCACGCTTGAGCGAGACCGGGATGGCGTTCATGATCGCTTCGCGGAGCCCCGTCAGCACGAACACCGTGATGGCCACGCCCTCGAGCACGACCACGCCCATCGCGGCCTGCCACGGCAGCTTCATGCCGGCCACCAGCTGGAAGGCGACGGCGGCGTTGAGTCCCATCCCCGAGGCGAGCGCCAGCGGGTAGTTGGCCGCGAGCCCCATCGCGATCGTCATGAGGCCTGCGACCAGGCACGTTGCCGCCTGCGTCGCCGCGATGGGCGGGCCCTGTCCCTGGAACGCCGGGACGCCGGCGAAGCCCAGGATGGCCGGGTTCACGAAGATGATGTAGGCCATGACCATGAAGGTGGTCAGGCCTCCGCGCACGTCGCCACTCACGCTCGCCCCCGAGCGTGACAGACTGAAACAGCGGTCGAGCACTCAGTGGCCCTCGGGATGCTCGACCTGGGGCTGCGCCCCGCCCTCCTCCGGCACCACCCGTCGCGCGACGGTGAGAAAGCCCGTGTGCGCGACCATCCGGTGAAAGGGACGCACCGACGTCCCGTCGATGTTCCACGGCCGCATCAGCGTCTCGAAGGTCTCGACGAGCGCGTAGCCGGGATGGCGGCGCAGCGCTTCGGACAGCTGGTGCGACTGAATGATCGTGGGCACGTAGGAGAGGAAGACGCCGCCCGAGCGCAGCACGCGGGTGACCGGCTCGACCAGATGCCACGGCTCGGGCAGGTCGAAGACGGCCCGGTCCACCGGCTCCTCCTCGACCAACCCCTCCTCCACCGGCCGCAGCCTTACGGCGAGATTCGACACCTCGCCCATGCGAATGTGGATGTTGGCAAGTGCGCGCCGCGCGAAGTCTTCGCGCTGCTCGTAGGTGATGACCTTGCCCTCGGGCCCGACCGCGCGCAGGAGCGCCAGCGTCAGCGCGCCCGAGCCCATCCCCGCCTCGAGCACGCGCGCGCCCGGGAAGATGTCGGCCCAGAAGAGGACCATGGCGAGGTCCTTCGGATAGATGACCTGGGCGCCGCGCGGCATGTCGAGCACGTACTCGGCTAGCGTCGGGCGCAGCGCGAGGCAGCGCGTGCCCTTGGAGGTGCGCACCCACGAGCCGTCGGGGTGGCCGATGATGTCGTCGTGCTTGATCCACCCCCGGTCGGAGTGGAATGTCTCGCCCTTGCGCAGCAGGAGGAGGTGGCGCTTACCGCGCTGGTCGATGAGCAACGTCTGCTCGCCATCCTGAAAGCGGTCGAGGACGTTCACGGGCGGCCTCTCCTCAGCGCGAGCGCGGCTCGGGCAGCGTGAGGGAGACGGCGCAGCCCAGGACCGGCGTGAGCGCCGAGATCCAGAGCGCCCCAGCCAGGCCCCAGTGGTCGGCGACCCAGCCGAGCGCGGTGGCGCCCACGCCGCCCGCGCCGATGGCGAAGCCCACGATGAGGCCCGAAGCCATGCCGAGGTTGCGCGGCATATACGCCTGCCCCAGCACCACGGAGACGGTGAAGGTCGACACGAGCACGAACCCGAGGGCGGCCAGGAGCACGAAGGTCCAGATGCCGCTGACGAGCAGAAACGCCACGGCGAGCGGCGCGGTGAGGAAAAAGACACTGACCATGTAGCGGCGGTGGCCCACGCGGTCCGAGATCGGTCCCGCGACGAGCGTGCCCGCGGCGCCCGCGCCGAGAAAGACGGCCAAGAGCGTGCCGACCATGCGCGGGTCGCCGTTCAGGACCTCGAGATAGTAGAAGGGCATGTAGGTCGTGAAGCCGAGCTGGGTCCACGAGCGGATGGCGACGACGAGGATCAGGAGGGTCATGCCCCCGACCATGGTCTTCGGCGCGAGCGTCGCGCCCCGCGCCCGCGCCGGCAGCGGACGCGACAGTCGCGGCAGCACCGCCATGAGCAGCGTCGCTACCAGGAGTCCTGGAATGAGCATGCCCAGGGTGCCGGGCAGGCCGAAGCTCACAAGAAGCAGCGTGATGACCGGCGGGCCCGCCGCGATGCCGATATTGCCGCCCGTCGAGAAGATGGAGACGCCCGTCGCCTTGCGGTCCCCGGCGACCTGGGTCGCCGTGCGATAGCCCTCGGGGTGGTATGCGGCGACGCCGAAGCCGCTCACCATCACGAGCGCCAGCAGTGCGAAATAGGACGGGGCCACGCCGCTCAGCGCGATGCCGACCGAGGACAGGAACACGGACAGCGGCAGGAGCCACCGCCGCGACGTCTTGTCGGCGAGGAAGCCGAAGAGCGGCTGGATCAGCGACGACGTGACGCTGGCCATGAGCACGATCACGCCCGTCGCCGTGTACGTGAGGCCGAGCACGGCCTTCAGATACGGCAGCAGCGCCGGCAACGAGCCCTGGTTCGTGTCGATGACGAGGTGTCCGAGCGCGAGCAGCCCCAGCAGCCGATAGTTCGGCTTGGATTGATCGGCGGGCACCGGGACCGATTGGACCGGGAGGGCAACGGCGGGCGCGCTCGGGTCGGCCGACATAGACCCCTATGCTACACTACCGCCGCCATGCGGGTCACCGAGTTGGGACACGTTTCGCTCTTCGTGCGCGACCTCGAATCGTCCGTCAGCTTCTACCGGGATATTCTCGGCCTCAGCGAGACGGGGCGCGGCAAGGGCGGACGCATCGTCTTCCTCTCCACCGGCGCGCATCATCACGACGTCTCGCTCGAGCTGGCGCGCGTCGACGCGCAGCCCCTGCCCGCCGGAGCGCCCGGCCTCTACCACGTCGCCTTCTGCGCCGGCGGCTCGCGCGAGGCGCTCGAGGCGGCGCGCCGCGATGCCGAGCGGGCGGGGCTCCAGCCGTTCGGCGAGGCGGACGGCGCGACGCCGTGCTTCTGCGTCAAGGATCCCGACGGCCACACCGTCGAGCTCTACGTCGACCCGGGCGCCTGAGCCCGGCCGCGCGTCGTGTCGCTATCGAGTCCGCCAGACGAGGACCTCACGCGGCACTACGCGCCGGGCGATCTGGCGACCGCCGTCCTCACGGCGATCGCGAAGACCGGGAAAGACCCAAGCCGCCTCACGCCGGAGGATCTCGTGCCGATGGACGAGTTCCACGTGCGCGGGCGCGAGGCGACGCTCGAGTTCGCGCGTGCCGCCGATCTGCGCGCGGGCCAGCGCGTGCATGGTGAAAAACTGGCAGGCTGCTCAAAAAGGTCAAGATGCGAGGCGGCGCCTAACGGCGCAGGGCGTCGAGAAGGGTCCAGTTGCGAGGCGGCGCCCCAAGGTCGCTCGCGAGGCGTATTCCCTGTACGTTGAGCGAGCGGCCGAGGGTCGTCAACGAAGCAAATGGGCCCTTATCGGCGGCCTGCTAGGCGAAAAACTGCACCAGCACCAGCACGGCTCCACCGGCCACTACCGAGGCGATCTGGCCGGCGGTGTTGGCGCCCGCTGCGTGCATGAGCAGGTGGCTGTGCGGGTTGGCTTCGAGTCCCACCTTCTGGACGACCCGGGCCGACATGGGAAACGCGGATATCCCGGCGGCCCCGATCAAGGGATTGATCCTCCGGCCCGAGGCGACGTACATCACCTTGCCCAGGAGCACCCCGGCGGCCGTGCCCACGGCGAAGGCGACGACCCCCATGACATAGATCATGATCGTTTCCGGCCGCAGGAAATCTTCGGCCACCATCATGCCGCCCACGGCAAGACCGAGCAGGATCGTCACGATGTTCGCCATCTCGTTCTGGGCCGTCTGCGAGAGCCGCTCAACCACTCCCGATTCCCTCAAGAGGTTGCCGAACATGAGCGTGCCGATGAGGGGCGTGGCCTTGGGAGCGACGAGGCCCACGACGAGGATGGTCACGACCGGGAACACGACGCGAGTGCGCGGGGACACCTTTTCGGCCCGGGCGGGCATTGCGAGCGCCCGCTCGGTCTTCGTCGTGAGCGCCCGCATGATGGGCGGCTGGATGATGGGCACCAGCGCCATGTAGGAGTACGCCGCCACCACGATGGCGGGCGCGTACTTGGAGCGAAGGATGGTGGCGACGTAGATGGAGGTGGGACCATCGGCGGAGCCGATGATGCCGATGGAGACGGCATCATGGAAGCTGAAGTCGAAGAGGCGGAGGCCGCCGTCGCCCACGAAGTAAGCCAGGAAGAACGTGCCGAAGATCCCGAACTGGGCGGCCGCGCCCAGCAAGGCGGTGTACGGACGCTGCAGCAGGGGGCCGAAATCGATCATGGCCCCCACCCCGATGAAGATCAGCAGAGGAAACAGCTCGGTCTCGATGCCGAAAGTCCGGAGGATCGCGAGGAGGCCCCCCGCCTCGGTGAGTCCGCTCAAAGGGATGTTGGCCAGGATGATCCCCATCCCGATGGGGACGAGCAGCACCGGCTCCACCTGCCTGGCGATCCCCAGATAGATGAGGAGGCCGCCCAGCCCCAGCATGACGGCCACCTGCCACGTCAGGGCGAAGATGCCGACCAACTCGCCTTCAGCCACGGCCCGTCCGTCCGCCGGGACTGGCCTTGGCCGCCGGCTTCGCCCCGAGCCAGCGGTTGAGGACCGCCATCACCAGCACGAGGAGGCCCAGCGTCGCGAAGACGACGCCCATGCCAGCCAGGACGAACCAGGTGGCTCGAAGCACCGGGGAAATCCCGGGTCTACTCTTGGATGACGACCAGCGGATCCCCGGCCTCGACAGCCTGGCCGGGGACGATGGAGAGCGTCGTGACCGTTCCGCCCGCCGGCGCCACGATCGGGAGCTCCATCTTCAGCGCTTCGATGACGCAGATACGGTCTCCCGCCGCGATGGTCTTCCCCTCGACGGCGTACACCCGCAGGATCTTCCCCGAGGCAGGCGCTTCCACGATCTGTTCGGCCACGATGCTATCGCTCCTGTTGGCGTGTTCCCGGCAGCCGGTCGAAAGGCGCCGCCATGGTAGCTTGCGCGGGCCGCCGAGTCAAACCTGGCGCCCCGGCGAGATCCCTTCGCCGGCGATCGTGATATTCTTCCCGCAGCCCACTCCCGAGGAGGATTCGCGCCATGCACTTCGAGCTGTCCGAGGAGCTGAAGGCGCTCGCGCAGCTGGCGAAGGATTTCGCCGCCGAGAAGATCACGCCGTTCGTCGATCAGTGGGAGCGGGAGCACTACTTTCCCTATCGGGAAGTCGTCAAGCCCATGGCGGAGCTCGGGTTCCTCGGCACGGTGATTCCCGAGGAGTACGGCGGCAACGACATGGGCTGGCTCGCGACCATGATCGTGTCGGAAGAGATCGCCCGGGCCTGCAGCTCGCTTCGGGTCCAGATCAACATGGAAACGCTGGGGTGCGCCTTCCCCATCCTCCGGTACGGCTCCGAGGAGCTCAAGCGCAAGTACATCCCCAAGCTCGTCAACGCGGACTACCTGGGCGGGTTTGCCATCACCGAGCCCACAGCGGGCTCCGACGTCACGAGCATGAAATCCCGGGCCGAGGACAAGGGAGACCACTGGCTGCTGAACGGGATGAAGGCGTGGATCTCCAACGCGCGCCTTGCCGACGTCGTCATCTACTACGCCCACGCGGATCCCGCCGCCCGGGGCCGGTCCCTGTCCGCGTTCGTTGTCGAGCTCAAGAACGTCGACGGAGTCATCACCGAAGATTGGGACAAGCTGGGGGCGCACCTGTCGCCCACCGGCGGGATCACGCTCGAGAACGTGCGGATCCCCAAGGAGAACATCCTCGGCAAGCCGGGCGACGGCACCGCGATCGTGTTCGGCTCGCTCAACCAGACGCGCCTCCAGGCGGCGGCCGGCGCGGTCGGCCTCGCCCAGGCGTGCCTGGACCAGGTGACCAAGTACTGCAACGAGCGGGAGCAGTTCGGTCAGCCGATCGGCCAGTTCCAGATGAACCAGGACATGGTGGCCCAGATGGTCACCGAGATCGAGGCCGCGCGGCTGCTCGTGTACCGGGCGGCCTGGCAGAAGGATCAGGGCCAGCTCGGCAACTCGCTGGAGGTGGCCCAGGCCAAGTACCTGGCCGGGGAGGTCGTGAACCGAGCGGCCAACTACGCCATGCGGATCCTGGGCGCGTACGGGTACTCGACGGAGTCTCCGGTCGAGCGCTATTACCGGGACGCGCCGACGTACTTCATGGTCGAGGGGTCGGCCAACATCTGCAAGATGATCATCGCGCTCGATCAGCTCGGCTACCGCAAGGCGAACAGGTAGGCGGAGGGGACAATTCATGCGGCCGTATTTCGAGAAGATGGATCCGCTCGGCAAGCCGCTCGGCTCGACCGACCTCGAGGAGATGGCCGACAACCGCACCCGGGTGGCAGCCGTCCTCGAGGAGCTCCGGGCCGAGGTCGCCCGCGTGAAGAGCGCAGGGCTACCCGCCGAGAAGATCCGCGAGCGGGGCGAGATGACGGTCTGGGACCGCATCGAATACCTGGTGGAGCCCGGGACCTTCCGTCCCCTGCACACGCTCTACAACCCGCGCCAGAACGAAGAGGGCACGACCGGGGTCGTCGACGGGCTGGCCCGGATCGGCGGCAAGTGGTGCGTCCTCATCGGGTTCGACAACAAGGTCCTCGCCGGGGCGTGGATCGCCGGCCAGGCCGAGAATCAGCTGCGGGTGACCGACCTGGCCAAGCGGCTCCGGGTGCCCCTCGTCTGGCTGGTGAACTGCTCCGGCGTCAAGCTCACCCAGCAGGACGAGGTGTACCCCGACCGGCGGGGGCACGGCGCCACATTCTTCCGCCACGCCGAGCTGGAGAAACTTGGCGTCCCGATCCTGGCCGGGATCTACGGGACGAACCCGGCCGGCGGCGGCTATCAGAGCATCAGCCCCACGGTCCTGTTCGCGCACAAGAACGCCAACATGGCCGTCGGCGGCGGCGGGATCGTCAGCGGCATGAGCCCCAGGGGAGGGTTCGACGAGGCCAGCGCCGAGCAGATCATCGAGGCGGCGCGCCGGTTCAAGGAGGTCCCGCCGGGCAGTGTGCGCACCCATTACGACGCCACCGGGTTCTTCCGGACGGTGTTCGACACCGAGACCGGAGTCCTCGATGCCCTCCGCGAGTACATGGCCCGGATGCCCGGCTATGACCCGACATTTTTCCGGGTTGCCCCACCGGCCGAGCCCCGCTATCCGCTCGTCGACCTCGCCTCGCTCGTGCCCCTCAACCAGAAGGCCGTCTACAGCTTCGACGACGTGCTGGCGCGCCTGGTCGATGGCAGCGAGCACCTCGAATTCCGGCCGGGCTTCGGCCCGGAGGTGTATACGGGCCTGGTCAAGGTGGACGGCTTCCTCGTCGGCGCGATCGGGAACCGGCAGGGCCTCCTGGGAACCGCCTACCCCGAGTACACGACTGACTACATCGGCATCGGCGGGAAGCTCTACCGCCAGGGCCTGATCAAGATGAACGAGTTCGTGACGCTCTGCGGGCGGGACCGTGTGCCGATCATCTGGTTTCAGGACACGACCGGCATCGACGTGGGGGACACGGCCGAGAAGGCGGAATTGCTCGGCCTGGGTCAATCGCTGATCTATTCCATCGAGCAGACCGATGTGCCGATGATGCTGGTGGTGCTCCGGAAGGGCACGGCCGCGGCGCACTACATCATGGGCGGTCCGACGGCCAACAACCACAACGCCTTCACGCTCGGGACGCCGGCGACGGAGATCTACGTCATGCACGGGGAAACGGCCGCGGTGGCCTCGTTCTCCCGGCGGCTCGTCAAGGAGCAGGAGGCCGGGCGGCCGTTGAAGCCGGTCATCGATCAGATGAACGCCCTGGCACGGCAGTACCACGAGCAGTCCCAGCCGGCCTACTGCGCCAAGCGCGGCTTCGTGGACGAGGTCGTCGCCTTCGATGAGCTCCGCCGCTACCTGGTCGCCTTCGCGGGCGCCGTCTATCAGAACCCGCCCTCGATCTGCCCTCACCACCACATGCTGCTGCCGCGGCTGATCCGGACCCAGATCGTCAAGGGCCTGGAGCGGCCCAAGAAGGCGCGCTGAGCCGCCTCAGAGGTTGGTCGGGTGCGCGGGGTGCTCTTCTCCGAGCGCCTGGTTGAGCGCTTTCGCAAGCGCCTGATCGTGCTCGTGGGTCTTCGCGAAGATGCGCACCTGCGCGACCTTGCCGGGCAGGTACTTGAGCAGCTCCTTGAGCGGCTCCGCCGAGACGGTGCGCGTGGCCGAGTCGTAGACATAGATCTGGCGGTCCTGCATCCCGATGGGGTTGAGCGGGCGCGGGTCCTGCTGGGCCATGTCGATCTTGAACGGGAAGTCCCGCATCGCCGCCGGGAGGAGCTCGCGCACGCGCTGCTCGACCTCTTCCGCTTTCATGAAGCCGAACCCCCGACGCGGCTCGAAGAGATCCAGGACGACCTCGTGGGACATCCGCCACTTCAGGCGCCGGTCGAGGATGTGCCGCCACTCCTGGCCGAGGGTTTTCCGCTCGGGATCGCCGGTTTCCTGCCACCGCGCGACCTCTTCCAACAGGGTCCACTCGGTCAGGTGGAGATACGGCGCCAGGTCCTTGTTGAGGTCGTAGGGGAACATGAGCCTGATGGTGTCGCGGAAGATCTCCTTCAGGTGCAGGTCGATGCCGCGAGTGGTCCGATGGTAGTAGACGTTCGTGTACATGTAGAAGCGGGCGTTCAGGAACATGATGAACGCCTGGATGCCGCCTCGGTCGAGCGTCAGCCCCTTCTCGCTGAAGAACGAGTAGTAGATGATCCGCTCGATGTCGATCGGGCCGACGGCCACGCCGCACATGTACGCGTCGCGGAGCACGTAGTCCATGTTGTCGGCGGTGTAGATGCCCGAGAGCAGCGGCTTGAGATGGGCGAGCCAGCGCGGGTGTAGGGCCTCGGGGCGCGTCCGGTCCTTGCCCATGAGATAGCAGATCCAGTCGGGGTTGATGGCCTCGCCGGTCTCGAAGGGCCCCGAAGGGCTGCGCCTGAGCGCGCGGATCAGGTCGGCGATCTGCTCGCGGATGATCCGCTGGCCGACGATCTCGTGCGTGAGGTCGAAGTCCGCCAGGAAGTTGTCGTCGAAGAAATGCCCGAAGGGCCCGTGCCCGATGTCGTGGAGCAGCCCCGACATCCGCAAGAGCTCTTCCAACAGCGCGGCCGACGGGGCGTCGGGGAACTCGGCCTTGAGCGAGGGGTGGAGCTGCCGGGCGAAGCGGCCCGCCAGGTGCATGGCGCCGAGCGAGTGCTGGAAGCGGCTGTGCTCGGCGGCGGGGAAGACCCAGCGCGCCGACTGGAGCTGCGGCACGCGGCGGAGCCGCTGCATCCAGGGCGAATCGAGGAGGTCCTGCTCCGTCGCCTCGCCGGGGATGCCATCGGGGCGCGTGTACAGGATGTACTGGTGGATAGGGTCGGCGATGAGGCCGCGCCCCTGATAGGTGTCCACGCCGCGCATTGGGGACCCGCTTACCGGTCGCTGGTCTTGAGGAGGCGGTAGCGGTCCACGGGGCGCACGGTGATCGCCTCGAGGCGCGCCTCGCGCATGACCACGAGCTGCACGTCCTGCTCGACCGGACCGAGCCAGAGCCGCCGGTAGAACTCGGCCTGGCTCGAGACCTCCGCGCCGTTGACGCGCACGATGACATCGCCTGGGCGGAAGCCCGCCGTGCGCGCCGGTCCGATGGGCGAGATGCCGGCCACGACCACGCCGCCGCCGTCGCGCTCGCGCGTGTAGAGCCCGAGCCACGGACGCGGGGGGCGGCTCTCGACGCGGCCCTTCTCGATCAGCTCGTCTTTCCCGGAGAGAAACTGCTCGATCGGGATGGCGAGGTTGACGAACGGCGCTCCCCCGAGTCTCAGCGAGGTGATGCCCACGACGGCGCCCGCCGCATCCACCAGGGCCGCGCCGCCGAAGGCCGGGTTGAAGGGCGCCACGACGAACGCGCGGTCGAGCATGTACTCCCACGAGGCGGCGAAAGGCCGGATCGCGCGCACCTTTCCCGGCACCGCCACGAGGGTGCCGTCGCCGTCCAGACCCACGGTGCCCGTGACGTCTCCGACGGCGATCCTGGCCGAGTCGCCGAGCGCGGCCGCCGGCCACGGCCCGGGTCCCTGGAGCTTGATCACGCCCAGCCCCGACTCGAGGTCGAGCCCGACGAGCCTGGCCGGAACCTTGCGCCCGCCGCGGAGCGTGACGTGGATCCACGCAGCGTCGAGCAGCACATAGCTCACCGTCAGTGCGTACCCGGACTGATCGAAGACGACGCCGCTGCCCCAGCGCTCGGCGCCGAGCGTCGCCACGGACGGCCGGTCCGGCGGCACTTCGACGGCGATGCCGACGATGGCCGGTGCCACGCGCTCGATATGCGAAGGCAGGGCGGGAACGCGGTTCGGGTCCAGCCTAGGCGTCCCGCCGTTCGGCGCAGCGCCGAGCAGCACGGGCAGAGCCAGGAGCAGGATGGCGGTGACGAGGACGGAGCGGCGCATGGCTACCTCACCGACTACTGTACTGCTTCTCGTAGTACGCGCGGAAGGCGCCCGACTTGATCGGCTTCCACCAGGCCTCGTGCCCTTTGTACCACGCGACGGTCGCCTCGAGGGCGGCGGGGAAGGCATGCGCCGGCTTCCAGCCGAGCGCCCGCACCTTGCCCGAGTCGAGCGCGTAGCGCCGGTCGTGGCCCGGCCTGTCCGCCACCTTGGTGATGAGGCTCTCGGGCTTGCCGAGGAGCTGCAGCACCTGTCGCGTCAGCACCACGTTCTCGACCTCGTGGCTGCCGCCGATATTGTAGATCTCCCCGTCCTTGCCCTTGCGGAGCACCAGGTCGATGGCCGCGCAGTTGTCGAGGACGTAGAGCCAGTCGCGCACGTTCCTGCCGTCGCCGTAGAGCGGCAGCGGCGTGTCTTCGATTGCGTTGGTGATGAAGAGCGGGATGACCTTCTCCGGGTACTGGTACGGGCCGAAGTTGTTGCTGCTGCGCGTGATCACCACGGGCAGGCGATGGGTGATCCAGAACGCCCTGGCGAGGAGATCGGCTGCGGCCTTGGAGGCCGAGTAGGGGTTGGACGGGTTCAACGGATCGAGCTCGCGCGCGGCGCCCTTGGCGATGCTCCCGTACACCTCGTCGGTGCCGACGGCGACGAAGCGCCCGATTTTCCGCTCCCGCGCCGCCTCGAGGAGCGTGAAAGTGCCGCTGACGTTGGTCGTGAGGAACTCTCCGCCGCCCGCGTTCGAGCGGTCCACGTGGGTCTCGGCGGCGAAGTGGACGATGGCGTCCACTCCCTCCATCGCCTCGTTCACCACGGCGCGGTCGCGGATGTCGCCGTGGACGAAGCGGTAGCGCGGGTCCTTCTCGACGTCGCGGAGGTTCTCGAGATTACCCGCATACGTCAGCTTGTCGAGATTGACCACCGCGTCCTCTGAGTGGCTTGTCAGGACGTGGCGGACATAGTTGGAGCCGATGAACCCCGCGCCGCCCGTCACGAGGATCTTCACGGGCGGTCTATTCCCGCACGGTGTCCCAAACGCCCGCGCCAGCGAAGTCCCAGGGCAGCCGCCCCTCGTCGCTCTCGCCCGGAGAGGTCTGGAACTTCACGTCGACGAAATAGATGATGCGCCCCCGCGCTGCCGCGAGGTTCCTCACGCCGTGCGCCACGCCCGGCGGAATGCGCACGAGGCGCGAGGCGCCGTCGCCCAGGACGAGCCGGCGCGCGACCTTCTCCGTAGGCGAGCCGGCGCGGACGTCGAGCAGCACCAGCAGCATCTTGTCGCCGGGCGGAACGAACCAGACGTCCGTCTGCTGCCGGTGGATGTGGAAGGCCTTGATCGTCCCGGGCTCCAGCTCGCTGTAGTTGATCTGTTTGACTTCGAAGCCAGGAAGGGCGGCGTGGATGCCGTGGCCGAGCCGGCCGAGCTCAGTGAAGCTCCCGCCATCGTCGGTGAAGCGCTTGAGGTCGACCAGCTCCACGCCCTGAATGGCCGGTTGCGCGGCGTAGTCCTGCACCGAGTAGGCGCGCTGGGCGTCGTCGTTGAGGCGCATCAGACGAGTCCGACCTCGCTCCGGTCGCCCAGCATGAAGTTGAACGACCGAGGCTTGCGCGCGCTCCGGTGGATCGACACGTTGCGCCCGATGAGGCTCGATTCGATGCGGCCGCCGATGTCCGAGATGCTGGCGCCCTCGAGGACGATGGAGTGCTCGACCTCGCTGCCCCGCACCACGACGCCGTCGCCGATGGAGGTGAAGGGCCCGATGTAGGCGCTCTCGATCACCGCGCCCCGGCCGATGATGGCGGGCCCCCGCACCGTGCTCTTGACCACCCGCGCGCCGGCCTCGACCACGACCTTGCCCGCGATGTCGGAGTCCTCGACGGCGCCGTCCGTGCGCGGCGTGAGCGTGTCCAGGATGATGCGGTTGGCCTCGAGCATGTCCTCGAGCTTGCCCGTGTCCTTCCACCAGCCCTCGATGACGTGGGGCCGGACGACATGACCCTGGTCGATGAGCCACTGGATGGCGTCCGTAATCTCGAGCTCGCCGCGCGCCGAGGGCTTGATGACCTTGACCGCCTGGAAGACCGTCGCGTCGAACATGTAGACGCCGACCAGCGCCAGGTCGGACGGCGGGACCTTGGGCTTCTCGATGAGCCGCACCACCTTGCCGTCCCGGAGCTCGGCGACGCCGAACTGGGTCGGATCCGGCACGCGGGCGAGCAGGATCTGGCTCTGCGGCTTCTCCTCGCGGAAGCGCGTGACGAGCGGCTCGAGCTTCTCGCGGATCAGGTTGTCGCCCAGGTACATGCAGAAGGAGTCCGAGCCCAGAAAGGGCTCCGATATCAGCACCGCGTGAGCCAGGCCGAGCGGAGCGTCCTGCTGGATATAGGTGACGCTGACGCCGAAGCGCGAGCCGTCGCCGACCGCGTCACGGATCTCCTGGTGGGTCTCCCCAACGACGACGCCGATCTCGCGGATGCCGGAAGCCGCCAGCGCCTCGATCCCGTAGAAGAGGATGGGCTTGTTGGCCACCGGGACCAGCTGCTTGGCCGAGGTGTAGGTGATGGGTCGAAGCCGGGTTCCGCGCCCGCCCGAGAGGATTAAGCCTTTCATTTCGCGGCTGATTATAGCAGTCTTGATTCGCGTCCAACAGGGCTGGAGGTCATTCTTCCTTGCTCCGACCGGGAATGGTAGTAATATGAACTCACTGATTCCAATGAGACAACCGCTTCAAGGAGCACGCGCATGAAGACGCTCAAGGAAATGCTGGGTGAGGCCCGCCAAGTCATTCCCGAGCAACCGCCGGCCGAGCTGAAGAAGCGGCTCGACGCGGGCGAGCCCGTCGTGGTCATCGACGTCCGCGACCCTGACGAGTACCGCGACGGCTCGATCGAAGGCGCCGCGAACATCAGCCGCGGATTCCTCGAGTTTCGCGTCGGCACGGTCGCGCCCGAACCGACCACGCCCATCGTGCTGTACTGCCAGACGGGCCTGCGCTCCATGCTCGCGGCCAAGGCGCTCCACGACCTCGGCTTTACCAACGTGGTCAACCTCCAGGGTGGCTTTCAGCGCTGGGCCCAGTCGGGCCTCGGCGTCGTGAAGGACACCCCGCTCGGCGGCGAGCAGATCCAGCGCTACAGCCGCCACTTCCTCCTTCCGCAGGTCGGCGAGAAAGGGCAGCGCAAGCTGCTGCGCTCCAAGGTGCTACTGATCGGCGCGGGCGGGCTCGGCTCGCCCACGGCGCTCTATCTAGCCGCCGCAGGCGTCGGGACGTTGGGGCTCATGGACGGCGACGTCGTGGACGTCTCCAACCTTCAGCGCCAGGTCCTGCACACGACGGCCAACGTGGGGCGCCCCAAGGTGGACTCGGGCGCCGAGATGCTCGAGGCGCTGAACCCGGACGTCAACGTCATCAAGCTGCCCACGCGCATCGACGTGGACAACGTGATGGATACCATCAAGGACTATGACCTGGTCGTGGACGGCTCGGACAACTTCGACACCCGCTATCTCGTCAACGACGCCTGCACGATCGCGGGCAAGACCAATGTTCATGGCTCGATCTTCCAGTTCGAGGGCATGGCCACGGTCTTCGCGCCGGGGCAAGGCCCCTGCTACCGCTGCCTCTATCCCACGCCGCCTCCGGCAGGCCTCGTGCCCTCCTGAAGCGAGGCCGGCGTCCTGGGCGTGCTCCCAGGCATGATCGGAGTGGTGCAGGCGACGGAGGCCATCAAGCTCCTGCTGGGCATCGGCGATCCCCTGATCGGCAGGCTCCTGACCTACGACGCTCTCGGGATGCGCTTCCGCGAGGTCAAGCTCAGGCGCGATCCGAAGTGCCCGGTGTGCGGCGAGAATCCGAGCATCCGGGATCTCTCGATCCATCGCGAAGGCGCCCCGGCTGCCTGCGCCACCGACGACAACGGCCACCAGACCGCGGGCGCCGCCAAACCCGCGGCCAAGGTCGGACGCTAGCGGCTCCCCTCGTGGCGCGGGGGCCGTCGCCGGCAGGGCCCTGGGCCTGCTCGTGATGGCCGTGCTCGGCTGGCAGATCCTCGGCCGTGAGCTGGATTTCAATGCGACGACCGGGCCGCTGCGCTTCATCCACGGCATCGACCTCGTCCTCCACGAAGCCGGCCATACCTTCGCGCTCTTCCTGCCGCGCTTCCTCTAAGTGCTCGGCGCTCCAGGTCATGCTCCCGGCCGTCTGCGCGTGGACATTTCTCAAGCAGCGCCATCCCGCGCCTTTCGCGCTCGCGCTCTTCTGGACCGGTGAGAGCGCCACGTGGCGATCTACATGGCCGACGCCAAGAAGCGCGCATTGCCGCTCCTCGGCGGCGACCCGACGGGCCACGACTGGAACTATCTACCGGGGCAGCTCGGGCTGATCAACTGGGCCCAGTGGATCGGACGGCTGACCTTCGGGCTGGGTATCCTGATCATCGCGATTTCGCTGAGCATCCTCGCCAACGAGACGTACCGCGCCTGGCAGCGCGCCGCCAAGACCGCAAATCCTGGATGAGACCCCGCGCGGTTGTAACGCGCGCGCGGGGCCTCTCAGCCACTACGAGACCCCCGGCGTGAGACTATCCGCGGCGCCAGCCGTCGTACCGTTCCTGATAGCGCTCGTACCGCCAATCCCGGTGGCGATAGGGGGCGACGACCACGGGTGCGGGGGGAACGAAGATCCCGGCGGAAGCCCGAAGGGAGAAAGGGTCTGCGTAGACGGCACACCCGCCCAGGAGCGTTGCCGCGAGAACCAATCCGATAACCTGTCTCATCACGATACCTCCTGGTTCACGCTCTCGATGTCCTGCCCTGTTGGACGCAGCAGGATTGCGTCTGTTTACTGCGACGCATGAGAGGAGCGTGAGAACGAGATGAGAAATGCAATGGCGCGCCCGGAGGGATTCGAACCGCCCGACCCCCGCCTTAGAAGGACTCACTGCGCTGGATTTCCACGAGCGGCATCGCGAAGTTCGCTCGCGTACTCGCCCGGCGGTTCCCTCGCGGCCTCTGCTAGACTTCACCCAATGAAGGGAAGTGAGCAGTCCATAAGGAGGACATCTCATGCCAATGTTCATGGTGCAGGCGTCCTATACGAATACGGCGTGGGGCAAGCTCGTCCAGCGGCCCGAGAACAGGATGGAGGGGCTCAAGCCCGTGATGGAGCAGCTCGGGGGCAAGATCCTCGCCTGGTACTACACCTTCGGGGACTATGACCTGATCGTGCTCTTCGAGGTGCCGAACAACATCACCGCGGCCGCCGTCTCGATGGCCATTGCCGGCAGCGGCGCCGTGAAAGCATTCAAGACCACCGTGCTCATGTCGCCCGATGAGGGCTTCGACGCCATGCTCCTCGCCCAGGGAGCGGGCTACCACCAGCCCGGCGTCTGAGCTCGATCCGGCGGCAGTGTCCTCGGCACGTGTGTTGTTGATTGGCGCGCCCGGAGGGATTCGAACCCCCGACCCTCGGCTTAGAAGGCCGATGCTCTATCCACCTGAGCTACGGGCGCGTGCCTGGATTATCGCTACTTAGCGGGCGGGGGGCAACTTCCGAATGGGAACGATCGGCCACGCCCTGAAAAACGCGAGCAGATCCGCGTTGACCTGGTCTTTATGGATCGAGCACATGCCGTGCGGCGCGCCCTTGTAGACCTTCAGCTGCGCGTTCTTGATCAGCTTGGAGGAAAGGATGGCCGACGCGCCGATCGGCACGATTTGGTCGTCGTCGCCATGAAGAACCAGCGTCGGACCATTGAACTTCTTGAGATCTTCAGTGAAGTCCGTCTCGGAGAAGGCCTTGATGCAGTCGAAGACGCCCTTGAAACTGGCCTGCATCCCTTGAGCCCAGAAGGAATCCCTCAGCCCTTGCGAGACCTTCGCGCCTGGCCGGTTGGCCCCATTGAACGGCACGGTGAGGTCCTTGAAGAACTGCGAGCGGTCGGCGAGGATACCGGCGCGAATCTGGTCGAACGCCTCCATCGGCAGGCCGCCGGGATTGGCGGCTGTCTTCAGCATCAGGGGCGGAACCGCGCCGATGAACACGGCCTTGGCCACACGTGTCGTGCCGTGGCGGCCGATGTAGCGGGCGACTTCGCCGCCACCCGTGGAGTGCCCGACGTGGATCGCGTTCGTCAGGTCGAGCGTTTCGGCGAGCGTCGCGAGGTCGTCGGCATACGTGTCCATCTCGTTGCCGTCCCAGGCTGGCTCGATCGGCCATGGCCTCGGCGGTCATGGGCGATGCAGCGGTACCCTCGGGCGCCCAGAAAGAGCATCTGGTCTTCCCAGGCATCCGCGCTCAGCGGCCAGCCGTGGCTGAACACCACGGGCTGTCCGCTCCCCCAGTCCTTGTAGTAGATCTGCGTGCCGTCCTTGGTCGTGACCGTGCCCATGGTCTGCCCTCCTCAGATCTGCGCCATGCCGCCGTCTACGAAGAGCTCGATCCCGCTGATGAAGCTGCTGTCGTCCGAGGCGAGGCGATGCGGCCCGTGTCTCGCTTCACCGTGGCGTACAGCCGATCGAGATCCGCGAGCTTCGAGACGTCGCCACGGACGGCCGTTGCGTTCGCGCCGATCTTCCGCGCGGCCCTGTCGACCTAGGCCTGACGGCGGCCGGTGATGAAGACGTGGCGCCCTCCTCGGCGAACCGCTGGGCGGTGGCGAGGCCGATGCCGCTATTGCCCCCGGTGACGACCGCCACTTTCCCGGCGAGTCTCTGCGACAGGACATCCTCCACTCTGGGATCGTGCGACTTCCGGTATTTTGGAGAGCCGGGCGCTCCTGACGGATTCCGATCAAAAAGGAGGTGGCGCATGTCGGACATCTACCACGAGGGCCAGCGGCGGCTGCAGGACCGATTCGACACCCGGCGGCTGGCCGATCGGCTCGACGAGCGCATCGTGCACGAGGGGATCGAAGACAAGCAGCACGCGTTCATCGAGCGGCTCGACATGTTCTTCCTCGCGACGGCGGATGCGGACGGCAGGCCAAATTGACTGAATTGACTACCCCGGCGCCCAGCTCGTGGTGCGCGTGCGGGTCCGCGAGGTCTTCCCGGACTGCCCGCGCTACATTCACAAACTCCAGCCGGTCGAGGCCTCCAAGTACGTGCCGCGTGCAGGCTGCACGTCGCCCGTGCCCGACTGGAAACGGAGCGACCTGGCGCGCGACGTTCTGCCCGCCAACGATCCGGCCCGCGACTGACGGACGTCCGCCGGAACGCGCGCCTAACTTTCCAGTCTGACCCACCCCAATTACCCGCCTATCGGTAAATTTTCCCCAGTATGCGCCGGCCTCATCAACCAGAGAAAGCCCTGGGACGTGGCGCGAGCATTGAGATAAGTCTGGCACGGCAGTTGCGTCCGTAAGATCGATAAGAAGGAGGTACGCCATGGCATCTATCACGGCAGCCGACATTCTCATCGAGAAGATTCAGGACTGGGGTGTCGAGGTCGTCTTCGGTCTCCCCGGCGACGGAATCAACGGCATCATGGAGGCGCTCCGCAAGCGCAAGGATCGCGTGCGCTTCGTCCAGGCGCGCCACGAAGAAGCGGCGGCGTTCATGGCCTGCGGGTACGCGAAATTCACGGGCAAGCTTGGCGTGTGTCTCGCCACTTCGGGGCCCGGCGGCATCCACCTCCTCAACGGTCTCTACGACGCGAAGCTGGACGGGCAGCCCGTGCTGGCCATCACGGGCATGGCGTACCACGATCTCATCGGCACCCATACGCAGCAGGATGTCGCCCTCGACCGGCTCTTCACGGACGTCGCGAAGTACACCGAGCGCATCATGAGCCCGTCGCATGTCGAAAACGTCGTGGACCTCGCCTGTCGAACCGCCCTCGCTTACAAGGGCGTGGCGCATATCGCCTTCCCCGTCGACATCCAGGAGATGGAAGTGGGGGAGCGCTCCAAGAGGAATATCGGGCACCACACCTCCGACGTGTACGCGCGCAGCGCGCGGCTGCCGGACGAAGGCGAGCTGCGCCGCGCAGCGAAGATTCTGAACGACGGGAAGAAAGTGGCCATTCTCGCCGGCCGCGGCGCCCTCATGGCCACCGACGCGCTGGAACAGTCGGCGGACCGGCTCGCAGCGCCTATCGTCAAGGCGCTGCTCGGCAAGGCCGCCGTGCCGGACGACAGCCCGTACACGACGGGCTCGATCGGCCTCCTGGGCACGCGGCCATCCCAGGAAGCCCTGGAGGAGTGCGACACGCTTCTCATGGTGGGCACGTCGTTCCCATACATCGAGTTCATGCCCAAGCCCGGCCAGGCGCGCGCGGTGCAGATCGAGCTCGATCCCGCGCGGATCGGGCTCCGATACCCCGTTGAGGTCGGGCTCATCGGCGACAGCCGCCGCACGCTCGAGACGCTGCTGCCGCTCCTCGAGACCAAGCCCGACCGGAGCTTCCTCGACAACGCCCAGAAGGGCATGGCGGCGTGGCGCCAGCTCATGGACGAACGCGGCACGCGAATGGACTCGCCCATGAAGCCAGAGGTCCTGGCGCGAGAGCTCGGACTCCAGCTGGAGCGGGATGCCATCGTGGCATGCGACAGCGGGACCGTCGCCACCTGGTGGGCGCGTCACATTCCTGTGCGACGTGGGCAAATGCACTCGGTATCCGGCAACCTCGCCAGCATGGCGAATGGCCTTCCCTACGCGATCGCCGCCCAGATCGCGTACCCCGAGCGGCAAGTGGTGGCCTTTGTCGGAGACGGCGGCTTCTCCATGCTGATGGCGGAGTTCGCCACCTGCGTCAAATATGAGCTGCCGGTCAAGATCGTGATCGTCAAGAACAATACGCTGGGCCAGATCAAATGGGAGCAGATGGTCTTCCTGGGCAACCCCGAGTATGGATGCGAACTACAGCCGATCGATTTCGTACTGGTCGCTCAGGCCTGCGGCGGGACGGGCTTCAGAATCGACGATCCGGCGGAGTGCGGTCGCGTCATCAAAGAAGCGCTCTCGACTCCGGGGCCTGTAATCGTGGAGGGAGTGGTGGATCCGCTCGAGCCGCCCCTGCCACCGAAGATCACCATGGAGCAGGCGGCCCTTTTCGCGAAATCGCTGGTGCGCGGCGAGCCGGACGGAGGAAAGATCGCGCGGACAGTCCTCGGGGGCCGAATCCGCGAGCTGATTTAGGCGGACAACGTCACCCGCTGAGGCTGACGCTCCCGGTGCGCAGGTCGTACATCGCGCCCACGACCTTGACCTGGCCGCGCTTGACCGCCGGAGCCACGCTGGGCTGAAGGCGCCGAAGCTGCTCGACGCCGATCGCGACGTTGACGCGCAGCGCATTGTCGAGGAGATCGCCCGGCATGCCCTTGGCCTTGGCCACGGCCGGACGGATGCTATTGACGAGCAAGCCGAGGGCGCCGGGCAAGGCATCCCGATCGTTCGTGTGCTTGATGGCGGCCTTGACGGCGCCGCACTCGCTGTGGCCGAGGACCATGACGAGCGACACGCCCAGCTCGGTCACGCCGTACTCGATGCTGCCCTTGACCGGCGGACCCGCCCCGCTGATGACGTTGCCCGCTACGCGGACCACGAAGAGATCGCCGACGCCCTGGTCGAAGAGGATCTCGGGCGGCACGCGCGAATCCGCGCAGCCGACGATGACGGCCATGGGCCGCTGCCCTTCGGCGAGCGGGCGGAAGTCGCCGGGGCCGCGACGCGGGCCGGTCGTCTCGCCCTTCACGAATCGCTGGTTGCCCTCGAGGAGCCGCTGGAGCACCTCCTCCGCCGGCGGGCCGCCGGGGGCCGGCGACGCGGCCTGCGCCCCGGGGACCCGCACCACCACGAGCCCCGCCGCGACCGCGGCGAGACGGAGAAGGTCCCGGCGAGTCAGACCAGCGCCCCGGTCCATCACGACGCTCCTTGCTGCGGACCTATCTCGCCCCGAGCGCGCGCGCCGCTTTGCCGTACTGGCCGGGCGGAACCCAGAGGATGGCGCCGTAGCGCCCGCTGCCCGCGCAGACGGCGTCGATGGCGATGACGTTGATCCGCTTCGCCGCGAGCTTGGCCATGAGCTTCGACCCTTCGCCAACCCGGTCGGCGCCGCTCACCAGGAAGGCGCGCTTCGGGCCCGCGATCTTCCACCTGTTCTTTCTCGCCACCTTTCGGAATGCTGCCGGCTTGGCGGGAATGAAGTCCATCTGGGCGCCGCCGCGTTGCGGGAATCCGGAGAAGGCGGTCAGGTTGATGCCGGCCTTCTGGAGCTCGCCGAGCGCACGCGCCCCCTGCCCCGGACGATTCGGCACCATCATCTTGAAGTAGGACACCTTCTTCACGCTCGCCATGGACGTCTCCTCCCCGAGACCTCGCGGTCACGCTGCGTCGTGCGCTGCAAGGATGACCCGCCGGCGACCACGGACCGCGCGGCCGCCGGCGAGTCATGGAATGGTCGGGGTGAGAGGATTTGAACCTCCGACCCCCTGCTCCCAAAGCAGGTGCGCTACCAGGCTGCGCCACACCCCGAAAACGTTACGATCCTATCACTTGGAAAGCATCTGTGGCTCATCCAGTTTGTTTGCTGACGCACGCTGTCGGATTCGACACCTTCTCCGTTGCTGTTACTCACGCTCGAACTTCATCATGATTGTCGCCTCGACTAAGGGGTCCTCGCCCACCCCGTACAGCGTGTTCCCGGAATGAATGAGCGTTACCCACGGCCCCTGCGAAGTCCGGAGCGTGACACGGTTTCCTTGCGTGACTACCGTTCCCGACCAGGTCGAGGCCCTTGCAAGATTGTTCGAGGACTTTGCGGGCTTGACCGTCTCTGTGAACGTTCCGTCTTCCCGAATCTGAAGGACGCAGTCGGCCTCGTCCGTGTAGAAGACGCCACCGACCAAGCCGAAGGAGCCGCGCCAGGTGCCGCTGAGCTCGCGTGTGGGAGCGGGCATGGCCGCGACCGGACCTGAGCCAGACCCGGCGCAGCCAGTAACGATCGCAATCAATACCGCAAGAACTCCGACGAACGCTCGCTGGAGCATATGCCAGTACCTCCGCTCTTTTCTTCATGGATGCGGAATGCGGGCAAGGGAGTCAAGAAGCGGCGAGAAGCCACTCGCGGGCTCGGGCGATCGCCTGGGCTCGGTGACTGACGCGGTTCTTCTCCTCGGCCGAGAGCTCGGCGAAGCCGCGCCCGAGCGGCGGGTAAAAGAAAAGTGGGTCGTAGCCGAAGCCGCCCTCTCCGCGCGGCGCCTCGAGCAGCACGCCCTCGACCACACCCTCCACGGTCGTCTCGCGGCGGCGGCGCGGGCAGACGATGGCGATCAGGCAGCGGAAGCGCGCGGTGCGTCTCTCGCGCGGCACCGACGACAGCTCTCTCAGCATGACTTCGCAGCGCTCGGGATCGCTCAGGTCGGGGCCGCCGTAGCGCGCCGAGAGCACGCCGGGACCGCCGCCGAGGGCATCCACCTCGATGCCCGAGTCGTCGGCCAGGGCCATCTCTCCTGTGGCGGAAGCGACAGCGCGTGCCTTGCCGAGGGCGTTCTCGGCGTAGGACGATTCGCCCTCGGTCGGCAGGGTGACTCCGGGGAAGTCGGCGAGATCCAGGATGCGGAAGGGAATGCCCGAGAGGAGCGCGGCCATCTCGCGCGCCTTGGCGCGGTTGGCCGTGGCCAGCACCAGCGTCCGCTGACTGGAGGACACCTGCCTATTGGAGAACGCCAGCTTATTGGAGAACGAAGGTTGTCTCGCCGCGCGCGTCGACGGCGCGCCGCTGGAGCGCGATCAACCGCCCAATGCCCTGCTCCGCCAGCCCGAGCATGGCGGCCAGGCTGTCCCGACCGAAGGGCGTCTGCTCGGCCGTTCCCTGCACCTCCACGAACGCGCCGCCGCCCGTCATGACCACGTTCATGTCCACCTCGGCGGTCGAGTCCTCGACGTAGTTCAGGTCGAGCGCGGGCGCGCCCCCGACTATGCCGACGCTGATCGCCGCGACGCAGTCCCGCACCGGCGTGCCCGGCAGCGCCCCGGCCCTGATGACGGTGCCGATGGCGTCCGCCATGGCGATGAAGCTGCCCGTGATGGCCGCCGTGCGCGTGCCGCCGTCGGCCTGGATGACGTCGCAGTCCACCCAGACGGTGCGCTCGCCCAGCTTCGCCATCTCGACCACGGCGCGCAGCGAGCGCCCGACGAGCCGCTGGATCTCCTGCGAGCGCCCGGAGGGCCCGCTTCGCTCGCGATTCATGCGCGTGTTCGTCGAGCGCGGCAGCATCCCGTACTCCGCGGTCACCCAGCCCTTGCCCTGCCCCTTGAGGAAGGGCGGCACCTTCTCCTCGATGGACGCAGTACAGATGACCTTGGTGTCGCCGAATTCGACGAGGACCGAGCCCTCGGGGTGGCGAAGGTAGTCGCGGGTGATCCTGATCGGGCGCAGCTGGTCCGCGGCCCGGCCGTCCGCGCGGGCGGTCACCGCCGCGTCTCGCTCTTGACTGGCTGGGTCTGCACCGTGCGCACCCGCTGGTCGTAGCGGCGCTTGTACTCGCCGAGGCTCGCGTAGATCGCGCGGGCGATCGCCTCCCGGTGCTCGGCGGAGGCGAGCTTCTTCTCCTCCTTCGGGTTCGTCAGGAAGCCGATCTCGATCAGGATGGCCGGCATGGCCGCGCCGCCCAGCACGTAGAAGCCCGCCTGCTTGACGCCGCGGTTGACGAGACGTAGCGACTGGGTCATCGAGTCCTGGACGGTCTCGGCGAGGAAGCTCGACTCCTGCTGGAACTCCGACTGCGCCATGTCCCAGAGGATGCTCTTGAGGAGATCCGTTTTCTGGCGCGACTGGGGGCTCTCGAGCTGGACCACTGTGTTCTCCATCGCGGCGGTCTGCCGGGCCTCGTTGTCCGTCGCCTCCGAGGAGAGGAAGAAGGTCTCCACGCCCTCGGAGACGGAGCGCGGGTGCGCGTTGGCGTGGATGGAGACGAAGAGGTCGGCGCGCTGCTTGTTGGCGAAGTTGGTCCGCTCGTGCAGCGGCACGAAGACGTCGGTGCTGCGCGTCAGCGCCACCTTGATGCCCAGGCCGTCCTCGATCATCCGGGCCGCGCGCCGGGTCACGTCGAGGACCACGTCCTTTTCCTGGACGCCGGCGGGCCCCCTGGCGCCGGGGTCGTGGCCCCCGTGGCCGGCGTCGAGCACGATCAGCTTGAGCGGCGGCGCCCCGCCGTTCCTGGTGCGCTGGCCTTCGGTGGCCGTGCCCTCTTTCGCGCGATAGATGTCCACGACGACGCGGAAGGGATCCTGGAGCGAGACGGTCTTGACGTCGGCGGCGGAGCCCTCGAGGACGATCTTGAGCACGGCGTCGGGCCCGACGGACTCGAGCCGAGCTTCCTTGACGAGCCCGTCGCCGATCTCCTCTAGATGGACGCCGGTGACGCTGAGGCCGCTCAGCCTCACGCGGATCTCGCTCCGGCCGGCCGCCGTCAGGTAGGACAGCCGGGCACCCGCCTCGACGACGATCCGGGTGAAGGACGGGTACGAGCGGTAGCGCAGCTCCTCGAAGGCCACGCTCGAGTCCACGCGTTTGATGGGCACCTTCGCCGACGCGACGGCGGGGCGCGCGGCGCTCACGCCGGGAGCCAGCCGGCCCAGGCCCTTGTCGAGGAAGTCGGCCGGGATCAGCCAGCCCTTGGCGGTCACGCGCGGGGCCCCCTCGAGGACGACCGGCTGGCCCTGGAGCTGGAGCCGCGACTGGTCGCGGTTGAACTGGGCGCTCCGCTTGGCGACGGTCAGCGTGCCGGTCTTGCCCTTGACAACCCAGGAGCCCTTGAGCAGTCTGGCGAGGCGGTCGGCGGCGACATAGGAGACGCCGTCGTCCATCATCTCGAGCGACAGCTGGCCGAGCGCGCCCTTGGGCCCCTTGATCTCGACGGCAGCCGGGCGAGCCGAAGCGGCCTCGGCGGAAGACATCCCCGCCAGGGCGGCACAGAGGATCATGAACGCGGCCAGGACACGTGCCATCAGGGTGAGTCTCTGGGACTCCCGCCATTCTATCAACGGCGGGCCGGTGGGCGAAGTAAAAGGCCCGCAGCGCAAGTGACCGAGCGCATGGCCCGACCGGGCTGCAAATTCCCTGGCCGGCAGATAGCCCAGCGCCGTGTGAGGTCTCCCAGTGCCGTTCAGACACCGACTAGTTCCTGCGCCTCATCCGACCTGCACGGCACTTCACGCTCCAGCTGGGCGAGAGCTACTTGACGCGGAGCCTCTTTGGGCAGATCCTCGGACGCATCGAGCGACTCGCGTGCCGTCACCTCTTGGGGATGGGCAAACTGGCTGGTTGGAGAGCGCGCGGCGCGCTCAGGGGGCAAAAGGGAGGAGAAAATGGGGTCCATATCGGAAATCCCGGCTTGGATCCCCGCCGCACCGGTCGCGTAGCGGGGGCTGGCGTTAATGCTCCCCACGCGCCCGACGCACCGCATGGCGCCGCGGGCATACCGCCATGGCCCGCTGCCGCTCGAGGCGCGGCGCGGTCTCGAGAAGTCAGCATGAGCGGCGCCATCGTGGCCGCGGCCTCCGACGGCGTGCTCCGCGTCACCATCGATCGCGCGGACAAGCGCAACGCGCTGAGCCGGGCGCTCCTCGCCGAGCTCCGCGGCATCTTCGAGCGGCGGACGGACGACACCGGCCTGCGGCTGGCGGTCCTGACGGCCGCCGGCGACCGGAACTTCGCGGCCGGCGGCGATCTTCGCGACCTGGCCTCGGTGCGGACGAAGGACGAGGCCGTCGCGATGGCAACCGACGCGCGCGCGGCGCTCGACGCCGTGCGGGGATTTCCCGTGCCGGTCGTCGCGGCGCTCAATGGCGCCGCGCTCGGTGGCGGCGCCGAGCTGGCGCTCGCCTGCGATCTGCGCATCGCGGCCGCCCACGCGGGCATCGGGTTCGTGCAGGGCCAGCTCAACATCTCCACGGCGTGGGGCGGCGGCATCGATCTCATGCGCCTGCTCGGGCCAGCGCGGGCGCTCGGTGTCCTCGCGCGCGGCGAGGTGATCCCGGCGCCACAGGCGCAGGTCCTCGGCCTCGTCGAGGCCGTCGCGGAGGCCGGCGAGCCGTTCGACGCCTTCGTCGCCCGGTTCATCGCGCCGCTCGCGCGGCAGGCGCCGCAGGTGATGCGAGCCTTCAAGGCCCAGGCGATCGCCGAGCGCCAGGGGCGGCCGCGCGCGGAGCGCGAGCAGACCGAGGCCCGGCTCTTCAGCCTCACGTGGGTGCACGACGATCACTGGACGGCCGTCGACCGGCTGTTCGCGAAGGACCGAGCGACGGGAGGAACGCGATGAAGATCCTCGAGACGAAATCGGGCGAGGGCGCGGCACCGGTGCGGACGCCGTCGGGCCTCGAGGTGCCCGTGGTGGCGACGCGCGACATGCTCCGGGCACCCGACCTCGAGGCGCCAGGCGAGTATCCGTTCACGCGCGGCATCTTCCCCGACGGCTATCGCGGGCGGCTGTGGACGATGCGGCAGTACTCGGGGTTCGGCTCCGCCGAGGAATCGAACCGGCGCTACCGTTTCCTGCTGGAGCAGGGCCAGACGGGGCTCTCCGTCGCCCTCGACCTGCCGACGCAGTGCGGGTTCGACCCGGTCGATCCGATGGCGCGCCCCGAGGTCGGCAAAGTCGGCGTGTCGCTCTCGACCCTCGCCGAGATGGAGATGCTCTTCGAGGGCATCGATCTCGGCGCCATCTCGACGTCCTTCACCATCAATGGCACGGCCGCCATCATCTACGCGATGTATCTGGCGTGCGCCGAGCGGCGCGGCGTGCCGCGCGCGAAGCTGACCGGGACGATCCAGAACGACATCCTCAAAGAGTACGTGGCGCGCGGGACGTGGATCTTCCCGGTCCGGCCGTCCATGCGGCTCGTCGCCGACACGGTGCTCTTCGCCCAGGAGGCCACACCGCGCTTCAACGCCATCTCCATCGCCGGCGCCCACGTGCGCGATGCGGGGTCGACGGCGGTCGAGGAGATCGCCTACACGCTCGCCAACGGGCTCGCCTACGTGGACGAGCTGATCCGGCGCGGCGGCGACGTCGAGCGGTTCGCCCCACGACTGTCCTTCTTCTTCTACGTCCACATGGACTTCTTCGAGGAGGTCGCGAAGTTCCGCTCTGCCCGCCGTCTGTGGGCGCGGCTCATGCGCGAGCGATACGGCGTCACCGATCCGCGCGCGCAGCTCTTCCGCTTCGGCGTCGTCTGCGGGGGCTCGTCGCTGACCGCGGCCCAGCCCTACAACAACGTCGTGCGGGTGGCGATTGAGGCGATGGCGGCCGTCGCCGGCGGCGCGCAGTCGATCTTCACGTGTGCCTTCGACGAGGCGTTCCAGATCCCCACGGAGTTCTCGGCCGAGCTGGCGCTCCGCACGCAGCAGATCATCGCCTACGAGAGCGGGGTCGCCCGGACCGTGGATCCCCTCGGGGGCAGCTACTACGTCGAGTCGCTGACGGACCGTATGGAAGAAGCGATTGTCAGCGTCATGGACGAGATCGAGCGGTACGGCGGCGCCGTCCGCGCCATCGAGGACGGCTGGCTGCAGTCCCGCCTCGCCCACCGCGCGCTCGAGCGCAAGCGCGGGATCGACACCGGCGCCACGATCGTCGTCGGCCAGAACCGGTTCCGGCGGGACGACGAGGGGGAGAACATCGGGGAGGCCTTCCGCCTCGATCCCGACGCGAGCCGGCGGATCGCCGAGCAGTACGAGGCCGTGCGCGCCCGCCGGGACACCGGCGCCGCCGCGAGGGCGCTCGACCGGCTGGAAGCGGCCGCCGGCCACGATGACGACAACCTCGTGCCCCACCTGATCGAGTGCTGCCACGCCTACGCGACCGTCGGCGAGATGGTGGCACGGCTGCGCGCGCGATGGGGCGACTTCCGGGAGCCCGTCGGGTTGTGACCGCCGCCCACGCCGAACGCCGGCTCGCCGGCAAGCGGATCCTCGTCGCGAAGCCCGGGCTCGACGGCCACGACATCGGCGCCAAGATCGTGGCGTTAGCACTCCGCGATGCCGGCGCCGAGGTAGTCTACACGGGCCTGCGCAAGAGCCCGGAGATGATCGCCCGGTCCGCGGTGGACGAGGGCGTCGACGCCGTCGGTCTCAGCATGCTCTCCGGCAGCCACAAGGAGCTCGTCGCCGAAACCCTGGAGCGGCTGCGCGCGCTCGGCGCAGGGGAGATCGCGGTCTTCGTGGGTGGGACGATTCCGGCCGGGGATCAGGCGGTGCTGCGCGAATGGGGCGTGCGCGGGGTCTTCACGAGCAGCATGCGGCTCGAGGACGTCGTGGACGCCGTGGCGGAGGCGCTCCGGTGAGCGGCCCGCTCGCCGGGCTTCGCGTCCTCGAAGTGGGCCACATGCTCGCCGGTCCCTACTGCGGGATGCTGCTGGCCGATCTCGGCGCCGAGGTCGTGAAGATCGAGCCGCCCGACGGCGACATCGCCCGGACGGTGAGCCCGCACTGGATCGGGCCGCACAACGCGTACTTCGCCAGCCTCAATCGCAGCAAGCAGAGCGTGACGCTCGATCTCGCCACCGACGCTGGGCAGCGGGCGCTCGGTGCGCTGGCCGCCACCGCGCACGCGCTCGTCACCAACCTGAGGCCGGCCGCCATCCGGAAGCTCGGGCTCACCTACGACGATCTCGGGCGCTGGAATCCGCGCCTGGTCTGCGTGGCCCTGACGGGCTACGGGCTCGACAGCCCGTACGCCGACCATCCCGCGTACGACTACGTCATCCAGGCACTCACGGGCGTGATGGCGCTCACCGGCGAGCCGGGCGGGCCCCCCGCCAAGACGGGCTACTCCGCCGTCGACAACTCCGCCGGCATGATGGGCGCGGTGGGCCTGCTCGCGAAGATCGTCGAGGGCCGCGGCGGCCAGGTCGACATCGCGATGTACGACGTGATGCTCTCGCAGCTCAACTACCTGGCGGGCGCATGGCTCAACGCCGGCGAGCGGGTGGAACGGCGCGCGCTCTCCGCGCATCCCTACATCGTGCCCGCGCAGCTCTTCCGCACCGCCGACGGCTGGCTCGCGCTGTTCATCACGCACGACGACTTCTGGCGCCGCTTTTGCGACGAGGTGGGCCGGCCCGAGTGGAGGGTGGCCGAGCGCTTTGCCACCATGGCCGCGCGGCGGCAGCACCGCGAGACGGTGATCGCCGCGGTGGCCGCCTTGCTCGCGGGCGCCACGACCGAGCGCTGGGTGGCGCGGCTGGCGCCCCTCGGCATCGTCGTCGCCGGCGTGGCGCCGCTCGAGCAGGCGCTCGCGAGTGAGCAGGTGATCCACCGTGCCATGATGGTGGCGATCGACACGCCGGCCGGCCCGCTGCGGGTCGTCGGCAATCCGATCAAGATCGCCGGCGAGACGACCACGTACGCCCCGCCGCCGCTGCTCGGTGAGCACAACGCGCGGCGCCTGGGCCAGGAGGCCAGGGCGGAGGGAGCGACGCCATGAACCTCAGGAGCCACAGCTTCAAGGACGGCGGCTATCTCGAGCAGGAGCACGTGCTGTCGGCGGAGTACGGCTTCGGCCGCGGCGGCGCGAAGCAGTCACCGCACCTCACTTGCTGAGCCGGGTAGCGCATTCGCCTTACAAGAATAAGCCCGCTGATCCATTGACGCTTACCGACCGGTCAGTAAGATCGACGCCAACCATGCGTGTCCAGAAGCCGAGCCGGCGCTCGCGTCTCACGGTGGAGAACATCCTCGCCGAGAGCGCGCGGCTCTTCAACCGGCGCGGATACCATGGCACGTCCCTGACCGACATCGCCCGCGCCTTCGGGGTGACCAAGGCGGCGCTCTACTACCACGTCAAGAGCAAGGAAGACATCGTGTTCCGCTGCTATCAACGGGTCCTGGATCTCGGCATGGAAGGACTCGACCATGCGCATGCCCGGGCAGCGTCGCCCGAGGAAGAGCTGACCCTGGCCCTCCGCTACTACATCAAAGGGTTGACCGATCAATGGAGCGGGGCCGTGGTGCTTCTGGGCGAGCGGGCGTTGAGCCCGCGCCAGCACGCCCGAATCCTCCGGAGACGCGACGAATACGAGCGGCGGATCCGGGACATCATCAGGAAAGGCATCACGGCCGGCGTGTTCATGCCCTACGATCCCCAGCTCGTAGGCTTCGCGATTCTCGGAGCCGTGAACTGGATCTTGAAGTGGTACAACCCCGGAGGGGAGCGTTCGGCGAAGGAAATCGCCGAGGTGCTGTCCTCGTACCTCGTTCGTGGTCTGCAGACACACCCTTCGGATCGCACGGAAGCCGGAATATCGCCGTCCCGAAACCAGAGAACGCAGTATGCGCTCAACGCCCCGGGCGATGCCTAAAGCCTACAGCGGGAAATCCTGGGATGAGCTTGCCGTCGGCCAGGAATTCTGGACGGGCGGCCGGACCGTGACCGAGGGCGACGTGCTGGCCTTCTCCGGCCTCACGGGCGACTTCAATCCGCTCCACACCGACGAGGAGTTCGCGCGCACGGCGAGCCCCTTCGGCACGCGCGTACCGCACGGGCCGCTGATCCACGACATGTACCTGGGCCTCGTCGACCGCCTCGGCCTCTTCGCGGGCACCGCGCTGGCGTTCCTCGAGATCCGCTGGAAGTTCCTGGCCCCCGTCCTCGTCGGCGACACCGTCCACGCCCGCATTGGCATCCAGGCCAAGCGCGAGGCGAAGAAGGCCGATCGCGGGATCGTCACGTTCGCGGTGACGCTCTTCAACCAGCGCGGGGAGCCGGTGCAGGAGGGCGAGCACGTCCTCGTGCTCGCGCGGCGAGACCGATGATCCCGGCTCTCATCGCATGCCTGGCCTCTCCTCGCCGGCGTTCATGACGAGGATGCGTGCGTGAGCGAGTCCGATCGCTTTGTCCTCGAGGGGCGCGTGGCGCTCGTCACGGGAGCGAGCCGGGGGATTGGACGGACGCTTGCGCTTGCATTGGGCGGCGCGGGCGCCACGGTGGCCTGCGCCGCCCGCTCCGCCGATCAACTCGAGATGATCGTCACGCGGGTCCGTGAGGCGGGGGGGACCGCCCATGCATTCCGGCTCGACGTGACCCGCTCGGAAGAGGTTTCAGCGGTCGTCCCTGCGATCGAGCGGGCGCTCGGCCCCATCGAGATCCTCATGAACAATGCCGGCAGGATCATGGAGAAGAACACGGAAGAGATGACCGATCACGAATGGGAGACCATGCTCGCGACCAACCTGACCTCGATGTTCTGGTGCGCTCGAGCGGTGGCCCCGCCCATGATCGCCCGCGGACGGGGCAAGATCATCAACATCGGGTCGATGTGGGGGCGGGTGGGAGTGTCGCGACACACGGCGTACTGCGTGACCAAGGCGGGCGTCGATGCGTTGACGCGATGCCTCGCGGTCGAGTGGGCGCGGCATGGCATCCAGGTCAACTGCCTGGCGCCCGGGTACATGGCCACCGACTTCAACCAGGAGGCGCTGGCCGACGAGAAGATGCGCCGCCGCATCCTCTCAAGGATTCCCGCGCGGCGCGTTGGTGAGCCCGACGAGGTGGGACCGCTCGCGGTGTATTTGGCCTCCCCGGCATCGAACTTCATGACCGGGCAGACGCTGTATCTCGATGGTGGTCAGGGCATCGCGGGCTGACGATGCCACGCGGCAAGGTCCTCCACGTCACGGCCCTGCGCAGGGAATAGACCCGGAGGGGATCATGGAGTTCGGCTGCCACCTGCCGATGTTCGGCCCGATCGCCACGCGTGAGAACGTCCTCACCTTCGCGCGGCGCATGGAAGCCCTCGGCTACGGATCCCTCTGGGCAAGCGATCACGTTGCGATCCCCTATACGATCCGCTCCCGCTACCCCTACCGGGAGACCGGGCAGTTCCCGTGGCTTCCCAACGCCGAATGGCTCGAGGCCCTCACCACCCTCGCCCTGGTGGCAGGGGTGACGGAGCGGGTCAAGCTCGGCACGACCATCCTGGTCCTCCCCCACCGCCATCCCGTCCTCACCGCCAAGATGCTCGCCTCGCTGGACCACCTCTCGAACGGCCGGGTGATCCTGGGAGCGGGCGTGGGCTGGATGGAGGAGGAGATCACGCTCCTGGGCGCGCCATTTTCGAAGCGTGGCGCCTGGAGCGACGAGGCGATCCGGATCATGCGGATCTGCTGGAGCCAGGAGCGAGCGTCGCACACCGGGCGCTTCTTCTCCTTCGACGCGATCGGCTGCTTCCCTCAGCCCGTCAGGAAGAGCATCCCCATCCTGATCGGCGGCCACACGCCCCGGGCGTTGCGGCGGGTGGCGGAGTTGGGGGACGGCTGGCACGCGGCCTTCCCCGCCCTGGACAAGCTGGAGGAGGGGCTCCGGCTCCTCCGGGAGGCGTGCAAGAAGGCCGACCGCCGGTTCGAAGATGTTGCGATCACCCTGCGCGCGGGCGTGGCCATCCGGCAGGAGACATCTCCGGACCGGCGGCCCATGACGGGGACGCCGGAGGAGATCGTGTCCGACATCCGCCGCTACGAAGCGCTCGGCGTGACGACGCTCGTCCTCGAATCCCGTCAGCGGGACCTCGACGACATGATCCAGATCCACGAGACCATCGCCCGCGACATCCTGCCCGCGGTGTAGGCGGTGAGATGAAGCGGGAGAAGGGAAAGGAAAGATCGCATGTCGCGTGACGAGGAACTCATCCGGCGGCTCGAGGCCGTGCGACAGGGCGGGCGTCCCGAGTATCACGCCAAACTCCAGGTGGAGAACAAGTACTTCGTGCGGGAGCGGCTCCGCCGCCTGCTCGACCCGGACTCCATGGTCGAGGAGGGCGCGCTCGCCCGCTGGGTCGACGAGGGGCTCCCCGCGGACGCCGTGGTGACCGTCACCGGTAAGATCGGCGGGCGGCCGGTGTGCGTCATGGCCAACGACATGACGGTGAAGGCGGGCACGTGGGGCCGCACCACGATCCAGAAGATCCAGCGCATCCAGGAGATCGCCAGGGACGCCGAGCTTCCGATGCTGTACCTGGTCGACTCCGCGGGTGGCCGCCTCGACGAGCAATTCGACATCTTCGTCAATCGCAACCACGCCGGCCGGATCTTCTACAACCAGATCCAGCTCTCGGGGGTCGTCCCCCAGGTCTGCGTCCTGCTCGGGCCGTCGCCCGCGGGCTCGGCGTACATCCCGGCGTTCTGCGACCTCGTCATCATGGTCGATGGCCACTCCTCGGCCTACCTCGGCTCGCCCCGCATGTCGGAGATGGCGACGGGCGAGAAAGTGACGATGGAGGAGATGGGCGGGGCACGCATGCACTGCAGCGTGAGCGGTCTCGGCGACGTGCTCGTGGCGACCGAGGACGAGGCGCTCCAGCTCGTCACGCGCTACCTCACGTACCTGCCCCGGAGTTGGCGCGAGGCGCCGCCGGCGGCGCCGCCGAAACCGCCGGCCACCGGCCGCCCGATCGACGAGATCGTCCCCGCCGAGCAGAACCGCGCCTTCGACATGTGCCAGGTCATCGATCGGCTCGTGGACGAGGGGAGCTTCTTCGAGGTGAAGCGGCTGTTCGCCCCGGAGCTGATCACCGGCCTCGCCCGGCTCGACGGCCGCGTCATCGGCGTGCTCGCCAATCAGCCCAAGGCCAAGGGCGGAGTGCTGTTCAGCGACTCGGCCGACAAGGGGGCGAAGTTCGTCTGGCTCTGCAACGCCTTCAACATCCCGCTGCTCTTCCTGGCCGACGTGCCAGGCTTCATGATCGGCAGCCAGGTCGAGCGCCAGGGGATCATCCGCCACGGCGCGAAGCTCCTCTTCGCCGTCGCCGAGGCGACCGTGCCCAAGATCTCGGTCATCGTCCGCAAGGCCTACGGCGCCGGCTACATGGCCATGTCAGGCGCCCCCTTCCTGCCCGACGTCTGCCTCGCGCTGCCGACAGCGAAGCTGGCTATCATGGGCCCGGAGGCCGCCATCAACGCGATCCACCTGAACACGATCCAGTCGCTCGAAGGCGAGGCGCGCGCGGCCTTCATCCGCGATCGGCGGAAGGAATACGACGAGAGGATAGACATCTACGAGATCGCATCGGAGTTCCTCATCGACGCGGTGGTCCCGGGCCGCGACCTCCGCGAGGAGCTGAGGCGGCGCTTCGAGGCGTATGCCGCCAAGCCGCGCCGGCCGGTGCAGCGGTGGAACGGCGTGATCCCGGGATGACGGCGATGGCGCCCGCGCCCGAAGTCGTCCTCACCGTCGACGGCGCGGTCGCGACCGTCACCCTGAGCCGGCCCGCCGCGATGAACGCGATGGGCCGCCGGTTCGCCGACGACCTCGAACGGGCGCTGGCCGAGCTCCGAGCGATGCCCGGCCTCCGGTCGGTGATGGTGACGGGCGCCGGGGATCGGGCGTTCTCGGTCGGCGGCGACATCAAGGAGCGCGGGGCGATGAGCCTCGACGAGCGGTGGAGCCATGCCCTCCGGCTCGGGCGCTGCTTCGACGAGATCGAGGCCCTCCCCGTTCCCGTCATCGCGGCCATCAACGGCTATGCGCTCGGCGGCGGGATGGAGCTCGCGGTCGCGTGCGACATCCGGATCGCGTCCGACCGCGCCGAGGTCGGGCTCACCGAGGTACGGATCGGCGTGTTCCCCGGGGCCGGCGGGCCGGTTCGCCTGACGCGGCTCGTCGGCAAGGGCGTCGCGAAGCTCGTGCTGTTCAGCGGGCGTCGCTTCCGCGGGCCGGAGGCCAGCGCCCTGGGGCTCGTGGACCTCGTCGTCCCGCACGACCGCCTCATGGCCGAGGCGCGCTCGCTCGCCGACGAGATCGCCGCCAACGGGCCGCTCGCGGTCCAGGCGCTCAAGCGCCTGGTCAACGCGTGCTACGAGGCGGACCAGGGCTCGGCGCTCGAGCTGGCCCGCGCGCTGCGGCGGCCGCTCGACCACACGCAGGACATGCTCGAAGGGGTCCGCGCGTTCGAGGAGAAGCGCGCGCCCCGCTTCCAGGGGCGGTGACCGATGGATTTCCTTCCCGACGACGGGCAAGAGATGGTGCGGCACGGCGTGCGCGAGCTGGCTCGCAAGTTCGATCTCGACTACTGGCGCGAGCAGGATGCGCGTCATCGGTTTCCGCTGGAGTTCTGGCGCGCCCTCGCGGAAGGGGGCTGGCTCGGCATCGTGATCCCGCCCGAGTATGGGGGCAGCGGGCTGGGGATGCTCGAGCTCGCGGTCGCCATTGAGGAGGTCGCCGCCTCTGGAGCCGGCGCCGCCTCCGGCTTTCTCTTCATTCTGAACTCCGTCTTCGGCGCGGTCACGATCGTCAAGCACGGCAGCCAGGAGCAGAAGCGCCTCTACCTGCCGGGCCTCGCGAACGGGACGCTGGAGTTTTGCATGGCGCTCACGGAGCCGGGGGCCGGGACCAACACGCCTCGCCTCACCACGACCGCCCGGCGGGATGGCGACGGATGGATCGTCAACGGTCAGAAGGTCTTCGCCTCGGGCGCCGATCGGGCGGGCGGGATGCTGCTCATCGCACGAACGGCCGCCCCCGAGGGGACCGAGGGCCGGACCCGAGGGCTCAGCCTCTTCCTCCTCGATCCCCGGAGCCCCGGCATTGAGATCCGGCCGATCGACAAGCTCGGCGTCCACGTGTCGTCGACCAACTTCGTCTACTTCGACAACGTGCGCGTCCCCACCTCCGGGCTCCTCGGCGAGGAGGGGCGGGGGTGGGGCATTCTGCTCGACACGCTGAATTCCGAGCGGATCGCGACGACGGCGACGTGTGTAGGTACGGGTGAGCTCGTGCTGCGGCTGGCGGTGAGCTATGCCAGGGAGCGCAAGGTCTTCGGCGCGCCAATCGGGACGCACCAGGGCCTGGCGTTCCCGATGGCGGAGTACAAGGCGCACCTCGAGCTGGCGCGACTCATGAACTACAAGGCCGCGTGGGCCTTCGACCGCGGGCTGCCATGCGGCGCCGAGACGAACATGGCAAAGTATGTCGCGGCCGAGGCCGCCTTCCGGGCCGCAGACCAGGCCATGCAGGTCCACGGCGGCTACGGGTACACGACCGAGTACCACGTCGAGCGGTACTGGCGCGACGTGCGGCTCTTCCGCACCGCGCCCGTCTCACAGGAGATGACGCTGAACTACATCGCCGAGCACGTGCTCGGGCTTCCGAAGTCCTACGGCTCCTGAGCGCCTCGAGGGGGAGGTCATGACGCTGCCCGGCACCGCGACGAAGGGAATGCAGATCCGGGGCGCGTCTGCTCGGGTCCACGGGTACCAGCGCGGCATCATCGCCACGGGCCGGGGGCTGTAGCCGTGCAGAGCTACACGGGCCAGGTCGCCATCGTCGGGGTCGGCGAGACCCCGGTCGGCAAAGTCCCGGGCCGGAGCGCCCTCTGGTTCAACGCGGAGGCGACGCGCCTGGCGCTCCAGGACGCGGGGATCGACAAGCGCCAGGTGGACGGCCTGCTGACGTGCCCGAGCTTCGTGGCCCCGTTCCACCGGATGAGCGTGGCCGTGAGCGAGTACCTCGGGATCCAGCCCACCTTCTCGAACACCGTGAACGTCTCGGGCGCGTCGGCGGCGGCCTCCGTCAGCCTCGCGGCGGCCGCCGTCCACTCGGGGCTCGCGGAGACGGTCGTCGTGTGCTGCGGCGACAACATGCTCTCCGGCATGACGCGGGACCTCGCGGTGAAGGCGCTGGTCGAGAGCCGGGACCCGCAGTACGAGGCGCCGTTCGGGCTCCTCGTCGCCACGACCTTCGCCCTCACCGCCCAGCGCCACATGTCCGAGTACGGCACGACCCGCGAGCAGCTGGCACGGGTCGCCGTGGTCACCCGGGAGCACGCCCGGCGCAAGCCGGGCGCCCAGATGACGGCGCCGCTCACGGTGGACGAGGTGCTCGCCTCCAAGGCCATCACGACGCCCTACCACATGCTGGACTGCGCGCTGATCAGCGACGGCGGCGCGGCGCTCGTCCTGACGACTGCCGAGCGGGCGCGCGATCTCCGCAAGAAGCCGGTCTACCTGCTCGGAGGCGGGGAGAGCTACACGCAGGAGCACCTGTTCTGCGCCGAGTCGCTCACGACCACGGGCGCCCGCATCTCGAGCCGCAAAGCGTACGCCATGGCCGGGGTCGGCCCCGCCGACATCGATGTGGCGGGCGTCTACGACTGCTTCACGGGGACGGTGATCATGATGCTGGAGGATCTCGGCTTCTGCAAGAAAGGCGAGGGGGGGCCGTTCGTCGAGGCCGGCCAGATCACCTACGGCGGCCAGATTCCGACCAACACCCACGGGGGCATGCTCTCCTACGCCCATCCGGGGATTCCGGGCGGCTTCTTCCACATCGTCGAGATGGTGCGGCAGCTGCGCGGCGAGGCGGGCCCGCGCCAGGTGGAGGGCGCCGAGCTGTCGCTCTGCCACAGTCTGGGCGGCGGGTTTGCCACCAACGCGACGATCATTCTGGGGACGGAGGCTGCCGCATGAGTGGCCAGAAGCCCCTGCCCCGGATCGACGACGACACACGGGCATACTGGGCGGGGCTCGCGCGCGGCGCGCTCCTCCTGCAGCACTGCCTGGACTGCGGCTCCATCCAGTTCTATCAGCGCGCCCTGTGCGGCCGCTGTCTGTCGGCGCGCGTGGAGCACCGGCCCGCGAGCGGCCGCGGCACCATCTACAGCTTCAGCACCGTCCATCGCCCGCCGTCGGCCGAGTTCAAGGAGGACGTCCCCTACACGGTCGTCCTCGTCGAGCTGGCCGAGGGGCCGCGGATGATCAGTACGCTGCTCGATGCCCCACCGGAGACGGTACGGATCGGCCAGACGGTCGAGATCGTCTACGAGCCGGCGACGCCGGAGATCGCGCTGCCCCGGTTCCGGCCGGTCGACAGGGTCCATCAATCCCGCTAAGCGTCACGGGAGATCGTCATGGCGGAAAGGTTCTGGCACGAGATCGAGGGACGGCCCTGGGCCGAAGTCCAGGCGATTCAGGAAGCCCGGCTGCGGCGGCAGGTGGCGTACCTCGAGGGCAGCTCGGAGTTCTACCGGACCAAGCTCAGGGCGGCCGGGGTCGGGTTCGACAAGATCCGGACCACGGCGGACCTGGCGCGGGTGCCCTTCACGCTCAAGACCGAGCTCCGGGACAGCCTCGCCCAGTGCCCGCCGCTCGGGTTCCACTTAGCAGCTCCCATGAGCCGGGTCATCCAGATCCAGGCCTCGTCCGGGACCACGGGGAACCCGTCCTACGTCGGGCTCACCCACCACGACATCCGCGTCTGGTGCGAGATGGGGGCGCGGACGTTCTACGCCAACGGGTTCCGGCCGGGCGACGTCTGTCTCCACGCGTTCTCGATGAGCAAGGGCTTCGTCGGCGGGCTCCCGATCGTCGAGATCCTCCAGTACATGGGCGTGTGCGATATCCCGGTCGGCGCCGACGCCGGCGTCGAGCGCCTGCTGCGCGTGTGCGCCGACCAGCGTCCTCAGGTCATCACCGGCACGCCGTACTTCACGATCTACATGGCCGAGCAGGCCCCCACCGTGCTCGGTCGCGAGGCGAAGAGCCTCGGCGTGCGCAGTATCTCGGTGGGCGGCGAGCCCGGCGGCGGGATCCCGGCGGTGCGGGCCAGCACGGAGGGGCTCTGGGGCGCCGACGTCCGGGAGATGCTGGGCGGCACCGACCTCGGCTGCACCTACTGGGGGGAGTGCGAGGACAAGAGCGGCATGCACGCGTGCGCCCAGGAATTCATCCTCTTCGAGATCATCGATCCGGAGACGGGCGAGCCGCTGTCCGTGGAGACCGGCGTGAAGGGCGAGCTCGTCTACACGGCGATTGACCGCGAGGCTTCGCCGCTCCTCCGGTTCCGCACCGGCGACCACGTGGAGGTGCTCGGCACCTCGTGCCGGTGCGGCCGGACGTCGCCCAAGATCCGGTGCTTCGGGCGCACCGACGACATGCTCATCGTGCGCGGCGTCAACGTCTTCCCGTCGGCGGTCAAGGACGTGGTCGCGCGGCTCGAGCCCCGGACGACGGGCGCGATCAAGGTCGTGGTGGACTTCCCCGGCCACACGACCCAGCAACCGCTGCGGGTGAAGGTCGAGCACGGCTCCGGGGTCGCGACGGCCGAGCTACCGGCGCTCAAGGCCGAGCTCGAGCGGCGCCTCCGGGAGGCGCTCGCCTTCCGCCCCGTGGTGGAGCTGGTCCCGCCCGACACATTCGAGAAGCCCGGCGTGCAGAAAGTCTCGCTGATCGAGCGGATCACGACGGCGGCGCCGTGAGCGACGCGGCGGAAGGGGTGGCGCTCGTGGGCCCGAATGGCAGCGGAAAGACGACGCTGGTCAATGCGGTCACATGACCGGGCGAGCGCTCTCTCTCGACGGCGGACAAAGGAGGTCGGGGTGACCGAGACGGGCTGGACCGAGGACTATGGTCTCGAGCCGGAGCATCGCCAGTTCCGCGACCACTTCCGGCGCTTCGTCGCCGACAAAGTGGCGCCGCTGGCCGAGCGCGGCGAGCAGGAGCACCGGTTTCCGCGCGAGGTCTACGGCGCGCTCCGCGACGGCGGCTTCCTCGCGGTGAACTTTCCCGTCGAGATCGGCGGCGGCGGCGGCGACCTCCTGATGGGGTGCGTCTTCTACGAGGAGCTGACGCGGGCCTCCGCGGGCGTCTCGGCCGGCGTCTTCGCGCATCAGCACCTGGCTGCCGGCTCCGTGCTCCGCGCGGGGACGGAGGAGCAGAAGCGGGAGTTCCTGCTGCCCGCGCTCCGGGGGGAGCGGATCGGCGCCTTCGGCCTCACCGAGCCCGATGCCGGCAGCGACATCCGCGGCATGCGTACGACGGCGCGGCGCGACGGCGACGACTTCGTGCTGAACGGCAGCAAGCTCTACATCACCAACGGCTCGATCGCCGACTTCATGCTGGTTGCGGCGCGGACCGGCGAAGGACGGGCCAGCGGGGCATTCTCGATCTTCATCGTCGAGACGCGCGATCCCGGCGTGGCGGCCCGGGACCTCGACAAAGTCGGCAATCACTCGTCGGCGACGTCCTTCGTGAGCCTCGAGGACGTGCGGGTGCCCGCGCGCCGGGTGCTGGGGGAGGTCGGCCGCGGGCTCGGGCAGCTCAAGGAGACGCTGATGGAGGGGCGCATCCTCGTGGCCAGTCGCGGCCTCGGCCTCGCCCAGGAAGCCTTCGACCTGATCCTGAAGTACGCGGGTGAGCGGCAGGCATTCGGTGTGCCCATCGGGCGCTTCCAGGGGGTGGCGTTCAAGATCGCGGACATGGCGGTGAGGATCGACGCCGTCCGCCTGATGATCTACCGCGCGGCCCGGCTGCGCATGGCCGGTCGCGACTGCGTCCGCGAGGCGTCCATGGCCAAGTACCTGGCGAGCGAGGCGGCGGTGCGCGTCACGGCCGACGCGCTCCTGCTGCACGGCGGCGCCGGCTACATGGAGGAGATGAAGATCGCGCGCCTCTACCGGGACGCGCCGGAGGCGTGGATCGGCGAGGGCACCAACGAGATCCAGCTCGGTGTCATCGCCCGCTCGCTGGGGCTCTCGTGACGGCAGCCGCCCGGACCGTCGATGCGGTGTTCGTGGAGGCGGCGCGCCGGAACGGCGCCGCCACCCACCTGGTGCTGCCCGACGGCCGCCCTGTCCTTTACGCGGAGACGCTCGAGCGCGCGCGGCACCTCGCCGCGGTCCTGGCGGCGGCGGGGATCGGCGGCGGCGACCGCGTTGCGACGTTCATGCGGAGCTCGCGAGAACTGCTCGAGGCGTACATCGCGTGCGGGCTCGTGGGCGCCATCGCCGTTCCCGTCAACGGGCTCAACACGGCCCGCGAGAACGGGCGGCTGTTCGCCGACTGCACGCCGGCCGCACTGCTGGCGGAGGCCTTGCTGCTCGACCGGGTGCCGGCCGAGGTGCTGCCCGGCTCCCTCGCGCTCCGGCTCGTCAGCCAGGGCACGGCGCCGGGCTGGCGATCGTACGACGAGGCGATCGCGGCGGTGGGCGAGCCCTCGCTGCCGGCGCCGAGCCGCCCCGAGGCGCCGGCCCTCATCATCTACAGCTCGGGGACGACGGGGAACCCGAAGGGCATCGTCCTGCGGCAGCAGGGCGTCGTCGACAACGCCCGGCTGACGTCGGAGGTTCTCGGCTACCGCGCCTCGGACCGGTTCCTCACCCTGCTCCCCTCCTATAGCAGCTTTGGCTTCTCCTTCGATTTCCTCCAGGCGGGCCTGGCGGGAGCCAGCACGGTCATCACGCCCGTGTTCGACGCGGCGGCGGCCGTCGGCCTGGTCGAGCGCCACCGCGTCACGTGCCTGGCCGGAGTCCCGACCATGTTCATCCGCATGGCGGAGCACATGGCCGGCCGGGATCTCGCGAGCCTCCGGCTGATCGACGTGGGCGGAGGCCCGGTGCCCGAGAAGCTCAAGGAAGACTTGAGGCGCTCGCTGGGCGTGGAAACGGTGGAGAGCTACGGCCTCACCGAGATCTCCCCAGTCGCCAGCGTGCAGCGCCCGGGGGCGCCCGTCCGCCCCGGCTCCTGCGGTCCCGCCCTGCCCGGGATCGAGGTGCGCGTGGTGGACGCCGCCGACCGGGACGTCGACGTGGGCGCGGCGGGAGAGCTGCTCTTCCGCTGCCAGACCCTGATGATCGGCTACTGGAACCAGCCCGAGCTCACCGCCCACACGCTGCGGGACGGATGGCTGCACTCGGGTGATATCGGGAAGATGGACGAGGCCGGCGACCTCTACATCCTGGACCGCCTCAAGGACATGATCGTGACCAGCGGCAACAACGTGTACCCGAAGGAGGTCGAGGTGGTGATCTTCGAGCATCCGGCGGTGCAGTCGGTGGCCGTGGCGGGTCTGCCCGACGAGGTGCGGGGTGAGACCGTGCATGCCTTCGTTGTGCTGCAACCCGGGGCCTCGGCCACCGCCGGCGAGATCATCGGGCACTGCCGGCAGAGCCTGGCGCGCTTCAAGGTCCCTCGCGGGGTCACGTTCGTCGACGACCTGCCGCTCACCGCCTCCGGAAAGATCCGCCGGTTCAAGCTGCGCGAGCTGGCGCGTGCCGGCACGCCCACGGGGAAAGGACGGCCATGAGCAAGTACTTCCTCACGGACATGCAGCGCGACTTCCACGACGCCGTGCGCCGCTTCGCGGAGGAGCGAATCGCGCCGCTCGCCGCCCACATCGACGAGACCGACGAGTTCCCGGCGGCGCTCTTCCAGGAGATGGCGCGCCTGGGGTTTCTGGGCGCGCCCTACCCGCCGGCATACGGGGGCGGCGGCGCCGATTCGGTCATGGTGGCGTTGCTGCTCGAGGAGGTGTCGCGCGCGTCGGGCGCCGTCGGCAGCTCGCTGAACGCCCACATCAGCCTCGCCTCGTCCGTGCTGGCGGACCACGGCACCGAGCGACAGAAGACGACCTACCTCGCCCAGCTCACCAGCGGCGCGAAGATCGGGGCGTTCGGCCTCACGGAGCCGAGCGGCGGCTCGGACGCCGCCAACTGCCGGACCCGCGCCGTGAAGTCGGGCGATCACTACCGCATCAGCGGGAGCAAGGCGTTCATCACCAACTCGCCGGTGGCCGGGATATTCGTCATCACCGCGCGGACCAGCGACGGGCCCGGCTCGCGTGGCGTCTCCGCGTTCGTGGTGGAGCGGGACACGCCGGGCTTCTCGGTCGGCAAGACCGACCGCAAGCACGGCGTGCACGGGTCGCCCACCGCCATGCTCTACTTCGAGGACGCGAGGGTGCCGGTGGACAACCTCATCGGACGCGAGGGCGAGGGCTTCCGGCAGTTCGCCCGCACGCTGGACCGCGGGCGGATCAACGTCGCCGCCCTGTCGGTGGGGCTCGGCCAGGCGGCGCTCGACGCGGCGGTCACGTACGCCGGGCAGCGCGAGCAGTTCGGCAAGCCGATTGCCGCCTTTCAGGGCGTCCAGTGGCCGATCGCAGAGGCGGCGACCGAGATCGAGGCGGCCCGCCTGCTCGTTCTCAACGTGGCACGCATGGCCGATGCCGGCCTGCCGATCAAGAAGGAAGCCGCCATGGCCAAGTTCTTCGCGGCCGAGGCCTCGCTGCGCGCGTGCAACTCCGCGGTCGAGATCTTCGGCGGCTACGGGTACATGCGCGAGTATCCGGTGGAGCGGTTCCTGCGCGACGCGAAACTGTACCAGATCGGCGAGGGCACGAGTCAGATCCAGCGCATGATCATCGCGCGGGAACTGCTCGGGCGCTTCTAGCTGTGACGAGTCAGGCGGTTGGGCCTTTTGCGGCCTCGGCCCTCAAGGCTTCGAGCTCCCGCGGGTTGGTGATCTGGAGCTTGGCATCCACCACCGCTCCCAGATGGCGAAAGACCCGCTCCCGCCACGGTCCCTGGTCGGCCAGGCCGCGCCGGATACGATCGCAGAGCTCACGGTTGGCCTCGAGCACGCACCGCCTGAGCGCCGACGTATCCTCCGGCACGGGCGCCCGCGACAGGCCGAGGAGATCGCCGAGGGCGACCAGCTCGGCCCGGAGGCGCTGGTCTTCACCGGGCAGCTCGCGCTCGGCCATGCGGAGGGCGCTCACGGCAATGAGGATCTGGTAGCGCAGGCGCCGGTCGGCGATGGCCGGGACGAGATCCCGCTCGAGGAAGTCGCCGACGGCACGAAGCAGCTCGAGCGCGGTGGGTCGGTCGTCCACGGTCAGAGCCCTCGGAGGAGGCGCAGCAGCTCGCGCTCCACCTCGGCGCAGTGGCGGCCGATCGACGCGAGCTCGAGGCTTCGCTCCCGCCCCGAGAGGTGGCGGTGGGCCTGCTCGAGCGTGACGGTCGCCCAGCGCAGGTTGGCGAACGCTTCCCAGTAACGTAACCGCTCGGCGTCGAACCGCAGGCCGCCCGCGGCGGCGTAGGCGTCGAGGAACCGCTCTCTCGGTCCGAGAGCGGGCCGGCCCGGCCGATCCACGCAACCCCAGAAGCGCATGACCGCCCACCCGAGATCCTCCCCCGGGTCGCCCACATGGGCGAGCTCCCAGTCCAGCACCGCGGCAAGCCCTCGCTCGGGATCAACAAGGACATTGCCGAGCCGATAGTCTCCGTGGACGATGACGGGGCTGGGACAATCCGGCGCCAGCTGCCGCAGCCGGCGCAGTCCAAGCTCCAGCGCGGGATGCGGCTCCCCGATCTCGCGCAGGCTCGTCTCGGTCTGCCCGAGCTCGACCTCCGCCGGTGTCTCGCCCGGGCGGGGCCTCGGGAGGCTGCTCGCCTCCCCCACGCGCACCGCATGGATTCTCGCCTGCTCTTCGCCCATCTGCGGGAGCAGGCGTGGGCGCACGCTCTCGAACCCGGTGTCCTGGAGGATGCGACGGGCGAGCGCCTCCCCGTCCACACGCTCGACAACGAGGCCGGGCCCGACGCCCGCCGGGTCGCCCTCCCGGATCTGCCAGTATGGCCTCGGCACCCGGACCCCGGCCCCGTGCATCAGCGTCAAGAGTCCGAGCTCGTCCTCGCGACCGAGCCGCTTGCGGCTGCCGAGCCTGCCGCCCTGACGGTCTTCCAGATAGATCAGCCGATGGAATCCCGTGAGCGGCCCCGACGGGATCTCCACGTCGAGCGCCCAGGCGTGGCGCATCGTGCCGCCGACCAGCGGGCGGAAGTCTCCGACCGTCGCCGGCGCCCCCGCCTCACGCCCCACCAGCGCCGCGAGCCCCGCGCGCAAGCGCTCCTGATGCCCGTCGGCGGCCGCCTTCTCGGAGCCGCGGGACGTTGCAACGCCCTCCTCCCGGTGGCGCTCCACTCCGGTCCCACCGGGCGTCACGTCAGCGCCTGCCCGCCGTCCACCGCGATGATGGAGCCCGTCATGAACCGCGAGGCATCCGAGGCCAGGAACACCACCATCGGCCCCAGCTCGTCCGGCTCGCCAAGCCGCCGCATCGGAATCGACCGCCGGATGATCTCCTGCCCCTGCGGGGTGGCGAAGAAGCGCTCGTTCATCGGGGTGGCGAAGTAGCCCGGGCAGAGCGCATTGACCTGCACGTTGTGCCGCGCCAGCTCGAGGGCCATCACCCGCGTGAGCTGGACGAGCCCCGCTTTGCTGGCGCAGTAAGGTGCCAGACTGGCGAGAGGCCGGACCGCGCCCAGGGAGGCGATGTTAATGATGCGGCCCTGCCGTCGCGTGGCCATCACGCGCCCCGCGGCCTGGGCGCAGAGCGCCGGCCCCCTGAGGTTCACGGCGAGCGTCTCGTCCCAGTCGTCGGGCCCGAAGTCCAGGCACGGCTTCTCCGCTCCCGAGATCCCGGCGTTGTTCACGAGCACGTCGATCCGGCCGAACGCCGCGACGGCGCCATTGACCAGAGCGTGGATGTCCTCCGGCTTGCGCATATCGACGGGGAACACCTCGGCGCGCACGCCGCGCTCGGCCGCCGCCTCCGCCGTGCGCTGGAGGTCGGCGGCGCTCCGCGCCGCCAGGGCGAGGTCCGCTCCGGCCGCGGCCAGCGCCAGCGCCATGGCCCGCCCGAGCCCGCGGCTCGCCCCAGTGACGAGCGCAACCGTCCCGGAGAGGTCAAGGGCCATCGCCATCAGATGTGCCCTCCTTCGAGCCCGAGCTGCCGGTAATGGCGTGCGGGGATTCGGTCGGGCCGCTTGTAGATGTGGACCGTGCAGGAGCCGTCGGGCCGGGCGGCCTCCTCGAACACCCACTGGGGGTGGCCAAACCACTCGACGGCGGCCACTCCGTTCCAGATCGGGCAATGAGAGCAGTACACTGGCAGGCGGGCCTGCCCCAGAGTCAGCGCCCCGGGACCGTCGACGAAAGGCAGGGCTCCCGGTCCCGCGTACGCCCCGGCGAGGCGGAGCCGGCCGCCGCTGCCGCAGGGGGTCTGCACCATGGTGAACTTCTCGCCGTCCTCGTGGATCTCGAGCCGGCCCATGTGCTGCTTGAGGAGGAACGCCGTCGCTCGAGCGAACTCCGCCGGCGTGAGCCGCTCCCACTGCGCGAAGCCCGCGCGCTGCCCCTCGGCGGTGGCGCGATGGAAGCGCTGGAGCTCGGCGGGCCCGAAGCGCGCCAGCACGAAGCCGAACACCTCGGCCATCAGCCGTACCAGCCGATCGTGGAGGGGCAGGTACTGTTCCCGCTCCTTCCGGTCCACGAGGGCCCGGGCCCGTCCGGCATCCCCGGCCTCCATGGCTTGCACCGCCTGGTCCGCGATCCGCGCCTGCTCGCGGGTGAACAGGTCCTGAGCCTCCGTGAGTAACGCGGCGGTGGCGTCCAACTCCATCCTGAGCCGGCCGGCGACGCCCGCCGCGGCCGCCTCGCCGACCGCCGCGGCGTCCGCGTCGTCCGGGCAGGCACGACGGAGCGCCGCGATCATGTCGGCCCTGAAGCGGGCCAGGAGATCGGTCAGGGCGCGCTCGGCCTCCGGCGGCGCGGCGCCGCGGCCGAACAGGTCTCCGAGGAGCCCGAGGAGGATCCGCACCGTGATCCCGAGCCCCTTGTACATGAGCGTGTACTCCTTCGCGAGGGTCCGGGCTTCTCCATCCCCTTCGAGCGCCAGCCGGCGCGCCAGCTCCCGATCGCCGGCATCGAGCGCCGCGCGAATCCGGTCGGAGAGGCGCTCCGACCATTGCCTCAGCGTCGATTCGGGCACCCGCGTCTCCGGCGCTCGGTCCCACCCGCCTACGCCCACTGCTTCACCTCGTGCTCGGCGAGCTTCACCTTGTGGACCTCGTCGGCCCCGTCGCCGAGGCGGAGGATCCGCGCGTAGCGCCACATGGCGGCCAGCGGCACGTCGTCCGTGACGCCCAGGGCGCCGTGCACCTGGATCGCCCGGTCGATCACGCGGCAGGCGGTCTGGGCACAGAGCACCTTGCTCATGGAGATGTCGGGCCACGCCGCCTTTTTCCCCGCGGTGTCCATCTTCCAGGCGGCGTGGAGCACCATGAGCCGCGCCGCATTGACCTCGATCCGGGATGTGGCGATCATGTCTTGGACCATTTGCTTGTCGCTCAGCGGCCCGCCCGCGACGGCTCGGGTCCGGGCGCGGCGGCACATCAGCTCCACGGCCCGGTCGGACATGCCGACGGCTCGCATGCAGTGATGGATGCGCCCGGGGCCGAGCCGCGCCTGGGCGACGGCGAAGCCTTCCCCCTCGCGGCCGAGCAGGTTCTGCGCCGGCACGCGCACGTCGCGAAAGTGGACCTCGCACTCGCCGGGCCCGCTCACGTGGCCGAACACGGGCACCGACCGAACGACGCTCACGCCGGGGAGATCGATCGGCACCAGGAGCATGCTCACCCGCCGGTGGCGCGGGGCGTTCGGGTCGGTCACCGCCACCACGATGAGGACCCGGGCCTGGGCGGCGCCGGTCGTGAACCATTTCCGACCGGTGATGACGTAGCCGTCCCCGTCTCGCACCGCGCGCGTCTCCATCTGGGTCGGGTCGGAGCCTGCGGTCCCGGGCTCAGTCATGGAGAAGCCGCTCCGGATCCGCCCCTCCAGCAGCGGCCTCAGCCACTCGGCCTTCTGCGCCTCGCTGCCGGACTCCGCGAGGATCTCCATGTTCCCCGTGTCGGGAGCCGAGCAGTTGAACACTTCCGAGGCCCAGAGCACGCGCCCCATCACCTCGGCCAGCGGCGCGTACTCGAGGTTGGTGAGCCCCGCCCCATGCCTCGGGTCCGGGAGGAAGAGGTTCCAGAGCCCGCGCTCACGCGCCCGCTCCTTGAGCTCCTCCAGAATTGCCGGCCGGTGGTGCCGATTCCCCGACGTTTCGATCTCGGCATAGAATTTCCGCTCGTTCGGGTAGACCCAGCTCTTCATGAAGTCCACGAGCTGTTCGTGGAGCGCGCTCACCTTCTCCGTCTGGTCGAAGTCCATCGTCGGATCCCCCAGGCGCCGCTCGGAGCTCGGTGGCATGCGCTCCGGCCCGCGCGCATCAGATCGATTGACGCCACCTCGGCGGGGGCGGCGGGCGCGGGGCCCGGTCCGACCTCGCCCGTGAACCCCGGCGGCGGGCCTGAGACGGCCCGCTCGAGGGGGCGAAGGCGAGGGGCGGGATCGCCCGCCGGCGCCCGGGCTATCCTGCGCCGCAGTGGGCTCGCGGTCAAGGCGCGGGCGCAGGGGTGCTGTCCGAGGGCGGAGGAGCATGCAGATCGTGCTCCCAGGTGAAGCCGATCTCGCTATACTCCGCCAAGTGATTGCGGGCCGTCCATGACACTGCGTCCGCGGCCTGCATCCGGGGGGCGCCGCCGGCCATACCTCTCGGCGAACCTAACGCACGCCCGGAGCCATTTCTTCCGTTTGGCCGGATGCGGAGAGTCAATCGTGTACGCCACTCGTCGCGAGTTGCTCAAAGCTGGTGTGATGTCGGGCGCCGCGCTCCTGCTGTCCTCGGGACGGCTCGGGGCCCAGCCGGGGTCCCTGATCGTGCGGCCGATTCCCTCGTCGGGCGAGCGCGTGCCGGTGATCGGCGTCGGCACCGCAAGGCGATGGGAGAACGTGACGACCCCCGCCGAGTTGGCGCCGCTTCGCGAGGTCCTGCGGGCGTTCGCCGACCGGGGTGGCAAGGTGATCGACACGGCGCCGTCCTACGGCGCCGCGGAGGCGGTAGCCGGTGAGCTCGTCGCCGGCCTGGGCGTCCGCGCGTCGCTGTTCCTCGCCACCAAGGTGAGCGCCACCGGGCGCCAGGCGGGGATGGAGGAGATCGAGGCATCGTTCCGACGACTGCGGACCTCCCGGATCGATCTCATCGCCGTCCACAACCTGCGCGACACCGCGACACAGCTCCAGACGCTGCGCGAGCTCAAACAGGCGGGGCGCATCCGCTACGTGGGCATCACCACCTCGTTCCCGCGCCAGTATTCCGAATTCGAGCGGACGATGCGGACCGAGACGCTCGACTTCATCCAGGTGGATTACGCGCTCGACAGCCGGGCGGCGGCGGCGACCATACTCCCGCTGGCGGCCGACCGGGGGATGGCGGTGATGATCAACCTGCCGTTCGGCCGCGGCCGGCTCTTCCAGGCCGTGCAGGGCAGGGCGCTCCCGCCGTGGGCAAGCGATTTCGACTGCGCGAGCTGGGCCCAGTTCTTCCTCAAGTACATCGTGTCGCACCCGGCGGTCACGTGCTGCGTGCCGGGCACCGCGAAGGTCGAGTACCTGCTCGACAATCTCGGCGCCAGCCAGGGCAGGCTGCCGGACCCGGCGACGCGGCGGCGGATGGAAGATTTCATCGACCGGCTCTGAGGCGCCACGCTCGGACGCCTGATCCCTGAGCCGCGGATCTGACACATCGACCCTGCCTTCGCCCTCGAGGACCCTGCCGCGAGTTGGCCTATCCACCCCGCTGAGGCTGAGCGTCGCCCTTGTGCTTGATCGTCAGCACGGGGCATGGAGCCAGCCGCACCACTTTTTCGGCCACGCTGCCCAGGAGCACGTGTCCCAGGCCGGTACGGCCATGGGTAGCCATGACAATCAGATCGACATGGCGCTCCTGGGCGAGGCGCACGATCGCGTCGGCGGGACGTCCGACGGCGAGCGCGACCTGCCAGGTGCCGGGGAAGCCCTTCGGCACGAGCTCGTGGAGCTTCGCCAGCGCCTCGTCGCTGGAATCACGGCGCACAACCGTCGGTTCGGACACCGGAGACATACCCAGACGACCGCCGGCAACGACATCGAAGCCGGCCTCGAGCCCTGCAGCCGGCGCACCGCTGACGTAGTAGACGTCCGTCCCCGTGTCCGATGGCTGCACATGGAGAAGCGTCACCTTGGCGTTGTGGAGCGTCGCTTCCTCCATCGCGACGCGCAAGGCGTGGTTTGCCGGCTCTGAAAAGTCCGTCGGGACGAGCACATGTCTGAAGGCCATGATGAGCCCCCCTCCAATCAACTCAATCGGCAAGTTCCCCGTCAGCGTGTCTCATGATTCGGGTCCAGAGTCCCACGAGCCGGGGCGCATCGTCCAGTCCCCCCCCGGTCTGCCAGGGGCAACCACGTCCTGCTCACGCTGTACGCCGAGTTCCCCTTCAACGACGTCCACATCATCTCCCGCGCCGATAGCCTCGACATAGGGGTTCTGGAAGACGATCTGCGCCTGGCGACGGAACGCCTTGGGCGCAAGCCCCGTTCCTCGGGCTAGAATCCATCGACTCCGACCAAACGAGGAGGCCTTCCAATCATGGACATCTCGTGCGCGTTCCCGCCGGTCCCCGGCACGCCCGATCACGTCGCGCTCGCCGAGCGCCTGGGCTACCGACGGGCGTGGGTCTACGACACGCCGGCGCTGCAGCTCGATGTCTGGGCGACGCTCGCCCGCGCCGCCGAGCGCACGCGACGCATCGAGCTGGGTCCCGGCGTGCTCATCCCGAGCCTGCGGCACGTCCTCGTCAACGCCGCGGCCGTGGCCACGCTTGTCGACCTCGCGCCGGGCCGTGTCAACGTCGGTATCGGCTCGGGCTTCACCGGGCGCCTCGCCATGGGCCAGCGGCCCAGTGCGTGGAGCCTCGTCGCCCGCTACGCCCGCGATCTCAAGGCCCTGCTGGCCGGCCAGACCGTCGAGATCGACGGGGCTGCCACGCGGATGCTCCACGGGCCGGGGCAGGCGCCGCCCCGCCCCATCCGTGTGCCGATCGTCTTCGGCATCGCCGGACCCAAGGGCGAGGCCGTGGCGCGCGAGCTGGGCGATGGTGTATTCACCGTGTTGCCGACGCGCGGCTTCGCCTGGTCGATCCTGCTGAGCTTCGGCACCGTGCTCGACCCCGGCGAGTCCTTCGACTCGTCGCGCGTGCTCGAGGCCGCGGGGGCAGGTGCCGCCGTCGTCTATCATCGTGCGTTCGACGTGCCGGGCGCCCCGGGCCGGCCGTCGCTCGCCGAACTACCCGGCGGTGCCGCCTGGCGCTCGGCCATGGAAACGGTGCCGGCGCGAGAGCGACATCTGCATACGCACGAGGGTCATCTCACATTCCCGAACGCCATCGACAGGAAGACGCTGACGGGCGAAGCTATCCGGCGCTACACGCTCAGCGGCGATGCCGAAACCCTCCGGGGACGCCTAGGCAACCTTGCGTCGAGAGGCTCGACGGAGATCGCCTATCAACCCGCCGGCCCCGACATCTCGCGCGAGCTGACGGCCTTCGCGCGGATGGCCGGTCTGCAGGCCGGCGCCAGCGGATGAGACCCTGCTCGCGAACCCCACGAGCGGGGCGTCAGGACTCGCGCCATGCTATGTGGAGCGCCTTCTCTTAGCTGTTGCCTCTACGCGGCCTCAGCGGCGCTGTCGGAGGCGCCGGGCGAGTGATCGCCAGGGCACGGCTCGACCCGAGGTCGCTTCGGGCACATGGGCGCCATGAACACCTGCCCCGTGGGCTGCGAGGTCTTCACGTCGCCCAGCGTCCCCGCCTGCGACAGCACGAGACTTTCCCGTTCGGAATTATGCCCTTGACAAAGCATAACCTCTCCGCTAATATTGACCGCATGAACACATCAATTAGCGCCATGAACGGAATGACCGTGGCCGACCTTGGCAAGCTCACCGAGGACGACGCCCGGGCCATGCTGGAAGCCATCCGGTGGCCCAAGGGCCCCGTCTGCCCCCACTGTGGGGCTCTGGACTGCTCTACGAAGCTCGCTGCCAATGGGAAGGCTCGCGCAGGCCTCTACCAGTGCAACGATTGCCGGGGCCAGTTCACGGTCACCGTGGACAGCATCTTTGAGGACTCCCATATTCCGCTGTCTAAGTGGGTGCTGGCCTTCGGCCTCATGTGTTCCTCTAAGAAGGGCATCTCGGCGCTTCAGCTTCAGCGCAACCTCGGCTTGGGCTCCTACAAGAGCGCATGGTTCATGGCGCACCGCATCCGCTACGCCATGGCGGTTGGCCCGTTCCCGCCCAAGCTCCGGGGCACCGTCGAAGTAGATGAAACCTTTGTGGGCGCGGCCCGGAAGGGCAAGCGTGGCCGGGGTGCCGCCAACAAGACTCCCGTGCTGGCGCTTGTCTCTCGGAGCGGACAGGCCCGGGCCAAGGTCATCGGCCGCACTACCAAGCAGGAACTCCACGGCGCGATCCTCGAAGGCGTCCGACGCGATGGGCGCATCATGACGGACGAACTTCCTTCCTATCTCGGCGTTGGCCAGCATTTCGCGGGCGGGCATCACACCGTCGCACACGGTAAGAGGGAATACGCTCGCGGGGACGCGCATGTGAATACCGCCGAGTCCTTCTTCGCCTTGCTCAAGCGCGGGATTTTCGGGACCTTCCATCACGTCTCGAAGCGGCATTTGGGCCGCTATACCGACGAATTCACCTTCCGGTGGAATCACCGCAAGGTCAACGATGGCGCACGGACCGTCTCGGCGCTCCAAGCCACCACCGGCAAGCGCCTCACCTATCGGGCGGGATAGGTGTTGTGCTACACTCGGCCTTGTCATGGGGAAAAGGCGAACGCCACGGCTGAAGCCGATTTCATTGCATCCGATGAAGCTCGTCGATGCCCTCAAAGCCGCCCTCGCCACACCGCCTCCGAAATCAAGACCCCGCAGACGCAAAGCCGCACACGCCTAAGCATCATCACGTAGGCTCTGCTCGTCGCGTATAGCCGCCTTGATGTCCGCAAAGTATTTGCGGAGCGCCTTCTCGCTAATTACCCGCCCCTGATGGCGCTTGGGGTTGGGAAAGGTAAGCGCTCTCAACGACTGCCGCATTGCCCGCCGTCCTTGGTCCACCGTCTCGTCGAGAAACTTCCCAAGCTCCCATGCGTACAGGTCCGCCGCCTGAACCGCCGAGGACTTTTCCTTGGGGACGAAGGCGTGGGACTCGTATCGATAAAAGGCCCCTAACTCCGGACGTTGCTTGGACAGGCGCATTAAGAACTCAGCTTCTTTCTGAAAGGTATTGCCAGCCTCGAACACATACGCGACTCGATCCGAACGACCCTGGTCCTCAATCCACTTGCCTAACAACATCATGCAGATGTGGCAGCACACCGAATAGGCGCTACGGAAACCCCTCAAATTTGGTGACAGGCGGTGGACGTCCTTGATGTTGCAAGAAGCGGAAACGGCGAGCGTCGTCCGGTGATTGATTAGCTCAACGGCCTTCCGTAGTAACGCATCTCGCTCGTCGATGGTCAGGCTTTCAAATTTGGTGGGTCGGTTGTGCTTGTCCTTGCGGTGAACGAACTCGGCCATGCGGAAGGGCCAATATGGACCCATGAGCTTCCGCCAGTCCCGATCAAACCTCTTGGCTTGGAGGGGAGCAAAAACGTACCCAGCGACACAGAAGACACCGCCGGTCCGTTCGCTCTCATCAAAGTAGGCTTCTAGGACCGCCAAGAGCCCTCCACGGCCTGGCAGCAGGATTTCGGGGAGTCGCTGCCCTACCCATTCCGCGCTATTCTGGCCATCTCCTTCCGCTTTGTCAACGGCATAATTCCGTTCCCGTTTGACGGTCATCGGCGGCTCGCCGCAGCGTTCGAGGTAGCGAGGGAAGTCCGCGAGGAAGCGGTCCTCTTCGGGAGTCCGCTGAGACGTCGGGCTCAGCGTCGATTCGGTTGAAGGCGTCGCCGCCTTGCTCTCGGGTGTCTCCTTCGAGTTCATCTGCCAGGGCAAGGGCACCCGGGCGCTGGGCGAGGCTCTCAGGTCGGCCGAGCAGAAGGCGGCCGCCCTGCGCCTTGACCTCCAGGCCGACGAAACATCAGCGCGGGTGTTTTTGAAGGCGCCACCGATCGAATGGATTCGGTGCTCGAAGCCGAGCCCACTAGATCTGCGCTGGTGCTCGGGCACGTGCTGGGACCGGCCCGGCTGGTCCCAGTTGCACCCGAGGTGGGAAACCCGTATTACCCGGGCCGAGACCGCCCTCCAAGTCCTCGATCTCATTCGAGGCCAAAGGGGGAAGGGTGGTTCGACCTGGTTTGCATTGGTGGACGCAATCGCAACCAATTCGAACCATCGCCGAGGTTCCTTTTTACTTCCCAATCCTTGAGACTCGCCAGCCCTTCCCGTATCAATATCTTGCTGAAAAGGCAAGCGAATTGGAACGCCTAGGCATGTCGACCTGCGCCATCGCGAAGGCCTTGGAAGTGACCGACAAGACAATCACGAAGGCGCTGCGATTCGCCGCCGAAATGAAGCGCAATCCTCTCGACAAGTAGCCGGCAGGTCGGAAATTGCCAGGGGTTACGCGGTACTTAGAAGGGCGATAGACAGGAGATAGGTGACGGGTAGAGCCGACATTGGTGAGTGTCGGGCTTGCCGCACCCATTTGGTTGACCGCCCTGCCTGCGGTCCCTAGGATAGAAGTGCCATGAGCCCAGAGCAGGTTCGAGAGCCCTGCCCGGTCTGTGGCTGGATCGGGTTGTCGTTGCGGGATCACATCCGGCAGGCCCATGGCCGCATCTTGCGGCGCCGGAGTGACGAGCAGGAGCGAGTCAACAAATCACGCGTTGTCTGGAATGCAGCCGAGGATGACTCTGGGCAGGCGCTCAAGTCCGCACTCGGTGTAACTGGCCTCCTGACCGCCTCCCTCGGCGAATGCTGGCCGCGCACCGACTGGCATGGACCGAAACGCTGGGCGACCAGGATCAACGATCAGCTTCTCAACGATTCCCGCTGGGCCGGGCTCTCGTTCGACGAGCAACGTCGGCTGCTCCAGGCGGGCGTCTACGACCTCGGCTATCGGTACCTGAAGCGGGACATTGCAGCTGGAAGACGCGACGAATCGGTCTTCACGATCGAACATGCCATCCCGCTCCGGGCGCTCACGCACGATTTCTTGCCTTCAGACATGCGCGTGTACCTCCGGGATACGCTGCTTCGCGGAGAAGGTCAGCCGCGTTCCGTCGATCCGGAGAGCCAGCATCAGGCAGTTGCGGTCGAGGATGAAGTTCCCCTCGCCGAGCCAGACGATCCCGAGAGCGAGCGTCATGCCGATGAGACTGGCTGGGTCGATGCAGAAGGTGTCAATCGCGGGGTCGCCGCTGACTACCTCCATGACTGCCAGGTGATCGAGGCAGATGAAGAGCGCCGGGATCGTGACCTAGCCTGGGTCGCGAAGATCATGACCGGCGACGAGCTCCTCAAGGCCGCCTGGGGATTGTTGGCTCCCAACGGGCCCTGCCGCACCCTCGTCGAAGTCGCGGCGAAGCTCGATATCAACCCGAAAACCATCACCCGTCATATTCAGATAGCCCGCCGCGCAGCCGAGGACCTCCGGCCGCTTCATCCATAAGTCCGTACCACTCCGTCCCTTACCCCGAATGTCCGTCCTGGTCGAGTGCCTGCCCATGATCGGGTGAGGCCAGAGTGCTCAAGGTCTCGACCGCATACTTGCCCGACGGCATCCTCTGGAGGGACTACAAGAAGGGGCACGGTCCGCAGAACCATCCCAGCCAGCTCACCTTCCAGGTCTCGACGGAGATGATGTGGCCAGGGTCTGCTGGCTGGGTCGCCCAGGTTCGCGAGGAGTGGGAGGACCCAGACCGCGCCGCCCGCGAGCTCGATGCAGTCTTTCTCGACGCTGCCATCAATGCCTTCATCCCGCGGCAAGAGGTCGAGGAGTGCGTGGCCCACCCGGGGGACCTCCCATACGATCGCAAACAACGATACTCCACCTACGCCGATCCATCCGGCTTGACCGAGAACGACACGTGGGCCTTCGCCATCATGCACGAGGACAAGGGCCAGATCGTCGTCGACATCCTACGCGGCTACGACGGCACCGACGAGCATCTGATGGCCGCGGAGCACGAGGCGCTCATGAAGGAGTACCACGTCGATGACATGGTCCTGATCGGCGACGCCTACGCCGGGACTCTACCCGCCAAGATGTACCGCTCCCACGGGATCACCTACCGGGTGGCCCCGTGGGACAAGTCGGTGAGCTACGTCACGACGCGCAAGATCCTCCGGCGCCGGACAACAGGGGACAAGGGGCTCCTGCTCGCTCTGCCGAATCACGACAAGCTGATCAGTCAGTTCGCGCGACTCGAGGTGGACTATCGGGAAACGGGCAAGACCAAGGTAGACCATCCCAAGCGGAAGGGCGCCCACGATGACTACTCGAACGTCGTCGCCTTGGGAGCGTCCATTCTCGAGGCCCGCCATCTCAACACCAAGGCGATCTACAGCCGGCCACGAGGATCGGACTTTTCGAACTCCATATACGATGTGGACCTGGCCGCGCTTATCGAGTGGGGGCGCAAGGAGGGCGCCCTGTCCAAGGAGGCGATCGAGCGGCTGGATAGCGGCAAACCGTTGACGCGGGACCAGCAGGATGGCCTTCGGATCGATCTCGTGGAAGCTCGAGAGGCGCGGGACTCATTTTGGGCAATGAAAGCTCGGCTAGAACGCGGAGGCATTGCGGACCTGGTCGGCCATGGCAATGACGAGCCGGCGGACGACGAGGACGACTGGTAGAGGTCGGGCTCCTACGATGACGTGTTCGATATGATGGACGACATGTTGCAATCGCCGCGATAGGAAGCCAAGTAGATGTCAGAAAAGCAGCGGTGCTCGAGTCCGCAGGCTCGTCGCTCGACGAGGTCACGAAGGTAACGATCTACATGGTCCACCTCGCCGAGCTCCTCGAGATGAACGACATCTTCAACCAGTATCCCGGAAGGGACTCACCCGCGCTCATGACCTCCAAGCACTCGCGCTTCGTGGGCGACGCGCGTGGAGATCGAGGCGATCGCGTTCGTCGAGTGAGCGTCGCGATGACCTTGACACCGCGGAAGACGCAGCGCTAAATGCTCACGGAGCCGACTGCGGGAGGACGGCCATGGCGGAACTGGACCTGAAAGCTATTCAGAAGAGAGTCAGCGCCGGCGCCTCGTACCGGAAGATGGTCGCGGCCGCCGAGGCCGGCGCGCCCGTCTGCGTGGCGAGCGCCGGCATCCCAAACGAGATCATGCACGCCATGGGCGTGTGCCCCATCTACCCCGAGAGCCTGGCGGCGATCTCGGCGGGCATCGGCAAGGCCGGGGAGTTCTTCGACGAGTCGAAGGTCCACGCGCTCTCCAGTATCATTTGCTCCTACACGCGCTGCGGGCTGGGCATCTGCTGGACCAGCAAGACCGCCTTCGGAGCCATCCCGCGGCCGGACATCGCCATCACGGACGTGAACGTCTGCGGCCTGCATCTCACGTGGTGGGCCTACATGGAGGATCACTTCACGCTGCCCACGTTCTACATGGACATGCCAGCCACTACCGACCCGGGAGCACCAGAGTACATTGACTACTACGAGAGCCAGGTCCGGGAGATGGTGGCGTTCGTCGAGCGCACCACCTCCCGTCGGCTCGACATGAACCGGCTCCACGAGTCACTGAGGAGCTCGGACCTTGCCGGCCACTACTGGAAGAAGATGATGGAGCTCCGGCGCCATCGTCCCTCGCCCATGAGCTTCCGCACGCTGGCGGGCCAGATCCTGCCGCTGGTCACGGCGCTGGGCGACCAGGACACGACGGACTATTACGAAGCGCTCTATCACCGGTACCAGGCGGATGCGAAGGAGGGCAAGACACCCGCCCAGGGGGGTGAGAAATACCGCTTGATCTGGGACGGCATTCCCATCTGGCACCATTTGCAGGTGATCAACTACTTCGAGGAGAAAGGCGCCAACTTCGTGTGGGAGCCGTATACCTCGCTCAACTGGGGCAACAAGACCGGCACGGGGCGGCTGGATCTCGATCGCCCCTTCCACACGCTGGCCGAGAAGTACACGAACGTCTGGACCAACAAGCCGGTCGCGAAGCGGTTCGAGTACTTCGACCGGGCCATCCGGGAGTACGAGGTGGACGGGCTCGTGACGTTCTCGAACCGGAGCTGTCGGCCCATGTCGATGGGGCAGCACGAGCTGGTCCAGCTCGTCACGGAGCGACACGGCCTTCCCGTCCTCATCTTTGAGGGCGACCAGGCGGACCCCGACGGGTTCAGCTGGGCCGATGCCCGGACGCGGGTTGACGGGTTCTTCGAGGTGCTGGAGGGGAGGAGGAAGTAGCATCGGAGCGATAGACGTGATCGGGCGATTCAGAGAGCTCTTCGAGCAGCGGCACGACCGGGCGCGGGCGTTCAAGCGGCAGGGTGCGAAGGTCGTCGGCTGCTTCTACGGGCTCGCGCCGAAGGAGATCGTGCACGCGTCCGGGATGCTCCCCGTCCAGCTGGTCGAGGACCGGGATGCGAGATACGAGGCGAAGTCGGGAATCCTGCCCTTTCTCTGCGGCATGAGCAAGAACCTGGCCGGCCAGGTCGCCTCGAACGTCTTCGACTACCTGGACGGGGTCATGGTCTCCACGGTCTGCGACACCAACCGGCACATGCTGGACATCTGGGTCCACCAGCGGGCGTTCCCGAAGCTGTGGCTCGTCCGCGCCCCCGCGAAGGACGACGAGGGAGCGGTCAACTTCTTCGCGAACGAGCTGAGGCGTCTCGCGGCGGAGCTCGGAGCGGTGTCGGGCACGCCGGTCACCGATGACGGGCTCCGGGAGTCGATCGCGCTGTTCAACGAGAACCGCTCCCTGTTTCGCCGGTTCTACGACGCGCGTCCCGCGGCCGCTGTCTCGGCGGAGGACGCCGTGTACGTCTTCGCCTCCGCGCTCACGACCCCCGTGGAGGAGCACAACGCGCTGATGAGAGAGCTGATCGGCTCGCTTTCCCCTGGGACGCCGAGGCCCGATCCGAAGCTCATGCTCTCGGGGCTGAACATCCCCATGGCGGTGGACGTCATCCGGATGGCCGAGAAGTACGGGGCGACGATCGTGACAGACGATTTCACGCACAACGCGCGGTACGGGTCCGCCGAGGTGCCGGCGGACGGCGATCCGTTCCGGGCCCTGGCCCGGGGGTACCTGCGCAGGGTGCCGGCGCCGGGGCTCTACCCGATCGAGGACCGGGCCGCCGGGATCCGGGACGCGATGGAGCGGGCGGGAGCCCACGGGCTGATCTACCTCATCCAGCTCTACTGCGACGCCTACGCGCTCGAGTACGCCATCCTGAAGGAGCGGTTCGACCGGTGGAAGCTGCCCCATCTGAGGCTGGAGGCCGAGGCGACGCCGGGCTCGATCGAGCAGCTGAACGTTAGGGTCCAGTCCTTCGTCGAGTCCCTCCTGTAAGGAAGTCCCGGGCGAACAGGGCGGCGCCCAGGGCCCCCACGACCTGCGGCTCGAAGCAGATCTGCGACGTCGTCCCGAGCTTCTGCTCGACGCGGCGCACGACCCCGACGTTCTTGGAGATCCCGCCGCTGATTACGAAGTCCTCTTCCAAGCCGACCGCGCGGAGGAGCCCCTTGACGCGCTCGGCAACGCCATCGCACAGCGCGGCGAGGATGTCGCGCGTGGGGACGCCCTGGCGCGCGAGGGCAAGGACCTCGGACTTGGCGAACACGACACATGTGTTGCTGATCTTGGCGAGCCCGTTGCTTGCTTCCAGGGAGAGCCGGCCGAGGTCTTCGAGCGGCACCTGAAGCAACGAGGCCATGACTTCCAGCGCGCGGCCCGTGCCCGCGGCGCACTTGTCGTTCATGAGGAAGTTGGTCACCTTCCCCGTCTCGTCGCACCGAATCGCCTTGCAGTCCTGCCCCCCCATGTCCAGGATGGTCCGAACCCCGGGGAAGAAGTGGTGGTTGCCCCTGGCATGGCACGCGATCTCGGTCACGTTCCGCTGGGCGAACGGCACGACGACCCGGCCGTAGCCCGTGGCGACGGTGAACTCGATGTCCTCCCGGCGGAGGGCCGTCGTCTCGAGCGCCCGTTCGAGCGCGGCCACCGACGCCGCGGCGCTCTCCGGACCGGTGCGGACGATGCTGTGGGCGACGATCTCGCCATCGACGAGCATCACGGCCTTGGCGGTGCGAGCACCAACGTCGATTCCGCACACGACCATCTAGGCGACTCCTGCGGGCGCCCGCGCGAGGAGGGCCGCGCCCAGCGCGCCGGCGATCTCGGGATGCTCGGGCACGGCAACGTCCATCTGGAGCTGCTCTCGAAGCGCCTGAACCACCCCGACGTTGCGGGCCACGCCCCCGGTGAGGACGAGGTCGGGCTCGATCCCCGCCCGCCGGCTCATGGCGGCGATCTTCGAGACGAGCGACTCGTGGACCCCCCAGAGGATGTCGGCACGGGAGGAGCCGCGGTGGATCTCCGCCACGATCTCCGACTCGGCGAACACGGCACAGGTGCTGCTGAGGGCGACGTGTCTCGACCCGCGCAGGGCGAGGCCGCCTATGTCGGCGAGGGGGACGTCGAGCATGTCGGCGACGGTCTCCAGGAACACGCCCGAGCCGGCCGCGCACTTGTCGTTGAGGACGAAGCTCGTGAGGTTCCCCCTTACATCGCAGCGCATGACTCGACTGCCCTCGGCGCCGATGTCGATGACGGTCCGGGCGCCGGGGAACCACCAGTGCGCCCCGCGCGCATGACTCAGCATCGGGGTTCGATGGGCGTCGGCGAGCGCGACGTTCTCTCGTCCCATCCCCGTCGCGAAGATGCGATGGATGCTGGCGCGCGCAATTCCCAGTCGATCCAGTGTCTGCTCGAAAGCGAGCGTGGACGCTGCGCCGACTTCTCCGGAAATCACGAACGTCGCGTGGCCCAGGGTTCCGTCTTCGTGCAGGATGACGACGGTGACGCTCTCGTGGCCGATGTCGATGCCGGCAGTCACCATCTGCGACACGTCCTCCCGCGAGCTGGGCTATCGTCCCGCTCGAGCCCGCCAACCCTTCTCTCCGGCCCCGAGGCAAAATTGCGCTCCCAGACGGGCGAAGTCAAGCGTCGGGCGCCGGGGAACGCCTGTGATTGACGGAGCGCGATCCGCATGATAAGAGGCGGGGTATCTTCCTCGGGCCTTCCCGGGGCCGGCGAGGTGCCCGATGGAGCTGGCTTTCACTCCCGAGCAGCAGGAGCTGGTCCGCACGGTCCGCGCCTTCACGAAGAAGGAGCTGGCGCCACACACGGCGCGCTGGGACCGGACCGGCGAGGTCCCACTGGAGGCCTGGCGCCGGATGGGCGAGCTGGGGCTCCTCGGCCTGCGCACGCCAGCCCGGTACGGCGGGCAGGAGGGCGACCTCCTCACCGTAGGGCTCGCCAGTGAGGAAATCGCCCGCGGAGACTTCTGCGCGACGCACGTGATCCAGACCGCCACTCTCGCGGGTGAGATCATCGGCGCGCACGGGAGCGACGAGGTCAAGGAGCGCTGGCTCCCGCCTGCCGCCTCGGGCGAGGCGCTGATCGCGCTCGCGTTGACCGAGCCGACGGTCGGGTCCGATGCGGCCAACCTTGCGTGCCGCGCGGTGCGAGATGGCGATGAGTACGTGATCACCGGCGAGAAGTCGGGGATCACCCTCGGTATGGTCGCGAAGGCGGCGATCCTCTTCGCCCGCACCGGCGGGGCGCCGAGGTCGCGCGGGGTGACCGCGTTTCTGGTGCCGCTCGATCTCCCGGGCGTGGCGCGGAGCGGGCTCCGCGATATGGGCTCGCACGCTCTCGAGCGGGCCGTGCTCTCCTTCGACCACGTGCGCATCCCCGCGTCCCACCGGCTGGGGGCCGAGGGCAGCGGCTTCTACACGATCATGTGGGGGTTCGACTACAACCGCGTCGTCATCGCGCTCGCCTGCCTCGGCGCCGCCGAGATCTCGCTGGAGGAGACGATGGCGTACGTGAAGGAGCGCAAAGCGTTCGGGCGCGCGCTGGCACTGTTCGAAGGGGTCTCCTTCCCCATCGCCGAGGCGGCGACGCACCTCGAGGCCGCGCGGTGGCTCTGCTACCGGGCCCTCTGGCTCGCGGACCACGGCCAGCCGTACACGAAGGAGGCGGCGATGGTGAAGTGGTGGGCGCCGCGGCTCTCGGTAGAGGTGATCCACCAGTGCCTGCTGCTCCACGGGCACTACGGCTACACGGACGAGCTGCCGTTCGAGCAGCGCCTGCGCGACGTCATCGGCCTCGAGATCGGCGACGGGACGGCCGAGGTCATGAAGATCATCGTGGCCCGCGAGCTGATGGGCCGCGAAAGCCTGCCGTACTGACACGGTGGAGGAGGGAGACAGCGCCATGACGACCCGTCGGGCAGAGGTCCCGGCGGCGAGATCCTGGCACTCGCTCAGCGGACGCATCGTGCTGGTCACCGGCGCCAGCCGGGGTATCGGCAGGGGAATCGCACTTGCGCTGGGGGACGCCGGGCGAAGCGGTAGGCGCGCGCGAACGAGTCGACCGGTAAGAGCCCTCTGTCGGCAGAGCCGCGGACTCAGAGCAGAACCTAACTTCGGAGGAGGAGGACCGTTCCAACCACGAGCAACAGAGCGCCGGCGATCCGACTGACGGCCGGGCCACCCGGCAAGACGCGCTCGGCGAGTACGAAGATCGCGAGACCGGCGATCCACAGCAGATTCATCACCCCGGCGACGAAGAGTAAGGCCATCAGAGCCCAGCAGCACGCCACGCAGTACGCCCCGTGTCGCATCCCCATCACGAAGGCGCCAGCCCGCCCCTCACGCCACTCGGTCATCACGAAGGAGAGCGGCGAGCGGCACTTGGCCAGGCACGCCTGCTTGAGCGGCGTCCACTGGAACACGCCTGCGACAAGGAACAGCACGCCACCCAGCCGTGCGCTCGTGCTAGCCATGGTGGCGGAAAGGAGGTCAGCCTCGTGGAGTCGCCACTGCGCGAGCGCCGCCACGGTGGCGTAGGCTGTCCACACCACCGCATAGCCTAGGAGAAACCCTACCGACGGGACGGCCGCCCGGTCCTGCTCCCGCCGCTTCCGTTGCACCATGGCGAACGTCAGGACCATCGGCGCGACCGCCGGCACCATCATGGCGGTCATCATGACCGCCCACATGACGAAGAGCAGAACCACGTCCACGGCGTCCCAGCCGTGGGCCCCCGGCACCGCCATCCCCGGCATGTCGGCGGCCATGTCCAACCCCGACATCGTCGCCGAGAGATGGAAGAGGTATAGCCACGCCACGAGGGCGATCGCCAGGAGGGCGGCGCCGACAATCACGCGGTCCCGCCGGAGCATCCTGTCGAGTGCTGGCACGTCCCTCAGTTGGCCCAGTCGAACTCGTAGAGGATCCAGTTGGTCTTCTCGCCGGCGATTGACACGCCAGCTGCGGCGGCGCGGAACCCCCCTTCCCCGAATTCGCCCTTCTTCCAGATGAACCCGGCCGGCAGATGCACCTGCACGAAGTGGTCCTTACCGGACACGGGATTCTTGAAAGCCTCGCCGCGTCCATCCCCAATGCCCTCAGCTCGAAATGTGCTCTTCTGTCCGCTCCCCTCGATGGTGATCTTGGCCCTCACCAACCCCGCAACCGCGGCCGTCGGCCCCAAGACCTCCCACGGCATCCCGCCGAGCGCACCCGTGAAGATCTGTCCGAGCGCCTCGACCTGCTTGTCGGTGGCCGCCTGGTCCACTACGAAGGCAACCTTGCCGTTACCTTGGTGAATCGCCTTCGGCCAGTCATAAATGCCGGCCCACTTCACTCCAGACAGGTCCACGTCGCCGCACTTGCCGCTACTGATGTCGAAGCCGATCAAGGCACGACAGCTGCCGTCCTTGGAATTGGGGAATCCCCCAAAGACGCAGCCGCAGGGAAGGTCACAGTTGCAAAACTCGTACCCCCGGCCCTTGAGGGTCCATTTGGTCTTCGTCCCAGTTGCGGTCGCCATGGCTGGTCCTCATGTGAACGTTGGGGCGTTCCACACTGCCGTCGCCCACGGCGGCTGTCAAGCTCAAATCACCCCTTAGGAGAAGTCTCGGCCACCTGCCGGCGCGTGGGGTGGGCGTTCAGCTGCCCTCTCCTCAGCGAGTCACGGGAGGCGGCCCACCTGCCCAAACTCCGTTATCCCTCGATCTCCGGTCTCCAATCCCGGGCGAAGCGCTCCACGACCTCTCGAAGCTGCGGGAAGGGCAACTGCCGCGTGTTCAGGACAATATGACTCACTCCGGCCTTCCAAAGTGCGCGAAAGCGGGAAATCGTCCGCGAGCGGTCGGACGCCAACCCCGTGCTTACCGTGAGTTCGAGACTCGCTGGATCGCGACCAGCCTTTTCGGCGCGGCGAATGATATTCGCCCAGCCCGCCGCGATTTTCTCAACGTCGCCTCCGACGGCGTGCCAGCCGTCCCCCAAGCGGACTATGCGTTCGAAGCCTGCCTCGCCGCCCCCAATCCAGAGTGGGATCGATCGCCGGATGGGCTTAGGTTCGCAGTAGACCGCCTCGAACTCATAGAACCGGCCCTTGTAACTGAACTCTTTCTCCCGCCAGAGGCCACGCAGTACTTCTATCGCTTCATCGCAGCGGCGGCCGCGCTCCGCGAACGGGACGCCCAACGCCGCGAACTCCTCGCGCCACCAACCCACGCCCAGTCCCACCACAACGCGCCCGTTGGAGAGATGGTCCAAGGTGGCCAGCATCTTCGCTGTCAGCACCGGGTGCCGCATCGGGAGGACCAGGACGCTGAAGCCGAGCTGAACGCGCGTCGTGACACCGGCCACGAAAGCCGCTGTCGTGATGGCCTCGAGCCACGCGGCGTCCTTGGGGAACGGGAAACCGTCCGCCCGATACGGATAGACGCTCTCGGAACGCACCGGCATGGCGACATGGTCGGCAACCCATACCGACTCGAACCCCTCTTGGTCGAGTAACTGAGCCGTAGCGAGCACGTCTTCTCGAGTCGCAAATTGCCCGATATGCGGGAGGTGGAGACCAAATTTCATAGCTTGTCCCTCCGGATCGGCCCTACATTCAATGCACTAGCCAATGGGGCATACCCGACATCAGCCTCAGGGTCTTTCCCCCAGTGGCATTCACTACAGTGCCGGCGCCTGGCAAACCAGCTCGAGTGAGAACAGATTCTTGGGACGAGCTTCGCACGTCACGACGACACGTCGGAGAGGCGGATAACCTGTCCCGTAAGCCACGGACCGCCACTACTCAGGAGCCAGCGCACTGCGGCTAACATGCCCCGGAGCGATCCAGCGTCGCGGTCTCCACCCACAGTCTTCACAAGAACGGCATTCACACGAACCCCGCTCGACGCCAAATCACGCGCCAAAGCGCGTGTGAATTCCGAAAACCACTCTAAATCCGCCTCTGGTCTGCCGGGCACTACTGCTCTCACCACGAACAGCACGTTCCCCCGCCCCTCCTTCCCGAACATATGCCGCGCTGCATGGGCGGCAGCTGTCACGTCCGCCATGGGAGCGTAAAGTCGAAACACTGAATCCTTTCCATTTGCCGGCGTCTCGGGCGTCTCCGACAGATCGTGGACATACACTAGGGCATCGAGATGTTTGAATTGTGCCGCCACTTCTCCTAGAATCGCTTCCCACCGCTCCGCATCGCTCAGGACGGCACCGTAGCCGACCGCCTCGGCGCCGGTCTCGTGGATCGCTTCTGCCACCTGCCGAGCCGAGGCTTCGCACTGATCCATTGCCACAATCCGGCTACCCCCTCGCGCAAGGTTGAGCGCCAACGCTCGGCCAAGAGTACTTCCCACTCCGAGCACTGCCACGGTGAGAGCGAGGATTGCATTTTCGTCATCGATTCCAGCCGCAGCCATATGAGCTCGCGTGTCTTGCGAGCCGGCGAGGCCACGGATGAGATAATCCGCGAAGCGATGGCCTAATTCGTGAATTGACAGGGAGCCGCTGCGCGAATACCAATGAGGCAGCCAGTTCATGGCTCCAATGATGATCAGCGAGACGATCTTCGCGTCCATCGCCACAAAGTCGCCGGCGGCGATTCCGTCAGCGATGATACTCCGGAAGATCCGGTCGGCTTCGTCGCGGACCTCGATGACCTTCTTGCGCTGAGTCGGCGCCAGGATGGCGTCCTGGAAAACCAGGACGGATGAGAGCGGAACTTTCTCCGCCACGGACGCCATGAAGGCCATGATGGCCTGCCGGAGGCGGACCTCAGCGGTATCGGGTTGTTGCATGATCTCACGGAGATCTTCCACCACACTTCGGGCCGCCACCATGTGAGACTCGAAGAGGAGTTCCTGCTTGTTTCTGAAGTAGTGATAGAGCGTTGGCTTTGCCAGCCCAAGCTCCTGCGCAATCTCCGCGATCGAGGTCTCGTGATAGCCCTTCTTGCGAAACGCACCCGCCGCCGCCCACAGAATCTTGCTCCTGAGGTGCTGCGTCCGCTCGAGCCGGGTGCTCACGCCGCCATCTCCCGTACCAGCAAACGCAGGAGTCGCTCGCGGTCCCCCCGGGTGCCGATCGGGTACGGAACGATCCGATCGGCGAGCCCACCGTACCGGGCGGCCAGGCGAGGGACCACCTCCTCCTCGCGGCCAACGATCGCCATTTCCTCCAGCATGGCGTCGGTGATCTCGTGGGACATCGCCTCCCACGAAGCCTCGAGCGACAGCTTCCGCAAACGCTCGGCCGCGTCTCCCCAGCCATGCAGGTCCATGACCGGCCGATACGTGCGTGTCGAGGCATAAAAGGCGACTTGCGCCCGGACGTGCTCGCGCTGTCGCGCCACGGCACGCGCAGTATCTCCGGCGGCGACGAACGCCGTCACGGCGACCGTGAAGCTCCCTCGGCCGCGACCGGAACGGCGGAGACCCTCATCCACCTGCGGCGTGATGACGTCGCGAAGGTACGGGGCCGTGTGGAACGGATGGACGTGGAGCCCGTCTGCGACCTCACCCGCGAGCCGGCAGTTGTACGCGTTGACGCCGGCTAGGTAGACGGGAATGGGGAACCATGGCAACGGGTCCGGGACGAAGGCCGGCGGCATTAGGGTGAAGCCGTAGTACTCGCCCCGGAAATCCAGCGGCGTCCTGTGCTGCCAGCACTCCCAGATCGCGCGGAGGGCGAGGACCACCTCCCGGAGTCGCGGCCCCGGGGGGCTCCAGGCCGCGCTGAACCTGCGTTCGATGTGACCACGGACCTGCGTCCCCAAACCCAGGATGAACCGGCCGCGGCTCGCACGCTGGAGGTCCCACGCCATGTACGCAGTCACCATCGGGCTCCGGGGAAACGCCAGCCCGACCGCGGTGCCAAGGGTGATCCGGAGCGTGGCCGGCGCGGCCACCGCGAGCGGCAGGAACGGGTCGTGCACACCCTCCTGGGTCCAGGCGCCGTCCAAACCAAGCCGTTCCAGCCGGCGCGCGAGCGCTGGGATCTCTTCCAGCGAGGCGAAGGCCAGGGGCGCGTCGAGACGGAATGGGCGGCTGTCCGGCACGCGGTGCTCCTCACGCCACCGGCGTCCGGCTCGTGAGCACGATCCCGGCCGCGATGAGGGCGGCGCCCACGAGCAGCGGGCCCGTGGGGACCTCACCGAGGAACACGAAGCCGATCAGCACGCTGAAGAGCGGGACGAGGAAGAGGAACGACGAGACAGCCGCGGGCCCGTGGCGGCGGATGAGCGCTCCCCAGAGTACGAAGCCGAACGCGATGTGGCCGACTGCCAGGTAGGCGAGCGCCATCGCGGTCGCGGGTGACAGCCGGTAGGCCAGGGGACCCTCCAGCCCGAGCCCCAGGGCCAAGAGGATCGGGGTCGCTCCCGCCATCTGCCAGAACGTCGCGGTGGTCGGCGAGACGAAGGCCATGGTGCGCCTGAGCGAGAGCGTCGTGAACGCCCAGCACACCGCGCCCGCGGTGACAAGGAGATCGCCGACGACGATCGGCTGCTCCCCGCCGACCTCCGGGAGAAACACGACGACGAACCCCGAGAACGCGAGCACGATGCCGAGCACGCGCCCGCCCGTCAGTCGCTCCTCGTGAAGCACCCACGGCGACAGGAACGTCACCCAGACCGGCTGCGTGAAGAACAACACGGTGGCGCGCCCGGCCGAGGTCATTACCATCCCTAGGTGGAGCAAGGCGATGTTGGCCGCGTACGTCGCAGTGAAGGCCGTGAGCGGGAGCAGCACCCCGCCGCGGAGGGGTAGGCGCAGGTGCTCACCGGCGAGCCAGGCGTAGCCCCCGAGCGCGACTCCCGCCGTCCCCGACCTTATCGCGGCCAGGGTGAGCGGCGGGAGGTCCTTGAGCGCCACCTTGATTGCCACCATCCCCACACCCCAGATCAGCCCGAGCAGCAGGAGCTGGCTAAGCGAGGGCAGGCGGATCGGCTCGATCAGCCCCTCCACGGCCGCGGCCCGCGTCGTCACGTTAGGCGCGCGCCCCGCGCAGCGGGAGTGGCCGCTCGGGCTCTCCCACGTACTCGGCATCTTCGTCTGGGACGAAGCGCAGCCCCTTCCAGTTCTCGATCTCCTCGATGCAGTGGGCCATGATGCCAGGCAACACCGAGAGGATGGCGATACCGGTCATGGCGATGGGAGGCAGGTCCATCTCGTTCATGATCGCGGCCATCATTCCGTCGACGTTGATCGGGATGTTCTCCTTCCCCGTCTTCCGCACGAACGCCTGGTGGATCGCCAGGTAGAGGCGCGTCCGCTCTCCGAGGAACCCACACTCCTCGGCCACCCGCTTGAGGCTCTCCGCCCGGTAGTCACCCTTCTTGTGGGTGGGATGGCCGAAGCCGGGGATGCGGCGACGCTGGGACACGAACTCGTCCACGACGCGCACGGCCGTCTCCTCAAGCGACCAGCCTTCCCGCGCCATTCGGGCGTACGAGTCGTTGATCAGTTCGGCGGCATCGGCCGGCGAGGTCGTCCGGGAGCCAACGGCCAGGATGGCGGCCGCCACGCCCGGCACGAGCTGGGGGTTCCCCGAGACCACGTGGCGGCCGGCGGTGACAGTCACCGCCTCGAACTCGTGGTCGGTGAGGGCGTTGAGCAGTGCATCCAGCATCCGCGCCTCGGGCGCGGTCGGAAGCTTCCCCTTCAGCGTCAGGTAGACGGCCTCGGCGTAGGTCAGCCGCTCGATGATGTCGGCGTGCGAGTAACCCCGAATAATGCAGTGGCCCGGCCAGCGGTGGCTGATCCGAGTGCTCCAGCTTTTGGTCTGGCTCATGATTTTCTCCTCAGGATTCCTTCGCGATCGATCCGCTCTCTCAGGATGCGGATCTGCTCCGCGGTGGGAAGTAGAGTGATCTCGATGCGGGCGGGCACGATGGGCGCGAAACCCGTCTGGTCCAGCACCTGCTCCAGCGTGACGCCAGGATGCAGGGACTTGATCCGCATGTGCTTGGTCTCCTCGTGGAAGTCGAAGATGCAGAGGGGCGTGATGCAGTAGCGGGGCCCGCCGCCCGGGATGCCGAGCTTCCGCCGGGCGTCGGCGCCGCCATCTCCCCAGCCGAACGCCGTCACGAAGTCGCATTTTTCCACGAACACGCGCCGGTCGTGGCTGTTGACATAGAGATAGTAGCGTTTACAGTGGCAGCCCTTGTCACCCGTCCCGACCCCGCCCGGACCGCGCATCTTCAAATGCTCGTAGTCTCGCCCGATGCCGATCAGGTTGGCGTTCCCGTAACGGTCCATCTGCAAACCACCGATAAAGAACACGTCACGCATGCTCGAACGCTTGATATCGTCGATCAGTTGATTGTGGATGAAATACGATTCCGCCCACTTCGCAGCCCGGAAGTCGGTGCTAAATTCGAACGGCTCCATCACCGACTCGTGAAAGAGGTTTGTGCGCGTCATGGACAGCGTGACCCGCATGTTGGGACCATGCGTGAGATGCGCCAGAAGGACGCCGGCGCGCGGTATGGGCAGGTTTGCACCCACCATCACGCCGATGCCGTCCTCAAGATCGTTGGCGATGAAAGCCGCCATCAACTCCGGGGTGCTGTAATCGGCGGTCACCACGTTTTCAACGTTCTTCATGTCGTCGGCCTCCCGCTGACAGCCTTTAACACACGGCCAGTTCTATGCGCTTGAGTCTTGGAGGTTCCTCCCTCGTCGCGTACGCGATCCATGTCAGTACTCATTAAGACCCAGGAGCCGCTTGATCCCGATACGTTCGAGATAGTCGGCATGGGTCGCGGGCCCGAGGACGTACCGCTCGAGGTACCCTTGAAAAGGCCCACGATCGCCCAGACGCGTATACGCTTGAGCCGCCGCCGCGTATTCACGAATGTGCTCACAGTCTTCCACGTAGAAGCCCGGGCTCGAGTACGGGTGGGCTCCGTAAGGCGCACGAATCACGGCGTCCACCTCCCAGAGGCTCGTCTTGAGCGGGTCCTTGCGCACCTCCTGATTCGGCAGCACTCGCTCCACCTCGACTATCGTCCGGTCAGAGGCCAAGTGCAGAGCGCGGTCCCCGAACCCAGTACCGTGGTGCTGCACATTGCCATACGCGTCGGCAGCGGCAGCGTGAATCAGTGTCACGTCGGGCGCGATCGGTGGTACGGCGATCAGCCGCTCGCCTTTGATCGGATCCGCGAAGACTTTGAGGTCGGGGTTTACTTCCGGATACGAGGTGCCGACGAGACCTCGCCACGGCAGAAACGGCAGAAGCTGCGCCGCGGCTCGGAGTCCGACGTAGAACATTGCCTCATCGATCTCCCACACCTGGATCTCCCCGCGCTCGGCAGCGGCCCGGAAAAACGGGCCGATCGGCGCCAGGGTCTCCGCGCCCACGTAAGGGCTGATCACTTTGCGGACGCATCCCGCCCCAATAAGCACGTCCACGTCGAGGCCTGAAGATGCCGCACCGATAATCGTGAGATCGCGGACGCCGTTGCGGATGATCTGCCGAACGAGCGCCATCGGGTGACTGGACGTGATGAAGCCGCCGAGGGCCACCGTCATCCCGTCGCGGATCCAGGCACCGGCCTCCACCTCATCGAGCACAAGCGATTGCCGTTCGAGCTCCCCCTGTTGAGTCATATGTGGATTGCCACGTTGTCCTTTAGTCGCATCTCCCATCCTCCTGGCGTACCTCATGGCGCTATGGCGCTCTACAACCCGAGGTACGCCCGCCTGATGTGCTCATCTCCGAGCAGGTCTTGGCCATTCCCGGACTGCACCACTCGACCGTTCTCCAGCACATAGCCCCGATCGGCCAGACGAAGGGACTCCTGAACGTTCTCCTCGATCAGCAAGACGGTGACACCCTCGCTGACGATCTGCCGGATCGTCCTTAAGATCTCACGCACCAGAATAGGGGCGAGTCCGAGCGATGGCTCGTCGAAGATGATCAGACGCGGCCGCGCCATCAGGCCGCGCGCGATGGCTAACATTTGCTGCTCGCCACCGGAAAGGCTCCCAGCCAACTGGTGTCGCCGCTCGTGAAGCGTCGGAAACATCTCGGACACCCGGTTCATCGTCTCCTCCCGGTAGGCGCGCGCCGGCGCATGGAAGGCCCCGAGGTGGAGATTCTCCTCGACCGTGAGCGAGGGGAAGATCAAGCGGCCCTCGGGGACATGCACGAGCCCGAGAGGCACGATCTCGTGCGGCGATAACGACTGAATCTCACGCCCAAGGAACTCCACGCGACCCCTGGAGGGGGGAACGATGCCCGTGAGAGCGCGGGCCGTCGTCGTCTTACCGGCGCCGTTCGGGCCGATGAGGGAGACCATCTCACCCTCGCCCACCTCCAACGAGACACCGAATAGGACCTGGATGTTGCCGTAAGCGACTTCAATATTCGAGACCTTCAGCATGCGCGTCTCCCTAACGAAGTGTGACGTCGTCGGTGCTTCTGTTGGCCGGCGTCGTTTTGCCGACCTCGACGGGAGCGTCCATCGTGGCCACCGGGCGTCGCCATCGTGCGCGGCCCACAAGGTCCACGATGCCGCGCGGCATGAAGAGCACGACCGCGATGATGAGCACGGCGTAGACGATTCGGCTCAGGCTCGCCGCCCGCGCCGTTGCCAGCGGGATGAGTTGGATTCCTTCCTCCAGACCCGAGAGCATCGCCGCGCCGAGGACGGGGCCGAGCGCGGTTCCCTTCCCGCCCAGGATCGTCCCCAAGATCATCTTCACCACGATGTCGAGCGAGAAGTAGAAGCTCGGGTTCAGGTAGTGGCTATAGAGCGCGTACAGGCCGCCGCCGAGCCCAGTCAGGAACGCACTGATGGCGATCGCGGTCATCTTGTAGCGGAACGTAGCGACCCCTAGCGCCTCGGCCGCTGCCTCCCGTTCCCTCACGGCCAACAAGGCGTAGCCCAGCCGCGACCCCCGAATACGGGCAGAGATCAGGACGACCACCGCGAGGAACGCGAGGATGAGATAATAGGCCGGAACCTCGCTCCGGAAGAGAAGGTCACGAGGGGAGGAGACGTACGGAATCTCCAGCCCCGTGTTGCCGCCGACGATATCGAGGCTGAGTGCGATCATCCGGACGATCTCACTTACCGCCAGCGTAGCCACGGCGAAGTAGATCCCGCGCAATCCGGACTTGAAGCCGACCAGGCCCACCAGCAGCCCGAACGCCATGCTCGCGAGCGCTCCGAGCCAGAGCCCGAGGCTCGGGCTCACGCCCGTCTTGAGCCAGAGAAGACCCATGACGTAGGCGCCAATGCCGAAGTACGCCGCGTCCCCCACCGAGAGCAGGCCCGCGTAGCCTCCGACGATGTTCCAGGTACTGGCGAGCGCGGCGTTCATGGCGGCCAGTGTGACCACGGTAACCACATAGGGATTCGGCGACAGCGGAAGCAGCAGGAACGCAAGGGTCAGCGTTCCGAGCGCCCACCGGCCGGCCGCGCCCTCAGATCGCCACATGACGCTCCGCTTTCCCGCCGAACAAGCCGGTTGGCCGGATCAAGAGCATAATCAGCACAACGAAGAGGCTCAGGGCATCGCTGAGCACGGAGGATATGAAGACCTGCCCAAGTGATCGCGTCAGCCCGATTGCGAGGCCTCCTGCCAGCGAGCCGACGAAGCTGCCCATACCACCGAGCACGACGATGATGATCGCCAGCAGCGTGAACTCGAATCCCCGGTCGGGGGACACTGGCAGATACGGCAGTAGAATGCTACCGGACGCGGCCCCGATGGCGGAGCCAAGGCCAAAGGTAACCCAGAAGACCATCCGCACCGGAAGGCCCACAACGCGCGCCGCGACCCGGTCATCCGCCGTCGCGCGAATCGCCCGTCCGATACGCGACCGCTGGATGAAGAGGTAGGTAGCGGCGAGGAGGGCGAGAGCCCATCCAAAGGCATATAGGAGCGACGTTCGAAAGAAGGCCCCGCCAAAGTTGATGATACGCTCCAAGTAACCTGCCCGAATCCCTTGAAGATCCGAGGTGAAGAAAAAAAGAGCGAGGTTGGAGATCAAGATCAAAAGCCCGAACGTCAGAATCATCTGCATGTCGTCTGGAGATTGCAGAATGCGGTCGATCAGCAGGCGCTGGACCAGGACGCCGAGCAGGAAGAAGGCCGGCAGGACAAGAACCAGTGACAGGTAGGGGTCCACCCCGCCCAACGTGTAGGCCCAGAACGTTGCGTACATTCCGAGCATCACAAACTCGCCGTACGCGAAGTTCATGACCTTGAGCACGCCGAAGATCAGGGTGAACCCGACCGCCACCAGGGCGTAGATCCCGCCCATGAGGAGCCCGCTCACCAGCGCCTGCCAAACGACCGGCAGATCCAGCACTACGCGCGCGCCTCCCACGCCGGCCACGGCCACACCGGGCTCTTGACGCTGTACTGCTTCGGCCAGACTGCTGATTCCGCGAATGGCCAGGTTCTTGCCGATCTCACCGAAGCGCACCCCATCAGGGTTGACGACGTACGAATCGCCTAGCTTGAGGTTCGTCTTCGCGATGGCGTCGCGCAGCTTGTACTTGTCGGTGGTGCCCGCCCGCTCGAGCGCGTCGACGATGACACCGGCGCCGGTGATGCCCATGGAGTTGGCCTGGAACAGCGGCCGCTTGTACCGCGCCTCGTACTTGTCCGCCAGCGGCTTGATCTTGGGGTTCTGGTTCAGGTTGCCGGGGAAGATCGCGACGTTGAAGAAGTACTCCGCCGTCTTGCCGAGCTGCTTCAAGAACTCGAGCGTGTCGCTCCCGCCGGCGACGCCGATGATCGCCATCGGGTTGAAGCGCAGGGTCTCCGCCGTCCGCATGATGAGGATCGAGTCCTGGACGTAGTTGGCCTGGAGGACGACATCCACCTTGGCCGCCTTATACTTGGCGATGATGGTCGAGAAGTCCTGCTGCTTCGCCGAGTAGGAGTAGGTGTCGACCAGCTCCCACGCGCTTTGCTTGGCCACCAGGGCTTTGTAGGCGTCGCCGCCGGACTTGCCGAAATAGGAGTCCTCGAACATGATCGCGACACGCTTGGGCGCCTTCTTCGTCTCCTCGGCGATCGCGCCGACGAAGTCGACGGCGACCTGGCACAGGACGTCAACACCCGCGTTCATCTGGAACGTCCAGCGGGGGCCAGCCGCCGGAATGTCCGTCCCCAGCCCTAGGGCGGAGATGTGGATGACCTCTTCCTTCTCCGCGACCGGAGCGAACACGAGGTTGCCCTGGCTCGAGGCCCCGGCGATGATCACGACCGGGTTCATCGACATCGCCTTGCGCAGGAGCTTCTGCTCGACGTCGTGCTTGAACTCGGTGTCGATCACCTGGTAGCGAATCGTCGCGCCGCCCAGCGACTTGATCCCGCCCCGGGCATTGACCTCGTCGAAGACGAGCTGATAGCCCTGGGAGAGGTGGATGCCCCAGTCCGCCGAGGGTCCGGTCAGCCCTGTCACGATGGGGATGAAGATCTCGGGCGGAGCCGCCCGTAGAACTGCGGGGAAACCGATCCCTGTGGCTGCAGCGCCAATCGTCGTAAGCGCTCCCCCGAGGAACAGCCGCCGGCTTACTGGTGCAACGGTACGTTTCGTAGTGTGGTAGAGCATGGCATTTTCCTCCGTTCGATATCCAGCCGTTTGCCTACTCAAACACCGACATGCACAGCGACGCCGGGTCGGATTCCCGTTCGAGCTTCGAGCTGGGCGCGTATTCAATCAGGCGCTTGCGCGCAGAGCAACGAATCGACCGTCGTTGAACGCTTCGGGGCCGAGACCCTTTCGGTGTGGCATAGTCGACACTGCGTGCGCACGTCATGATTCCTCCTTGAGGTGCGGCTATTTGGCCGACTTCCCCCCGTCGACAAGCAGGGAGGCGCCAGTGACGTATGTCGCCGCATCCGACGCTAGGTAGATGACGGCCCCCACCACTTCATCAGGGCGACCAGCGCGCTTTACCGGCACAGTTGAGCGAACCAGCCCTTCGCCGTAGGGTGTGTCCAGGAATTGACTGTTGAGGTCGGTGCGAATCAAGCCTGGGCAGATAGCGTTGACGCGGATGCCATAGCGAGCCCACTCGATGGCCATCGTCTTGGTGAGTGTGAGAAGCCCGCCCTTGCTCGCGGCATAGGCACCCAGCCCGGCGGCGCCTCGTATCGAGTTGTACGAGGCCATGTTAATGATCGCGCCAGTGCCGCGGCCCGCCATCGCGCGAGCAATCGCCTGGCTCAGCAGGAACACGGCCTTCAGGTTCGTGTCCAACACCTCATTCCACTCGGTCTCGGTGAGCTCGAGAAGATGCGTCTCGGAAAGCACCGCAGCGTTGTTGACCAAGATATCGACATGGCCGAAGTGCCCGAGCACGGTCTCTGCCAGGGCCGTGACCTCTTCACTGCGCGAGAGGTCTGCCCGGACAGTCAGCGCCCGCCGTCCGCTCGCCCGCACCTCTGCTGCCGTCTGCTCGAGGTCAGCCGCTGTCCGAGCGGTCACGGCCACGTCGGCTTCGGCGTCCGCGAGCGCTAGCGCGACCGCCTTCCCGATGCCGCGGCTGCCGCCAGTGACCAGCGCCACTCGGCCCTTGAGTCGAAACAGATCCAGCACCTTCCCGTTGGCCGTGCTCACGCTCCGCTCTCCTCCGGTGCCACGGCACGCTCAAGGAGGAATTTGATGAGCTGATCAGCGACTAATTCCACTGACCCCTCGACCACCCCCGCCTCCTTCTGCTTGACTCCGCCAAGGAGCAGGAGCTTGATTCGCTCCTCAGCCGGGAGATCGCTGCTCGGCGTGAAGATCCGCTTGGGTCGGGGACGGGGCGGTCCGAGGCCTACCAGGCGAGGCTGCGGCGCGGCGCTTCGAGGCGGTCGGCTCTTCACCACCTCGACGGCGGCCGAATGAGCGGCCACCCACGCCGGCAATCCCGGCTCCTCCAGCGGCTCCGCCTCCGGGGCGATGGCAAGGACCGAGGGAAGCGGGACCTCCAGCACTTCCCTGCGGCCGCCGCCGCCGAGCCGTTCCAGCGCGAGCGACGCGGTGCGGCCGTCGCGGTCGACGCTCACGACGCTTGAGACATGGGGCCATCCCAACAACGCCGCCACCGCCGGCCCGACCTGGCCACCGTGATGCGAGCTCGCCTGCGCGCCACAGAGCACGAGGTCGGGCGAATCCTCCTCGAGGACGGCAGCCAGCGCGCCCGCGGTCGCCAGCGGAGAAGCAGACAGCACGTCGGCCTCTCGCTCAACGCGAAGGGCCCGATCAGCGCCCTGAGCGAGCGCCGCGCGCAGCGCCGGCTCTGCGCCCGGCGGCCCGAGTGTGAGCACCGTGACGGTGCCGCCCCCCGCGTTGGCGCGGAGCCGCGCCGCGATGGCCGCCGCCGCCAGATCCGCGGGGTTGGCCACCCACGCCAGCTCCGCGGCGTCCGGGACACCGCCGAGGCCCGGACCCACCGGGCACCCCGGGTCCACAATCGACTTCACCAGCACCATGATGCGCACCTCGACGTGCTCCCGCTCAGCCCCGCTCGTTCCACTTCGGAACCGGCCACACGAGGCGACTGGTGGCGATCGACTCCGGCCACACGATGCGCTTCTGCCCTTGGAGGATCTGGATGACGGGCGCGATCAGGCGAACGTTGTCCCCCGCCTGGTTGAATTTGATCCCGTCCGGCTCCACCACGAGCCGGTCGCCGATCTTGAGATCCGTTTGCGCCATGGCCTCACGCACGGCTTCTCGATCCGCGCTCTTCGCCCGCTCGAGCGCGTCGACGATGACGCTCACCCCTCCCAGCGCGTCGGCCGACGAGTCCTCCAGGTCGTAACCGAACCGGGCTTTGAAGCGCTCGTTGATCTCGCGGATCTTCGGCAGCCGCGTAAGGTCCAGGGGGAAGCGGTCGACCGAGATCGCGTACTCCGCGTCTTTCTTGAGCGCGTTGACGAACTCGGGCGTGTTATAGCCGCCCGGCTGGCCGGTGAACGCCATCGGGTTGTAATCGAGCGTCTTGGCGTTCTGGTAGATGCGGACCGCATCCTTGGGGTAGTTGAGTCCCATGATGAGGTCGACGCCGTCGGCCTTGTACTTGGAAAGGATCACCGTGAAGTCGTCCTGCGCGAGCGCATAGATTGTCTTGCTGTGAAGCTCGAGCTTGGTGGCGCGGACCCAGTCTTCGTACAGCTTGACGGCTCGTTCCCACCCCTGGAGCGCCAGGATGGCCGCCACCTTCGGCCGCTTGCCCGTCTTCTCGATGGTCCAGCTGAGGAACTCGCCGAGGGATCTCGCGTAGAGGTCACCGGCCTTGCCAGTCACGCGGAAGGTGTACTTGAGACCGCGCTCCGTGATCTCGTCCATAGTGGAGTTCACGACCACCTGGGGCACCCGGTGCCTCTCGGAGACCTGGGTGCCGACCATCGTCGCCGGGCTCATGATATTGCCCATCACCGCCACCGGCCGGTGCTCGAGGATAACCTTCTCCATCAGTGTCCGCGTCAGGTCGACCTTGGTCTCATTGTCGTAGGTCACGAGCCGCAGCCGGGCGCCGCCGAGCGCCCCCACGCCTCCCTGCCGGTTGAACTCCTCGACGGCGAATTTCGCTCCGTCCAGCGACTTGGTGCCCCAGGTTGCGCCGGCGCCGGTGAGAGTGGCAACCCAGCCGATCACGATCTCCTTGGGCTGGGCGGGGCCGAGGGCGGGAACCCCGCCGATCGCGGTCCCGGCGGCGACGGCCGTCGTGGTCTTGAGGAATGTTCGCCGCGTCATGGTTGCCGTCGTGCTATGCATGTGTGCCTCCCTGTCATCCCGGATGTGGGTCATGTGAGTCGATAGGCCACGCCGAAGCCGCCGCGCGGGTGGTTCCACCGAACCGCGCCACACGGGCAGATCGCGCGGCAGCTTCCGCACTCGATACACGTCTGGTACGAGAAGGACATCGTGCCGCCGTTCTGCTCGAAGCAGCCGGCCGGGCACACCGTGAGACACGGGCGTGAGGGGCAGGCCTGACAGAGGCTCGTTTCGACGATGATGTGCGCCGTCCCGTCGACGCGGTAGCGCAGCCCGTCGAGTCGCTGCGCCGTGCCCCTCACCGCCACCCCCACACTAGGCGGGCCGCCACCCGACCGAGGCGAGCTGTCGAGACCCCTTCGCGCGTAGCGAGGCGAAGGGCGTGGCGGAACCCGACGGGCGGGCCGTCGCCCACGGACACGAATCGGCGCGCGGCTTCCCACGCCACCTCCGGCAGCGCCGCGTAGAGCTCGGGCGCGCGGAGTGCGGCCTGGACCCTTCGCCCCGCATCGACGTGCGCTGTCACGCCGAGTCGGGCGAGCTCCGCCCGGTAGGCCCGCTCCAGCGTCGTGGCCGAGAAGTCCCGAGCCCGATGGGCGGCCACCGCCGCCACGCCCGCTGCCGCTCCGGAGGCCATCGCAAGGTTCGCTCCCTCGTGCGTCACGCCACGGGATACGAGGAGACCGGCCGCGTCCCCGGTGAGGAGCAGGCCGTGGCTGGCGAGGCGGGGAACCAGGTCGGCGGCGCCGAGGGGAAGGAGGTGCGCTCCGTACTCGAGCGGCTCCGCTCCCCGCAGCCACGGGCTCACCGCCGGGTGAGCCTCGAACGCCGACAGCAGTTCCTCCGGCGTGACGCCGGCCGCCGCCAGCTGATCGAGGCGACAGATAACGCCCACGGAAAGGCTGGCGTGGTTGGTGTAGACGAAGCCGCCTCCCTGCATTCCGCGCGTCGCGTGGCCCACCGCTTCCAGCGCGACGCCTTGCCTGTCGCGGACACCGAACCGTTCGTCGATCACGCCTGGAGCAAGGGCGAACACCTGCTTGACGCCGAGCGCCAGCGCCGAGAGCGGGAAGTCGGGGCGAGCTCCGGCACGTTGCGCGACAACCGAGTTCACGCCGTCGGCCCCGACGACGATCGGCGCGAGTGCCCGCCCGTCGCGGCGGCGCGTCTCGACGCCGACGACCCGCCCGTCCTGGATGACCACGTCGTCGACGACGGTGGCGGGAACCACGACGGCGCCGGCAGCACGCGCTTCCTCGGCGAACCAGCGATCGAAGAGCGGTCGCCTGACGGTATAGGCGTCGGCCGTGTCGGTGGCACCGATTTGGAGCGTGAGGCTCCCCTCGGGAGTCAGGAATGCGAACGCCCGGCGCACCACGTGGCGCTCGAGCGGTGCCCGATCGGCGAAGTCGGGAACCAGCGCGGCCAGCGCGTGGGTGTGGAGGATGCCGCCGAAGACGTTCTTGCTCCCGACGGTTTCCCCACGCTCGAGGAGCAGCACGTGGAGGCCCGCTCGAGCCATCACCAGCGCGGCTGCGGCGCCCGCCGGCCCGGCGCCCACCACGATGGCGTCCCAGCCGCGTGTCATGTCGCGACCCCGGTGAGTCTGGTTGGCCCATCCGTCTTCCGGGCGTCGAGCCCGGCGATCACGCGAGGGAGGATTGCGCGGACATCACCGACGAAGCCGACATCGGCGACGCGGAAGATGGGCGCGGATCGGTCCGTATTCAGCGCGACAACCACACCCGCGTCCTTGATGCCCATCGTGTGGTGGATCGCGCCGGAGATGCCGCAGGCGACGTAGATCCGAGGCGCCACCGTCTTCCCCGTTTGCCCGACCTGGAGCTCATACGGGAGCCAGCCCGAGTCCACGACCGGACGCGTGGCCGCCACCGCTCCAGAGAGACACCGGGCCAAGTCGCGAACGAGCGAAACCCCCTCGGGTCCGCCGACGCCTCGCCCGGCGCCGACCACGACGTCCGCCTCGACCAGCGGAACGTCCTCGGGGGCGAGCCTGCGGATCCCCACACGACGCAGGCGAGGCGGGGACAGCGGCGGCGACGCATCGACCACGCGCGATGGAGCACCGGCGCGTCGCTCGCTCTCGGGCTCGGGGAGACGCTGTGGACAGAGGGTGGCCACGATCCGGGCCGCTGCAGGGAACGCGAGCGTAGCCTGGAGACGGCCGCCGAGCACGAGTCGGGCGAAGATCGGCTGGCTATCGTCACCGACCTCGACGTTGACGCAGTCGGCGACGAGCCCCGCGCCGAGAGCCACGGCGAGCTGCGGCGCCAAGTCACGTCCGGTCGGTGTGGCGGCCAAGATCACGAGGTCGTCCGCTCCAGACACGAGGGAGCGGAGCGCCTCCACCCACGGCCGCGCTTCATACGGCGACAGCACCGAATCCCGAACGACGTGGAGCGCGCCGCGCGTCGCGACGGCCATCCGGATGACTGCGCGGTCGAGCGCAGCACCAGGTGTCCCCATCAGGAGAACGTCGCATCGCGTCCGCATGAGCCCGGCGAGACGCTCGCCCTCGGCGACGAGGCCCAGGCGGATCCGCTCGGGGACGGCATCGTCCGCCTCCGCCACGACCCAGACTCCCCGGGACCCTGCGCTCATCCTTCCTCCCTAGAGGGCCCGCGCGGCACGGTGGCCTTCGAGGATCGCGTGCGCAACGGTCCGGGGGGCGGCGGCGTCACCGACCACATGAACCTCGGCGATGCCGGCCTGCCGCAGCCGAGCCACCAGCCCGTCCTCTGCCACGTAGTCGGGCACGATGACCACGGCGTCCACGCCCTCGATCAAGCGCGTCTCGTCGCTCCACACGTCCCCGACCGTCACGGTGCCGTCGCCAACCGTCCGCAACACCGACTGCGGCGTGAGAACGATTCCCTTCTGAGCGGCGCGCTGGACGAAGCCGAGGAGGCTCGAGCCGTTGAGGTCGAAGCCGACGTAGGGCAGACGCGAGACCACTTCGACGTGGTACTCCTGGTCCGCGAGCCACTCCGCGGTCGCCAGGGACTCCCAGCCCGCCCGGCCGGTGTCGATCACGACGACAGAGTGGCCGGGGACCTTTTCGCCGGCGAGCACGTCGTGAACGGTCATGACCGGTGTTCTCTCGGTACCAGTCACGCGCACGGGCCCTGGCCGAGCTCCCGTGGCCACCACAACGACCTCGGGATCGTGGGCGAGCACCACGTCGACGGTCGCTTCCTTGCCCACCACCACCGTGACGCCGAGTCGGCTCGCCTCGCGCTCGAGGAAGCGGACGATGCCCCCGAACTCGGCGCGGAGCGGCGGCGTGGCGGCGAGGCGGACCTGGCCGCCCAGCACGCGTTCGCGCTCGTAGAGGCTCACGCGGTGGCCGCAGAGCGCGGCAACCCGAGCCGCTTCCAGTCCCGCTGGCCCGCCGCCCACCACGACGACCCGCCGGGGTCGCGCTGTCGATCGTTGCGTCTCGTGGCCCAGCTCCTCTTCGCGCCCGGCCGCCACGTTGTGGATGCACGCGAGATCGCCGGAGCGATAGAGACGGCCGATGCACTCCTGGTTACATGCCACGCACGGGCGGATCTCCTCGCCGCGTCCCGTCCGCGCCTTGGCTGGCCAGTCTGGATCGGCGATCAGGCCCCGACAGATCGCAACGAGATCTGCCTGCCCCTCGGCCAGGATCCGCTCGGCCTGGACCGGATCGTTGATCCGGCCGACCGCAATGACCGGCTCCTTCACGATCCCGCGCAGCGCGGCCGCGTAGCCCACAAATGCGCCAGGCGGCACATGCATGTCTGGAATCATCAGAGCGTACGAGAGCCCGTGATTGCCGACGCTTACGGAAAGAACGTCCATCAGGCCCCAGCTCGACACGGCCGCCGCGATCTTCGTGGCATCCGTCTGCGTGAGCCCCCCGGCCGTGAACTCGTCGGCGCTGATGCGCACACCGAGCGCGAAGTCCGGCCCGCACGCGCTCCGCAGGCCGGTGAGGATCTCACGGAGGAACCGCAGCCGGTTCTCCGGCGATCCGCCGTACCCGTCCTCGCGCTGGTTGCTGAGCGGGGAGAGGAACTGGTGGACCAGGTAGCCGTGCCCGGCGTGGACCTCGGCGCCATCGAAGCCGGCCTCTCTGAGGTGGGTGGCGGTGCGGACGAAGCCCGCCACGACGTCCTGGATCTCCTCCACGCTGAGGGCGTGAGGCAGCTGGTAGCTGGCGGGTCCACGGAGGGCCGATGGGGCCTGCGCCGCCTGCTCCGTGAAGATCCCGGTCGCCATGTCGCGACCGCAGTGCCAGAGCTGCCCCATGATTCGGGTTCCGTGGGCGTGCACGGCTTCGGCGATCCGGCGATAGCCGGGCACGCACTCGGGATCGAAGCCCCACACCACGCGCTCGAACGGCGTGCTCGCCGGGTGCACCGCGATGATCTCGGTCACGATGAGCCCCACACCGCCTCGGGCGCGCTCCGCATAGTAGCGGGCGTGCCGCTCCGTCGGGCGATGAGCCTTTCCGAAGCCGGTGAAGTGGGCTGGGAATACGATACGGTTCGGCACGGTCAAGCGGCCGATCCGAATCGGCGAGAAGAGGAGAGAGAGCGCCGCGCTCATGCCGTCTCCAGCAGACGGCCGTAGCCACGCACCGGCTCGCCAACGCCGACGGCGCGCAGGATCGCCCACAGCGTGGCGGTCAGCGACGTCACCACGGGCCGTCCGAGATCGCGCTCGAGCGCGCCCGCCACCGCGTGGGATCTGAGCGCGATGCAGGACATCAGGAGACCATCGGCGCGATCGACCCACGCCCCTCGCGCGATCCGGTAAATCTGCCCGGGAGTGGGATCGTGAAGGCCGACGGGGTCCGCGATTCCCATGGCGACGCTCCCGCAGAGCTCGAACCCCTCCCCCTCGAGATAGCGGGCTTCGAGCTTTTCCAGCTCGTCGGTGTACGGCGACACAACGACGGGACGCCGGATTCCGAGGTGACGCAGGGCTTCGACGATGGCGCTCATCGTCGTGAGCGCGCGCACTCCGGCCGCCTGGTGGATCTCCGCGGCCACCTCCCGATCGTGGGCAGGACCCTGGACGAAGGAGCCGGCCGTGCAGCAGTACGCGATCAGGTCGACCCGCGCCGTCGCCAGGTCGCGGGCGGCATCGAGGACCCGCGCGGCCATCTGTTGCACTCCTTGCACGTCAGCGGCGCCCGTGAGCGTCAGGCGCGCCGCGTGGAACGTGATGCCCTCGGGGGCCAGACGCGGCAGCGCGGTCTCCACGAGGAGGTTGGTGCTAGGGACGATCACCCCCACGCGGGCTCGCCAGCCGAGGACGTCCTCGCGCCACATGCTGTTCTCCATCGCTAGTCCCTCCGCTCGCGGTCCCAGGTCGCGGCCGTCACGCCGTCAGCCTTCAGAAGATGCTTCTCGATCCGTTCCGAGGGAGTCTTGGGCAGACCGTCGCGCGCCTCGAAGTAGCGCGGGACGGCGAAGCGCGCCACGCGCTCGCTCAAGAACACGGCCAGCTCTTCGAAGGAGGCGCGCTGGCCGGGTTTGAAGACGACGACCATCTTGACGTCCTCCTCGCCGAGGTCCGATGGCACGCCGAAGGCAGCCGACTCCAGCACGGCAGCGTGCGTGTTCAGCATGGCTTCGAGCTCGAAGGAGGAGATGTTCTCGCCGCGCCGGCGGATCACGTCCTTCTTGCGGTCGACGAAGTAGAGGTCCCCGTCGGCGTCGACGTAGCCCATGTCTCCCTGGTGCCACCAGAGGTTGCGGAAAGCCCGAACCGTCTCCTCGGGCTTCCCCCAGTAGCCGGCCAGCATCGTGTGGGGGACGCGCGGGCGGAAGAGGATCTCGCCGACCTGACCCGCCGCCACCTCCTCGTCATTCTCGTCGGCGATCCGCATCTCCCAGTACTCGCCGACGACCTTGCCGCAGGCGCCCGGGCGATGGCCCTTGGGCGACGAGTAGACCGGGACTTGGATCTCGGTGGAGCCGAAGCCGGTGAGGAGAATGGCGCCGAATCGCTCCTCGAACCCCCGGTGGACCGACGCGAGCAAGGGCACGCCGAGGCCGACGCGGGCAGGTTGGGCACGGTCGTCGGGCCGCGGCGGCTGCTTCATCAACATGCTGAGCACCGACCCCGAGTAGATGAACGCCGTGCACGCGTGCTTGCGCACGTCGTCCCAGAAGCGGCTGGCGCTGAAGCGCTCGGCGAGCGCGATGGAGTTCCCGGTGACCAGCGCCGGCAAGGCCGTCATCGCCTGCGCGGTGTTGTGATAGTAGGGCAGGCAGGAGTACACCACCTCCTCGCCAAGGCGGTAGCCCATCTGGCGGGCGATCATCTGAGCAAAGAAGATCTGGTGATGGTGGCTCAGCATCACGCCCTTGGACGGGCCCGTCGTCCCCGAGGTGTGGAGGATCGCGCTCAGGTCCGTGTAGCGCACCGACACCTCGGGCTCGCGCTCGGAAGCGTCGGTGAGCTGCTGGTGAGCGCAGGTCCGGAACCGGAGGCCGGTGGGGTCGTCCTCGCGGCCGCTCGGATCCCAGATGACGACCTCCTCGAGCGTGCGGAGATCGCGCTCGACCGCCTTGAGCGTGCCGAGCAGGTCGCGGTGGATGAGGAGGCGCCGGGCGCCCACGTCGTTGATCGCGTACGCCAAGCCCGTGCCGCGGAAGCTGGTGTTGACCGGGACCTCGATGGCCCCGGCCTTGTTGATGCCGAACCATGCGAAGAGCGTGTCAGGATGGTTCGGCAGCATGAAGCACACCGGTTCGCCGTGAGCGACGCCGAGCGACCGGAGCCCGTTGGCGACCCGGTTGGCCCGGCGGTTGGTCTCGGCGAAGGTGTAAGCCTGGTTGCCGAAGAAGAGGTAGGGGCGATCGGGCACCGTCCGCGCTTGGTCGACCAGCACGCTCCCGAGCACCGCCGACTCTCGCTCGTAGCGCATCGCCCGTCTCTCCTCGCTCACAGCGCGCGACCCAGCACGTGCCCCTCGCGGATCGCCTCGGTGATGCGCCGGGGAGCCACGCAGTCGCCGATCGTCTGGACCCGCACGCCGGCCGCGCTGAGCGCGTTCGCGAGCCCGACGCACGCTTCCTGGTGGGGGACGCGGATCAGCGTGTCAACGTCCTCGAGCACCGTGGGTCGCCCGGAGAGGACATGCGCCGCCACCACCTGCCGTTCGCGCACCTCGCGGATCGTGTGGCTCGTGATCCACCTGGCGCCGCGGGCACGAAGGCGCCGGAAGAGGCTGGGCGCGCTCTGGGCCGGGATCTCTGGGCCGGCCGCCAGCAACGGTGTCACCACCGTGACCTGCCGGCCCCGCTCGGCCAGGAATTCCGCTGTGCCCCAGCACTGCCAGAAGCCGACGCCCTCGTCGGTGAGCACCACGCGGCGCCCCACGCGCTCGGGATCCTCCAGCGCCTCCCACACGGTGAACTGCAGGGGGGCGCCGTTAGCCGGCGCCAGGGCGGGCGGAGGCTCCGAGCCCGTGGCCAGGACGACGACGTCGGCCGCCTCGCGCTCCACGAGCGCCGGCGTCACCTCGGTCTCCAGGCGGATCTCGACGCCGAGCTTGCGGATCTGGGTCTCGAGGAAACGGATTACTTCGCCGAGCTCCGTGCGGGTCGGCACGCGCGTCGCGATCCGCACCTGACCGCCGAGAGCCCCACGCCGCTCGCACAGCACGACGCGGTGCCCGCGCAGGGCCGCGATGCGGGCACACTCCATGCCCGCGGGACCGCCACCCACCACTAGCATGGACCGCGGCCGCTCCGCACGACGCAGCGTCCCGGCGCCCAGTTCGCGCTCGCGTCCCACCGCCGGGTTCTGGATGCACGAGATTGCCCGGCCCCGGAGGTGTGTACGGCACTCCTGATTGCAGGAGGTGCAGGTCCGGATCTCGTCGACCCGCCCCTCGCGCGCCTTGAGCGGCAGCTCCGGATCGGCGATCAGCGCACGGCACATTGCCACGAGGTCGGCGTGGCCATCGGCGAGGATCTGCTCGGCCTGCGCCGGATCCTTGATACGCATGACCGTCGCCACCGGCAGACGCACCGCCTCCTTGATCCCGGCCGCGAGGGGCACGAGCGCCCCTGGCGGGACGGTCATGTCGCCGATCATTACGTCGTGGACGGTGTAGTTGCCGACGCTGACCGAAAAGTAGTCGAGCGCGCCTGTCGCCTCGAGTCGCCGGACGATCTCCTGCATGTCGCGGAGGGTGAGCCCGCCCGGCGTGAGCTCGTCGCCGCTGATCCGCATCCCCACCGCGAGGCCCGCGCCCACCTCCCGGCGGACCGCGCCCACGACCTCGAGCGCAAACCGGAGTCGGTTGTCGAGCGAGCCGCCGTACTCGTCCTCGCGCTGGTTGCTCCACGGCGAGAGGAACTGCTGGATCAGGTAGCCATGGCCGCCGTGGAGCTCGATCCCGTCGTACCCCGCGGCCTTCATGTGGCGCGCCACTGTCACGTAACCCGCCACCACCTCCGCGATCTCGTCCCGCGTCATCGCGTGCGGCATCTCGCGGCTGACCGGGCACGGGATGGCCGACGGCGCCCATAGCGGCAGGCCCGAGAAGAAGCCGTCGCTCTGCCGCCCGCAGTGCCACACCTGGCCGAAGACCTTTGTTCCGTGCTCGTGAATACGCTCGGCGACACGGCGGAAGCCCGGGACAACTCTTGGGTCGTAGCCGGAAATGACATTGTCCAACGGCCGCGACGTGGGATGGACCGCTGAGATCTCGGTGACGATCACACCAACGCCGCCGCGGGCGCGCTCGGCAAGGTAGGCGGCCAGCCGTTCGCCGGGCAGGTTGTCCTCCGCGAACATCGTGCCGTGGGCGGGCAGCAGGATCCGGTTCGGGACCGTGACGGGCCCGATTTGGAGCGGGCTGAACAGATGCGGAAACTCACGACTCATCGCGTCACCCTCGCCGTACGTCTGAGCTGATAGCCAGCCGCCTCACGGTCCCATGTCGCTGGTGTGACCCCCTCATCACGGAGCTTGCGCTTCTCCACCCGCTGGGTCGGCGTGAGCGGGAGCGCGTCGCGCACCTCGACATAGCGAGGGACGGCGAAGTACGGCAGGTGCTCCTCGCAGTGGGCCACGATCGCGGCCGGGTCGATGCTGACGCCCTCGCGCGGCACCACGACGATCTTGACCTCGTCCTCGCCCACCTCGGAGGGCACGGCCAGCGCCGCCGCCGTCAGCACTGACGGGTGGAGGTTCACCACGCTCTCCACCTCGACGGACGAGATGTTCTCGCCGCGGCGCCGGATCACATCCTTGATCCGGTCACGGAAGTGGAGGAACCCCTCCTCGTCCATGACCGCGGCGTCGCCGGTGTGGAACCATAAATTTCGCCACGCTGCGACCGCGGCCTCGGGTTGGCCGTGGTAGCCGAGGAACGTAATCCAGGACGTGCGGGGCCTGAGCACCAGCTGACCCATGACGCCGCGGGTCACCTCCTGGTCCTCCTCGTCCACGATCCTGACCTCGTAAGACGGCAGCACACGGCCCGCCGACTCCGGCTTCGGGTTGCCGGGCGGGGTGAAGGCGACCATCGACGCCTCAGTCGAGCCGTAGCCGCTCACGAGCTCCACCCCGAAGCGCGCCCGGAAGTCACGGTATGTGTCGGCGGGCAGCGGGACGCCGAAGCCGAGGCGCAGGTGGTGGCGCCGGTCGTCGGGCGCCGGCGGCTGCTTCAGCAGGATAGCGAGCATGGAGCCGATGAAGATCAGCATCGTGCTGGCGCTCTCGCGGATCTCGCGCCAGAAGTGCTTCGCGCTGAACCGCTCCACCATGGCCACGCGGGCGCCGACCTGCAGCGCAGGATAGGCCAAGAGGGCCTGGGCCATGTTGTGGAAGTATGGCAGGCAGGAGAAGACGACATCGTCCTGGGTCATTCCCACGCGGGTCGCCACGTTGCGGGCCAGGACGTACTGGTGGCGGTGGCACAGCATCACGCCCTTGGAGAGGCCGGTCGTGCCCGAGGTGTGCATGATCGCCATCACGTCCTGCGACCGCACCTCGACGTCGGGCTCCCGGGCGGCGCCCTCGAGCAACTCCGCGAACGGCGTCGTCGGGAAGGGGAACCCCGCGGGGACGACACCCTCGCCGTCGCGATCGAAGACGATCACCTCCGCGATCGGGGGCATGCGTTCCGCCACGCGGGCGATCTCCTCCAGGTACTCCCGGCCCGCAATCAGCGTGGGGGCGCCGATGTCGCCGAGCACGTGGACCAGGCTCTGGCCCCGGAGGGCTGTGTTCACGGGCGCCTCCACCGCGCCGAGCTTCGAGAGCGCGAACCAGGTAGCGAGGAACTCGGGGACGTTGGGCAGCATGAGGGCGACGATGCTGCCCTTGCCTACGCCGCGGGCCGCGAGCCCATTCGCTAGCCGGTTCGCCAGCGCATTCATCGTCCCGTAGCTCCACTGGCGGCCCGCCCACGTGAGCAGCGGTCGTTCTCCGAGGCGTTCGGCCTGTTCAGCGAGAACGCGGCCGAGGGTGTCGGGCGCGGACGCGCGACTCACGACGCTCTCCCCGCCGCCGCCGAGAAGGAGAAGACGTCGACCGCGGTCGTCATGTCCGCCTGCCCGAGCCCGTGCTCCCGGGCGGTCGCGTAAACGTCACGGGCGGCGGCCGTCATCGGAAGCGGCACGTCGGCGCCGGCAGCGAGGCGGAGCGCGAGCTCGAGGTCCTTCAGGATGGTGTCCACGGTCGCGAAGGTCCGCGGGTCGCGGCTGAGGATGCGCGGCACGTGCGTCCGCACCATGAAGGAATCAGCGGAGCCGGCCTGGAAGAGCGCCGACAACCGGTCGGGATCGAGCCCGAGGCGGACGCCCAGGCGCAGCGCCTCCTGGATGAGCGGCAACTCACTCAGCGCCTTGAGGTTATTGACGACCTTGGCCGTCATTCCGGCGCCGAGCGGTCCCATGTGGAAGATGTCGGAGGCGACCGCTTCCAGCACGGGCCGCACCGCCGCCAGCGTCATGGCGTCGCCACCCACCTGGAGCAGCAGCGTTCCCGCCTCCGCCGCCGGAACGCCGCGGCTCATCGGCGCATCGAGCATCTGCACGCCGCGGGCCGCGAGAACGCTGGCGCAGCGGGTCACCACGTCGGGATGGTTCGTCGTCATGTCGACGACGATGCTGCCCGGCCGCGTGCCATGCGTGATCTCGCCCGGGGAGACGATGAGCGCCTCGACCTCGGTCGCGCCGGGCACAGCCAGAAGGACGATGTCGGAGCGAACGGCGAGCTCGCCCACGCTGGCGGCCTCGACAGCGCCCTGTGCCACCAGCGCCGCCACCGGCTCGGGGTTCCGGTGTCCGGCCACGACGACGGGAAACCCGCGGCTCAGGAGATTGCGCGCGAGGGGATAGCCCATGCGCCCGACGCCCACGACCCCAACCGCGGGCCCCCCGGCACGCGACGTCATCAGACGGCTCTCCCGGCCAGGTGTCCCTCGTACACGGCGTCGAGGACGCGACGGGGAGCCAAGCAGTCACCCACCACGTGGAGCTCGGAGACGCGGCCCTTGAGCGCGCGCGCCAGCTCGTTACGCGCGCGGCTCCCCATGGCGAGCACGACCGTGTCGATGGGGCCGATGGCTCCCTTGGCGTTCGTGAAGAGGTCGAGCGTGCGGACCGAGTCGGGCAGGATCTCGGTCACCACGGTCGCCGCGTGCAACTCGACGCCCGCCTTGCGGAGGCGACCATAGAGCGGGCCGAGCGACGTCGGATTGATGTCCATCCCCGCGTGGAGGAGCCGGCTCACCACGCGGACCTGCTTGCCCTTCGAGGCGAGATACTCGGCGACACCGAGGCCTCCCCAGTCGTGGATCTCATCCATGAGCACGACGCGGTCGCCCACCCGCCCGCCGTTTCCGAAGATCTCCGGCACGGTGAGAACGTGGGGGAGCATGACGCCCGGCAGCTCGGACACGTCCGGACGCACGGGTGTGTAGCCGGTGCGAAGGGGGACCGAGCCCGTCGCCACGATAACGGCATCGGGCGCCTGACGGACGACGTCATCGGCGCTGACCGTCGTGCCGAGGCGGACCTCGCAGAGCTGGCGCACCTGCCGTTCGAGCCAGCGCACCAGCCCTTCGAACTCCTGGCGGCTCGGCAGCTTGGCGACCAGGAGCGCCTGCCCGCCGAGGGCGTCCGCCCCTTCGACCAGCGTCACCTCGTGGCCGCGCAGGGCAGCGACGCGCGCCGCTTCTAGCCCGGCCGGGCCGCCACCCACCACCAGGACGCGGCGGCGCCGCGGAGCCTTCGCAAGCGTCTCGATCCCGAGCGTGGCCTCGAGCCCCACCGCCGGGTTCACGGTGCAGCTGATAGGGGCGTGGCGGATCTCGCGACCGATGCATCCCTCGTTGCACGCGATGCAGGGACGGATGTCGTCCAAACGGCCGGCCCGGGCCTTCGAGGGCAGCTCGGGATCGGCGAGCAGGGCGCGAGCCATCGCGATCAGGTCGGCGTGTCCGTCGGCCAGGATCTTCTCGGCTTGGAGCGCGCTGTTGATCCGGCTGACGACCCCCACCGGGGCGCGCACCAGGGACTTGATGCCCGACGCCAGGTGGACGAAAAGACCTGGGGGAAACGACCCGTCGGGAACGATGAGCGGGAACGCGTAGTAGGTGGTGCCGCTGATGCTGAAGTAGTCGAAGAGCTCGAGCGCATCGAGACGCTGCGCGATTTCCTTACAGTCGTCCGGAGTCAGTCCGCCAGGCGTGAAATCGTCGCCGTTGAGGCGAAGGCCGAGAGCGCGATCCGGGCCGATGGTGCTCCGCACGGCCCGGGCCGTCTCGACGACGAAGCGCAGACGGTTGTCGAGCGACCCGCCATAGGCGTCGCTGCGCAGGTTGGAGACGGGCGACAGGAACTGGCTCATCAGGTAGCCGTGGGCGGCGTAGAGCTCGACGCCGTCGAACTCAGCCTCCATTACGTTGCGCGCGCTCGCCGCCGTGTGGGCGATGACCTCCTGGATGTCCTCCTCCTCCATCTCCTTCGGCGTCTCGCGGTAGAGGATGCATGGGATGGGCGAGGGTGCCCACGGGACGCGACGGGAGTAGACCGAGGGCGTCTGGCGGCCGTGGTGGGAGAGCTGCGTAAAGATCTTCGCCCCATGCTCGTGGGTCCGCTGCGCGATCCGGCGGTAGCCGGGGATCGCCCGCTCGTCCGAGATGAGGTTGAACCCCGGATGGGCGAGGCTGTTGGGGTGGACCACCGAGCCGCCCATCACGATGAGGGCCGCGCCGCCGCGCGCGAGGTCTCCGTAATGCGTCACCTGGCGCTCGGTCGGTAAGTAGTCCTCGGAGGCGAAGAGTGAGGCGTAGGGCGGGACCATGATGCGATTTCGCAACGTCACGGGCCCGAGCCGGATCGGCGTGAAGAGGTTCTCGAAAGCGGTCACCATCTCAGAGCCCCGCGCACCGGGCGATGACGAGCCGCTGGATCTCGGAGCTGCCGCCGCCAATCTCCCCGAGCTTGGCGTCACGGAAATGGCGCTGCATCTCCGTCTCCATCATGTAGCCGTAGCCGCCCATCAGCTGGAGCCCCTGGTTGGCAATCCGCATGTACGCCTCGGTGGCGAACAACTTGGCGATGGACGACTCACGGTCGGCCGGAAGCCCCCTGTCGACGCGCCAGGCTGCCTGGTAGGTGAGCAGCCGCCCGGCCTCGAGCGCGACCTGCATGTCGGCGACCTTGCCCTTGGTGAACTGGAACGCGGCGATCGGCTGGCCGAACTGGCGGCGTTCCTTGACGTACGTGATCGTCTGCTCCATCGCCCGCTGGGCCCCACCCGTGTAGATCGCGGCGATGCACGAGCGCTCGCGGGCAAGGATCTGGCGCAGGTGGTCCCAGCCCCCGTTGAGGCGGCCGAGGAGCCCTCCGGCGGGGACGCGGACGTCGTCAAGGAAGAGCTCGGTGGTGGAGAGGCCCTTGAAGCCCAGCTTCTTCAGCGGGCGGATCTCGAAGCCGGGCGTGTCGCGGTCGACCAGGAAGAGCGAGATGCCCTTGTGCTTGGCTACGGAGGCGTCCGTCCGAACGGCGACCATCGTAACGTTTGAGACGTTCGCGCCGGTGCAGAACATCTTCTCGCCCTTCAGGACCCACTCGTCACCGTCGCGCCGGGCCGTGGTGATGAGGGACGCGGCGTCGGAGCCCGAGCCGCTCTCGGTGATCGCCATCGCCACCCGCATTTCGCCCCGGGCGATGCACGGCAGGTACCGCTGCTTCTGGCTCTCGTCGCCGAAATGCACAATGGCGTCGGCGCCCACGAAATAGAGCGAGTAGAAGATGTGCGAGATGAGCGGCCACTGCTGGGCGAACGCTTCCAGGGCCAGCGAGACGTCGAGCGCGCCGGCGCCGGTGCCGCCATAGGCCTCCGGGACCACGAGGGCGAACCAGCCGGCGCGACCCATCGTGTCGAGGAACGCCTCCGGAAGGCGGTCTTGCTCGTCCGTCTCCTGGATCATCCGCGGCGAAGCCGCTTTGAGCATGAAGTCCCGGATGCTCCGTCGCATGAGTTCCTGCTGCTCGGTGAGTTGAAAGTCGATCACGTCGTTCCTCCCCGGTACGCTGAGCCCTCAGGCGCCCACATATTCCTCACCTAGGTATGTTTGAATGACTCGCGGGTCGCGGGCCACGTTCTTCGGAGGGCCTTCGGCGATCTTCTCGCCGTGATGGATGACGCAAACGCGGTGAGACAAGCTCATGATGGCTTTCATGACATGCTCGATGATGAGCAGCGTCACGCCCCGCTCGTTGATGCGGCGGACGAGCTCGATCATCGCCATCGTGTCTGCCGCGTTGAGCCCGGCCATAACTTCGTCGAGGAGCAGCATCTTCGGCTGCGTGGCCAGGGCCTTGGCGAGCTCGAGCCGCTTCAACTCCGGGATGCTTAGGCTTCCCGCACTTTGGCCGAGGCGCCCGCCGAGCCCGAGTAACTCGAGGATCTGGACCGCCTCGCCACGCGCCTCCGAGACGTGCCTCGTTCGGGTGAAGGCACCGACCATCGTGTTCTCGAGCACCGTCAGTTGGGCAAAGGGCTGAGGAATTTGAAAGGTCCGGGTGAGACCCAGATGACAGATTTCGTGTGGCATGAGCCCAATCACGCGACGCCCGCCGAAGGTGATGTCGCCGGCATCAGGGCGATAGAAACCCGACACGAGGTTGAACGTGGTCGTCTTGCCGGAACCGTTCGATCCGATGAGCCCGAAGATCTCGCCTTCGTCCACCCCGAAGCTCAACCGGTTGACCGCCATGAGTCCACCGAACGTCTTCGCGAGTCCGTCCACGTTCAGCAACGCTGTCATGCGGCCTCCTCCGCGCGCGGCTGCGCGACCCGCGGGCTTGTCCATGCGCGCAAGCGTTCGGGCAAGCTCACGAGTCCCGAGGGGAGAAAGATGACGACCGCCATGATCGCGAGACCATAAATGATGCGGCCGGTTGCGGCCGACTGGGAAGTCGAGAGAGGGATGAGGCGGACTACTTCGTCCAGGACCGCGAAGGCCGTCGAGCCAAGGATCGGGCCAACGACCGTCCCCTTGCCCCCCAGGACGGCGCCGAGGACCATCCGGATGATGATGTCGAGCCCGAAGTTCGTGTCGGGCTGCAGGTAGAGGATGAACTGCGCATGGAACACACCGCCCACCGCTGTGAAGAAACCACTCAGCCCCGCCGCCCAGAGCTTGCAGCGATAGGCGTTCACGCCCAACGCTTCGGCAGAGTCTTCGCGCTCGCGTATGGCGAGGAGGCGGTAGCCGATCCGTGAGCGACGTATATGCCATGCCACGAACGTGATCAGGATCAGCATCATCAACACGATGTAGTAGTAGGGCAGCGGATTCGAAAACTGGAAGGACGCCGGCGCATTCTTCAACGGGAGCTGGAGTCCCCAGCTCCCACCAAGGAACGAGCTCTCCAGCACCACTGCCCGCGTCAGCTCCGCCATGGCGAGCGTCGCCACTGCGAAGTAGATTCCACGAAGGCCGAAACGGAAGCTGACCGCTCCGATCGCGACAGCCATGGCTGCACCGAGCAGTCCGCCGAACCAAAGGCCGATCCAAGGTGTGAGGCCGAGCTTCAGATTCAACATCGTCGCGAGGTAGCCGCCCGCCCCGAAATAGATCGCATCGCCCAGCGAGAGCTGGCCGGCGAAGCCACCGACCAGATTCCAGCTCTGGCTCAGGTAGGCGTAGAGGAGGGTCAAGATCGCGGTGGTGAGAAGCCATTCGGGGATTCCCCAGGGAAGCCCGAGGGCCACAACGCAAAGCACAAGCCAGCCGACCAGCTTCACGCTCGTGCCCCGAAGAATCCCGAGGGCCGCATGAGCAGGATCACGATGACGAGACTGAGGCTGAGCGCGCTGCTGAGCGTGCCGGGTAGGAAGATCTCGCCCACGGACTGGCTCAGCCCGACCACTAGCCCTCCTGCCAGCGAGCCGACGAAGCTCCCCATTCCTCCCAGGACCACCACGACGATGGCAACCAACACAAACTGCACGCCGCGCCCCGGCGTCAACGGAAGGAAGCCTGCGATCGCAGATCCAGCGATCCCGGCGCATGCCACGCTCAGGGCGAAGGCGATCAAATAGACCCGCTGCACGTTGAGACCAACAGCCAGGGCACCCCGCCGGTCGTCGGCCGTAGCGCGAATGGCCTTCCCGGTGTCGGTGGATCGGATGAACCAGAGGAGAGCGCTCAGCACCGCTACTGAGGTCACGAATGCCAGAAGCAGGCCCACGCGGAATGAGCCGAGTGGCGTCGCTACTATCCGGTCGAGAAAGCCAATGTGGATACTCAGCAGATCGGCCCCGAACAGGAGCTGGACGAGGTTGGAGAGCACGATCATCAGCCCGAAGGTCATGACGAGTTGCATGTCCTCCGGCGCGGAAAGGATCGGCTGGAGCAGCGTCAGGTAGATGACCGCGCCAGCCAGCAGAAAGACCGGAATGCTGAGTGCGGCGCCGAGATAAGGATCCACCCCCGCAGCCACAAAGAGTACGTAGGCCCCGTACATCCCTAGGTTGACGAGTTCGCCATGCGCGAAGTTGAGAATCCGCATGACGCCGAACACGAGGGTGAGACCCACGGCGATAAGGCTATAGACACCGCCTAAGAGGACGCCCTGCATGATCGCCTGAAGGAGCACGCTGCCGTGGACCATCAATCGCACCCTCGCTCGACTCGCGGGTCGAATTTCGACTTTCTGGTTTGACGGCGATTTTGGTGGGGCCCATAAGCCGACGCAATGGTGCTATCGCTTCATTTTCGTAGTGCAATGAACGGGTCCCTTCGCAGAGTTAACAGGTCGCCGTCACCGACCGGATTCAGTCCGGCGAAACGTTCCCTGGGCCGTTCGTACCGGGAAAATAGGTCTTCTGCCCCATTGCGAGCAACACCGAGGGTCCTTCATCGTGACCACATTCGTTACGTCGATGCTCCAACGTCCGATCCTCCGGGGGAAAAGAAGAGAACTCCGGGGCACGATCCACCCCATAGCCCAACAGCAGCTTGGCCGGTAGGAGGAGAGAAGATGAAAGGTGGGTACGCGGGCAAGGTTTTGTGCGTGGATCTTACGTCCCAAAAGGTTCACGAGGAGGGACTACCTTGAGGAAAAGGTGCTGAAGGATTTCCTGGGCTGCTGGGGCGTTGCCTTGAGGACGCTCTACGACATGACCCCTCCGGGCGTTCGAGCCAAAGATCCTGATAACCCTTTGATCTTCTCGAATGGACCCTTGACCGCTACTGACGTTCCGGGGGCCACGAATCTTTCTGTGGCGACCGTCAACTTCAATACGGATTTTACCGCGGGACGTTCTCACAGCCACGGCGAACTGGGAATTAAACTGAAAAAGGCCGGCTATGACGCTCTCATTATCACCGGCCGCTCTGAGAAGCCGGTCTATCTCCAGATCAGTGACACTGGGGTCAAGATCCAGGAGGGCCCTTCGCGGCTCAGGCGAGGCGAATGAGGCGACAAGGGAGTCCCCCGATCAGCGATGAGAGTGCTCCCAAGCTGTGGTCTGCCCTCCGGCCGTTCACCCTACACGAACCCGGGGCAACTCCACCTGGTCGCCTCGTACGGGTTCGGTGCTAGCAGCGACGCCTGACCTTCACGACCACGCCGACGGTCTCCGTGCTCAAGCGTCTCGCGACGGTCGACGCGCTGCTGGCGCGCAAGCGCGCGCTGCACAACGCGACCAGCCTGAACTTCGAGCGGAAGCACGACCAGCTGTCACTGCGGATGTCGGCCTTTGAGTAGCGAACCGAACGGCGACGGAACGGAGGAGCACACCATGGATCACGACAGCACCTCCCCCACCCTGGGGCCGGTGAGCCGGCGGCGGTTCCTCGGAGGCGCCATCGCGACGGCCGGTACAGCCGCCGCTGCGCTCGGTTTCCCCGTGGTCCTGCGGGCCGCGGCGGCGGAGATCTTCATCCCTATCGTCACCACGGCGAGCGGGCCGTCGGCGGACTGGGGCATCCACCTCTCGCAGGGTTGTCAGCTCGTCTTCGACGAGGTCAATGCCCGGGGCGGGATCAAGTCGCTCGGTGGCGCGACGATCCGCTCCCAGGTCTTCGACACCGAGGGAAAGCACGACGTCGAACAGAAGCTCCTACGCAAGGCGATGGCGATGAACCCGGTCGTGATCGTCGCCGGGACCTCGAGCCAGGGCAACCTCGTGTTCGCCCCGATCGCGGAGAAGGAAGAGGTGATCCACATCGCCGCCCTCGGTCTGGGGACGGACATCCCGGCCGCCGGCCCGCGCTGGACCTTCCAGATGAACGCCGGCGTCGACGTCCTGTGCGCGGTGGCCGTGGAGTTCGTCGGCACCATCGCCAAGGAGACGGGGAAGGCGCCCCGGCGCGTCGCAATCATGCACGAGGACTCTTACTTCGGCAAGTCTGGTGGCGACGCCTACAAGGCCCTCGTGGCCAAGCAGAGCGCGTGGGAGCTGGTCGACACCTACTCCTACTCGGAGAAGCAGCAGGACTTCTCGACCATCATCGCCAAGTACAAGGCGGCCAAGGTGGACATCGTCTTCCAGGCCAACTACCCCCAGGACTCGATCCTCATCATGCGGACGGTGGAGACCCTGCGTTTCAACCCGATGGCGATCATCGGCGTCGCCGGCGGGAGCGACACGCTCCAGTTCCTGAAGCAGCTCGGCAAAACGGCGGAGTACTTCTTCAACGTCGCGATCTTCCCCGGCGACCTGAACCAGAACCCCAAGATCAAGCCGCTGGCGGACAAATACGAGCAACGGTATAAGCGACCGTTGTTCCAGGCAAACTCCATAGGCATCACCACCGCGGGTATGATCGTCGACGCGCTCGATCGGGCGGGCACCACCGACAAGTACAAGCTGCGCGACGCCATCGCGAAGACGAACCTCAAGCTAGGCGATTCGTACGTCGTCAACCCTGATGGGGTGCGCTTCGGTGAGATCGGCAAGAACCTGGCCATTCGCGGAATCA